>Ga0326728_10001443_pt1 | contig 83690 bp, 70 predicted proteins | sample MB3enrmetagenome_FD_207602 | JGI IMG/M metagenome (GOLD analysis project Ga0326728, IMG submission 207602) | Lab enriched peat soil microbial communities from McLean, Ithaca, NY, United States - MB31MN | ecosystem: Environmental > Terrestrial > Soil > Wetlands > Peat | place: USA: New York...
GGTTTTTCCTTTCTCCAGAGGGAGGCGTGAGTTCATTCGAAGCGGTTTTAGTCGTGCCGCGGATCGCGGCTGGGCTGGAGTGCGCGTTTGGCCCAGATGCGGGCGAGTTGGAAGACGACGAAAACATCGATCGCGGCGCCCAGCCCCGCGCACATGCCGCGGCAGTGATCGTCGGGCGCGGGCGTGAGATGCAGCACGGACAGAAGCCAGCCCGGCCAGCCGGCGGAGCTGGCGAGATCGATCTGCGCCACGACGAGCAGGGCGATGAGAACCGGCAACGACTTTTTCAGACTGCACGTGTCGAGCGGGGACATAGGAGTTCCTTTCAGGAGTGGGATGCGCAGCCACCGCTGCGGCGCGCGGACCAACGGAGCAGGCCGATGGCAGAGCAGAACAGCAAGAATTGCAGGCCGAAATAGATGTCCGGATGGCGAAGGGCGAAGCCGAAGCCTCCCCGAAAGATCGTGAGCGCGATGCCGGTAAAGAGGCAAAGGTTTCCGGCGGCGTAAATGCGGCGCGACTTTGGATCGAGTTGACGGTAAGACAGGCACATGGAAGTACTCCTTGAAGAGAAGTTAGTTTCTGAAGCGGTACCAGAGCATGAGGCCAATTTTTGTGGCGCCCATGGCGTTGATCACCCAGATCAGATCCCAGGTGACGCGGTGCTCGACGAGCAGGCGATATTCGATCAGTGCGAAAAGCGTGAGCGTGCCGACGATGGCCGCCGCGCTGGTGGAGCGGCGTTGATGCTGGCAATACCTCTCGTCGGCAACGTGATCGAGCATAAGGATGCGGTTGAGGACAGGGTGGTTCATGTTGGGTTCTCCAGTTGGAAGATTTGGTCGGTAGAACAGGAGAAAATCCGGGCGAAGGCGAGGGCCAGCTCCAGGCTGGGCACATAGCGGTTGCGTTCGATGGAGTTGATGCTCTGCCGCGAGACGCCGGTGGCCTGGGCCAACTGCTCCTGGGTCCAGCCCTGGGCGATGCGGAGTTCCTTGACGCGATTGACGACGGTTGGGGGCATGTAAAGTCGGCTTTCCAAATCAGAGTACCCCGGAACGATTTGGATGTCAAGCCGACTTTCCATTTTTTCGAAAAAATGTCGCTGGTGCGCTGACGCTTGAAATCGGCAGCGCCGGCAGTCCCGATTCTTTCCTGTGGTGAGCCGAGCGCCGGCACACGCCGTGTGGGTCTTGGTCGCGACGCTTCTTTGGGCGAGGCAAATGGATGCGCTATACTCCAGGGGCAGTTCGATACAGGAGGTTTTACGATGCGTTTGCAGGCGATGACGAAGTTGGTGGCCGGTGCGGCCATGATGGTTGCGCTGGGAACGTCCGGCTGGGTGGCGGCGCAAGCGGTAGCGGGTATGGTGCTGAAACCGGCCGATCTCGAGAAGTTGCTTCCGGCAAAGGTGTATTACAGCGGGCAGACCGCGCCCGTGCAGATGCGCAACACCGGCGGCGTGAAGTTTGCCGACGGCCATTTTGTGCTGGCCGGCCTGGTTGACACCAGCGGCTATTCGACCGGCGTGGCGTCGAAGTACCAGGGCTACCTAATCACCGAAGTTCCGATCAAGGTCGGCGGCAAGCGCTTGCCCGCCGGCGCCTATGGCTTTGGCTTCCTCGATGGCGGCAAGTTTCTGGTGACGGACCTGGGCGGCGGCGACGTGCTGACGGCGCAGACGGCGACCGACGCAGCCCTGAGCCGGCCGCGGCCCCTCGAGGTGACGGTAGATCCTGCCGGCGGTTTCCGCCTCTATTCCGGCCGCACCTGCGTGCGCTTCAGCCGGTAAGAAAGATGGTCCTCAGCGGAGCTAGCGGTGTTAGCGGAGCTAGAGCGTATCGACATATACGCACAGCCCTGATGGCGGCTTTTGCGCGCAATCGGGGCGGTGCAAAGACAGCCGCAGATCCTTCGGCTCCGCTTACCCCGTGATGGCGTGGCAATCATGGGGCCCCGAACGCGCTCCGCTCAGGATGACAACTTTAATTCAACAACTTAGCCAAATGCTATATGTCGATACGATCCAGACCGGCAGAGCCCGCAAAGCGGGCAAAAGACGGTAGTCCCAGGACCGGGGCCCCCACGGACAGATCTTGGTCCGTGGGGTGGAGGACCGGGGCCCCCACGGACAGATCTTGGTCCGTGGGGTGGAGGACCGGGGCCCCCACGGACAGATCTTGGTCCGTGGGGTGGAGGCGCGAGCCTGGGGGAACGGATCCGAAAGCAAACGCTAGCCCCCGCAGGGGGCGTAAGAACGGCTTGTCTGCGTCGAAAAACAGTCCGCGAAATCGACGACGCTCTGCGCTGAGTTGGGCGCTTCCAGCTTGTGTGCTTCTAGGCTGGGCAGCCTGCGCCGTTGCGCTTGAGCCCTCCACGCCTCTCGCCAATTACGGACGGCAGGCATGGGCCATGGAGAACGGCCTGCCGCAGAATGCTGTCCAGGCCCTGGCGCAAACACAGGATGGGTTTGTGTGGCTGGGCACGGAAGCGGGCCTGGTGCGCTTTGACGGCGTGGAGTTCCAGACCTACGACCGCAACTCCGCTCCTGCGTTGCCGGGCAGCGACATTCGCAGTTTGCTGGCGGCCCCGGATGGAGCGCTGTGGGTTGGGACAAACACCGGACTGGCGCGGTGGAAGGACGGGGCGGTCAGGACGTTCACCACGAATGACGGGCTGCCCGGCCACGGCATTTTGGCGCTGGGTGAAGACCCCGATGGGGAGTTCCGCGTTTGGACGGAGCAGGGTCCGGCCCGCATGGCAGGAGATCGATTTGCGCCGCTGACGAATGCGGGCGCATTTCCTCCTGCCGCGCTGCCTTCGCCGGCGGAGTTTCCCGGAGCGACGGTTTTTGAAGCCGAGATGCCGAACGGCATGTTGCTGATGGGCGATCGAAGCGCCTTGCATCTCGCTCCGGGCAGAAAGTCTCAAGCTGTTGCCTTCCATCTGGCCGCGGGCCGGGAGCTTCCGGGAAGCCGTATTCAGGTGGTTTTTGACGATCGGGAAGGCGCGCTGTGGATTGGCACGGACGCGGGGCTGGTGCGGTGGGCGAAAGGGAAGGTGGAACGCTTTCCCGTCACCGATCCGCTGGCCACGGCGTCGATCCTGGCGCTGATGGAAGACCGCGAGGGCAATCTGTGGGTGGGGACCGAAACCGCCGGGCTGGACATCCTGCGCGATCAGCGATTCCGCACCCTTGACACCCGCGACGGGCTGCCTTCCGACCGCATCACCACGGTGGTCGAAGACGCCGCAGGAATGCTATGGGCAGGCACGCAATCGGACGGCGTGATTGCCCTGAGCCGCGACGAAGGCACGGCGGGCTGGCGTGTGGCGCGCAGCGTGACAGTGAAGAACGGGATGGCCAGCAACGTCATCCTGTCGCTGGCCGCGGCGCGTAACGGCGACCTGTGGGTGGGCACGCCGGATGGGCTGAATCGCATCCATGGCAGCCGTGTGGACGTCTTCACCTCGGCCGATGGATTGCCCGACGACTTTATCCGCTCGTTGCTGGTCGATACAGATGGGGGGGCCGATGGGTCGCTGTGGATCGGCACTCGGCGCGGATTGACGCATTGGGTGATGGGCAATGGCGGTTTGCCCACGGCGCAGATGAAAACTTATACGCACGCGAATGGGCTGGGCAGCGACCTGGTGGGCGCCATGGCGCGCGACACAAGCGGCGACCTGTGGGTGGCGACGCTGGCGGGACTCTCGCGGTTGCGTAACAACACCATCCAAAACTTCACCACCGCGGATGGACTTTCGAGCAACGTGGTGACGGCGCTGCTCGCGCGCAGCGATGGCACGTTGCTGATCGGCACCCAGGACCACGGCTGGGACGTGTGGGATGGGCACAAGTTCTCGGCGGCCATGCACAACGGGCTCGAACAGACCACGATTCACGCCATTCTGGACGATGGCGGCGGGCATCTCTGGTTTGCCACCGGCGACGGCATCGCGCGCTGCGATTGCAATGCGATGCGCGGAGCCGGCCCCGGCGAGATGTGTTCGCACTGGATGGAATTCAGCACCGCCGACGGGCTGCGCAGCCGCGAGACCGCGACCAACAGTCATCCTTCGGCCTGGCGAGCGCGCGACGGACGCCTGTGGTTTGCTACGCCCAAGGGGCTGGTGGAAGTGGATCCGGCGCACTTTCCCGTGAACATGCTTGCGCCTGAGGTCGCCCTCGAAAGGTTCGCGGTCGACGACCTCGCCCAGCCATTGCATGGAGCAGACTCAAGACTGCGCGGAGCAGCCTCTTGGTTGAGAGTGTCGGCAGGGCATGTGCATTTTGAGTTCGACTACGCGGGATTGAGTTACGTGGCGCCGCAAAAGGTGCGCTACCGCTATATGCTGGAGGGCTTTGACCGCGGCTGGACCGAGGCTGGCACGCGCCGCGCGGCGTATTACACGAATATTCCGCCGGGGCGGTACACCTTCCGGGTGCAGGCGGCAAACAACGACGGCGTCTGGAGCACAGCCGGCGCGGCGCTCAGCTTCGAGCTGCGCCCGCATTTCTATCAGACCCTCTGGTTTTACCTGTTGCTGCTGGCGGCCGCAGCGGCAGCGGTTGTGGCCCTCTTGCGCGGCCGGCTGCGCCGCGCCCGGCGCGAGTTCCAGGTGGTGTTGGGCGAACGCAGCCGAATCGCGCGGGAGATTCATGATACGCTGGCGCAGGGTTATGTCGGCGTCTCGGTGCAGCTGGAGGTCCTGGCGGAGTTGCTGCGCCAGCACAAAGTGGAGGACGCGGCGAACCATCTGGACAAGGCCCGCGAGTACGTGCGCCATGGGCTGGCCGATGCGCGGCAATCGATCTGGGCGCTGCGCACGCAGGATGCCGGCGAAACTGCGCTGCCGGTGAAGCTGCGGCGCATGGCGGAGGCAGCCGGAGGCAACGGATTGACGGCCGAGTTCAGTGTTTTTGGCGCTTATCGTGCGCTGCCGCAAGAGACGGAGAGCGAAGTGGTGCGCGTGGCGCAGGAAGCCATTCATAACGTGAAGAAGCATGCCGCGGCCCACCGGCTTTCCGTGCAATTGGAGTACGGGCCGGAGACCATCGCGCTCGAAGTGCGGGACGATGGACGGGGCGGCGCTTCAGATCGGACGGCGGGGCCTTCGCGGGGTCACTTCGGGCTGACCGGAATGAGAGAGCGCGCGGCGGCCATCGGCGGAACGCTGGAAGTGGAGAGCGCGCCCGGCGAGGGGACCATCATAAGATTAAGCGCGCCGGCGCGTGGCGAAGCGCGCGAGCAAACGAGGTTCGAACCGTGACGGCGAAGCCAATTCGTGTGCTGATTATCGAAGACCACAACGTGGTTCGCGAGGGATTGGCGGCCCTGCTGAAGGTGGCCGACGGCCTGGACGTGGTGGGCGAGGCGGCGGATGGCGTGGAGGCCATCGCGCAGTTCCGCAAGCACCAGCCCGATGTTGCATTGATCGATCTGCGCATGCCCAGGATGAGCGGCGTGGACGTGATCGAACGCATCCGCATGGAGACGCCCCATGCGCGGTTCATCGTGTTGACCACCTACGACGGCGATGAGGACATCTACCGCGCGCTGAAGGCCGGCGCGCGTGCGTACCTGCTGAAAGGCATGACCAGCGAAGAGCTCATCAGCACCATTCGCGCGGTCCACGCGGGCAAATCGTACATTCCGCCGGCGATCGCCGAAAGGCTTGCGGAGCGCATGGGCGCGCAGGACCTGACCCCGCGCGAGTTCGAAGTGCTGGAGCATATCGTGCAGGGCAGGAGCAACAAGGAGATTGCGGCCGAGCTGGAGGTTTCAGAGGCGACCGTGAAGACGCACATCAACAGCCTGCTCGGCAAGCTGGGAGTAACGGACCGGACGCAGGCGGCCACAGCGGCGATTCAGCGCGGTATGGTTCCGCTGGAATCGTTGAGAAAGCCGAATTCATGATTAGAGCGAGTTTCGAAAACCGGTTTTGTAACAAGGGCACGGCTTTAGCCGGGCCGAAAAACGCAGGAAGAACATGGGGCTTTAGCCCCTGCGGAACGGCAACCGGAATCTACATAACCATTTCTGAGAAACGCTGCAAGAACACGATCAAGAGCGCGATGCTTTGCGGGGTTTTTCTCTTGCTGGCGGCGCTGCCGGCGCCGGCGCAGAAATCTTCATGGCGCCAGGCGACGGCCGCGGAGCTGCAATCGGTGTTGCCCTCGCGCGCCCCCGTGGAGAGCGAGCACATCGAGACGGAGATGCGCACGGCTTCGGGGATTGTGGATGAGCACGGGCGCTTTATCGCCGGAGTCGTACTGATCACGGCGGGCTACTCGGCGGAAGGCAAGTACTCGCACTACCTGATCGTGCAGGCGCCGGTGGAGATTGGAGGCGTCGCGCTGAAGCCTGGCGAATACGCCTTCGGATGGAGCCGCGAGGAGGGAGGCGATACCCTGAGCGTTCATTTCAACCTGGCGGCAACAGGCGCGCTGGTGGGAACCACGGATGCGCACCGAATCGCGGGTTCGAGCCGCGTGGAGAGCCTGCGCATCTGGCCGCCGGAAGATAAGTCGATCGTCCAGATCGGCCGCTTTGCAATTCCCTACAAGCTGAGCGAGAAGTAGCCGCGGGGACCTGGGGCACCAGGCCGACGAGGTCCTACTTCTGAGCCGGCGGCGGTTCGTCTACCGGAAGCACGGTGATGGTGATGGTGTTGGATTTGACTATTTCGGAGGCGGGATCATTCGAAATATGCTCCAAGAGCTGAACGGTGTAGGTCCCGGGTTTGCTCATATCCTGACCTTCACGCCCGTCGAAAAGTACGTCTTGTGTCACATCGATTTCCCCAGGTTGCAGCACATTGTCCTTCGTGCCGGCCGTGTGCGCGCGCCCTCCACTTGGTCGCACAAGATCCGGATTGTCTAACTTAGTTCCCACTAGGTTGCCGTTGCTGTCCCGCACATCGATTGTCCCTAAACTCCAAAATTCTTTGAAGACTTCGTGATTCGAGTTATTCGTCTTGCGAATTCCTATCACGATCATCTGGCCAACCTTCACGGTCCCTTCGGTGCTGTTCGCGAAATCCCACTCGTCTGACTGACCCTCGATATGATTGGGTGTAATCTCAAGCGTAAATGGTGCGTTAGTTCCCCCAGTTTGCTGAGAGAACGCGGCGCGACTTGAAGCCGTGAGCACTACGCAGGCAAGCAAGAGCAGTGAGCGGATTTTCGTCATAATTCCTCCCGTGAATCATATTTCACTCAGGTGCATGTTGAAACCCCCTGGGACGCCTATCATCCAGATCGGCCGCTTTGCAATTCCCTACAAGCTGGGTAATTAGTACTGGAAACGCGCACTTCCGCATTGCCGGCCCGCCTTCTTATTCCCTCGGTCCCTCGTTCCCTTGTTCCCTGCTTCTCCACCTTTCGGTCGATCCTGTCTTCCGCCCCATCCCCGTATACTTACTGCCATGTTTCTGATTCCGCGTGCTTCCCTCTTTCTAGGACTGATCTTGCCAGGATTGATCTTGGCGAGTGCTCCCGCGTTGCTTCTGTCACAGGCGGCAGGTCCCGCCGTTCCCGCTTCCGCCCAGTCCACCTCGCCCACTGCTCAAGATGCGCAGACGCCGCCAACCGGCGGCACGGCTTCCGGCCCTCCGCAGCCGGCCCAATTCGACGAACAGCACCGGCCGATCACCGCGGGAGGCTTCGTGAAGAGCGGCCCGGCGATCTTCGAGGATATTTCCGAAAAAGCCGGTCTCACGCACTGGACCCACAAGATGGGCACCAAAGAAAAAAAGTACATTATCGAAACCAACGGATCGGGGGTTTGCCTCGTCGACTACGACAACGACGGCTGGCTCGACATCTACGTGGTGAACGGCTCAACCTTCGACGCCCTGGACGGCAAAGAGACGCCGCCGCACGCCGCGCTCTTTCACAACAACCACGACGGCACCTTCACCGACGTGAGCGCCAAGGCGGGCGTGACCAACGGCCGTTGGGGATTTGGTTGCGCGGTGGCCGATTACGACAACGATGGCTGGCCGGATCTCTACGTGACCAACTGGGGCAAGAACCGCCTCTACCACAACAACCACGACGGCACGTTCACCGACGTTGCCGAAAAAGCCGGCGTGACGCTGGGAAACTGGTCCACCGGAGCCACGTGGGGAGACTACGACGGCGACGGGCGGCTCGATCTGTTTGTGCCCGGCTACGTGCACTTCGACCGCAACAATCTGCCCTCGGGCGGCGCCAATGGAATCCCAGACTCGTTTTGCACCTTCCGCGGCGTCGAGGTGAACTGCGGGCCGCGCGGCTTGAAGGGCGAGCCCGATCATCTCTTCCATAACAATGGCGACGGCACCTTTACCGACGTGAGCGAAAGGGCCGGAGTGGCCGATGCGCCCGGCTACTACGGACTGAGCTCATTGTTCGTGGACATCAACAACGACGGCAAGGTCGACCTGCTGGTGGCTGACGACTCGACGCCCAACTATCTCTATCTGAACAAAGGCGACGGAACCTTCGAGGATGTCAGCTACGCGTCGGGTTACGCCGTGAACGAGACGGGGCGCGAAACCGCTTCCATGGGAATCGCGGCCGGCGACTTTCAAAATAACGGCATGGTCGACATCTTCAACACCACCTTCTCCGACGATTACAAGCCGCTTTATCGCAACGAGGGCGACGGCAACCTGACCGACATCAGTTACCAGTTGGGTATTGCCGAGATTTCGGTGCCTTTTCTCGGATGGGGCGACGCGTTCTTCGACTACGACAACGACGGCTGGAAGGATCTGATGATGGCCGACGGGCATGTTTATCCTCAAGTCGACCAGCACCCATGGGGTACAAGCTGGGCGCAGCGGCCCATGCTCTTCCACAACCTCGCCGGCAAAAAGTTTGAAGCGGTTCCGGCGGTCGAGGGCTCCGGGCTCGCCGATCTCATCTCCGGACGCGGCATGGCGGTGGGCGATCTCTTCAACGACGGCAAGATCGACGTGGTGATCAACGTGATGGACGGCCACCCGGTGCTCTTGCGCAACGTGAGCCCGGACCACAATCACTGGCTGGAAATGAAGCTGGTGGGCGGGCCGAAGAGCCCGCGCGATGCCGTCGGCGCGACCGTGTACGTGATCGCCAACGGCATGAAGCAGCGCGAAGACGTGCTGAGCGGCGGCAGCTACGGCTCAACCAGCGACCCGCGTCCGCACTTCGGCCTGGGCCAGGCAACCACGGTCGACGACATTGAAGTGCATTGGCCCAGCGGCAAGGTGGAGCATTTCACCGTGCCCGGCGTGGATCGCATCGTGACCATTACTGAGGGATCGGGGAAATAGCACAATCCGTCCCAGGCCTCGAAAACATCTCTTTTCGCAGTCTCTTTATTGATTGAGGACGGCGTGCAGGCGGCCATCGGCATGATGAAGCTCGAGAGCGATGAGCCTGCGTTTAATGGGTGCGCATGACTTTCGGCCGATCAAAAGAATGTTGGGGACAGCGTGGAAATCGAGGAGGCACGACGAATTCCGTAAAGTAGCTATCCCCAAGTCAGTTCATCTGGCGCGCTTCAAAGAAGCTGAAGGAATCATCTCCCCCGAAGTGCGCGTTTGTCGTCGCCCGATTTGCCGATGATGCACTCATCCAATTGGTTGATGGCGGCGATGCGAGTGGAGGAAGCGATCCATCCTGCGCCCGTGAACTTCATAGTTCGCCTGCGCCGGCCGCGCGGGCCGCATCTCCACCTTTCGGAGGAGATTTTTCTTGGTCCAATTCCCGATGCCCGGACGCCGCGCGGAAACGTATGATGACTCACACGATGCTTCCCCGCGTCTCCGTCCCACTTGTGGTGCGTCTAACCGGCAGTCTGCTGCTTGCTTTGGCGTGCGCCAGTTCATTCATGGCGTGGCGGACACGCTCCGCCCACGCGCAGGAAGATCCCGCCGCGGCCAGAGCGGCCTACTCCCAGAGCGTGGCCGAAAACTATCGGCTTCCCTTCGCCGCAGATCGGCCTTTTCTGCCTTCGAATGCCACCACCGATACCGGCCAGTTTATCGACCCTAAGAGCTTCCTCTCGGCCAACTATTGCGGCCACTGCCATCAGCAGGCCTACGCGGAGTGGCGCCAGACCGTGCATGCCAATGCTTTCCGCAATCCCTGGTACGTGAAGAACGTCAATCTTCTGATCAGCGCGCGCGGCATCGAATACACGCGTCACTGCGAGGGCTGCCACAATCCCATCGCGCTCACTTCCGGCGCGCTGACCACGGGCTCGCCTATCAATCGCAGCTTCGATGCCGACGGCATCACCTGCGCGGTCTGCCACTCCATCCAGAAAGTGGATACGCGCGGCACCGGCAGTTATGTCCTCGCCCAGCCCGCTGTGCTGGTGGACGCCGATGGCAAGCCCATCTACGGCGAGGTTCCGGACAAGGAGATCCTGGCCCATCTCGATCGCCACTCCAAGGCGGTGATGAAGGACTTCTACCGCACCAGCGAGTTCTGCGGCGCGTGCCACAAGGCTGCCCTCCCGCGCATGTTGAATCACTACAAGTGGCAGCGCGCCATCTTCCTTTACGACGAATGGCAACTGGCTTCGTTCTCCAAGCAGAATCCTCTCCCCTTCTACGTGAAGGACCAGGTGTCTACGTGCCAGACCTGCCACATGCCGAAGGAGAGCCTCACGATGCCCGATTACGGCGCCGAAGACGGCAAGCTGGTCTCGCATCGTTGGCTCGGCGGCAATTCGCTGCTCTACAAGTACTTCGGCTATGACGAGCAACTTGAGAAGACCATCGATTTTTTGCGCAACGGCGCGCAGAAAACCGGAGCGCTGAACATCGATCTGTTCGCCATCGAGCGTAACGGCGGCAAGCCGGTCGCTCCCATGGGAAGCAAGGCCTTCGAGATTGCCGCGGGCGACGTCTTGACGGTCTCGGTCGTCATCCAGAACAAAGGAATCGGGCACACGCTGGTGCCCGAACAGCGCGACTTCTACGAGTGCTGGGTGGAGTTCGAGGCCAAAGACGCCGCAGGCCGCACCTTGATGCATTCGGGAGGACTTCTTCCCGACGGCTCGCTCGATCCCAGCGCCCACAGCTTCACCAACCGGCTCATCAACGATCGCGGCACGCTAAACGACCTGCACCAGGTGTGGGACACGCGCGTGGTCGCCTACAACAACACCATTGCCTCAGGCCGTTCGCAGATTGTGCGCTACCAGTTCAAGGTTCCTGACGACGCAACCGGGCCCATCACCATGACCGCCAGGGTGAACTATCGCCGCTTCAATCAGCACTTCATCGACTTTGCGTTGGGCAAGCATTACGAGATGCCGGTGGTCGAGATGGCCGCGCGGACGCGCACGCTGGCGCTGGGCGCGAACCCCGCCGCCCCTCCCGATCCCGCGGACAATCCCGAGTGGATGCGCTGGAACAACTACGGCGTCGGCCTGCTCGACGCGCAGCAGTATTCCGAAAGCCTGCGCGCCTTCGAGCAGGTCGTTCAGTTGCGGCCCGGCTATGCCGACGCATATACCAACGTGGCCATCGCCGACTATTCGTGGCAGCGCTATGGCGATGCGCGCGACCATCTCGAAAAGGCGCTGCAGTTGGCTCCGCACAACGCCCGCGCGCTTTACTATCTGGCGCTGGTGGATCGCATTCAGGGCCATCCTGACGCGGCGATCGCCGACCTGCTGGAAGTGATTACGCAATTTCCCCGCTCGCGCGACGCGCACCGCGAGCTTGGCTTCTCGTTCTATCAGCAGCACAAATACGAAGAGGCCCGCGCCGAATATGAGACGGTGCAATCGATCGACCCCGACGATCTCTCGGCGCATTACATTCTTTCCATCGTCTACCGGCGTCTGGGCATGAAGGACAAAGCCGCGCGCGAAGCCGCGGCCTTCGCAGACCAGAAGGACGACCCCACCGCCGCCACCTACGCACTGGAGTACCTGCGCAAGCATCCCGAGATCACTTCTGAAAGCGTGCCCTGGCACATTCACAGCAATTTGGAGACGAGTCACGCGGGACGTGGAGAAGGAAGCGGTCAATGAGGCTGCGGCTGCCGGTTTTTCTCTTGCTTGCGGCTTGCGCATCCCTCGCCCTCGCCTCTTCCCGCAATCAGCGAGCGCACGGCGCCGCGGTCTTCGAGGTCAGCGGATGCCGGCACTGCCACACCATTCACAATGTCGGCGGGCATAAGGGTCCCGACCTCTCGGACGTAGGGAAGCGGATACCGAAGGCAGCGATGCGGCAGCAGATTGTGCATGGCAGCAAGGTCATGCCGGCCTTCGGAGAAGTCCTCGCGCCCGACGAGATCAACGACCTCATCGCCTACCTGCACTCGTGCCGCGAGAAGCCGACGAAAACGGCAACGGTGGCGAGTTCCAACTAGAAGCTGTTTTACAACTCCGTTTTGAAAGGGCACGGCTTCAGCCGTGCCGTTGGCTCCGAAAATGAGTGCGGGGCTTTAGAGCGAAACCATGATTGCTGTACCCCAGAACTCCGTGCCCCATCCTTGCGACTTTTTTCTGTCGCAAGGGTGGGAGGCCACCTTCGCTGGGTACAGCATCTCTGGTTCCGGTTTAGCCCCTGAGGGATGTTTCTGAATCGCCTCAGGGGATTTCTGCAACCAATTGTAGCCTTCCCGGCAGCCCATTCGCGTTACGCCGCGCACGCAATCGCCGCGAGCAACGCACTGGCCACGATCTCCTGCTGGGCGGCCGTGATGCGATTGAAGAAGGGCAGCGCCAGCGTGCGCCGCGCAATGGATTCGGTAAGCGCGAGGCGCTCCGCGCCGCCGCGCGCGCGCCAGGCCGGCTGCAAATGAATGGGCGCAAAGTAGCGGCCGGTGGCAATGCCCTGGCCGGCAAGCTGCTCGCGCACCCTGTCGCGGTTCACGCCTTCGGGAAGTCGCACCACGTAAACGAACCAACTGATCTCGCGGCGCGGCAGGGCGAGCGACGGGCGCTCCAGTCCGCAAATTCCTTCAAGCAGCGCGTCGTAACGCTGGGCGGCTTGTTTGCGCAGCGCGAGCATCGCATCGATCCGCCGCAACTGCACGCGGCCCAATGCGCAAGCCGCCTCTGGAAGGCGATAGCTGTAGCCGGGCTCGATTTGATCGAGCCAGTCGATTTTCGGATCGGGGCCCGGATCGCGGCCCTGGTTACTGAGCCGGCGCAGGCGCGCGGCATGCGCCGGGTCGCGCGCCAGCACTACGCCGCCCTCGCCCGTCGTCATTTGCTTGTTGGGATAGAAACCAAGCACGGCCAGATCGCCGAAGCTGCCCGCTTTGCGCCCGTCGAAGCGCGCGCCAATGGCCTCGCAGGCATCTTCAATGAGCGCGAGACGATGCCTTTGCGCCAGCTCGCGGAGCGCATCCATCTCCGCGGGCACGCCGAAGGTGTGAACCACCAGGATGGCGCGCGTACGCGGACCGATCGCCCGCTCCACGGCCGCGGGATCGAGATTGAGCGTGAGCGGATCGATCTCCGCGAAGACCGGCCTCGCGCCCACCTGGTGGACGGCGCCGGCGACGGCCACGAAGGCGAACGAGGGCACGATGACTTCGTCGCCCTCGCCGATGCCTAGCGTCAGCAGCGCGAGATGCAGCGCGGCTGTGCCCGAGCTGACCGCTACCGCGTGCTCCACGCCGTGATACGCGGCAAGCTCCGATTCAAATGCCGCAAGCTCCGGGCCCAGGCTGAGGTGGGGCGAGCGCAGAACGGCGGTGACGGCCGCGATCTCTTCTTCGCTCACGTCGGGCGCGGACAGTGGAATGTGCGCGGTCATATGCGCTCCAAATCATCGACCTCGGCGCTCCGCGCCACCGGGACCGGCTGCTTCACCAGCAATCCATCGAGCGGGACCGTTGCCAGCACGCGCGCGATGGTCTCGGCCGCGGTCCCGTCGCCGTAAGGATTCGTCATGCCGGTGAGGCTCAAGCGAAACGCGGGATGGAGCACGCGCTCGAGTGCGGCGTGGATCGACTCCAGCTCGGCTGGCGCGTCGATCGTGTTGCGCGCGCGCTCGCGGCCCTGCTGGCGCATGCCCACGTTGACAACAGGCAACGCGAACGACGCCGCCTCCATGATGCCGCTCGACGAATTGCCGATGAGCGCATCGGCCTGGCCCAGAAGGCTCCAGTAGGTGACGGGGTCGAGATTGACGAAGACGTGAGTTTGCGCGCGCCTGGCCGCGAGAGCCCGCGCGCGCTCGATGAGCGCGAGTCCTCCCGCGTCGGCATTCGGGTAAACAAAAACGATCTGCCCCGGCGCATCTTCGAGCGCGGCAAAGAAAGCATCGGCCTCGGCGTTGGTGTCGCGCAGGATGGTAACGGGATGCCATGCGGCGACGATCGTGGGCGGCGTCAGTGGCACGTCCAGCCGCGCTTCCAGCGCCGCGCGATCGAGCAACGTGGAGCGGCGCAGGTGATCGAGCGAAGGCGCACCGGCGCGATGCACGCGCCACGCTTCCTCGCCCATGGCGATGACGCGCAGGCGCGCCGTCTCCGTCGACGTGAAGTGCACGTGCGCCAGCTTGGTCAAAGCGTTGCGCACCTGGTCGTCGATAGCGCCCTGGCTCACCTCGCCGCCCTCGATGTGGGCGATGGGAATGCGCAGCGCCAGCGCCGTCGCGGCCGGGGCCAGCATCTCGTAGCGGTCGGCAATAAGCAGCAACAGATCGGGCCGCCATGCGGTGAGTGCGTCGGCAAGGCCCAGAATGGCCAGGCCGATGGTCTTCGCCATGCCCGTGTCGGTGTCGGAACTGAGCAGGCACTCGATGCGCGCCTGCACAGGAAAACCGTCGCGCTCAATCTCCGCAATCGTGTTGCCGAACTGCGGCGCCAGGTGCGCGGCCAGCGCGAACACGCCCAGTTCGATCTCCGGATGAGCGGCCAACTCGCGCAGCGGCCAATAGAGATGGCTATAGTCGGCGCGCGAAGTGGTCACGACGCCGATGCGGCGTCGCGCGGCGGCGGAAACCTCTGCGCTCATGCGTACACCCTCGGCGAGCTTTTTTGCGCCAGCGCCAGCACGGTCTCGCTGGGGCGAAACCCAGGGGCCAGCGCACGGAGTTCTGCCAGCGCGGCGGCAAGGTCGTGCTCGCGCACGGCGGCCCGCAGTGTGGCGAGGCCGTTTGCCAACTCCCTCGGCTCGGGATGGACGGAGCGGATGAGCAGCAAGCCGTCCTTTGCAGGGCTGGCGCACTCGCCATCGTCCCATAGCCGCTCAACCAGCTTGTCACCGGGGCGCAGGCCGGTGAAATGAACCGGAAGCTCGCGGCTGTCGCCGAGCGCGCGCGCCATAAAGCCCGCCAGTTCGGCGATGCTGTGATCGGCGTCGAGAGCCGGAGCCAGCACCGCGGCCGAACCGGCGCTTGCCGCGATGTGCGCCGCCATGTGCGCCGCTTGGAGCAGCAGGTCTACGGCTTCTTCCATGGTCAGGAAGTAGCGGCGCGCCTTGGGATCGGTGACGGTCAGCGGCCCGCCGCGCGCCGCCTGCTCCGCAAAAATCTCCGTCACGCTGCCGCTCGACGCCAGCACATTGCCCAATCGCAACACCGTTCCGCCCATGCCAAGCACAATCTCTTCGGCGATTCTCTTGGTCGCTCCCATCACCGACGTGGGCTGGACCGCTTTATCGGTGGAGAGAAGCAGCACACTGGCGCCATGCTTCGCGGCCGCCGCAATAAGCGTCTCGGTGGCAAAAATATTGTTCGCGATGGCGGCAAACGGTTGCAGTTCAAGCAAAGGGACGTGCTTGTGCGCGGCGGCATGAAAGACCATGCGCGGACGGTGCGCGGCAAAAAGATCTTTGAGCACCGCGCTATCGCCGGCGTCACCCAGCACGAACACCGCGCCCTCGTTCGCTCCCGCGCCGGCCAGGGTCTGCTGCAATTGGTGGAGATGGTTTTCGCTGGCATCGAGCAGAACCATGCGCGACGATCCCGATTGCGCCAGCCGCAGCGCCAGCGCGGAGCCGATGGAACCGCCGGCTCCGGTGACGAGAAGCGGCGTATTGGCGAAGCCGGCCACGATCTCCGGCGAGGGCCGCGGCAAAGGCGGCCGCGCCAGGAATGCGCTCCAGTCGATGCGATTCGAGGGCGTGATCACACGAGCAGTATAAATTGCGGGCAAGTCGAGGCCTCACGCGACGGGTGCGCGTTGCCCGCGTGGCCGTGTTGCCCAAATGGAATTGACCTGCACCTACGTATACTGTTCTGTGCCGCGGCGTGGGAGAATTGTCCTTGTGAGCAGAGGAATGATGCGAAAGACCTGGCCCTTCATACTTGTCATCCTGATGGGGACGCCGCTCCTTGGAGCGCAGGCGCGGCCTGACGCCGAGGCGATCCGACTGAACAATCGCGGCGTGGCGTTGATGGGCCAGCAGTTTACCGAGCGCGCCGCCGAAACCTTCGCCGCAGCGCTTCAGAAGGACCCAAAGCTGGCGCAGGCCGCCGTCAACGAGGGCATCGCGCTGTTCGTGTTGCAGAAGCTGGACGAAGCCAAATCGCTTCTGCGCCAGGGCCTGGCGATCGATCCCAACAGCCCGCAGGCGTGGTACAACCTCGGCCTGGCCGAACACGCGAGCAACCAACTCGCGGATGCCTTGGCCAGCTTTCAGCAGGCGGTGAAGCTCGATCCGCGGGATGCGGACTCTCTCTATTTCGAGGGCGCCTGCTACCAGGAGATGGGCCAGTACGACAACGCGATTGCGGCCTTCGAGAAGACGCTCGCCCTCAATCCGCTTCATGCGTCGGCTGAATTCGGGCTGGCGCGCTCCCTGCAACGCACTGGCCACACGGCGGAAGCAAGGGAACACTTCAAGGCTTTCCAGCACCTGACCAGCACCAAGATCTCCTCGGCCCTGGCTTTAACGTATGGCGAGCAGGGGCGCTACTCGACGGTGACTCCGGTTGAGGAGCCGGAGTCCGTTCAGCATTCGATGATTCCGATGAAGCTCGTCGCGCAGCCGATGGTTTCCGCGACCGTGGCGCGCAGATTCACCACTACCGGCGGCGCGTGCATGATGGACGTGACCGGCTCGGGGCAGATGGACTTGATCCTGATGCAATCGGGCGCGCAGGCCATTCGCGTCCTCGACAATCGCGGCGGCGGAAGCTTCGAGGATCTGGATGTCGAGACGGCCGGGCTGAAAGTCAGCGGTCGCGCAGTGGCATGCGCCGTGGGCGACTACGACGGCGACGGGCTGAACGATCTTGCCGTCGCGATGGACGATCGCGTGCTTTTGTATCGCAACCTGGGGCACGGGAAATTCAAAGACGTAACGGCAGCTTCCGGCATTCAACCGCGCAATCGGCCCACCGGCATTACGTTTGTGGACTACGACCACGACGGCGATCTCGACCTGCTGCTCACAGGCGCTCCGTTGCGCGCGGGCTCGCCGTCGAACGTGCTGTGGCGCAACAACGGCGATGGCACCTTCACCGAACAGACCGAGGAGACCGGCCTGGGCGGCAGCGGCAAAACGGCCTCGGCGATTCTCACCGATTTCAACAACGATCGTGCCGTGGATCTGGCGGTGACGGGCGACGGGCCGGCGCCGCTCATCTACGTGAATCCGCGCGAGGGCAAGTATCCAACGCAGCCGTTGTACGAGGGCGTGAATTTGCCGCCCACCATGGGCATTGCGGTGCTTGACTTCAACAAGGACGGCTGGATGGACATGGCCGTGACGCACGCGGGCGCGCCGGGGCTTACGCTTTGGCGCAACGTCGAAGGAGCCAACCACATCGGCCGGCGCTTTGCGCGCGTCGATCTGCCGCTACAGGGCGCATTGCGCGGATGGGGCCTGACGCCGATCGATATTGACAACGATGGATGGATCGACCTGGCGGCGATTGTGGAAACGCGCGCCGGGCCCCAGGTGCGCGTCTTGCGCAACCGCGGCGACGGCACGTTTGAAGACGTGAGCCATGCGCTGGGGCTCGACGGCATCCGTCTGACTGCGCCGCGCGGGCTGATTGCCGCCGACGTGGATGACGACGGTGCAGCCGATCTGATCGTGACCCAGGAAAATGCTCCGCCGCTGCTGCTGCGCAACGTGGGAGCGAACAAGAACCACTTTGCGCGCCTCGATCTCACGGGCTTTGCGGACAACAAAACGGCGCTGGGCGTGAAGGTTGAGGTCTTCGCCAACGGGCTCTGGCAAAAGTGGGAGCTGGCCGGCGCTTCGGGCTACCAGACGCAGGCGCCGCCGCAGATTCTTGTGGGCCTGGGGCAAGCGCCGGGCATCGACCTGCTGCGCATCCTGTGGCCCACCGGCGTGTTGCAGGACGAGATCGACTTGCCCGAGACCCGCGTGATCGCCATGAAGGAAGCCGACCGGCGCGGCAGCTCCTGCCCCGTGCTGTTTGTGTGGAATGGGCATCGCTACAAATTCGTCACCGATGTGATCGGCGCGGCCGTGGTAGGTCACTGGTTTACGCCCGCGCGGCGCAACACGCCGAATCCCGGCGAATGGGTGAAAGTTGACGGCGCCGACGTGGCGCTGGTGAACGGCAAAATCAGCGCGCGCTTCATGGAGCCGATGGAAGAGGTGAATTACATCGACCAGTTGCGCATGGTTGCCGTCGATCATCCCGAGGATGTGGAGGTAAATCCCGACGAGCGCTTTCTCGACGACCCGCCGTTTGCCTCGGGCCGCGTGATCGCAAGCAAGGGCGCGCATCCGCCCCTCGGCGCGTGGGACGGAGAAGGACGCGATGCGCTCAGCCTGCTCAGCCGGCGCGATCACCAGTTTGCCAGCGGCTTTACGGCGATGCCCTACGATGGTTTCGCCAACCTGCACGCGCTCACGCTCGACCTGGGCCCGCTGGACGCGCAGTCCCCGCTGCGTCTGCTGATGACCGGCTATGTGAACTACTTCAGCGCGACTTCGCTCTACGCAGCCTGGCAGGCGGGAGTCAAAGAGATTCCGCCGTACGTGGAGGCCGAGCTTGCTGACGGCACATGGCAACGGATTCCAGGCGATGCGGGATTTCCCGCTGGCCTGGAGCGGACGATCGTGGTGGATTTGACCGGCAAGCTGCCCAAGGGCACGCGCCGTATCCGCCTGATGACGAATTTGCAAATCTACTGGGACCAGGTGCTGATCGACCAAAGCACGGATGCCGAGGCGCGCACCACGGAGCTTCCGTTGGCAGGCGCGACGCTCGGATTCCGCGGCTACCCGAAGCAGATCGACCTGCCCAGTCCCGGCGATCTCGATTACAACTACGATCTTGTGAGCCTCACCGGGCCGTTCCAGCACGAGCGCGGCAGCTACACGCGCATGGGCGATGTAACGCCGCTGCTGACGGCCATTGACAATCGCTTTGTGGTCTTCGGCAGCGGCGAGGAGATTCGCGCGGAGTTCGACGCGGCGAATCTGCCAGCCCTGCCGCCGCACTGGAAGCGCGATTACTTCTTCTACGCCAACGGCTATGTGAAAGACATGGACTGGTGGGATGCGTCGCCATTCACCGTGGCCGAGATGCCATTTCATGGCATGAGCACCTACCCTTATCCAAAGCCAGAAAAATACCCGGACGATGCGGACGCGATTGACTATCAGTTGAACTGGAACGATCGTTTCGACTCGGGCGAGCCGGTTCGGTCGTACCGCTTCGACTACAAAATGCAGCCGTCTACGCCGAGCGATGATCGGCCTGGGGATCGTTCGCCGCGGACCGCGCCGGAGACGCAACCGTGAAGGAGATTGAGAGCGATCTGGTGCTGGCGCCGGCGGTGCGGCAATTGGAATGGCTGCGCGCCGGCCGGATTTCAGTATCGGAGCTGGCCGAGGCGCACATCCGCCAGATCGAGCGGCTCAATCCGCAACTGAACGTCTTTGCCGATTTCGACGCGGAACGTGTGCGCGCCCTGGCGCGGCGACTCGACGCGACTCCCGAGCCGCGCGGCCCTCTGCACGGCTTGCCGGTCACGGTGAAATCGTCGATTGCCACCGCGGGCTACCGCTGCGAGATCGGAAGCTTGCTGCACAAGGGCGATGTGCCGGCTGAAGACGCGGCGGTCGTGGCGCGGCTGCGCGCCGCCGGAGCGTTGATCCTGGGCACCACGAACTGCCCCGAATTTCTGATGGCCTACGAGACCGCGAATCTGCTGCACGGCCGCACGCGCAACCCGTGGGATCTCGATCGTTCGCCCGGCGGATCAAGCGGAGGCGAGTCGGCGGCCATCGCCGCGGGAATGTCGGCGGGCGGATTGGGCTCGGACAGCGGCGGATCGGTGCGCGTGCCTGCGCACTTCACGGGCATTTGCTCGCTCAAGCCCACGCCGGGGCGGATTCCGGGACGCGGGCATCTGCCGCCGTGCGTGGGGCCGTTTGCAATTCTGGGAGCCATCGGGCCCATGGCGCGCACCATGGGCGACGTTGCGCTGTTCTTCCGCACGCTCAGCGGCCAGGACCCGCTCGATCCGGTCAGTCCACCGCTTCCGTATCGAGAGCGCAGCCTCGACGAGTTGCGCTCCCACCGCATTGGTTTCTTTGAGGACGACGGCCTGGTTCCCGTGACGCCGGAGACGCGCGCCGCGGTGAACGCCGCCGCGACTGCCCTGCGCGAGGCCGGCTTTCACGTAGAGCCGTTCCGGCCGCGCACGCTCGAGCCGCTGCGCAAGTTGTGGCAGACATTTTTCGTGCAGTGCGGCGCTATGTTTTACGCGCCGGAAATTCGAGGCAAGCGCCTGCAACTCAGTCCCATTTTTACCGAGTTTCTCGCCATCGCCGAAGCCGCCGGGCCGCTCACGGCGACGGAGTTGCTCAACGCATGGGCCGAGATGGACCTTCTGCGCGCAAAAACGCTGGCCGAGATGAGCCAATTCCCGGTCTTGCTCTCGCCGGCAGCCGCCATTCCGGCGTTCCGTCACGACGAGCGCAGTTGGACGATCGACGGCGCAACGGTGGCCTATCTCGATGCGGTCCGCTACACGCAGTGGTTCAACACGCTGGCGTGCCCGGCAGCCGTCGTTCCCGCGGGCCGCTCGCCCGAGGGATTGCCCATCGGCGTGCAGATTGCCGCACGTCCCTTTGAAGACGAGACGGCGCTCGGCGTGGCCGCTTTAGTCGATGCGGCCTTTGGGTACCGCCCGCCGCCTATAGCGCGGGAGTAAATCGCGCTGCACCGTTTTTTTACTTAAGAATCAGCGTTTTTTCGGACTCTCCGCACCCGGCCGCTCCTGCGCGTCTCCACCTTTCGATGGAGGCGCAGAGCCCCCAATCGCGATAGACTGGCGCTTCCCTGATAGATGGAGGCCGGACGGAGAGCTCCGCGTGCGCGAAAGTTGGCGGCAGCAGTTTGCCGAGAGCCCCGATGTTCTCGTTGGCGCGCGTCGCCGGCAGACGCTGGTGCCGGTGCGCGATTTTTTCGTGGGCGGAGAGGAATTCGTCGTTATGGCCGGGCCGTGTTCGGTGGAAACCGAGAGCCAGCTCATGGCCACGGCCCATCATGTGCGCCAGGCGGGCGCGCGTGTCCTGCGTGGCGGCGCATTCAAACCGCGCAGCTCTCCTTATGCATTTCAAGGCTTGGGCCTGGAGGGATTGAAGCTGCTCGGCCGAGCGCGCGAAGCCACTGGTTTGGCGGTGGTGACCGAGGTGATGTCGGAAGTTGACGTCGCGCTGGTGGCCGAATACGCCGATATTTTGCAGATCGGCTCGCGCAACATGGAAAACTACGCGCTGCTCGAAGCCGCTGCCCGATCCGGACGGCCCATCCTCCTCAAGCGCGGCATGGTGGCCACCATCGCGGATTTTTTGCGCTCGGCGCAGGTTGTCCTCGACCATGGCAACCGCAACGTGATTCTCTGCGAGCGCGGCATCCGCACCTTTGAAACCGCGATGCGCAACACCTTCGACGCAGCCGGAATCGCGCTGCTCAAGCAAGTGACGCACCTGCCGGTCGTCGCCGATCCAAGTCATGCGGCAGGGGCTAGAGAGTTGGTTCCCGCGCTGGCGCGCATCGGCATGGCCGCCGGCGCCGACGGCGTGATCGTCGAAGTGCATCCCGATCCCGACCACGCGTGGAGCGACGGCGAGCAGTCGCTGGATTTCGCCGGATTCGACGCCATGATGAACGCGCTTGAGCCGTGGATGGAATGGCGCGCCACGGCGCTCAATGGCGCCGCAGCGATCAATATAGAGAATCTGGAAAAGCACCAATTGGCCGGCCTCCGGATGGCAGAGGCGGTGCGATGAAAGCAATCCATCGGAAGCCAGCCGCAGGCATGGCCATTGCGACGCTGATTCTCATCTGCGGTCTTGCATTCAGCAGAGCCAATGCGCCGGCCGCGCAAATCGACTGCGACATCATCGTGACCGCCGCGCCGGTTTACGTGCCGCTGGCGGAGTTGCACGGCCAGGAGCGGTTTCCCAGGGGCGCGCAGTTGCTGCTGGTTCACGCGGGCAAGGCCGAGCCGCTCGTCGCCAATTTTGCGGCTTCGGCGGATGCGAATCTCTCGTTCGACGCGCAAACCGTGCTCTTTGCCGGCAAGCGCAATGTGGGCGATCCCTGGCAAATCTGGGAACTGACACTTAAGGATCGTTCCGTGCGCCAGGTGATTGCGACGCCTGCCGACGCGGAGCGCCCGTTCTATCTGCCCGGCGGGCGCATGGTCTGGGCCGAGCGCACTCCGGCAGGATTCCAGGTGCAATCCGCTCCGGACGGGCGCCCCGTCGATGGCACCACATGGAATCCCACGGCCGGCCCCGGCGTGCTGCCGCTCACCTACACGCGCGGCAACGCGTTTCCTGCCGGCGTGCTGCGCGACGGCCGGATTCTGTTTGAAGCTGGCTACCCGCTCGGGCAGGGTTCGACGCCGGAGCTCTATCTGGTCTACGCGGATGGATCGGGCGTCGAGTCCGTGCGCTGCGATCATGGGCGCGCGCGTTGGGGTGGAACGCAGCTTGGTTCGGGCGACGTGGTCTTTACCGAGGGAACGTCGCTGGCCCGTTTTACCTCGCCCCTGGCCCACCAAGTGCCGGTCGCCGCGCCGCATGCGAACTACGCCGGTGCGATTGCGGAGACCGCATCGGGCGCGTGGTTGTTGAGCGCGCGCGTATCGGCAGACGCTCACTATGCCATCGAGATCTGGCAGCCCGGCGCGGCGGCGATGCACACGGTTCTTTCCGAGAGCAAAGACGATCTCGTCGAACCGGTCCTGGTGGCTCCGCGCCCCCGGCCCAATCGGCACCCCTCCGGCCTGCACCCGTGGGACTACGCGAATCTGCTGGCGCTGGATGTGCGCATCTCACGGGACGGCGCTTTGCGCGGAACGCCTGCGCGCGTGCGCCTCGAAGCGCAAGACGTGGCGGGAGTGACCAAGACCATGGGAACGGCGCCCATCGAAAGCGACGGTTCGTTCTTCGTCGAGGTTCCGTCCGACAGGCCCATCCGGTTTGCGGTCCTCGATGCGAAAGGCGCGGTTTTGCGCCAGGAGCACGGCTGGTTCTGGATTCGCAGCGGCGAGCAGCGCATCTGCGTGGGCTGCCACGCCGGTCCGGAGCGCGCGCCGGAAAATCGCGTGCCGGCAGTGCTTTTGCGTACGATCGTGCCGGCCGATCTCACCGGAAAGCCGCCGGCATCCGCGCTAAGCGCAATGGCAGGAGGGTCCTCAAAATGAATTTGCGCCTGGCTCTTTTTGGTGCGATGGTTTTTCTGGTCTCGGCGCGTGCCGAGATCGCCGCGCAAGCAGCGGCTCCCTTGCCGCCCGCGGCGAACGATGCGCAGGCCGGGCCCGCATCCGGCGTTCCTGCTGCCGCCGCGCCCACCTCCACTCCAGCCGCCGCCGCGCCAACCGCCGCGCCAGGCAATGCGCCTCCCGCCAACACCGGCGCCAATGCTTCAGCCATCCGCTTTGAGGACGCGACCGATGCTTCCGGCATCGACTTTGTGAACAGCTTCGGTTCGGCGCAGTTGGGTTCGCTGCTCGAGGGCACCGGCGCCGGCTGCGTGTGGTTCGACTACAACAACTCGGGCCTGCCTTCGCTCTACGTCGTCAACGGCCGTCCCCTCGACGACTCCATGCATCCGTTTCCGCTGAAGGTGAAGCCGAATCCGCCTCCGCACAACCATCTCTACCGCAACGATGGCAACGGGCGCTTTACCGATGTGACCGAAAAGGCCGGCCTCAATCCCGACATGTATTCCGTTGCCGTGACCGCCGGAGACTACTTGAACGACGGCAACCAGGATCTGCTCGTGACCGGCTACGGCAAGGTGATTCTCTATCGCAACGACGGCAACGGGCACTTCGCGGATGTCACGGAAAAAGCCGGCATCAAGGTCGACGGCTGGGCCATCAGCTCCACCTGGCTCGACTACGACAGGGACGGTTGCCTGGATCTGTTCGTCGGCCGCTACGTGAAATTCGATCCCACTTACCGCGCCTTCTATGCGCCAACCAATTATCCGGGGCCGCTGGACTACGAGGGCGAAACGAACATTTTGTTTCACAACAACTGCGACGGAACCTTTACCGATGTAACGGAGAAGTCCGGCATCGGCGCCTACGTGGGCCGCACCATGGGCGTCACTGCGGCCGACTTCACAGGCGACGGCTGGGACGACATCTACGTGGCCAACGACCGGACAGAGAACTTTCTCTTCCATAACAAGCACGATGGAACCTTCGAGGAGATTGGGAACGACACGGGCACGGCCTACGGGCAGAATGGTGAATCGACTTCGTCGATGGGTCCGGTCTTTGCCGACTTCGAGGGTCGGGGACTGCTCGACTTGTGGGTAACCGACGGCCACTACAACCGCTTTTTGCGAAACGAGGGAAACGGAAACTTTGAAGATGTGGGCGCGTCCAATGGCATCTCACAGGCCAACGCGCAATACGTGAGCTGGGGAACGGGCGTTTACGACTTCGATAACGACGGAAACCTCGATATCCTCATCTTTCACGGCGGATTGATTCACCTTATTTCGCAGGAGCACACGCTGTTCCGCGGGCTGGGCAAAGGGAAATTTGAAGACGTCTCGCTCCAGGCCGGTCCCGTTCTGAGCCAGCGCACGGTGGCCCGCGGCGCCTGCTTTGCCGACTACATGAACGACGGCAAAGTGGGGGCGTTCGTGGTCAACCTCGGCGCTCGCGGGACGCTGCTGCGCAACGTCTCCACGAACACCGGCCATTGGATCGACGTCAAGCTCGTGGGCGCCATGCGGGCCGGCGATCGCGGCGTCGCTCCTGGACCCGCTCCCAATTCCGTTTCTAGCGCCGGCGCAAAAAGCAACCGCGACGGCATCGGCGCGCGCGTTGAAGTCTTCGCAGGCGGCAGGCATTCCCTCCAAGAGCGTGTGGCCGCATCGGGCTACCTTTCGCAGAACGATGGACGGCTGCACTTCGGCCTGGGCGCGGCAACCTCCGTGGACAAGATCGTGGTGCGCTGGCCGAGCGGGCGCGAGCAGACGCTCGAAAACCAGAATGTTGACCGCGTGCTCACCATCGAGGAGCCGAAATGAAGCGCCGCCTGCAAGGTTGTCTCACGGCCGCGCTGCTCCTGGCAGCGGCGATCTTTACCGCTGCGCCGTGGATGGGGAAGACAGTTCAGGCGGCCGCGAACCCAAGGACCGGCGAGCCCCTGGTCTACGCGTCTCCCGTCGAGACATTGTTTTCCTCGGACGGCGCGCGGCTTTACGTGCTCTGCCAGGGGAGCGGTGAAGTGCGCGTGCTGGACGCGGCGACCTACAAAACCATCGGCACGGTTGCCGTGGGCCGCGTGCCGCGTGGATTCGCGCTCTCGCCCGACGGCTCGCGGCTCTTCGTCGCCAACTCGTGGGACGACACGGTGTCGGTCGTCGACACGCGATCGCTCCAGGTGACCGCGACCTGGCCGGTGGGCGCCGAGCCCTCCAGCGTTGCCCAGGACCCGGCCGGCAACTTTTTGTTTGTGGCCAATCGCATCTCGGGCGACGTGGCCGTGCTCGACGCGGGCACCGGAGCGGAGGAAAAACGGCTCGCCGCCGGGCGCGGCGCGAGTTATATGACGCTTTCTCCCGATGGCCGCCGCCTTTACGTCACGCATGTCTACCCGATTCTGCCCGCGCACGGCAGCGAGTTGGGAAACCGCATGCCGCCCGAGTCGGAGATCGCGGTGATCGACACGGCGCGCGCCGTGGTCGTCGATCGCATTCCTCTCCACGGCATCGCCGGCGTATTTCATGTGGCCATCTCCGCCGACGGACGGCTGGGCGCGGTGGCCGAGTTGCATCCCAAGAACCTGGTTCCGCTGGCGCATCTTGAGCACGGCTGGGCCTTCGCGGACACGCTGACTCTTTTTGGCGCTGACATTGGTCCAAAACCGGTAGAAATACCCCTCGACGAACTGGAGCGTTACGCCGCGCGGCCCTTTGGCGTGGCCATCACGCCGGATAAGTCGCGCCTCTACGTGACCAGCGGCGGTTCCGAGATCGTGACCGCCATCGATGTGCGGCGTTTGCTCCAAACTGTGCGCGCGCGGCCGAAGCCGTTTGTTGAGGATCTTTCGGCCAGCGCCAATTACGTTTTGGCGCGCATCGCCGTCGGTCACGATCCCCGCGGCGCAACGCTCTCGCCCGACGGCCGCAGGTTGTTTGTCGCCAACCGCCTCGACGATACGATCGGCGTCATCGACACGCGCAGCAATCGCGTGGCGGCGACGATTCCATTGGATGGGCCGAAGGAACTCTCCATCCTGCGATACGGCGAGCAGACGTTCTATACCGCGCGCTATTCGTTTCAAGGCCAGATCGGCTGCGCCAACTGCCACATCGATTCCACGTTCGACGGCCTGACCTGGGATCTGGAGCCGGATGGATTCGGAGTCGACATTGTGGAGAACAAGTTGCTCGAGGACATCAAGGATGTCGGCCCCTACAAGTGGAACGGAGCCAACCCCAACATACCCACCGAGTGCGGCCCGCGCACGGAGAAATATTTCTGGCGTTCGGAGAGCTTCGACGATCTGACACTGACCGATCTGGTCGTCTACATCCGCAGCCTGCAGCCGCGGCCCAATCGGTGGCAGCTAACGGGCAATGAGCTTAGCCCGGCTCAGGGGCGCGGCAAGGCCATCTTTGAGCGCGCCGTGGACAAATTCAAAAAGCCAATCCCGGAAATCAACCGCTGCTCCTATTGCCACAGCGGCGCTCAGGGCACCAATCAACAAATCCTTGACGTGGGCACGAAGAAGTCCACCGACCGCTCCGGGCTCTTGAAGACGCCGCAACTGACCAATGTCGCGCTCATGGCGCCCTATTTGCACGACGGTTCCGCGCCCTCGCTCGAAGAGATCTGGACCGTCTTCAATCCGCAAGACAAGCATGGCCGCACCAATGACCTGACCAAGGATGAACTCAACGATTTGATCGAATACCTCAGGTCGCGATAGGAGATCACGCGATGAAAAGGCTCTGTACAATCGCACTGCTGCTGGCCGCCGCCACGCTGGCCTTTGCCGCACCGCCGAAGATGCCCCTCTACCGCTTCGAGAATTTCACCACCGCCAACGGCCTGCCCAACGATCACGTCTTCGCCGTGCTGGTGGATGGAGACCGCATCTGGGCCGGCACCGACAACGGCCTCGGGCTCTACGAAAATGGCAAGTGGAAGACCTACACAACGGCCGATGGACTTGCGCATCGCGCCGTACTTTCGCTGGCTCTCGACAAGCGCAGCGGCGATGTGTGGGCGGGCACCATGGGCGGCCTCAGCCGCATCTCCGGTGGACGCATCGACAGCTTCACGCAGTTGAACTCCGGGCTGAGCAACGACGTGGTCTACGGCATTTCAATCGAAGGTGAGAACGTGTGGATCGCCACCGCCGCCGGCGCCTGCCGCCTCGACCTGCACACCAACCAGTGGTCGCTCTACAACGAGCGCAATACGCCCATGATCGAGATCTGGTCCTATTCGGTCTCCGCTACGCCGACCATGGTCTACTACGGCATCTGGGGCAGCGGCGTACTCGAGTACAACCAGAAGACCGAGCGCTGGGACAAGTACGACGACCCCGACGGCGAGACCGAGATGGTGCTGTTCAAGGATCAGGGCCTGATCCACGAGATTGTCACTTCGGTCAGCTATATGGAGAAAGACAAGGTCTTGTGGGCGGCCACTTATTTTGGCGACAGCCGCTACGACGGCCGCTACTGGCACAACTTCCTCAAGAAGGACAGCGGATTGCCCTCCAATTTCACGAATGTTGTGAAAGGCGTGGACGGCCAGCGCGCTTGGTTCGGCACCGACAAGGGCCTGGCCTACTACGACGGCGTGAACTGGGCCGTCTATACCCCGTCGTTGAAAGACGGCAAGCCGGAGATGACGGTGCGCGACGCCGAGGGCAACGTGACGCCGGTCGCTGTCGCCACCGCGCCGGCCCACAACTACATCCTTGGCATCGACTTTCAGGGCGACGATATCTGGGTCGCCACCGCCGAGGGATTAAGCCACGGAATTCGTCAAAAACAGTAAGGACTTCGGGAGAAAAACCATCATGAATGCATTTGCAGAAATTCTGAAAGCCATTGCGCACGCGCCGGTCAATAAGCGCGCCATTACCAACCATGGGGTGCTGAACGAAGCATTCGCGTATCCCAAGCCAAGCTCGTTTTCGCGCGGCATGAGGATCGATCTCGGCGGCGTGACCATTCTGCTCATCTCGGGCACGGCATCGATCGACGAGCACGGCAATAGCGTGCATATCGGCGACTTTCGTGCCCAGATGAGGCGCACGCTGGCCAACATCACCGGACTGATCGAGAGCGAAGGCTGCACCTGGCGCGACATCGTGCGCACCACCTGCTACCTGCGCGACATAGAGCGCGACTACGAAGCCTTCAACGAAGAGCGCACCGCTTTCTACAAGGAACAGGGACTCGATCCGCTGCCCGCATCCACCGGCATCCAGGCCATTCTCTGCCGGCCCGAGCTGCTCATCGAGATCGAGGCCATCGCCATGTTCCGCACGGAGAAGGTGAGTTAAACACGAACGCGCGGAACTTGCGCGAAGAAGGACTCCTCATGCGTAGTCTGTTTTTGCTTCCTGCTTGCTTATGGGCTGCGAGCAGCGTTTTGAACGGCGCCGCGCAGACGCCGGCGAGCGGCGCCAATCAGCCGGCGCACGTTTGCGAGTGCGGCGCGCATCCGCCGGGGCCTCCGCGGGATCGCGAGGTTGTGCCCTACGCGGGCGAGCCGGCCGACATGAGACCCTATACCAAGTTTGCCGTGCCCTACGACACCAACTACACGCATCCCAACATTTATGTCGGCGCGGCGCGGGATATTCCTGAGCCCAAGGGCTTGACCGAGATTCGCATCGGCTTCTTCGGGCCCATCGAGCACAACTCTGAATCGGTTCTTGGATTGCGCATGTTGCACGGCGCGCAGATGGCCGTGGACGAGTGGAACGCGCGCGGCGGTTACGGCGGCAAACCCTTCAAGCTGATGCTGCACAACGACTACAACAACTGGCAGGCGAAGGCGGTGTATGGCGATGTCCGGCCCACCGACCCCGCGATCTGGGGCTCGGCATCCGATGAGGCCGTGAAGATGGCCTACGACGAACAGGTCTGGGCGATCTTCGGCTCCATCAGCTCCGAGTCGACGCATATTGCGCTGCGCGTGGCTCTGCGCGCGGAGCTTCCGGTCGTCAGCTCGGCCAACAGCGATCCCACGGTTCCGGAGACGACCATTCCGTGGTATTTCGGCACCATGCAGGATGACCGGCAACAGTATCAAACGCTGGCTCGCCGCATCTATACCGAGCTTGGATTGAAGCGCGTGGCGGTTCTCAGGGCAAGCAGCCGTTACGGCCGTTATGGCCTTCCCAAATTCCTTGATGCCTCGCGCCGGCTGGGCCATCCGGTGGTGATGGAGCAGATTTTTCAACCCGGAGACATGGACTACGCCAAGCAACTCAGAGTGATCCGCAGCTCGCGCCCCGACGCCGTTCTTCTGGTAGGAGACGAGCTGGAGGCGGCCAGGATTCTGAAGCAGATGCGGGCAGCGGGAATGAAGCAGCGCGTCTTTGGCGCATATCGCACCTTGGGCGATACGCTGCTGAAGGAGGCGGGCGACGACGCCGAGGGGTTCGAGGCCGTGTATCCCTACGATCCCACGCGCAATGACTCGCGCTGGCTCGATTTCAATCGCCGCTTTGAGGACCGCTTCCACGAAAAGCCGGAGCAGTTTGCTGCGATGGCCTATGACACGATGAATATGTTGCTGGATTCCATCTGCAAAGCCGGCCTGAACCGTGCGCGCATCCACGACGCGCTCGCGGACATCGAGGAATACGACGGCGTCACCGGCCACATGATCTTCGATCCCAACCAGAAGAATGTGGCGCCCATGTTTCTCGGCACAGTGCACAATGGCGCCATCACTTACCGGCTGGCGAGTATGAACGAGACAAACGCCGCGGCCCAGACGCCCGCACCCGCAGGCGCTTCGTCATCCGCGCCCTACGCGCGGATGGGCGAAGAGGTCGTGGAGTATCTTGGCCCGAGCACGGCAAATCTTCCGCCGGGGCCGGTACGCGTCATCGTCTTTGGCCGGGGAGCGGCGCAAATCGTGCAGAACCCCGAGGTTCTCTCGGTGTTGCGCGCGGCATCTCCGGGAGGCCTCAAGTTGTCGCTGCTGCCGGTGGAGAGCGGGCAAAGCTGGGGCGCGGCTTCAACTCAATTGGTGCACGCGCTGATGGACGGGCACGCTCTGGCCATCCTGGCTCTCGATCGCGACGCCGCGCATCTGGCCGAGCAACTGGCGCTGAAATGCTTCGTTCCCGTAGTCGCGCTGAGCAACGACCGGTCGCTCACTGCGGCCAACATTCCGTGGATCTTCCGGCTGCCCGCCGCAACCACGCCCGCCGCGGCGCTCGGCGTGCTTCGGCAAGCGGCCGCGCGCGAAGGCCCCAATCCCGAGCGCGTCCGCGATCTCCTCGCCTCGGGAGACGACATTGCCGGAATGGCCTTCCTGCCCACGGGAGAACCCCGCAGGCAGTGAAACAGTAAAACACCAAGAACGGCAATGCCGCCGAAATCAATTAAAACCTGGATGTGCTCCGTGTTCTTATCGGCCATGTGATCCTATACTCAGAGCGCGGTTCTCCTGGCAGCCTGTGGCGAAAATCCTGCTTTGAAAGGGCACGGCTTTACAGGCTTCGGAAAAACTCGGCTGAAGCCGTTGCTTTGAAAGGGCACGACTTCAGTCGTGCCGTAAACGCCGCAAAATTTGTGCGGGGCTTTAGCCCCTGAGGGAGGCTTTCACCGAATGCCGGCGTCAGCCACAGGCTCTTAACCGATTGCACCGCAAAAACCCGGAAAAGATCGCATCCGGGCTTGGAAAATACCTCTACGGAAATCATCGACTCGACACTTTGGATACCATGAACAATATGAATCAGCAACAGGGTGCCCCATCCTTTCCGCGCTCTTTGCGGAAAGGGTGGGAAAGTTCGCCGACTGCCCCCGCTCCGGGCAACTCCGGTGCGCAGTTGGTACCGAGCCTGGGCCTGTTCAGCGCCACCACCATCGTCGTCGGCTCCATGATCGGCAGCGGCATCTTCATTGTCGACTGCGATATCGCGCGCCTCACCGATTCTCCGGCGCTTTACCTGGGCGCGTGGATCGTCACCGCGGTCATGACCATGATCTGCGCCCTGAGCTACGGCGAGCTCGCCGCCATGATGCCCAAAGCCGGCGGCCAATACGTCTACCTGCGCGAGTCCCTCGGCCCCTTGTGGGGATTTCTCTACGGCTGGACCCTCTTTCTCGTCATCGAGACCGGGACCATCGCCGCGGTCTGCGTGGCCTTCGGCAAATTCCTCGGCGTCTTCTTCCCCGCGATTTCAAGCACGCACTGGCTGTGGCACATCGCGCACGTTCCGGCCATTCCCGTCGGCCCCATGCTGCTCGGCAACATGGACATCGGCTTGAGCACCGCGAATCTCGCCGGCATTTTCGTAGTGCTCTTCGTCGCGGCCGTGAATATCTGCGGCGTGCGCTTCGGCGCCCTCGTGCAAAACGTCTTCACCGTCGCCAAGGCCCTCTCGCTCGCCGCTCTCGTGCTCTTGGGATTCACCCTGGGCCGCAACGCCGCCGCCCTCGCGGCCAACTTCGGCAGCCACTGGAGCCAGTTCTGGCGCAATGCCGGATGGTCGTCGCTCCATCCCGTGCAAGTGGGCGCGCAGGGGCCCATCGTCATGGTGGGCGCTCTCGCCATCCTCGCCGTGGTGCAGGTCGGCTCGCTCTTCTCCGCCGATGCGTGGAACAACGTCACCTTCACGGCCGGCGAAATCAAGAACCCCCGGCGCAACGTGCCGCTTTCGCTTGCCCTGGGCGTAGGCTTCGTTCTGGTGGTCTACTTCCTGGCCAGCGCGGCGTACATTCTGGTGCTTCCCCTGCAAGGCGATCCGCACGGCGCGACCGTGTTCGCGCGCGGCGTGCAATATGCATCCGAGGACCGCATCGGCGCAGCGGTGTTGCAGCAGATCTTTCCCGGAGTGGGCGGCTACCTGATGGCCGCGGCCATTCTCATCTCCACCTTCGGATGCGCCAACGGCATCACGCTCTCCGGCGCTCGCGCCTACTACGCCATGGCGCAGGACGGTCTCTTCTTCCGCTTCGTCGGCAAACTGCATCCCCGCTATAAAACCCCAGCCGCCGCGCTGGTGGTGCAGGCCATCTGGACCACGCTCCTCTGCGTCTCCGGCTCCTACGGCCAGTTGCTCGATTACATCATCTTCGCGGTGCTGGTCTTTTACATCCTCACCATCCTCGGCCTCTTCGTGCTGCGCTTCAAGCAGCCCCACGCGCCGCGCCCCTACAAGGCATTCGGCTACCCCGTGCTTCCCGCTCTCTACATCGTGATGGCGACAGGCATCTGCGCCGCGCTGCTCCGCTACAAGCCGCAATACACCTGGCCCGGCCTGATCCTGGTGCTGCTGGGCATTCCGGTGTATCTCTATTGGTCGCGGAAAGGACCAAAGGGCAGGACGCCCAACGGCGCCACGGGCGCGAATCTTGTCGCAGCTATGCAGGACTTGCCGTATAAGGAAACCGACATTGAGCCAGATCGCGGACCCACGCCAGTGCGCGAAGTCCCGCTCTAGAACCTGTACGACGAGTGGCTTTGTAACAGGACACGACTTCAGTCGTGCCGAAAAACCGCTCATCAAGGTCCTGGGCTTTACAGGCTGCGGAAAAACTCTCCGAAGCCGCCGTTTTGAAAGGGCACGGATTCATCCGTGCCAATAGGTCCAACAAAAGGCCTCCGGCTTTAGCCGCTGAGGGATGGATTTTTCGCGCCGGGGTTCGAATTCCGAGTTTTTCCGCAGCCTGTTCAGCCCCTGCCAAACTACGCCAACTCTAGATCTGGCCTAGGGGTACAATTTCTTCATGATGCACAGCGATAAAAAGTCGGACAGGGAACTGCCGCATTCTGCCTCGGTCGAGCGCGCCGAGACGATCGACGAGTTGTTCGCGCGCATGGACGCAATGCGCGGCGATCCTCTCTTTCCCAATGGGCGAAAGCAGAACCTGGCGCCCGTGCGGGAATACCCATGGGATGAGAGGCCAGCGGAAGGGGACCCGACGCCATGAGCGAAATCGACGAATCGAAGTTCCCCTACGGTTATGTGCCGGAGCACCTGAAGGAGAGGGTGAAAAACTGGCGCAGTCTTTCAGTCGGCGAGCGGCTGGAACTTACTTCCGAGTTAAGCCTCGCCGCTTGGGAGAAGATCGGTGTCGTCTACGACCCGAGCAAGCCGATGGATAGGACGATCCGGCGGATTGAGCGCAAGCGGGATTAATAGGCGGCGCATTCCAAGAGAATTCAGGTCTCAGAGGAGGGAACGGGGGCATTCGGCAACCACCTTTCCTCCCAATTCAACTTACCGGGTGGTTCTGTCCGAAAACGATTGTGGGAATCAGTTCGTCGCCCCAGTGCTTGGACTTAAATAGATAATCCGACATCGATAGCGCCAATCCCAATGACGATAGCTCCGAGACAATCTCAGGTCGATTAAGATGCCGGTTCGCCAGCAGTATCCGACCCAGGGTCCATCCCAATAACGACTGAAACAGACCTATTCTCATTATCTTCACGGGGTCAGGAAATCCCACACCCATAGTGAGATGTAATTTGGCGGGGTCAGATTCGGCGGGGAGATTGGCTGAACTGGGTAGCACTGAGAATTGCCATTCGAGCAATTGCCTGGAGTAATGCGCATAAGGCTGAACCGCCTTCGCAAGATTTCCGAAGTATTCGCGCCAAGGCTCCTCCCAAAGGCCGAACCCGTAGCTGGGCCATACGTGTATCTCGAGCCATTTTCTTACTTCGCCCAGCTGGCCGCCGTCCTCCCATACCTTCTGCACCCGCGAAGCCTCACCCTGGCTGGACACACCAAGTTCTACGATTGTAAGGGATTCCACTGAATGCCGGAGAAGCCCTACTGCGACCGAGTAGAAGCCATTCTCATTGGCAAACTGGCTTGTCCGAATAGATTGAAGGAAATGAAATAGGGCGAGGTAGGCAGCCTGGGGATGGCTAACTCTGCTTGAGCTCGCACCGGATGAGAGCACCTCCTCCCGCGCAAGCAACGCAGCCTCGGCGGCCTCTCGAAGAGGATCAAAGAGCTTCTCGGCGGATGTCATCCAAGGTGGCTTTATGGGAGATTGCATATCAGTGCACTCTCAAGAGTGCGATCCTCGCGTTGAAGTCCCCGGTTCCCAATTCGGCCCCTCCAGCCCGCTACCGCATCTTCCGTTCCTGGTCCCCGGCGTCACATAAACCACCGCACCCCCGGTCCACTGGCAACTTACAACTGTCTTACTGCAGCAGCGTTCCCTGCTCGCCTTCGGGATACCCGTTGCCGTTCAGTTCTTCGGGCGGGATGATGACGGCGGCGGCCTTTTCTCATCCCGAAAGCGTATCGCTATCGCTTGCGACGGCTTTTCGACACCGGCTTGCGGCCGGATCTGTTCGCGGAGGCCGCCTCGCGGAGCTTCTCCACATCCGCAAGGTCCTGGTGCCGTCCCACGGCGAGCTTGTTTTGAATCAAATGTTCGCGCGAGATGACGTGCGCCGGTGTCTCTTTGTCGAGGAGTCTTTCCTCCCTGGATTTCCAGGCATTATCGAAGGTGACTCCCGCGATTCCCTGCAAAATATCTACGCGATTGGGTTCCATGCCAAGCTGAAAAACTGAAGACGGCTTGTCATTGAAGTCGGCGGGAGTCATTTTGCGGAGCGGGGCGCCGTACTCTGCGAGAGCTGCGAAAACCGCCTTGCTGTTTGCCTCATCGGCTTTGATGAATAGATCGAGATCCTTTGTTCCACGAGGCTCAGCGTAAATTCCTACGGCGTGAGCACCGATGACAAGATACTTTACGCCGTGGGCATTGAATGCGACCACGATGTCCTTCTGATCTTTGAACACGGTGTAGCGCCGCTCCTCTCACATTCAGGTTTCAGGCTGCCTTCCAATCTGGACGTACGACGCGGACGAGCTTCCTGTTTGAGGGTCTGCGATCCAAATCGATTCCCTTGGCGAAGTACACATTCCGGACAACCTCTTCGATCGCTTCCATTCGTTCTTCCGCAGAGCGGCTTTGCCAATAGCGATAGGCTTCCATTCGCTGCGCCTTGAGGTTCGATACTCTTCGAATTGTCCTGTTGGCGCTCATTGTCCACCTACAGCCTATTGCAGCAGCGTTCCCTGCTCGCCCTCGTGGTTGCCGTTTCCGTTGCCGTTCAGTTCCTCGGGCGGGATGATGACGGCGGCGGCCACCTTGTCTTCGGGCTCTAGGTTGAGAAGGCGGACGCCTTGCGTGGCGCGGCCGGCTGACCGAACCGTCTTGGTGTCGATGCGGATGATCTTGCCGAACTGGCTGATCACCATCAGCTCCGACTTATCGTCGACAAGCTGGATCGTGTTCACGCGGCCCACGCGCTCGGTGACGGAGAGGTTCTTGACCCCCTTGCCGCCACGCGTTTGCAGGCGATACTCCTCCACATTGGTGCGCTTGCCAAAGCCGTTTTCGGTGACCGAAAGAATGCGGTACGCGCCCGCGGCGTGCTCCTTGGGCGTGACCGCAACGCCGACCACGTAGTCGTTCTTGATTAACGCGATGCCGCGCACGCCGTAAGCCGGCCGGCCCATGGAGCGCACGTCGCCCTCTTCGAAGCGGATCGCCATGCCCATGTGCGTGGCCAGGAAGACCACCTGCGAGCCGTCGGTAATGCGCGCCGCCACCAGCTCGTCGTCTGTATCGATGCCGATGGCGATGATGCCCCGCGACTGGACGTTGCTGAAATCCTTGAGCGGCGTCTTCTTCACGGTGCCTTTTTGCGTGGCGAAGAAGATGTATTTGCCCTCTTCCTCAAGGTCGCGCACAGGGAGAATGGCGCGGACCGTTTCGCCGGTCTGCAGGTCGAGCAGGCTCTGCATCGACTTGCCCTTGCCTGCCGCGCTCACGTCGGGAATCTCGTAGATCTTGAGCCAGTAGACGCGACCCATGTTGGTGAAGCAGAGCAGGTAGGCGTGCGTGGAGTCCACGATGAGCTGCGAGACGAAATCCTCCTCTCGCGTCTTCATGCCCATGCGCCCCGTGCCGCCGCGGCGTTGCTGGCGGTAGATGGAGATGGGCGTGCGCTTCAGGTAGCCCTGGTGGCTCACCGTCACCGCGACCTGCTCGTCGGCGATCAGATCTTCAAGCTGGAGCTCCGCGCTCTCGTCCACAATCTCGGTGCGGCGCTTGTCGCCGTACTTCGCGCGGACCTCCTCAAGCTCACCCACAATCACCGCGCGCAATTTCTTTTCGCTGCCCAGAATTTCTTCATAGTCGGCGATCTTTTCTCTGATCTCGGACAATTCTTTCAGGAGTTCATCCACCGAGAGCTGCGTGAGCCGGTAGAGCTGCAATTCGAGAATCGCGTCCACCTGCCGCAGCGTCAGGCCCTTTTCCTCATGCGGCCCCGGCTCGCGGTCGAGGCGGATGACGATCTCCTTGCCCTTGCCCCACGCGTACAGGTTCTCGCGAGCGTCCGCGCGCGAGTTCGATGCGCGGATGATCCGGATCACGGTGTCGAGATTGTCGAGCGCGATCTTCAGGCCTTCCAGAATGTGCTCGCGCTCGCGCGCCTTGCGCAGCAGGAAGACCGTGCGCCGCTGCACCACGTCGATGCGGTGGTCGATGAAGACCTGAATGGCTTCGGCCAGACCCAATTCCTTCGGCTGGCCGTTGGTGACGGCCAGGAAGATCATGGAAAAACTCTCTTGCAACTGCGTGTGCTTGAAGAGCTGGTTCAACACAATCTCCGGCTGCGCGCCGCGCTTCAGGCCGATCACGAATCTCATGCCGTCGCGGTCGCTCTCGTCGCGCGTGCGGTCCTGGCCGATGTCGATGTCGGAGATGATTTTGTTTTCCACCAGCTCGGCGATGCGCTTGAAGAGCGTGGCCTTGTTGACCTGGTAAGGCAGCTCGGTGACCACCAGCGCCTTCAGCTCCTTGGTCACGGTCTCCGTGGCCACGCGCGCGCGCATCAGGAAGCGGCCGCGGCCGGTGCGGTAGGCATCCACGATTCCCGTGCGGCCGTAGAGAATGCCGGCGGTCGGGAAATCGGGCCCGTGCACGTGCTTCAGCACTTCGGCCAGTCCGCCCTTGGGGTTCTTCACCAGCGCGATGGTCGCGTTCAGCACTTCGGTCAAATTGTGCGGCGGAATGTTGGTCGCCATGCCCACCGCGATGCCATTTGATCCGTTCACGATCAGCGTCGGGATGCGCGTGGGTAGCACCGACGGCTCGTCCGTGGTCTCATCGAAGTTGGGAACCATGTCCACGGTTTCCATTTCGATGTCGGCCATCATCTCTTCGGCGATGCGCTCCATGCGGCACTCGGTATACCGATAAGCCGCCGGCGGATCGCCGTCTACCGAACCGAAGTTGCCCTGCCCGTCCACCAGCGTATAGCGCAGCGACCATGGCTGCGCCATGCGCACCAGCGCGTCGTACACCGACGAATCTCCGTGCGGATGGTACTTCTTCAAACACTCGCCAACCACGCCGGCGCACTTTGAGTACTTCTTGTTGTGCTGCATCCCCTCGCGGTCCATCGCCGTAAGGATGCGGCGGTGCACCGGCTTCAATCCGTCGCGAGCGTCGGGCAGCGCGCGCCCGATGATCACCGACATCGCGTAGTCGAGATAGGAGCGGCGCATCTCCTCTTCGATGTTGATGGGAATGAGGTTCGTGCCGCCGGGAGGGTTCGCTCCGCCGAGAGGAAGCTGGGGATTCTGATCGTCTGCCATAGTCTTTTTCGAGGGCGTGCAGGAAGGCGGCAAAAAGTCCGGAAAAAGCAGGGCCGGATCCGCAGCTCTTAATAACTATTTTAGAGGTTCGAGGCGGCTTTTAGCAAGGGTTGATGGTGGAAATAACCCCCTTTTGTTTCTTGCGCTTAGGCGGAAGTGATCTGGCTCCGATTTGGGCCTTGAATTCCTCGCCTCTTCTGTCTGCTTCTGGCACGGAAAAGGCTGACTCCGCGCACCGGCAATCTGAGCAATCCGTTTAGATTCAAATAGCGCCGGAGAAGCGGGAAATCTCGCGTTCTTAAACCAATCCCGGCAGGCTCATCACGCACAGCACGGCCTGCAACCCGACCACCGCCGCCGCCGCGCCCAGCGCCCAGCGGCCACGCGGGCCGTCGTACGCGTCGGCGAAGACGCCGCCCACAAAGGTCAGCAGAAATGGCTGCGCCCAGAGCCACGGGCTGCCCGGGGAGCTGGTCATGACAAGCACCATGCACACCAAAGCGCAAAGCAGAGGAGCTGTGTTGCCGAAGTAGCGGGATCGGCGCGCGTCCAGATAGAGCACCAGCGCGGCGCACGCGGCCAGCGCGATGCCGCCATTCGCAAGCGCGCCGAAGAAGCGCCGGGCCGGATCGAGCGAAATCCACAGGAAGCCCGCCGCCGAGCGAAAGACGTAGCTCGCGGCGTCGGGCGAGAATCCGTAGCAGGCAAACACCAGCACCAGCGCGCCGGCCACGGCTGCCAGCATCACGGGCAGCGTCTGGCTCCTGTGGCCCTCCGCGACCCAAAGCATGGCCGCCAGGCCCAGCAGCGCGGCCAGCGGCAGCGCCACGATGTGCGCGGCCGCCGCCACGCCGAGAATCGCCGTGAGCAGAACCACGCGCGGACGCCATTTGGCAACCGGCCCTTGCATGGCGTGGGCGACGCCGATGCATGTGTAGACGCCGCCAAACAGGCCCAGCGCGGCCAGCACCTCGGGATTGGGCGTGACGCAGGCCCTCAGCACCGCGGGCGAGAAGCAGTAGAGCCCGAGCGCCGTATAGCCGCCCAGATTGCCGTAGAGCCGCCGCGTGACCCACCAGACGCATCCGCCCAGCAGAAAGCCGGCGAAGAGAAACGGCAGCCGCATCAGCAGCAGGATGTGCGTCATCTGATGGCGCAGCTCCCATGTGCTCGGCTCGCCGCCCGGTTCTTGCACCACGCGATTCTCGGGTTTGCGCACCAGGTCGAGCCCGCGCTCGGCCAGAAGATTCAGCGTCAGCGGCAACCCCGCCAGCCGGTAGGCAAGAATGCCGTCGTGAATGTTGCCGCACGAGGTGTAGTAGCCTGCCAGGGGCGAGGGCTTCTCCCAGGTCTCGCGCCCGCAGCGCGCGTACTGGTAGTCGAGGTCGGTCAGTGTCTGGCGGCTGACCAGCCAGAATCCTTGCAGGAGAAAGAGCGCCAGCAGTCCCGCCGCGATGCGTTGCGGCAGATTGAAGCGAAAGCGGCGAAGGGCTTGAAACCGGTGGGTCATGCGAATCGAGCAGACGTTACCAGTCTAAATGGAGGCTCTGGGAAATGAGCGCTTGCGCATGGCGAGCCGCGTCGATTTCAACGGAAACCAGTGCTATGCTTGGCTTGAGTCTTCCATGAGTACCGTCTACACAATCGGCCATTCAGCGCATACATGGGAGGAGTTTGCCGGGCTTCTGGCGGGCCAACAGGTCGATGTGATTGTTGACACTCGGTCCGCGCCATATTCCCGCTTTGCCCCTCAATTCGACCGTGAAATCATGCAGAAAAAACTGACCGCGAACGGGATCAAGTACATTTTTCTGGGCGCAGAACTTGGTGGCCGCCCGGCCGATCCGGCGTATTACGACAAAAACGGGCATGTGCTCTACGGCCGCATCAAGTCCGACCGGGCATTTGTGGGGGGCATGGAACGATTGGAACGCGGGATCGCCGCGTTTCGCGTGGCTCTGTTGTGCGGCGAGGAAGATCCGGCTCATTGCCATCGCCGCCTGCTGGTGGGGCGCGTCCTGACCGAGCATGGCCACGAGCTTCTTCACATCCGCGCCGATGGACGCCTGCAAACGGACGCGCAGGTAGCTGCCGAATCCGGCAAGCCTCTGGAAAGCGGGCAACCAGCCCTGTTTGCCGAGTTGGACGAGGACCAATGGAGATCTACAGCATCGGTTTCACGAAAAAAAGTGCCGGCGAGTTCTTCGACGCACTGAAGGCCGCCGGCATCGAACGCCTGCTCGATGTGCGGTTGCATAACACCTCGCAACTTGCGGGCTTCGCAAAGCAATCCGACCTCAAATACTTTCTCGAGGAGATTTGCGGCGCCGTGTATGAGCGTGAACCCCTCCTTGCGCCCACGCAGGAGATCCTCGATGCGTTCAAAAAGCAAAAAGGCAGCTGGGAATCCTACAAGGAGGCCTATCTTGCGTTGATCCGCTCGCGACGGGTCGAGTCGGCCATCTCACAGGAACGATTCAAAAGAAGGACCGTCTTATTATGCAGCGAAGCCTCCGCCGAGCACTGCCACCGCAGGCTGGCGCTCGAATACCTGCAGCAACACTGGGGCAATGTAGTCATTCGCCATCTCTAGATCTGGGTTCCGGAGGCAAGTCAGCTCGATGAGCATTGACCGGATTCTCTGTCTTGCGAATTCCTATAAACACGACCACCGGTGTGTTGCGGGAATCAATCTCGCGACCAGGCGATGGGTCCGGCTAGTCGGCACAAAAGTTGCGGGTTGTTTGACCGTCGACCAAACTCGCTATCAGAACGGCGCCGAGACGGCACTTCTCGATGTGTTTGAAGCCGAAACGGGCGAGAGTTGCGGGTCAAACAGCCACCCTGAAGATGTATTCGCCGCGGAACGAGCCTGGCTTCCCGTGCGACGCTTCGATGAGCCGCGCGACAAACTCTTCCTCGCGAGTCTGGTGAGCAAGCGGCCAGTACTCTTGCAGGGTTACGGAGACAGAATCTATGTCCGCAAGTTTGCGGACGCCCCGGCCACCCACTCTCTTGAACTCATTCAACCCGACGACCTGTGGTGGTGGATTCGCGAGGACAAGAGCAAGCGCCGCAATCGCGCCCTCTTCCGCCTGGGCCATGTCAGCCGCGCCCGCTACGATCTGGCCGTCACGGATCCGCAATGGCTCAACCTGCTGAATTTGCTGCCTGCCGGAATCTACCCGCATGCTTTCTTCTTCAAGAACAAGCCTCCCGTCACTTTCCTGACGGTGAGCCTCAGCGAGCCGTTCGAGAACTTTCATTACAAACTGGTGGCTGGAGTCGTCAACCTGCCGGCTTGAGGGCATTCGTCGCCGCTCCGCGGGATGCCTGCCCTCCGCGCGCCCAAAAAGAAAGCCGCCCCGAAGGGCGGCTTTCCGTGAGTGGGCGTGGTGGTTAGTTGAAGATGACGCCGACAGTGACGTCGACTCCACAGGTGCTGGCTTCTTGAGTAAGCTGGTTGAGACAGGCGAAGATAACAGGAGCCACGCAGTAGTTTGGCCCAGCGGCGGTCCAGAGAGGCCCAGTGGTAATGAGATTGCCCTGGGAGTCGCTCGGGATGCAGCTGGAGGACCAGCCTCCGAAGGTCCCTTGTTGCCCCGCCGGCTGTTGCGCCTCCAGAAGCACGCCTGGCTCGCCGGATGGAGTTACGGCTAGGGAAGGATAGGTCGCCGTGCAAACTGAGCCGGTGCCGGGTTGTTGAACAGTCGGAACCCAACCCGGGCCGCAGTGGAGAACGTCGGGAGTGCCGGTTGCCGAAGCGGCGGTGACATACCAATTCGTGGTGTTCAGGCCCTCGTTATAGACGGTCAAGGTCGAGAGAAGCGTTGTTGCCAGCGACTCACCGGGGTAGCACGAGGGAGTCGTGACGCCCGGCCCAGGCACGACCAAGGGGCAATTAAATGTTCCCGTCGCGGTCTGGATCGTTCCATCGGAACTTGCCACTTCCGCAACGATGACGGCGTTCCCGCTCGTATAGGGAGTAACGATCCCGCCGCTGGCCCCGAGGTTTGCCGCTGTAGTTGCCTTACCGCAGTTCGCGCTTGAGCCATTGCTTCCGGCCTGGGAACTTGTGCTGACGGGGAACTCCTCCGGCGCGGTCGAGATCCATGTGGTGCATGGATCGTTGGTCACGTCCCGGACGTAGGGAGGGGACGAGTAGGTCGCTATCGCAAGAAATTGTCCGGTCACTTGGAAGTCGAGCACCGTGATCGAGTTGGGTATGACGGTGAGCGAAAGGATGGGCTCGGGCGGGGGCGTAGTAGTCGCGGTGACGGCGGCTGTATTGGAAACCACGGAGCCGTCCTGGTTTTTCAGCTCCACCGTAATCGTGCTTGCGCCCGCACTTACGCCTCCCACGACTCCATTGCCCGCGGACAGTCCTGAAGTGACCGATACGTACGCGGGAATACTCGACGACCACGTTGTATTCACCGAATTGGTTACATCTACCTGAAGGCCGGTGCTTCCCAGGGTGCCCAGCGCGATCAAGTTGGCTGTTCCTCCTGAGTCGATCGACTCGGTGGCCGGTACGATCGTCACCGCCGTGAACTGCTCCGTGGATCCCGCAGTGACCGTAAACGATCCTGTCCCCGTCACGGTGCTTCCGCCGCCGGGATTCGTGTACTCAGCGATGATGGCGTCGCTGCCTTGGTTCACCGCTGTAGCAAATCCGGTGTTGGCGCCGATCGTGGCAATCTGCGTGCTGGCCGATTTCCAAGTCACTGCGGTGGTCAGGTCCGTTGTCGCCCCTGTGCTCGAGGTTCCAATCGCGATGAACTGGGTAGTGTCGCCGGGGATGGCCACCGACTGAGAACCCGGAATCACGTTCAGAGACGTAATTCCCCCGGTGGTGCCGATTCCCGTCGTGCCGCCGACCACCGTCACCGCCGCCGTCGCTGAAATGAGGCCCGTGTACCCGTTCATGGTCGCCGTAATCGTCGTGGTCCCCGAGGTCAGAGCGGTCACCAGGCCGTGGGTAGTGTTGCTGACGGACGCCACCGCGGGATTACTCGAGGTCCATGTCGCCTGGGCAGTTTCGTCCTGCGTCGTCGAGGGGTGGCCGTTCCCGTGGCCTATCGTTCCTATGGCCGTGAGCTGCAAGGTCTGGTTCACCGTCAGCGATGCCGTAGAGGGCGAAATCGACAGGGTATCCACCAAAGGATTCGAGCATCCGGCGAAGGGCAGCGCCAGAGCAACCAGGAGGAGCGCCCAGGGTGAGAATCGATTCTGCATGACTTACCTCCGGAGTCTGCGTTAGCTTTGACGGCGACACAACGGCGTCATGACAGACTCTCGCCGGTTCTACGCCACCAAGTATATGGCAGTGAAACCAGTGCCTTTGTGGCGTGGGACGCTATACTTTCGCATTCCGCACCAAGACAGTCAATATACCATTTGGCGCGGTATCCCGGCTGGTGGAACGGGACCATGGCGCCGGCCCCATGCAGCCACAAAAAACCGGCCGCGCGCCGGGAGTTGAACTCCCTCGACACGCGGCCCTAGGGCTGAGTTTTCCGTTGCCTCTTTACGAGCCGGCGATCCTCCTCGCAATCACCACTTTACGAGAATCGCGAAGATGATTTTCTGCGCGTCGCGATGCAGTGGGAGACGCCAGATTCTCATTGCGCGCACAGCACGCGCCGTTACAGCGTTTTCGATTCTGCTCTTGATAGAATGAACCATGCCAAGTGGCTTTTTCATCAAGAAAAAGCCACCTTGTACGGTGTCGGCGATGTCAACAAGTGAATCGAAAACGCTCTATTGGATGCGGATCTCCCCTTCGCCGGCCTGGAGAGACACGCTGTGCCCTCCGCCGTTGATCCTGCCCGCCAGACGATGCGGGTCGAAGCCGTTGGCGCCCTCAATCCGCAGGTCGCTGTGCACAAGGCCGGCGCCGGTCTGGGCGTCAATCGTACAGGCCGCGTTGCCGAGCGTGAGCTCAATATCTCCTCTTCCTGTCTGCACTTGCCAGTCGCCCGCAGGCGCTCCGGAAACCTTGATGCTTCCGGCGTCCGTCACCGCGTGCAGCGCGCCATGCAGGTTGCGCAGCTCCAGGTTGCCGGTGCCTGACACTGCTTTCACATCGCCCCGCCCGTTCTGCTCCACCTCGATGTCGCCCTCTTTGGAGCTGACGTCGATGTTCCCCTCGATCCGGTTGCGCGGATGCTGCCCGGACCTGGGGTATACGGCGCAATGCCCCCGCGGCCAGTCCAGTACGGCACATTGGAGTAGCGATAGCTCTCCTCGAGCCGGAAGGTGATGAACTGCGCCGGCATGTAGTCCAGGGTGATGGTTCCATCGCGCATATGCGCCGGCGTGAACCCAAGCCGCGCCGATCTTGATCGATGCCTCGCAGGACATGTGCTCCTCCGGGTCTTGCTGTAAACTTCTGCTCAGCATGGCCATCGCCCGCGACAACTCTCCGGAACGCCTGGTCAGCGCCGCGCGCGCCGACGAGGAACAGGGTTTTGAGCTCAAGTTGCGCCCGCGTTGGCTGCGCGAGTTCATCGGGCAATCCAAAGCCAAAGAGCAGCTCTCGATCGCCCTCGAGGCGGCCAAGTCCCGCGGCGAAGCGCTGGATCACGTCCTGCTCTTCGGCCCGCCCGGCCTCGGGAAAACCACGCTCGCCACCATCATCGCCAACGAGCTCGACGTCGGCTTCCAGCAAACCTCCGGTCCGGCTCTCGTCATTCAGGGTGATCTCACCGCCATCCTCACCAATCTGCGCGAGCGCCAGGTGCTTTTCCTCGACGAGATTCACCGCCTGCAAGCGGTGCTCGAAGAAAAGCTCTATACCGCGCTTGAGGACTACAAGCTCGACATCATCATCGGCCAGGGACCGGCGGCGCGCACCCACGTGATGGAGATCAGGCCCTTCACCTTTATCGGCGCCACCACGCGCCCCGGCCTGCTCTCGTCGCCCTTGCGCTCGCGCTTCGGCATTCTGCTGCGCCTTGAATTTTATACAGAAGAAGAGCTGCGCATTATCGTCGAGCGCTCCGCCGAGGTCATGCAGATTCCCATCGATCGCGACGGCGCGGCGGAGATTGCGCTACGCTCCCGTGGCACGCCGCGCATCGCTAACCGCCTGCTGCGCCGCGTGCGCGACTACGCGCAGGTGCGCGGCTCGGGCTCCATCGACCTTCCCACGGCCAATGCGGCGTTGACGTTGCTTGAAGTCGATGCGCACGGCTTCGACGAAATCGACCGCCGGCTGATGCTGACCATCATGCAGAAGTACGATGGCGGGCCGGTCGGCTTGGGCACATTGGCCGCCACGCTCGCCGAGGAAGAAGACGCGCTCGAAGAGGTCTACGAGCCGTTCCTGATTCAGATTGGTTTTTTGGACCGCACGCCGCGCGGCCGCGTGGCCACGCGCCTGGCCTACGAGCACTTTGGAATCGCGGCGCCGGGCCGCCAGACGGGGTTGTTTTAGGAGAAAGCGGAGTTTGCGGAGTTAGCGGAGCTAGCGGTGCTAGATTGCCCGCCCTAGCTCCGCTAACACCGCTAGCTCCGCTAACACCGCTTAAGGAGAAAACTCATGGCCCTCACCGAATCCACCATGCTCTCGCTCGGCACCGTCGCCCCCGACTTCTCGCTCACCGATGTCATTACCGGCAAGACCTTCGCCCGCGACGATTTTCGCGGAGAGAATGGCCTGCTCGTGCTCTTCATCTGCGCCCACTGCCCCTACGTCCAGCATATTGAGGAATCTCTTGGGCTACTCAGCGCCGAATACGCCGAAAAACCCCTCAACATCGTCGCCATCAGCTCGAACGACGCGACCACGCACCCGGCCGACAGTCCCTCCGGCCTCAAGCAGCAGGCCATCGAGAACGGTTTCAGATTTCCCTACCTCTACGATGAGTCGCAGGCCGTGGCGCACGCCTACAAAGCCGCCTGCACGCCCGATCTTTATCTCTTCGACGCCGATTTCAAGCTCGTCTACCGCGGCCAGTACGACGCCAGCCGCCCCGGCAACAGTGTCCCCGTCACCGGCAAGGATCTGCGCGCGGCCATCGATGCGGTCCTCGCAGGCAACCCCGTCCCCGCGGACCAGAAGCCCTCGATCGGCTGCAACATTAAATGGAAGGCGTAAGACTGCAGCGGCGCTAGCGGAGTTAGCGGCGCTGGAGGAGCTAGAGTCCTGTTCTTGAAGTCCGCATCACAACTGAATTGTCATCCTGAGCGAAGTTTGCCGCGTTTTTCGCGGCAAACGGAGTCGAAGGATCTGCGGTTGCTTTTCTGTCGACCTCGGATTCAACACGCAGGCGGAGTTCGCGCCGGGTGGCGTGCTCGTCGGCTTCGCTAACTCCGCTAACCCCGCTAACTCCGCTAACTCCGCTAACTCCGCTAACCCCGCTAACTCCGCTAGCTCCGCTAACTCCGCTAACTCCGCTAGCTCCGCTAGCTCCGCGAACCCCGCTGCCTTCACGCCCCCACCGGCGCAGGCGCAAGTCCGGCAAGCAACTCGCGAATCTCCAGCAGAACCTCGTCGGGCCGCGATGTCTTCAAAGGCAACTTGAGCACGCCCTGCGGCGTAAACTGCGCGCCGCGCTTGGCATTGCGCGCCACCAACTGCATCAGGTGCGCAGGATCGACCGCGGCATTTTCGGTAAAGCGAATCTGCAGCTCGCCGCGCTTGCGGTCGATCTGCGCCACACCGATCCGCTCGCACTCCAGGCGCAACTCGGCCGCCTCCAGCAAATACACCGTCGGGTCGGGCAGCGCGCCGTAGCGGTCCTCCATCTCGGCGCGAAGCTCCTGAATCGCCGCTTCGCTGATCGCGCCGGCGATCTTCTTGTAAAGCCGCAGGCGCTGGTTTTCTTCGGGCACGTAGCTCTCGTCGATGCGTAATGTGATTCCCAGATTGAGCTGCGTCGCCGGTCGCTCCTCGCTCCCCTCGCCTTTCAGTTCCTTCACTGCCGCTTCGAGCATCGTTGTGTACAGCTCGAATCCCACGGCCTCGATGTGCCCGCTCTGTTCGCCGCCCAGCATGTTGCCCGCGCCGCGCAGCTCCAGGTCGAGCGCCGCGATCTTGAATCCCGCGCCCAGGTCGGAAAACTCCTTGAGCGCCGCCAGCCGCCGCCGCGCAATCTCCGTCAACTCGTTCTCCGGCGGAATCAGCAGATACGCATAAGCTCTTCGATTCGACCGCCCCACGCGCCCCCTCAACTGGTAGAGCTCGCTCAACCCGTGCCGCTCCGCGCGATTGATCAGGATCGTATTCGCCAGCGGAATGTCGAGGCCGTTTTCGATGATCGTCGTCGCCACCAGCACGTCGAACTCGTGGCGCATGAAGGCGAGCATCACTTTCTCGAGATCGCTTTCGCCCATCTGCCCGTGCGCCACGGCCACGCGCGCCGCCGGCACCAGCTCCTGAATGCGCGCGGCGATTTCGTAAATGGATTCCACGCGGTTGTGCACGAAAAACACCTGCCCGCCGCGCTCCAGTTCCAACTCGACCGCCGGCCGGATCAGCTTCTCGTCGAACTTCGCCACCACGGTTTGAATCGCCATGCGGTCCTTGGGCGGCGTTTCGATCACGCTCATGTCGCGCAGCCCCACCAGCGACATGTGCAGCGTGCGCGGAATCGGCGTCGCGCTCATCGCCAGCACATCGATCTCCTTGCGCAACTGCTTCAGCCGCTCCTTGTGGCGCACGCCAAAGCGCTGCTCCTCGTCGACAACCAGCAGGCCCAGGTCCTGGAACTTGATGTCCTTCGAGAGCAGCCGGTGCGTGCCGATCAGAATGTCGACCTTGCCCGTGGCGACGCGCTCCACAATGTCCTTCTGCTCTTTTGCTGTTCTAAAGCGCGAGATCATCTCGACGTGAATGGGGAACTGCGCGAAGCGCTGCTTGAAGGTCTCGAAGTGCTGAAAGCTCAGTACCGTGGTGGGCGTCAGCACGGCCACCTGCTTGCCGTCCTGCACCGCCTTGAAGGCTGCGCGCATGGCCACTTCGGTTTTGCCGTAGCCCACGTCGCCGCACAGCAGCCGGTCCATCGGCGTGGGCTTCTCCATGTCGTACTTCACGGCGCGAATCGCCGCCATCTGATCGTCGGTCTCGCTGTAATCGAAAGCGTCCTCGAACTCGCCCTGGAATTCGTTGTCCTTGGAGAACGCCGTGCCCTCCGCGGTGTGACGCTCGGCGTAGAGCTTCAGCAGCTCCGCGGCCATGTCCTGCATCGCCTTGCGCACGCGCGCCTTGGTCTTGGTCCATTGCTGCGTGCCTAGCCTGTTTAGCACCGGCGCGGGGCCAGTATCGGTGGAGCGGTATTTTTGAATTAGATCCAGCCGCGTCAACGGAACGTACAGCTTCGCGCCCTCGGCGAACTCCAGAATCATGAACTCCACCGCGAGCCCATCCTGCTCGATCTCTTTGAGCCCCTGGTATTGCGCAATGCCGTGCTCCACGTGCACCACGTAGTCGCCGATTCCCAGGTCGCGAAAGTCCGAGACAAACGCTGCAGTCTTCGATCGCTTTGGTTCTGGCCGCGCCGCCACGTCGGCTTCGTCCGAAAGGTCATTCGCCCCAAAGACGATCAGATTCGATTCCGCGAAGACCACGCCGGCCGCCAGCGGCGAGCGCACGATCGTCGGCACGCGCAGATCGCCCCCCACGTAGCTGCCTTCGTCGAGCAGGGTTTCGCCGGGCCGCGGCGCGCGGCTGCCCAGCCGGTAAGGAATTTCGTAGTCGCGCAGCACCGTCGCCAGCCGCTCCACGTCGCCCTGGTGCGGCGCGGCCAGAACGATCCGCGTCTGGGCCTTCATCAGGTTTTTCAATTGCTCGGTGAGCGCCGGAATCGATCCGTGAAAACGCAGCGTGGGCCGCGTGGGCAGCTCGATCTCGCCCAGCGTCGCGTCCTCTTCCAGCACGTCCACCGCGCCCAGTTGATCGAGATCGAGTCCCATGTGCGCGTCGAGCGAGGCCCGCAACACTTCAGGCCGCAGGTAAATATCTTCGGGCCGCACCAGCGAGCCGATCCCCGACCGTTCGTGCCGCTGCTCCAGCTTGTTCCACCAGCGGTCGATCTGGTTGCGCACCATCGCCGGCTCATCGACAATCAACACGCTCCGCGGCACGAGCTTCAGCAGCGATTGCTCCGCGCCCGCTACGGCCGCGAAAAACTCCCACCCCGGAAACACGCTCACGCCCCCGGCCACGGCGGCCTCGGCGGCCATCTCTTCGTCTTCGGTTTCGACGCGCTGCCGGCTCAGCCTTGCGTTTACCGCGGCCAGCAACCGCTCCGTCAGCGGCGTCTCCGTCAGCGGCAGCAATTGCGTCTCGTCCAGTCCGGATTGCGAGCGCTGCGTCTCGGGTTCGAATTTGCGGATGGTCTCGATCTCGTCGCCGAAGAACTCGATGCGCACTGGCCGGTCGGCTTCGGGCGAGTACACGTCCAGAATTCCGCCGCGCCGCGTGAACTGCCCCGGCATCTCGACGATATCCATCTGCGTGTAGCCCACGCTCCCCAGGTGCGCGGTTAAGGTCTCGATGTCGACCTCTTCGCCGCGCTTGAGCGTTACCGCCAGGCCCGCATAATATTCGAGGTCGAAGAGCTTGAGCGCCGCCGATTCGACGGGCGCGATCAGAATGTCCACCGCGCCGGTCGCGAGCTTCCACAGCGCCGTGGCGCGCTGTTCCTGGACGTCTGGGTGCGGCGAGAGATTTTCAAAAGGAAGCACGTCGTGCGCCGGAAAGCGCACCACCCGTGCAGGATCGACGGCGCCTGTCAGCTCGCATCCGGCCTTGACAAGAGGTTCCAGCGCCTCTGCGGCCTTGTTGTCGGCCACAATCGCAATCGCCGGCCGCTTGGCGGCTCGCGCTATCAGCGGCAGGTAAAGCGCCCGCGCCGTGGCCGTCAATCCAGACACACGCCGCCGCCCCGCACCCAGGCTTAGGTGCCTGCGAACGCGCTCAAATCCCGGGGCCTGCTCCAGCTCCGCGAAAATCTCGCGGACGAACGGGAGGATCATCTGACTCTAGTTTAGCAGCGGGGATGCAATGCAGGGTTCTTGCCGTGCACCCTCAACCTACCCCAAATGAGAGCGATCCTTTCAGGCGCGGTTGGCCGTATAATTCACGGTGAATTAGAAACATGAACGGCTTCGGCTCGCGTCATCTCCGCAGGTACCGCTGCATGGAGCGAGGTGGCGAGGGGTGGGTGCCTGACTTTGGAGGAAAAATCGTGACGACCGAACCGCGCTTGGAACATAAGACTCTGAAGGTACGGCAGCTCATTGAGGACTACCGCGCGGGCCGAATCGTCATTCCGGAGTTCCAGCGTGACTACGTGTGGCGGAAAAGCAAGGCGCCTAAACTTGTGGATTCGCTGTACCGTGGTTTTCCAATCTCGTCATTGCTCGTTTGGCAAAGCGCGGAGGAGACGCGGTCACGTCGCTTAGACCCTCGGCCCAAACGCACTACCGTAATGAACTGGCTTATCGACGGCCAGCAGCGGATCATCACCCTTGCGAGGACCATGAGCGGCGACCAGGGAATTGCCGTCGTCTTCCATCCCATGGACCAGGTGTTCAGCCTTGCCAATGCAGCTACGCGCAACGATACAAATTGGGTACCGATCTCGCAGATTTGGGACGACGAGCTTTACCGGCAATTAAGGCGGGGCCTTGACGGAAGCGGCGCGGCGAATAAACGCGAGGCAGCTTTTGAAAGGGTCAGACGCATTCTTGATTACGAGGTTCCACTTGTCCTTATGTCGAACCACACTTTTGACGATGCCGTGCACGCCTTCGAGCGCATCAACACGCTGGGCGTGAAGCTTAAGAAGGAGGACATCGAAAGCGCCAATATTGCGGCCCGCCATAGCGGGTTTGTCGCAGAAGAAGTTGTGCCGTTCTTGGATAAATTGCGAGCACAGGGATTCAACAGAATTAACATCATGCACCTTTTCCGCGCGTGCGCATTCGTCGCCAAGCCCGACGGAAGAAATCGCACCCCTCTGCACGAGCTTGGCAGGAAGGAAGTTCTTGATGCTTGGCGGCATACACAGCGAGCCACGGAGCAGGCCATCGGCCTTGTCAGAAGTGAACTCGGGCTAATCAATATGGAAGTCCTTTGGTCTGGTGCGTTATTGGTCCCGATAATCGCACTTTGCGCACTAACAAAACCCAAGGAACGGGACTCCCGCGAACTCGTTGGCTGGCTTGCTCTAGCGGCCCTCCTCCATCGCTACAGTAGTTCAAGCGAAACCGCGCTGGATCAAGACCTTAGGGCCTGCCGCGAAAACGACCCGATTGGAGCGCTGTTGAAGAATTTACGACAGATTCGGGCGACGACCGCCGCGCTGCCGTCCGACTTCTCCGGAGCTTTGGCAGATCGTAGCGGTCTACTGTCCCTTTACATAGCCTGCATGAACCGCGGAATTCTTGATTTTTATACAGGTGCTAAGGTTCTTCTACAGGCGACAATTGACCGCCACCATATCCTCCCGCGCGCTCAATTTCCCGAGCATCTGCGGTCTACCGCCGACAATGTTGCGAACATAGCGTTCATAGCGGGAGATGTGAACAAGTCAATTGGTCAATCTGGTCCTGAGGTGTACCTCAAGAAGATCGGTACCCGGGTTCTGAAGAGCCAATGTGTTCCAGAGGACCGGAGTCTTTGGGCGATAGACCGCGCGGAGGATTTTTGGAGAGCCCGACAGGAGTTGCTTGCTGATTCCTTCGACGACTTCCTTCGAAAGTGTTTTCCGCAACGACGCCTGCGGCTGGGATGAGAGAATGCTAGCCGATCGGACAGTGCAACCCGGTTTGCACTTTCCTTAGGTGTGGCATTCAGGCGCTTCAATGCACTCGCCGTCTTCGAGCTTGGGAGCCACTCGTGGGTTTCGATCCCTGTCAGATGATGTCCCGTGTTCCGATAGTCGTCCCAGGCAGCAAGAGCGTCGCGGCACGATCGCACGCGCCTACCCGCCCGCTGCTCCGCTCTTCGCGAACTCAAACCTTCCGCAATACCGCTGCACGACTGCCGCGAACACGAGGCCGGCTCACGAGCACAAAACCGGCCTGGCGCGCTGCATCGATCTCTAGCTCGAATGCGGCTTGCCCCACTTGGCCCGAGGGTTCGGCAAAGAACACCACCCCTTTGGGTTTGAGAGTTACCGCTACCTCGCGGAAGAACGCATCGGGCGACGGCGTCTCATGAACCACAGCAAAGGCGAGGGCGAAATCGATCGTGTTCTCCCACTTCGCAACCGTAAAATGATCCGGCTCAGCCTCGCGCAGCTCAATACGATCGAGGAGACCGGCCTCGTGCGCCCGCTGCTCGAGCTTGTCGAGCATTCGCGGTTGAATGTCGACGGCAATCACGCGTCCGGTTGAGCCAACCATCCGCGCCAAAGGCAGCGTGAAGAATCCCATCCCCGGCCCCGGCTCCAGCACAGTCATGCCCTCCTTCACATAAGGCTCAAGCAGAGATTCAGGTTTTCCCGTTATCCATCGCCGTACCGGGCTGGCCATCAGATACCCAGCCCACACTGGACAAACATGTTCCGCCATCGCGCATGCGCTCCTTTCGCGCTCAGTCGCTCGCGAGAATGCCGAAGGCAAACATCTGACCAGATTCGCAACTATTCATCATCGACGAATCGTCACGTTCGTCGGTTCCATGCCAAGAGAGCCGTAGAAATCGGCCCAGAAGTCCGCGCTCGTCTCTGCGTGTTGCGCCCGGCTCGCCTGCTCTGCTTGTGCATGAATGCTTCTTCAATCTATCCGCGGCGTGCCTCGCCGCAGCACCAGCCCGGTGACGCCGAAAATTCCGATCAGCACCACAGCGATGCCGAAATAAAATGCCATCGGCTTCAGCCAGCCCGGCGAGTACTTCAGGTCCTGCCCTACCCACAAGAGCAGGATGGTGGCCAACGCCGCGAATTGGCCGGCAATCACCAGAAAGGTGTGGCCGAGATCGCGCCGCTTGTCCAGCGCCTCAACCTGGGCGGGAGTCAGATTGCGCTCTTCGGGGGGAAGCAGGGAATTGGCCATGGAATCTCTCCTTACAGGATCGGGCCGGACTGCACGCGGGGACCTCCGGGTCCGGCATTCCTATCGTCAATTGAATCACACGCCTGCCGCTCCGCGCCAGAGGTCCGGCCGCCTCAATCCGTCAAAAACGCCAGAGACTGCAGCGTCGTGATCTCGAACGGCTTGCGGCAGCGCACATTGGCGCACTGCAGCTTGTCGTCGCGCCGCACCATATAGGATTGCGCCTTGGCAAAACGCGCGCGGTCGCGCTCGCTGGCGCCGCGCGGCAGCTGCGGGCGCTTGCGCCGCACCACCCACGTCACTTTGTACTCCCCCGCCTGCCCGCACTTGGGGCAGGTAAGGCTGTGCGTACGCTGCTCCGTCGTCTCGATAAAAAACTCCCGCTCTTCCATTTCTATGCCGCCTTCCGCTCCACCATACCGAGCGATGAAGCCCCGTCACCCGCGCCCGCTCCGCCCGCCAGGCCCCGCAACCCGCTCCCGCACGAAAAAGCTGAAAGCTAGAGGCTAGGAGCTAAAAGCTGTTCTTATCCACTTTCCCAAATGCCCGAATCTATTCCATACTCGATCTTGCCATGACGAAACGCAAGCCAGCCCGGTTTTCGGCCGCAAAAGCCGTCAAGGCCAACGCCCGCGAGCGCGTAGGACAGCCCAAGCCCTCGCGCATTTTGCCCGGCGCGCCGCCCACCGGCCGCCAGGCCAAGCACAAGCCCAGACTCAAAGACCTGCTCCGCGAAGAGAGTTAGCCCGCTTCCCGCCCCATCCTGCTTCCGCAGAAAACCCTTGCCATCCGCACGAAAAAGCTGAAAGCTGATAGCTGAAAGCTGAACGTTGGAAGCTACAGGAGGTTCTTATGGCCAAAGCAGTCGGCATCGGCGGCATCTTCCTCAAGGCGCGCGACCCCAAGGCGCTCGCCCAGTGGTACGCAAAGCACCTCGGCATCGCGGACCAGGGCGGTGGAACGCTCGGCTTCGACGGTCCAAGTTCCACGGGAACGACCGTTTTCGCCCATTTCCCGCTTGATACAGCCTATTTCGGGGAGGGAACCCAGCAGGCGATGGTCAACTTCCGGGTCGACGACCTGGACGCGCTGCTCGGCCAATTGGCCGCGGCCCAGGTGCGCATCGATCCCAAGCCCGATGACTCCCCCTACGGAAAGTTCGCCTGGATCTGGGACCCCGAAGGCAACCGCGTCGAGCTCTGGCAGCCCCCGGCAGCGTGAAGCCGGCAAACGGTTTGGGCTGCCCGCGCCCCATTTTTTCGCCCGTCTCTTGGGCGAAAGGGTGGGATAGCACGAACTTCAACCTGAGCTCAGCCATGCTTAGCGAGCTTGTCCGCCGCGGCGGACGATCGTAGTCGAATGGGGATCCGCATTAGCTTTTTGTATATGCCAGCCAGCACAAAACCCCCGCGCCCGTAAGACACAGCGTAAGACGGCGCCCAGGGCTCCCGCCCCCGTGTCTTACGCCGTCTCACACACGCCCGACGGCATGGAAGGCCGTCCGACGCTGCCTTGTCCCAACATCGAGGGTGCCCCGGGTCCGGCCTTTCGGACCCGGGATACCACGAACCGCCGACCGAAGTCGAATTGTCTGCCCTGAAAATGCCGCCGCGATGGTAGCGCCGGTCTCCTGACCGGCTGTAGCGGGGGTCTCCCGACCCCCGCAGAGCAGGCGGCGGCCAAAAAAGAGCCATCTTCCCTGCTGTTGAGACATCTTTGAGAAATGCGCTTTAGGGTCTTGTATCAGCGCATGGCTTCAGCCATGCCGAAAGCGCTCGACTTACTTTTTAGAAACAAAGTACGCGGCGCAGCCGCGCCCCGAACCGCAAGCCCGCCCGCAATCGTCCCACCCCCCAACCCTTCACCCGGCCAAAGGTCACGACAAGCCGACCTAAGGGTACCGATCAGAAAATCGACCAGTGATTCGGCAGTACAGCGAGTTTCTGAATTCCAATTTACCTGTGCTCGATCCTCCTGCTGTCCCCGGTCTCAAAATCGAGACCGGGGGCACCCGGCAATTATGCTACCTTTCTCCTGATGCCATTGAGAAAGCCCAACGCGCGGACGGGAACGCGAGCAATGAAGGCTTCTGTCCGCGTGAATGGGAGCGCGCCACGCCCTATGGACCCTGCCGGGGAGCTGCGAGAAATCGCCCAGAGGCTACAGGCTCTCGAACATAGCTTTGACGATCCAAGGCACAGAAAACCCCTTGACACAGTTCAGGCGGCTGCAGCCGAAGTGGCTCACGCTTGGGGTGGCTCATGGCTCGGATTTGAATCAAGGGTTTATTACCAAGGGCTCGCCACTCCTCCTCCCGGAGCACATTTCAGCCCGGGATTCAGCCCGCTCAATAACATGATGAACAGCACCGGAACTTGGATGGAGTACGGCAGAGGCGCTGTCGAAAAGGAGATTTATCGGCGCGCCGGGAATGCCAACCTTTCTGCTTCCAGGCAGCTTTCTGAAGAAGTGGTCGACTCATTCGAGACGGAGAAGGAGGCCGTAGTTGGCATCCTTCGTGGCCTTACATCGACCTCCTCCGACGCATATTACACGACCCTTCTAGAGGAAGCGGAAAAGACGACGATCATCACGCAATCAGGGTTCATTGCTGCCTATCGGCCGAAACAGATCATGACCTCAGCAATGAACCCTGCCTACTCTCAAGGGTTCCAGACGCCGCCGCATATTCAGGTTGTGACTGAATTGATTGCCATCGAAGCACCGGCTCTGGCATGCGGCACGCTTGCGAAAGTGGCCCGGAAGGCGTACTCCCATATCGAGCGGACCATGAAAAAGCAGGAAGCAAATAGCCGCGTTGGCACCAACGTCTTCATTGGGCACGGGCGATCAAATTGCTGGAAGGACTTGAAAGACTTCATTCAGGACCGGCTAAACCTGCCCTGGGACGAGTTCAATCGAGTGCCCGTTGCAGGAACAACCAACATCGCTCGGCTGTCAGAGATGCTCGACGCTGCAGCAATCGGGTTCGTTGTCATGACCGCCGAGGATGAGCAATTCGACGGACAGCTCCGTGCCCGAATGAATGTCATTCATGAGGCCGGACTCTTTCAGGGGCGGCTCGGCTTTACGAAGGCAATTGTCTTGCTGGAAGAGGGGTGCGAAGAGTTCTCGAACATATCTGGCCTGGGCCAGATACGGTTCTCTAAAGGGAAAATCTCGGATGCCTTTGAAGAAATCCGGCGAGTCCTCGAGCGGGAGGGATTGATCGGATGATTGCTGCGTAAACTTCCTTAGCCTGAGCGTTCTATTCACATCGGTTGGCAGCTTCAGGCCGACCTGCGGACTTAGCCCTGCCTTTCGCCGCAGAATTCCGCTTCCTGGAGCTCGGTCCCCGACAAACGCCGATCCCACACCCAACACGATCCAACTCCCTCCCCAAAACTTTTTCCCGCCCTTTTGCCGATATTTTCCCCCTCCCGGCGCATACTGTTCCCATTAGCCTTCAACCAGGCCCAAACGCGGCGGCTCACACCCGCCGCGTTCGCGTCTTTGGCCCATGGTCCACGGCGCACTGACCTCTGTTCTCTGATCTCTGTAAGTCCTTTGCTTTCTAATTTTTGTGGCCAAGTGCCTCGAAAGAAGGCGCTTATCGCAAAACTTGCGGGCCAAAGGGCTGAAAACAAACGAGTTCCTTGCAGAGATGGGAGGGGGTACCCCCCCTTCCCATCGGCGGGACCGCAAAAGGGCCCGTTTCATCGTCAAAAAGCCCGCTTTCAGGGGCAAATGCACCAAATCCGGTGCAACCGCCCCGGCGGGAAAAGGAGTTTTCGCTATGATTCCACTCTGCCGACACATCAAAACCAACGGAGTCAGGTGCAGGGCGGCCGCTCTCAGTGATAAGCCTTACTGCTACTACCACGACCGTCTCCACCGAGCCCTCACCAGGCAGAAACCCACCTCAAAGAATTCCCTGGTGCTGCACCCGCTCGAAGATCGCAGCTCCATCCTCATGGCCCTCTCTGAGGTCATCTGCGGTCTCGCCGCCGGACGCATCGATCCCCGCGACGCGGCCCGCCTCATCTACGGTCTCCAGGTCGCCGGACAGTTCGCGCCTTCCTCCCTCGACCTCCCTGAGGATGCCGTCGAATCCTTCACCGTCGCAAAAACCGGCGACGAGCTCGCCCCCGAACTGACTCTTTGCACCGAGGACGACCATTGCGGTTCCTGTCCCGACTCCGAAGATTGCGATCTAAAGAAAGCCGTAACCTGGCGCGCCGCCCAGGCTGACGAGGACAGTGGCGAGGAAGACGACAACGTTGAAGACGATGACGCCGCCGCCGGCGGAAACGCCGCCTGACATGATCCGCACCCCGTAGCCGTTGGAACGAGAATACTTACTTATATAACTCGTCGCTTCATGACTTATCGTCACGCGACCTATCGTTACGCATCATATCAACGCATGACTTACATGTCGAACCTATCTCATAACTTGACGTAACATCGGAGAGAACAAAACCTAAACGATTATTGAGAACGCCATAAGTAATACTTTGGCAACCGCGCCGTAGGCGCAACGGTTGTTAGCCCCGCGCTTGAGCGTGGGGAAACCGAGTTCCGCAAATGAACTTCGGAGTCCCGTAGGGACGGCGGAAAGACATTCCTTTCGTGGTATCCAACAAAGCCGCATAAATCGTAGAGTTCGCGCGGCGCCCCTCGACTTTGCTCAAGGAAGGCTTTGAAGCCTCGTCCGCTCAAAGTCAATGCGTAAGACAGGCTGCGGGTGACTTATCACTGCATAACTTATCATGACGCCGACGTCCTGGGGCCACTTAGTGCTGGACGCTGTAGGGTCCGGGGAGGGACGGGGCTTCGGGGGGTTGGCCGGGCTGGGGCTGCGATGCTACGGCGGTGCGGTTGGAATAGATGCGGAATTCGACGATCAGATCGAGCAGGACCGGAACCGGCTGGCCGTCTTTAACGGCGGGCTGGAAGGTGGCTTTGCGGATGGTGTCGACGGCGTTCTCGTCGAGGCCGAATCCGATGGGCCGGGCTACCGCGATTTCGCCGGGCTTGCCGTCTGCGCCCACCACGACGTGATACTCCGCCATACCGGCGACGCCGTAGTCCTGCGCGAACTGGTTCGAGGCGGGGTCGAATGCGGTGACGAGGCGGGCCCTTTTGTCGACCATATTTTGGCGTAAGACGCTGGGATCCTGGGGCCGGTAGTCGGCCTTCGCGGCGACGGCCTGGTAGTAAAGCTTCCAACTGGCGGGCATCGCGGCCATCATGCGCGCATCGAGGCCCTGGGCGAAGATGTTGCCGATGGCGTCCTCAAGAAGCCCGTTGGCGTGGGCCTGGGAATGGGTGGTGGTGACGCTTTTGAGATCGGCGGGGCGCTCGGCCGCTGGGGCCTGGGCGATCTCGGCCTGGGCTTCCTGGGCGTCGCTGGTGGCGTCGGACGTGGCCTCGGTTGGGGCCTCGGTTGGGGCTTGGCCGGCCGGGGCGCTTGTGGCGGATGGGCCGGGAGCGGCTGCTGCAGGCGGCGCGGGGGCGGGAGCCGGATTGGCGGCAGTTGGAACTGAGTTGGCAACAGGCGGCGCGGCCGCTGGGGAGGGATTGGCGGCGGTTTGGTCGGGCTTGTCGGCTGCTGGCGCGGCGGCGGGCTTGCCGGGGGTTGGAGCGGGTTTCGATTTTGGCGGCGCGGCTTTTTTCTTGCCCTTTTCCGCTTTTTCCTTCACCACCAGCTCGCGATCGATGGTGATGCGCACGGCTTTCTTTTTGGGCGTGATGTTGACGCGATCGACGGCCAGGGTGGGATCCTCGTAGGGCGTGGCGCCCAGGAAATGCAGGCCGTAACGCGCGCCTTCGAGCTCCACCTTGTGCTTGAGCAGGCGCACTTTTTCGATGCGGATGCCGCAGAGCGTGTAAGACCCCACGGGCGAGTGGCCGATGAGGACGCCGCGCTCGTTGAATTCGAGGGTGTTGTCGAGGTAGCCGCCGCGGAGAAAGAGGTCCTTGCCTATGAGCAGTCTGCGGAGCTGGTCTTCGCCGATGGCAGGGGGCTGGGTTGCGCTTGGCGGAGCGGATGCGGACTGGATGTGTGGCGGCGCCGCAGTGGGCTGCGCCGGGGTTGCGGCGGGTGCTGCAGGCGAGGGCTGGCTTGCGGCAGCGGGTGCGGCTTGCTGGGCCTTGAGCTTGAGCGCAGGCGGCGCCGGCAGGAGCGCCGCGGCGGCCAGGAGAAACCATGCGGCCCATCGGAGGGCGCGGAAACGGGAGGCGCCGAACTGCAAGCCAGACGCTGCCGGGAAGAAATATGCCTGTAAGTGGTTGAAAAAACCTGGAGGAGAAGAGCGGCAAGTCGGCGTCGCCTGCGCGATCCGCCGCGGCGGACAAGCTGGCGGGTTGGCTTGTTCCTCTTGATTTGTGGCGGGCCGGGGACGCCGGTGGGGAACTCGACGAGAGCGAATGATCGGCGAGTCCACGTGCGAGTCGATGCGCGAGTCGATGTGCAAGTCGATGTGCGAATGCATGGGAACCTATGCACGCCACTTTAGCAGGAATTGCGGTGCGGCCGGTGGGAAAACTGCGGCGCTTGGTGATCGTCGGCACGGGTGTTTCTTATTTCAACGCTTGAGGCGGAAGAGAATCCGGCGGAAGAGTCCCAGAATGCGGCGGGCGTCGCGGCGCGTGAGGGCGAGTCGGCGCAGCAGGAGGTCGAGATCGTGGCGGTTGGCCTTCTGCATGGCTGCGGGGGAGTAGTCGGCGGCCTCGATGGCGTCTTGGACGACCTGGGCGAGGAGATCGAGGTCGCGCGAGGAGGCGGGAACGGCGCCGGCGGCGGCTGGGTCCGAAGAGGCCGGTTGCTCCACCTTTGCGGCGTCGTGTTTTTTGTCGCCAGGGAGGGGATTGGAGTCGACTCTGCCCGGCGCCGCCAGTTCGTACAGGCAGACGGCGACGGCCTGGCCGAGGTTCATCGAGGGCTGGCGGGGGTGGGTGGGAATCTCGACGAGCAGGTGGCAGAGGGCGAGATCGTCGCGGGTGAGGCCGCGCTTTTCCGGCCCGAAGACCAGGGCCACGCGTCCACCGCGGTCGAGTTCGTACTGGACGCGCGGGGGCAGCTCCGGCAGCGGTACGACCACCTGCTCTGGCCGGCGATCGGCGAGTGTCGCGGTGCCGGCGACCAGGGTGCACTCGGCCAGCGCCTCTTCCAGGCACTTCTCGTGTTTGGCGCTTTGGAGTAGTTCTTCTGCACCTATCGCGGACTTGGCCTCGCGCCAGTGGGGCTCGTAGGGCGCGACGACGGTCAGATGCGAGAGGCCGAAGTTGGCCATGGCCCGCGCCGCCGCTCCTATGTTGAGCGGGTTGCGCGGGGAGACGAGGACGATTTCGATGCGGTCCAGGCTAAACATCGCGGAGATAGATCTCGATTCTGTCGGTTGTCCAGGTGGCGATCCCGCTGCCGAAGAAGTCGCGATCCTCGGTCCAGATGGGCGCATTTATGAGCAGCGACGCCGCTACGACAGGCCAATCGTCGACGTCGCGCGCCGCGATGCGCAGGTGAGCCCACTCCTCGAGTTGCCCGTAAAGGCTCTCATCGACGACACCGATGAAGAGTCGAATCAGGCGGTGGAGTTCCTTTTCGCTTTCTGCGGGATCGAGGGATTTATGTTTGGCAATTCGCGGAATGTGCCGAAGTGCTTCTGCTACGCACGTCTCGGGCGTGTAGAAGTCGACTGCCTCCTGGTAGGCTTCAAGCAATTGCCGCACGCGGACACCGAAAACTCCGCGCAACAGAATATTGGCATCGAGTATCAGCTTCTTCGACGTGCTCATTTACGTCCGGCTTTTCTGCGACGCTCTTCCTGACGCAATCGCTGGAACTCCGCGATGATTTCGTCCTCTGTTACGCCCGCATCTTCCATCATCTTCTGCATGCGAATTCCGGCCTGGCGGAATTCCTTGAGTTGTGCCGGGGTAGGCTTGCGGCGGACCGGCAGGTAGTAGCCGATGGTGTCGCCATGGCGAGTGATGGCCAGAGGTTGGTCGGATTCGAGTAGGTAATTGGCGAGCTTTTCGCGAAATTCGCGGATGCCTACGCTCTGCGTGCTCATGGGGACCTCCGTTGTGTACCGTTGTGTACACAAGCGTACCATATTTTGTCGGCTTGTGCGGCGGTTTGCGAGCCGCGGGCCGATGTTCTAGCCTCAATAGATGCTCCTGACCAACCCAGCCGCGGCGGCGCTGAACGATCTGAGCCAGTCGCCGATTGTGCGCTTTTCGCTGCTGGCGCTGAGCTCGATCTTCTTTCTCGTCGATCCGTTTGCGGCGATCCCGTCGTTTTTGGCGATTACCGAGAGCGCGGATGCCGTGCGCCGCAAGCGCATGGCGCGCAAGGGTGCGTTCACTTGTTTCGTTGTGCTCACCAGCTTTGCCATCGCCGGGCAGCTGATCTTCCGCATGTTCGGCATCACATTGCCGGCATTCGAAATTGCCGGCGGACTGATCCTGCTGCTGATCGGGCTGGACATGCTGGAGGCGCGCCGCTCGGCGACCCAGGAGACGCACGGCGACACCGAGGAAGCCACGACGAAGGAAGATGCCGGCATCGTGCCCTTGGGCATTCCCATGCTGGCCGGGCCGGGCGCCATCTCGTCGGTGATGGTGCTGGTGGGCCAGGTGCCGACGCTGTGGCACTGGCAGATGGCTGCGATCCTGCTTTCGATCGCTTTTACCTCGATCGTTACCTATTTTGTTCTGGCCGCGGCCAGCCGGGTGCGGCAGGTAATGGGCGAGACGGGGATCCGCATCCTGGTCAGGATCATGGGCCTGCTGCTGGTGGCCCTGGCCATGCAGTATTTCGTAAACGGCATCACGGACCTGGGGCTCATTCCGAGGCGGTGACCGGCCGAAGGCTTTAAAATCCTCACTGCTGGTTGGAGTCGCTTCTTCATGTTTCGGAATGGGAAGGTTGTTGTCTCGCTCGGCCGCGCGGGTGTGACGCTCGCGTTTTCGATCCTCCTCGTCGTGTGCGCTGTCGCCGCGCGGCCGCAATCGGCATCGCACACTCCGGCGGCTCCGGCCTCCGCTGCTTCCGATCCTGCATTGCCCCATGGCGAGATCCAATATCTCTGGCCCGAGGGCGCGCCCGGAGCGGTCGGCACGGAGGAGCAGGACAAGCCGCATATCGAGATCTTTGCGGGCCACGGTACCGCGCCGCGCACCGCCGTCATCGTCTGCCCCGGCGGCGGATACACGCAACTGAACTACGACAAGGAAGGCGCCGCGATCGCCGCATGGCTCAATCTGCGCGGCATCACGGCCTTCGTTCTCAGCTACCGGCTCGCGCCGCGCTACCAATATCCCGAGCCGCTCCTCGACGGCTACCGCTCCGTGCGCTGGGTGCGCAGCCATGCCGCCGAGTACCAGATCGCTCCCGATCGCATCGGCATGTGGGGATTCTCCGCCGGCGGCCATCTCGCGGCCATGGCCGGCACGCGCTTCGACGACGGCAACCCGCAGGCCGCCGATCCGATCGACCGCGCGAGCGACCGCCCCGACTTCGTCATCAGCGCCTATGGCGCCATCTCCCTTAAGACGGGCCTTGCCGAAACCGGCGCCTTCTCGAGCCTCTTCGTCGAGCCGCCCTCGCCCGAACTGATCGACGATCTCTCGCCCGATCTGCACGTCACGCCGCGCACGCCGCCGTTTTTCCTCTACGCCACCATGCCCGATCAATCGGTTCCCGTGCTGAGCGACGTGGTGTTCTTTGCCGCGCTCGTCAAAGCCGGCGTGCCTGCCGAGCTGCACATCTTCGAGACCGGCGCGCACGGCTCGGCGCTCGGCCAATCCAATCCCGAGCTCGCCGCGTGGCCCACGCTGCTTGAAAACTGGCTGCGCATCAACGGCTGGATTCCGTATCCGGCCGCGCCTACGGCGCATTAAAACGGGTTGAAAAGGGCGGCGCCTTCAAAAGGGGAATATTTCGTCCGTGCGCTCAGGCCTTCTGCCTGTCATCCGTGTATGTGTCGGCCTGTGGAAGTTGAGAATTTTTCCGGCGCGGGCTACACTATGTGCAGTCGAATTCGTCTAATTCATCGGCGTATCGGGACCCAATCTGGTAAAGGAGCTTTGTCATGCGAAGATTATTCGGGCCCATCTTCATTGGCGCGTTTCTTGCGCTTTGTTCTAACGTGAGTAGTCTGCGGGCGATTCCCGCCGCGCCCAGCTTCGCCGTCTCGGCGACCAATGTCACCATGCCGCTCAGCCAAAGCCAATACGGCTCCAGTACCTTCACGCTTACCTCAGTCAACGGCTACACCGGCGGGCCTCAAGTCACCTGTGCTGCTATCAATCCGCCGGCCGAAGCCAAACTGCCCACCTGCTATCAGCATGGGCTGATGCCGGCGCTGCCCGCGAATGGAACACTGAATGGAGAGATCCTCTTTATTGCTCCCGGCCAAACCCCCCCGCCTGAACCCGCTGGTCTGCTCCATCGGCCGGGGCACGCCGCAGCGGGCATGGTGTTGGCTGCAATGCTGTTCTTCGGCTTTCGAGTCCGGCGCAGGGCAGCTCGCTGGTTGACGCTTGCGCTGTTTGCAATCGGCGCGCTCGGGGGGCTGGCGGCCATCAGCGCCTGCGGCGGCAACGGCAACTCCATGACGCCGGGAGTCTATTCCTATCAAGTCACGGCGACGGATGCGAACTCGGGCAACACAGCCTCCGCTACCATCAGCGTCACCATCCCCTGAGCGAAATTCAGAGGGAATTGGAACGTTGGCAGTTCAGAAGGATCAGCAGCCGGCTGATTCAAGCCAGAAAGAGCGGCGGCGATTTCCATCCCGGAAATCGCCGTCCCTCCACCTCCGCTTAAAACAAACAGTGTCATCCCGAGCGAAGGTCGCCGCGGCGACCGGAGTCGAGGGATCTGCAGTTGCTTTTACGCGTCCATCTGGTCACTGGCGCGTTTCAGATCGGCGGGCTCAACGTCATACCAATCCCTGCCCAGGATGACAGAGTGCGGGTTGGCAAAACAGATAGGCGGCGATTTCCATTCCGGAAATCGCCGCCTTCATTAACTGACAACTGATCACTGACCCCTGCCTTTACGCGTTGTACGTCCCCGACGCCACGCGTCCGCCGTGGCCGGTCCAATTGGTGTGGAAGAACTGGCCGCGGGGTTGGTCCACGCGCTCGTAGGTATGCGCGCCGAAGAAGTCGCGCTGCGCCTGCAGGAGGTTCTGCGGCAACCGGCCGGTACGATAGCCGTCAAAGAAGGCGAGCGCCGTGGAAAACGCCGGCGTGGGCACGCCCAGCTTGACCGCGTGCGTGACCGCCTTGCGCCACGACGCCTGGTACTTGTTCACCAGGCGCGAGAAAAACTTGTCGAGCAGCAGGTTGTCGAGCTTCTTGTTCTTGCGGAACGCGTCCTTGATCTTGCCCAGGAACTGGCTGCGGATGATGCAGCCGCCGCGCCACATCAGCGCGATGCCGCCCATGTTCAGGTTCCAGCCGAACTCCTTGCCCGCGGCGCGCAGCAGCATGTAGCCCTGCGCGTAGCTGATGATCTTGGAGCAGAAGAGCGCGCGTCGCACATCTTCAATGAACTTGGCGCGGTCACCCACCTTGGGCGCGGTCCTGGGTCCGCGCAGCACCTTCTCGGCCTCCACGCGCTCGTCCTTCAGCGCCGACAGGCAGCGCGCAAACACGCTCTCGCCGATCAGCGTCACCGGCTGTCCCTCGTCGAGGGCGCTGATCACCGTCCACTTGCCGGTGCCCTTTTGTCCCGCGGTGTCCAGAATCTTATCCACCAGCGGCGAGCCGTCTTCATCTTTCTTGGCGAGAATCTGCTGGGTGATGTCGATCAGGTAGCTGTCGAGCTCGCCCTTGTTCCACTCGGCGAAGACCTCGTGCAGCTCGTCGGCGGTCAGTCCCAGGCCGCGCCTCAGCAGGTCGTAGGCCTCGCAGATCAGTTGCATGTCGCCATACTCGATGCCGTTGTGCACCATCTTGACGAAGTGTCCTGCGCCCTCTTCGCCCACCCAGTCGCAGCAGGGCGTGCCGTCGTCCACCTTGGCGGCGATCGCCTGGAAGATCGGCTTCACGTGCGGCCACGCCGCCGGATTGCCGCCCGGCATGATCGACGGGCCGTTGCGCGCGCCCTCTTCGCCGCCGGAAACGCCGGTGCCGATAAACAGGATCCCCTTCTCGGCAAGCGCCTTGGTGCGCCGCGTCGAATCCGTAAACAGCGAGTTACCGCCATCGATGATGATGTCGCCCTTTTCGAGATACGGCGTCACGTGGTCGATCATCTGGTCCACCGTATCGCCGGCCTTCACCATCAGCATCACCCGGCGCGGCCGCTTCAGCAGGCTGGCCAGCTCCTCCACGGAGTGCGCCCCCACAACCTCGGTCCCCTTGGCTTCATTGGCCACAAAATCGTCGACCTTTGAAACCGTGCGGTTGAAGACGGCCACCTTGAATCCGTGGTCGTTCATGTTGAGGACAAGATTCTGTCCCATCACGGCAAGGCCGATGAGGCCGATATCGCACGATGCGTCGGGCATTTTTCTCTCCAAACGACTGAATTCTATCACTGCGGATTTTTCGCTTTCCTGCGTCTATTTTAACCTAGTGGTCTGACCTCGAAAAACAGGGGGGTAGCGCCCTGTAAACCGAGCCGGAGTTATTGAATGGGGCGCAAATCAGCTGGTGGGTGCGTTGCTCTTCTTTCAAAGGGGGTACACGCCAAGTCCTGGGTGCTTGCCGACTTTTGAGAACTCATCCAGATGGTAGCCCCATACGCGGATCAGAATGCACGCTATGTCGAGCCCTGATGGGTTGTCACCTAGGAAACGGAATACAGCTCGCTGACATGCTGAGAGCCCATGGGGTAAAAGGCGTGTTTGCAGCCCGCAAGTCAGAGCGCCAGCCGCTTGCGTCATAGACATCGAGCCTGTGGTTTGGAGACACCGAAATCACCCCGGCCTTGGTATCTGAGAACGATGAATAAACCGTATATGGGAATGGAGTCGGCGTAGTCTGCTGCAGACTGTAACCCCCGCCACTGGTGAAGGTGTTCGGCGGACAATGAACGTCCGCTGTTTGGGTCCCGGCCAAAGAGGTACTCGCGGTCACGGTTTTCCCTTGAGCGAAGTAAGATCCCGCACAGATAGCGAATACGGTTGCGGTGGGGGAAACCGTGTTCGGATACGTTAACGTTGTTTGCCATCCGACCGGCTGCCCAGCGTTGTTTGACGAGGGCCCCTCAGCTGAGATGTAAGAGTTAAAAGCTTCGGCGGTATCCGTGTCGAGACCTTGCGAGCGGTAGCCGCCGCCCGTCAGTACGCTGCCGGCAGGGCAGGCGGCGTTTCCTGTAGCCACAATTTCCAACTGAGCTGGGGGCGATGAGGTTCGCGGGCTGGCATTCGTTTTGGCAGTGACTGTCAATAATTTCAGGGAGACATTCGGAGTAGTGAAACAATATGCGACCGCTACCAAAACCCCCGAAGTTTTTTGGCCTGCTTGAGCAGTGACGGTCCAGGTATTGGAAGAGGAAGGATAATTCTCTGTAACGGCCACTGATCCAGGCGCAACGTCGGCCGTAAAACCTCCGCCGATCAACTGTTGGCCCGATGGACAAGTTGCGCTTGAGGTCACCGGGCCTGGTTTCTGTATTGGCGTTCCCGATCCGACTAAGTGGATAAAAGAGCTGTCGGGAGGAGGTGGAGAACAGGCGCCAAGGATAAGGATTGGTACAGGGACCATAACCTTGAATAGTCTGACCGCGAATGTTTCACTTTTCATTGAATGCTCCCAAATCAAGAAGGCGATGACTCTGCTCGCAATTAGACCAGCCGATCCGATGTAAAAGTTATGTCGAAGCGTTCAGGCTGCGGGATGAAGTCCACGGCCTCCAGTCGACCTACGGCACTTGGACTCTCTTGAGGTATATAAGCTGCCTGAAGCAGATGATAAACGCATTTCTCAAGCCGGGAGGGAGTTTATTTGAGAGCCGTAATCGTGGACCGGGCTATCACGCCAAACGCCGTTGTCGCCAGCATTCAGACAGGAAGCACTATTCCGGATGTCCGAAACCCGACACCTGCGTTTTCACTCCACGCTCAGGTCCCCATCCGCGTCCACCACCAGCTTGTCGCCCTCGATCTCGACGGAATGGATCTTCAGCCGGTTCAGGCTTACCTTGTATCCCGAAGTCGCCGTCGACCCTGCCAGCGCCTTGCGCAGAAGATCGGCGGCATTCACCCTCATACTTTTTGGCACCTGCCCGCGCAGGAACGGCGCCAGCACAAAGTTGATCTCTTTCCGGTCGGAAATCCTGTCCAGGCGCGCGTCGCGGAAGCCGATCGTCTCCCCGTCCGCGTCCGGCTCCAGCGAAACCTCGGCCGGCAGCGTCAGGCTGACGCCAATGCATGCCCCGCCCACCGCCGTTCCAAGCCGGGCCACGGTCTTGACCCGCACCACGATCCGGTCCTCGTCGAAGCTCAGGTGCGGATCCTCGGTGGCGATGAAGCAGGCAGAATGAGCATTGCCTTTCAGGTAATACCGGCCATCCGGCCCGCTGAAGAGCTTCTGCACAAGCGTCCGCTCCAGCGCCTGCCGGCTGAGGGTCAGTTCCACAGCGCGGCACGATACCACACCCGCCAAAAGCACCAGACCTGCGGCAATCGCCGTCCGAAAGGAAGTCATAGGGCAATTGTTCCACTTCCGCCCTTTTTAAGGCCAGTTCTTCAAGCAAAGATCCCATCGCCGGTAGCGTGTCTTACGGGGTAAAACATCATTAAATATCAGAAAATTAAAAAGTTATTAGATAGCGAAGCCACTTTTTGCGTTCTCATCCAACGCCGCTCCACGCGCTCTTTTCTATTGATTTTTGAACAAAATAGCCGTAAAATAACAATATATGTTCCTCGGGTTCTCTCGCTCCCCCAGCCCTGTCCGAGGATAGACCGCAAAACCTTGTTTCGAGGACACAAAAATCGATGGCAAAGCGTCGTGGAAATCCGAATTGGGGCAAACCAGAGCCCATTGGCCCTGTTGTGCCCACTGTTACCTCCTTTGAGTCAATCACGAAGGAGTTCAAGTTGCCTCCGGATCAGTTCATCCGGTCTACCCGCCTGCGTGAGTGGGCGCGCCGTAACAAAAATTCGAAATATATCCCCGAGGCTCTACTCGAAGCCTGGGGTTTTGAGATTGAATCCACGTTGTAGGACTTTCGCCAGTTGAAGCAAAAACGCCGCCCGCGGGCGGCGTTTTTGCAGCCTTGAACCGGAAGTGGTGCAGATTGCGTATAGCGACGATCCGGCCGGAACAATCCGCTCGGTTTCGGTGTCCAAGGGTTATATGAACCTCGCGCAAGTCCGAGAGCCGTCCGCAGCGCCCGCGGCTCCCCGGAAGCTGCAATTCCCCGCGGTGGCGCTCTGCGCGTTCATTCTAGCCGCCATGCCCATGACGGCTCTCGCGAGCGCAAGCCCCGCCGATTTGGAAGACCACTCCTGGCTGATGAGCCCGGCGTCATGGAATGAGCCTCAGCAGTGGCCGACATACGGGGCGATTCCGAAGCCGGCGCCATACATCGGCTTTGCCGGAGGAACCATCAGCGGCTCTACGGGATGCGGTCGATTGACGGGCACCTACCACCGTTCGGAGAGTCGTTTGACAGTTGCTCCGGTGTGGTCCGACGACCAGGAACGGCCTTGTGACGAAGCGGATCGGAGGGATGCATCTCGAATTCTTGGATCGTTGCAGGAAGTCCGCTCAATCAATATGGAGCCTGAGTATTCGCATGAGGACGTGCTCCTGCTTCAAGACGCGAACGGGGAAACGAAAGTCAGGCTCGGCCCTTTCCGGCCCGGCAATGACCTCTCAGAACTCCACGACACGTTCTGGCGCGTGGTTAGCCTTCAGGGGGCCGACCCCGTTCCCGAGGCGGCGATCGTGAACATTGGCGAACGATCAATAGAAATCAGCACGCCTTCTTGCTTCTCTTCCTTCCCATATGGGTTCAAGTTGTCTGGGTTACAGTTCTTCCCTGCGTTTCAGAGGAGCACCCACACCGAGAACAGCCGCTTTGAACGGGATCGGCGGGTCACGGAGTCGTTTGAAGCTCTTCTCGGGAGGATCAAGACCTATAGATCGAAGGACAACACCCTCACGTTCTTCGACGGCGGCGGGCAGGCTCTTATGGTGCTGCGCGCGATCCACTCGACCGGAATTGAGAACCAGCGCTGGCGCATTGCCAAATACCGCGCTGTCTCATACCCGCCGACTGGCGGCGCGGGGCTGATCGAGGCCAGGGAGCGAGCGGATATTACATTCTTGAATGGCGATATCGAAGGATCTTCAGGGTGCGGAGGTTGGGTTGGTTCCTACACGATTACAGGAATCGTCATTGCGATCCGCGCCGATGCGGTTTTGGCGGGAATGTGTTCCGGCAGTGGATTCAACCAGGGTTGGCTCGTAAAGGAGGCCATCAACGGGGAGATGAAAATCGAGAATGATGGGGGCCGAGTTCTCTTGACGAACTCAAGCGGCCAAGCGCAGGTCCTGCTTGTTCCCTATTGGGGGCACCCTTGACGAGTTCTGTCCGAGCCCTGTCATTATGACCGAAATAGGCTGTTGTGCCGGAGGTTGCTCACTCGGAAACTACACCTCCCTCATCACGCCCGCCCCCTTTCTGGCGTTTGCTGCATAGATAGGCGAAAATAAAAGGGCATTATGCCCCAATCGCCCCGCACTCCCGAGCCTCCCTTCACCGGCGTTCCCGGCGCGCTCGACGAAATCCGCGCGGGGCGCATGGTGGTGGTGGTCGACGACGAGGACCGCGAGAACGAGGGCGACCTGACGCTGGCCGCCGAGCACGTGACGCCCGAGGCCATCAACTTCATGGCCCGCTACGGCCGCGGCCTCATCTGCCTCGCCCTCACCGAGGAGCGCGCCGATCACCTGCGCCTACCACCGATGACGCAACAGAACTCCTCGCGCTTCGGCACCGCGTTTACTGAGACCATCGAGGCCCGCGAGGGCGTGACGACGGGGATTTCAGCCGGCGACCGCGCGCGCACCATCCGCACCGCCATCGATCCAGGCTCGACGGCCGCCGATCTGGCCCGCCCCGGCCACGTTTTCCCGCTGCGCGCGCGGCGCGGCGGCGTCCTGGTCCGCGCCGGCCAGACCGAGGCTTCGGTCGACCTGGCGCGCATGGCCGGCCTCACTCCCGCGGGCGTGATCTGCGAGATCATGCGCGACGACGGCGAGATGGCCCGCGTCCCCGACCTCATCCCTTTCAGCCGCGAGCACGGCCTCAAAATTCTCACCGTCGCCGAGCTCATCCGCTACCGCCTGCGCCACGAGCGTTATATCGTCCGCGCCGGCGAGTCGCTCATCCAAACCCGCTACGGCGAGTTCCGCATGATCGCTTATGAGAGCGAAGTGCAGGGCGGCGAAAGCCACATCGCTCTGATCCGCGGCGATCTTTGCCCCGGCTGTCCGGCCTTTCACGACGGTCCGTTTCCCGCGCTGGCCACAAACGGCGCCGCCGCCGCGCAGCGCACGCCCTGCCCGCATCCGGTGCTCGTCCGCGTGCATACGCGCTGCACCGCCGGCGACGTCTTTGCCGCCGACTGCCACTGCCGCGAAATCCTCGATCAATCGATGCGCATGATTGCCGAAGCCGGCTGCGGCGTCATCCTCTACCTGCACAACACCTCGCGCGGCTTCGAGATCGAGCGCACGTCCCCGCAAACCAACGTCGCCGCCTTCGATCCCGAGGGCACGGCCGTCCCCGCGCAGCAACGCGAAGAGAACTCCGGCCGCCTCATCCTGCATCAGGAACTGCGCGCCCGCGAGGGCGCACAGGCCCGCACAGGGCGCATCCTGCGCGCCATCGGCCTGGGCGGCCAGATTTTGTCGGATCTGGGAATTCAGCGCATCCGCCTGCTCTCGAACACGCCCATGCACGTCCCGGCGCTTGAAGGCTTCGGGCTCGAGATTGTCGAGCAGGTGCCGATTCCGGTTGAAGAGTGCTCGCGGGTCGGCTGATCCGGTTGAATTGTCTCGGTGGGATTATCGGACGCCGGGCAGGCTCACAAGCCAAGCGAGAGTTTTTCCCTTTTTCCCCTACGAGCCCGCTGCCACCTGTTCCACTTTTGCTGCGGGCGCCTTGGTCCTGTCCTTCAACTTCAAAAATGGCGATTCAATCAGGTAGTACGAAAAGCACGCATAAAGAAGCGCTGCAGGAATGCGCAGCGCGAACGGAAACAGGTTTTCGTACACGATCGTTTGCGCAAGGTAAATGGAGTACGAAAGAACGCCGATCCACACCACGGGCCGCCAATTGAAGAACCGCCCCATCGGTCCGCTCGCATCCTGCACCAGGCAGGCGATCACCACCGCAATCATCGCCGCCTCAATAAAATGCGCCGGCCCCAACTGGTATTTTCCTGAGTGGATCAGGAAAACTGAAGTAAAAAGCACCGCAATCGCACACGCCGCCAGCCGTTCCCCGCGGACGCGCTGAATCCACGGGCGCCGGAATGCGAACGCCAGCAGGCATCCCACCGCGATTGTGTCCAATCGTGTCGGGCTGAAGAACTCAATGTCGAGCGCGCTATGGGACAGAAACAACCAGAACCGGAGGGCAATCGCCGCCAGGATACAGGCATACAGAGCGATCGGAGCCCGCCTGACGCCCAGCAGCACCACAGTGAACGGCCACAGCAGGTAGAAGTGTTCCTCCACGCAAAGCGACCACACCTGCCCGACCGACGCAAGCCCCAGATGCGGGTTGAGGTTGTAGGTATACGTCAGCAGATACGGCCACGCGTGGTTGTTAATGGGCAGCAACGCGAAACGGCTCAACACAAAAACAAGGAGCAGGAAAAAGAAATACGCGGGAAAGATCCGCAGGCATCGCCGCCGATAAAATCCGGTCAGCGAGATCCTTCCGTACTTGTCATGCTCGCGGAGCATGAGCGACGTGATCAGAAACCCGGAAATGACAAAGAAAACATCAACGCCCGCCACGCCCAGGTTCATCAGAGGCAGGTTCGCTTGGGCGGGAAAAAAATGCTTGGCGAAGTGGGAAACCGTGACCGCGGTGATCGATACGGCCCGCAGACCATCCAGAGACTGAATACGTCCTTTCCCCACATGCCCCTCACGCCTTGCCGAATCGGTTCTCCGGTGCGTCGTCAATTGGCAGAAGGCGGCCAACCGGCCTCATGTACCGCGCTTGATGAGGTTGCGATTCGAATTGAAGCGATTCTAGCACGCCCGCAAAAGCGCCCGGGCCCGCACCGGCCGCATTCCTATGTGTTGCTGGGCTGGCATGCGAAGAGAATGGCGATTCCGGGCGCGTCCGTCCGGTCCATTCGCGGCCAGGAGCGAGAAGCTAGCAGCTTTCATTATCTCCCATACGCATACGTCCCGCACAGCGTCGTTGTATTCTGCATGGCGTCGAACGTGAACACTGGCATGTCGTCGCCGGAGAAGAACGCCACCTTGAGCGTGTGCCCTGTCACGTAAGTCGCCATCCACTGCGTCTCTTCGCCGCCGCACAGCGTGTTCTTGCGCACAATGTACTGATGCGGCGGCACGTGCAGCCGGTAGAGCGTGCCTTCGATCCCCGCGTTTACGTCGGCATCGAAGACTGCGCTCACCTCCACGGGCTTGAGGCGGCGAATTGCGGCCACAGGAAACACCAGGAAGTTGATCGTCGCCTTGGCCTCGGCAATCGCGATGTCGCCTGTAATGGTCCGCGCATTGGTGCTCGCCGCGCGCCAGTAGCCGCGGTCCTCTTGCGCGCTCGCGCGCGTTGCGTACGCCATCCAAGCAAGCACCAGTCCCACCGCGAAAATCACCGTCCGCTTCGTCACGGGTTCACTCATTCACTCGTCCCGGTTTTTCTGATCCCTGTTCCCTAATCCCTGATCCGTGCTTTTCTACCACCCCAGCACGTACGCAAACACCAGCGGCGCGACGATGCTGGCATCGCTTTCGATGATGAACTTCGGCGTCTTCTCTCCGAGCTTGCCCCACGTGATCTTCTCGTTCGGCACCGCGCCCGAGTACGACCCGTAGCTCGTGGTCGAATCGGAGATCTGGCAGAAGTAGGCCCACAGCGGCACGCCATCGCGCTGCAAATCCTGGTGCAGCATGGGCACCACGCAGATGGGGAAATCGCCTGCGATTCCGCCGCCAATCTGGAAGAATCCCAGCGGCGTCTTCGCGGTGGTTTGCGTATACCATTCCGCCAGCTCCATCATGTACTCGATGCCGGTGCGCACGGTGTGAACCTTTTTCACGTCGCCCGCGATGCAGTGGCCCGCATACATATTGCCCAGCGTCGCGTCTTCCCAGCCCGGCACGAACATGGGCAGATTCTTCTCGGCCGCGGCCAGCAGCCAACTGTTTTTGGGGTCGATCTGGTAGCTCTTCTCGAGCACGCCCGAGAGCAGAATCTTGTACATGAATTGATGCGGAAACCAGCGCTCGCCGGCCTTATCGGCCTTCACCCACTCGGCGAGCACTTCGTTCTCGATGCGGCGCATGGCCTCCATCTCGGGAATGCACGTGTCCGTCACGCGGTTCATGTGGCGCTTGAGGAGCGCCGCTTCGTCCCCGGGCGTCAGGTCGCGGTAGTGCGGGACTCTTTCATAAAAGTTGTGCGCCACGAGGTTGAAGACGTCCTCTTCGAGGTTCGCTCCCGTCGAGCAGATACCGTGAATCTTGTCCTGGCGGATCATTTCGGCGAGAGACAGCCCAAGCTCGGCCGTGCTCATGGCGCCGGCGATGGTCACAAACATTTTGCCGCCCTCGGCGAGCAGTTTGTTGTAGGCCTCGGCTGCGTCAACCAGGGCGGCGGCGTTGAAGTGACGGTAATGATGCTTGATGAAGTCGGTGATGGGTTTCATGGGGTTCGAAAGGCTCCAAATCTCCATCCTAACCCAGCGCGTTGTAAGCCCTGTGAATCGGAGGGAGCAGGGATTAGAGCGATGATTGATCCGGCCCGATTGCGTGAGACCGTGCATTCCCACCCTTTCCGCAAGGAACGCGGAAAGGATGGGGCACCCAAGTCTTATTTTTGAGGGCCGAATCAATAATGACGCTAGGTACGGGCTACGGGCTACTGGCTAGCTTTTTGCTTGCAAGAGAGCGTTCAGCTTGGCCATTACCTGAAAGGCGTCGGCGATGTAGACGACGTCGGCTTTGCCGCGGGTCCAGCCGCAGTTCGCATCCAGAGAAATCGCCCGGCGCTCGGCGATGAAGCGCCAGCCGACGACGTGCGGCTCTTCGCCGTGGCAACAAGCCGAGAGGCCTTTTGCATGGCGCGGCGTAGAGCCGGTCTGTCCCACTTGATTCAAATGCGTCAGAAATGGAAGAACGGAGTTCCCTTCGCCTCCCTGATCGACTAAAGATTTGCTGCTGCCGAGCGACGCCGCGGAGACACGCAGGAACTCGAGGATGAGCTTGGCGGCTTCGCCGGTGTGGACATGGCCGTCGGGCTGCTTCTTGGTCCAGCCGGCGCCGGCGACGAAGAGGAGCTTGGCGTCGGGGCGAATCGTCTGTTCGCCCAGCTTCGGGGCGCGAATGCCGGTGACTTCTGTGCGCAGCGCGGGCAGGTTGACTTGAACGGTTTCGATGGGCGCGGTCGATAATTCGCGCTGCGCTTGGCCTGATTCGCGCTGCGCGTCGCCGGCGTCGCCGGCCAAGGGCGCGTGGGCGCCTGCGTCCAGAAGCAGGAACCAGGGGCGCGCCGTGCGCGTGACGACAGCTTCAATGCGCTGGCGGTAGAACCAGCGCGAGGCTTCTACGGATTCCGCGTCGGCGAGGGCGGTAATGTGGGTGTCGATCACGCCGCCGAGGCGATGCGCGACCGCGGCCATGACGCGCGCGAAGCGAGAACTCTGGGGCGCGAGGACGATGGTGGCTTGGGCGGCGCGGCAAAGAGCTTCGCAGGCGGCGGCGTCGGAGGCGAAACGGGGCTGGGCGAAGGCCGGGCCTTGCGCAGCGAGGAGCTTGGCTCCGGCATTGGCAACGGCGTTCGCAGGAACGGATGCGTCGGCGGCGACGATGCCGATCGTGAGTTGCGTGCCCAAACGCGCGGAGAGTTCCTTGCCGGCGGTGACGGTTTCGAGCGATGCCTTGGTGAGCGTTGCGCCGCTTTCATCCGCGTGGATTAAAACCAGGATCGATTCCATTTCTGCTTTCCCTCAGGGGCTAAAGCCCCCGAATCTTTTTGCGCTCTTTCGGCCCGGCTAAAGCCGTGCCCTTGTTACAAAACCGCATTCACGCAATCGGCTTGCAGTCCTTGCGCCGTCCCTACGGGACTCCGGAGATTTGTTAAATCCTCTTTCCCCACGCTAAAGCGCGGGGCTAACGACCTTTGCGCCTCCGGCGCGCCCGGCTCCCTTCGACTGCCGCTCAGGGCAGGCTTTGAAGTCGTGCCCCTTGCAGAACCGATTGTGAAACACGTTCTAACAATTAGCTATCAGCTATCAGCTTTCAGCTTCCGTCGTGCGGCGTCGGGCTGAAGGCTGAAAGCTGACGGCTGATAACTTCTAGCTGTCTTTTCCAATCCACTCCACCAACTCGGCGGCGATCTCCTCGGGGGTCAGGTTTTTTTCTACGCGGGTTTCGCGCTGCTGTTTGGGCAGGCTCACCGAGATGTATTGGAGCGAGTTTGCGTCGAGCTTGGCGGTGGGCGCCTTCTGCAGGGCGGGCATGATGGTGCGCATGTTCGCCATGCCAATCTGCGGATTGTTGCGCGGCTCTGCCAGGTTGCCGGTGGCCCAGCCGAGCACGGCAGGCGCGCCGGCGCACGTCGAAACCTGGTGCTTGCCGCCTTCCACTCGTTCGAGGACTTCAAACGATCCGTCGTCGCGGAGCGAGATCTCGTCGACGCCGAAGAACTGGTCGGCGATGCCGAGGCGCTCGCCGATCAATTGCAGCGTGACGCCCGCGCCGCGCGAGGCCGATTCCCAGCCGCCGAATAGAAAAAGCTGCGTAAGCTCCAGTCCGGGAATCGATTCAATAGCTGACGCAAGCGCCGCGGCGGTCGCGTGCGCGTCGGGAAATCCGCCGATGGGTCCGTCCACGGGAACAAGCTCGAATGCGACCTTCTGCGCCACGGTCATCATCACCTGCTGGAGCTTGGCCTTGGGGCCAAGCGCGACGAGCCAGAGCTTGCTGCCGGGATTCTTGGCGGCGAGAGCGGCGGCCTCATAAAGCGCGCACGCGGCCCAGGGGTCGAGGACCGCGGGAAGCACCAATTCATTCTTGATCCCGGGTCCGGTGGGGCCGGTTGCTGGTTCCAGGGTTTGCAGAGGGTCCGGAACGATTCCGGCGCAGACGACGATGTGGAGTGGGTTCGACATCGATTTTCATTTTCCTCGGGGGCTAAAGCCCCAATTCATTTTCTGGCTCGTTGCGGCACGACTGAAGTCGTGCCCTGATACGAGGCTAGCTCGGGAAGTGTGTCCGAAATCCGCCGAAAAGCAACCGCAGATCCTTCGACTCCCTTCGTCCGCTCCGCGGACTCCGGTCGCTCAGGATGACAGCGCTGAGGGTGGGGCAAGTGGCTGAAAGCTGAGAGCTGAAAGCTGACGGCTGCATTTCAGTTTTCCCCGCTGTGCAGCCCGCCTGCGCCGGCTTGGAACTCAATGTTGGAGCGCTCGCCGTCGGGGGAGTGGGGGCAATTCCAGAGGCATGCGCCGCAGTGCACGCATTTTTCGCGCTCGAAGGCGGGCGCGCCCTCAGGGCCGAGCGTGATGGCCTGGCCGGAGCACATGCAGATGCAGGTTTTTTCCAGGCACGAGATGCAGCGCTGGCGATCGAGGAAGAGGACGTGATCGGCGTAGCCGGGCATGGCCTGCACTTTGCCGCCCATCAGCAGCGCGTCCTGTTGGGTGACGAGAAGACGGCCGTCGAAGGGAATCTCGGGCCAGCCGCGGGCGGACATGAGCGCGTCGTGCAGCGGGCGGCCATTGTTGAGAGCGAGCGCGGCGGCTTCGCGCAGGTCGAGCTCGGCCTGGCTGCCGGGAGGGATGGAAGGAATCTGTTGGGGCGCGGGCGGAATGTGCGCGCGCAGCGAGAGACGGCCGCCGGTGAGTCCGGCGAGCGCCATGCCGATGAGGCCGCGCACAAAGCCGCGATGAAAGCCGTTGCGGGCGTTTTGCGCCTGGCGCGCGCCGCGTTCGACCGCGCTGGAGCGGCGGCGTTTTTCGTAGGTCTTGGCCAGGTTCTCCTGGGAAAACGGCAGGCCGGCGCGGAGGATTTCAAGAACCGCTTCGGCCAGTTGCACGCCGGTGGTCCAGGCCTCGTCGACGCCGGAGCCGGTGAGCATGTTGGTTGAGCCGGAGCCCTCGCCGATGCGGGCGTATCCGTCGCCGCTGAGGAAGGGCTCGCCGTGCAGCCCGGATTCTTCAAGGGATTTCGCGCCCCAGGAGCGCAGCGTGCCGTCCTTGAGATGACGCCACAGCGCGGGATGCTGGATGTAGTGCTGCAGGTAGCGATAGGCGGTGCGCTGCGGATCGCCGAGCCAGGACGGAACAAAGATTCCGACGGAGACCAGGCGGTCGGGATGCACGTAGAGAAAGCCGAAGATCTCGGGCTCGGGGAATCCGAAGGTGTGCCAGACGGTGCCGGGCTCGAGGGTGGTGTCTTCCGGCAGCTCGATGACGAACTTCATGCCCAGCGCCCACTCGCGGTGGGCGTGGCCCTGGGGCAGGCCGAAGCGCTCGTCGAGCCGCTGGCCGATGGCGCCCACGGGGCCGTCGCCGACCACGGTGAGTTGCGCGCGCACGTCCATGCCGGGCATGAAGCCGTCGGCGGGCGCGCCCAGCTTGTCCACGCCCTGATCGGCAAGGCGGATGCCGGCGATGCCGCGGTGCTCGGCGTTCGCGACGCCGGCGAAGATGGGCGCACTGACGGGCGTGCCGGGCCAGATCTGCACGAAGCCGCTCGCCATCAGTTGCGACGCGACCCATTGGTTGAACTGGCCGATGGAAAGCACCAGGCCGCTGCGCTTGTGGAGAAACGCGGGCGCCCAGGGCAGCTCGAAGGCGCTGTCTTTCACCCAGCGCTCTTTCCCGAGACGGAGAAAAACATCTCCAAAACGCAAAAGAGCGGAGCTCCGCCGGCGGCTGGCGCCGATGGGATCGAGCAGGTAGAGAACGCGCTCCTGCTTGACTTGGGCGGCCATGGGAACTTGCGCGGGATCGAGCGATGGGAAGCTGGCGCGAATACCTTCGGCGCGCGTGACCACGCCGCTGACGCCGGCAGCCAGATCGTCGGCGCGCTCGTAGCAGACGATCTGCAACGGCATGCCGGACGCCACGCGGCTTTCAAAGACGGGGTCGCCGGGGTTCCGGGTCCAGGCCTCGGTGAGCGCGGTCAGAAATCCCCCGGTGGCCGGACCGAATCCGGCGCAGGCGATGTCCACGTCCATAGTCTGGCGATCGACCTCGACGGGCTGGAGGGTGTGGCTCATGCGGGATAATCCAGGGCTTCGGGGATCATCACTTTGCTGACCGTGTCGGCGGCGCGATCCTTGGCCAGGCGCGCGCCGGTAAGGCACATGGTCAGGCGGCTTTGCAGGCGGAGGAACTCGCTCGAACCCACGCAGCCCGCGCAGGGGCCGGCCTTTTGCGGATGGCTGCCGTCGGCTTCGAGAACGTCGACGGCTATGGCCATGATGCCGGGCATGGTCTCCTCCAGATCTTCAAGCTCGCTTGCGAGGAAACAGTTGCGATGCTCCTGCTCGTCCCACGCCGGATGACGCGTGTAACCGAAGACCAGCTCGGCGCAGATGCGCGAAACTTCGCCGGCGGCTTGCGCGGCCTGCGTGTGGCAAAGGTCGCTCAGGAACTGCACGGTTCCGGCCAGGCCTTCGGCGGCCACGGCATCGGCAGCGCCGCGCGATTCGAGTTCGAGGACGTCGAGAATCTGGCAGCGCGAGGCCACGAGCCAACTGAGCGCATCGGCGAGCGCGAAGGTGACGCCCTGGCGCTGCCCGTGGTAGAGTTTGCCGCCCTCCGGATCGGTCGCGTTCTGCAGATAATGCAGCGACCACGCCCAGAGGTTCATCGCCGAAGCCAGCGTGCATGCGCCGGTGCCGGGACGCGACGAGGCGATCCTGCGCATCTGGGCAGTCCATGCGCCGAACTGCGCCAGGAAGACGTCGCCGGTCATGGTCACGGTCAACTGGCGGCGCTGCACGGCTTCAGGGCCTTCGTAAGTGGCTTCGAGCTGCGCGTCCATCCATTTGTTGGCGAGGAAGCCGGGGCAGTCCTCGGTGATGCCGTAGCCGCCCATCAGGCTGACGGCCTCGCGCAGCAGGTTGGCGCCGTGGCCGGTGTTCCAGAGCTTGGTGGCGGGGCAGAGCACATTGGCCTCGGCGTCCTTCAGAACGTATTGCACCAGCGGATCGGCTTCAAGCGCGGCGCGGCGCGGGTCCTCTTCTTTCAGCTTCAACAACTCGATGGCGCGCTGCTCGCTCTCCTTGAGCGCCTTCATCGCGGCGCGTCCGCCAGTGACGCCGCGTTCTTTGAGGATTGCGTTCTTGTGTTTTTCCAGCGGGTCGAGTTCATCGAACAACCGCGCCGTGGCAAAACCGAGCGAGGACGCCGCTTCGCCCGCGGCCCACACGTCGACGAGGCGATGCAGCGCGTCTTCTCTTAGTTGCAGGCCCTGCTCGTAGCGGACGGAGCCGGGCTTTGCGCCCTCTGCGCCGCGGAAGCGCTGGCGCTGATAGCGAATGACCGGCTCGACGGCCGAGAGCAGCTTGGAGGCCGTCATCAATCCCACGGGCACACGCGTGCGCCGGAAGACGGCATCGATGATTTCGCCGTGATTGAAGTTGGGCACGATCACGCCGTCTTTCACGGTGTATCCGCCCACGATGCGGCTGGCCGGGACGCGGAGATTGAAGACCGGATCGCCGGTCGAGGAGAGCTGGTGCACGAGCTTCTTGGTTGGGGTGCCGCGATCGAAGGTGCCGGGGTCGGTACTTTCCAGAATCACCACGCAACTGCCCTTGATGCGCGGGTCGCAAGTGTTGACCGCGGCGGTGACGAAGTTGGCGGTGGCAATGCCGGTGATGAAACGGCCGCGCTTATCCACTTCGAGCACGGGCTCCTCGCCGTCCTTCCAATCTACGACTCGAATTTTGCCGCTCAACATGCCGGCGTCGACGCCGACGTAGGGGATGGGCTCAGTGAGTGCGAACGCGCCGCGCCAGGGCTTGCGGTCTTCACCGGGCTGCGGCGGAGAGGAGAGGGTCTTGTAGCGCGTGACCTGCTCCGGCGTGCCGCGCTCGTGAATGGGCGAGAGCGCGAGGAATCCCGCCAGGCTGGCCGTGGCTGCGCCGCCATCGACCCACGCCAGCTCAAAGGCCGCGAGGCCGAGCGCGAGATTCTTGGGGCCGGCGATGAAACCGCCCTCTTCCGGCTCCATAAAGGCCGCCGTGACGCCGGCGCGGTCAAAGGCGTCGAGCATCTCGTCCTTGGCCGGGGTCCACTCGTGCGTATTGCGCTCGCCGGCCGCCACCATGCGGGCCACGGTGCCGCGCGCCACGCCTCGCGCCGATTGCACCAGCATCTGCAGATCGAACCGGTCGCTGAACCGCCAGAGAATCTGCCGCACCGCATCTCCGGGGAGGGTAAGCATGGTCTTCGTTTCAGGTGTTGCAACGGTGCCCATATCGGGTCTCCTCAGCCAGCAACCATTCTCTTAGAGCGCATGGTAGGTGGCATGTGACCTGTATCACCGGGAGGGGCGGTAGCCAGTAGCCGGCAGTTGTCAGTTGTCAGCCAGATCAGCAAATGGAGGCGCGGCGCTCCATCACCAGATGACCGGAACGAGGCCGGATTTTCTGATCGACTTGTCGTGGGTGACCAGCTCGACCCCTTCCGCCAGAGCCGTGGCTCCGATCAGGCGGTCCTGGGGATCCTTCGGATAGGAATCGGGGAAGCCGACCGCGCGCACGGCGATCTCCGGCGTAGTGGGAAGCACCGTCATTTTGGAAGCGCACAGGCGGACGAAGGATTCTGTGCTGAGAACGGTTTCCACCCGGCCTTTTTCGGCAAGCCAGGCCAACTCCAAAAGGGTGATCCCTGCAATCGCAAGTCCGCCCTGGCGGCGCGCGGCGCGGATGGCCTCCCGCGCGCGTCTCGACAGTTTGTCCGGTTCAAAGGCAAGCCAGACGACGATGTGCGTGTCGAGAAGAATCATTCGGGCAGATTCCAATCCGAGAGGGGAATTGTGTTCTCGATGTCTCCAACAATGCGGCCTTTTCCGGCCAGAAAGCCGAAAATCTCGTCGTCGTTGGACTCAACCCTCATGACGAGAGCAACGGGTTTCCCGTGCTTTGTGACCATCAATGGCTGACCGCTCTCGGCCACCCGGTCCATCAGGGCCAGGCATTGCGCCTTGAATTGACCGGCCGGAATCTTCTGCATGGGGCCTCCGCGGTAGATATGGTCATAATAATATGACCATAGACGGAAAGCAAGGCGTCTCCAGTCGGGCTGCCTCACTTCCCAGGGCGCAATTCCCCGATTTTGTGATTTCCATCGTGAATCCCGGCTCTCAAACGCCGTTTTTTGTGATCTAGATCGTGTCGCTTGTGATACCTGTCACTGCCAGCAAATCTCGAAAAGAATCACCTTGAGGATGCGATCCTCCGCAAACGTTGTGGAAACGGCGGAATGGGCAGGGAACTGCCGGTGAGCGGGCGCGCCCGCTTTCGCCCTAGGGAAGGAAGACGGCGGAATGAAGCAAGCCGCGGTAGAGACAGTCGACGGTGGTCAATTGTTAGTTGTCAGAAAGACAGGGATCAGGGGGCAGGAATCAGGGATTAACTCCCGAATCGTGCTTGTTGTTCTGAGCCTGGCGTTTTTGGCGGTGGCGCCGCGCGCGCTCGGCGCACAGGACTGCCTGACCTGCCACGGCGACTCGAGCATGACCGACGCAAACGGCCACAGCATCTTCGTGGACCAAACCAAATTCAGTGCGAGCATCCACGGCAGCCTGGAATGCTCGAACTGCCACGCCGACATCAAGGGCTATCCGCATCCCGACAAAGTTGCGCCGGTGGATTGCAAGACCTGCCACGCCGACCAGGCGGACCAGTTGAAAAGCAGCGTGCACGCCGACACCAGGGAGCATCCCTGCACAAGCTGCCACGGCAACGCGCACGAGATCTTTCCCAAGACCGACGCGCGTTCGGCCGTCTATCCGCTGAACGTGCCCAAAACCTGCGGCCAGTGCCACGGCACAAACGGCATGGCGGGCAAGCACGGATTGGCGAGCGTCTATCCGAATTACATCGATTCCATTCACGGCTTCGCGCTGAGCAAAGAGGGGCTGCTGGTGGCGGCCAACTGCCAAAGCTGCCACGGCTCGCACAAGATTCTGCGCCACACCGATCCCGCGAGCCCGACCTACAAATCGAACGTCCCGCAAACCTGCGGCAACTGCCACGCCCAGATCAACGCCGACTACCAGGCCGGCGTGCACGGGCAGGCCATCGCGAATGGCAATCTGAGAGCGCCGGTCTGCTCCGACTGCCACACCGCGCACGCCATTCTGCAGCCCACGGAATCCGAGTTCCGCATGCAGTCCACGCCCATCTGCGGCAACTGCCACAAGGACAAGTTCTCCACGTACCGCGATACCTTCCACTCGCAACTGGGTTCGCTGGGCGGCTACGTGGAGACGGCGCGCTGCTGGGACTGCCATGGAGCGCACGACGTGCGGCCGGCCCGTGATCCCAGTTCGCCCATCAACCCGGCCAACCTGATCGCCACCTGCGGGCGTTGCCACGCGGGCGCCAACGCCAGCTTCGTGCAGTACCAGCCGCACGCCAACGCGCGCGACCGCAAGCTGAATCCGGGGCTTTATTTTGTGCGCCTGTTTATGAACCTGCTGCTGGCCAGTGTGCTCACGTTCTTCCTGCTGCACACCATCCTGTGGCTCATCCGCTCGCGCTTGAGCCAACTGAAGAACCGAGCGGACAATGGAGGCAAGCATGACTGAGCTGGAGCCAGCGAGTGCAACCACGAAGAACGGCGCCCCGGAAAAGTTCTACGTGCGCTTTACGCGCGAGCAGCGCTACATGCACGCGGCGCTGTTCACCTCATTTCTGGGTCTGGCGGCGACGGGCCTGCCCATGCGCTTCAGCGAGAGCTTCTGGGCGCGCAGGTTTGCCACCGCCGTGGGCGGATTCGGCAGCATCCTCTTTCTGCACAAGTTCTTTGCCGTGGTGCTGACCATTGCCTTTCTGTTGCACCTCAAGGAGATCTTCCAGCGCGGCGTGATCAACCGCGAAAAGGGCGTCTTCTGGGGCCCGACCTCGATGGTCGCCAACTGGAAGGACGTGAAGGACATCTTCGGCCACATGCGCTGGTTCCT
>Ga0326728_10001444_pt1 | contig 83629 bp, 86 predicted proteins | sample MB3enrmetagenome_FD_207602 | JGI IMG/M metagenome (GOLD analysis project Ga0326728, IMG submission 207602) | Lab enriched peat soil microbial communities from McLean, Ithaca, NY, United States - MB31MN | ecosystem: Environmental > Terrestrial > Soil > Wetlands > Peat | place: USA: New York...
GCGGCGTCTCATCCGCTTTGGCCCCGGCGTGGCATTCGACTCGAATCGGGATGAGTTTCATTAACCAGCCGTCGGGATGCTCTTATCCGGATCAAGGTCCACCACATGTGCGGCTGGCACCTGGCTGTCGATCACTTGTCGCGCCAGGTTAAACCAGCTCTGGCAGCGGTCCAGAATCGCGTGGTCCGAACTGGATACAACCTCGCCTGTGACGGAAAGAACCCGGTCGGGATTTACCACCAGTTCAACCTCCCAAGGCCAGCCCGTCCCGGCGGCCACTTCCCGGAGAATTCCTTTGAGGCGGCCGCTGTTGTCAACGGGGCTGTCCAGCAGCCAGTGGCACTTGCTGACCGCCCATTGAGCCGCCATTTGGCCGATCGCGTGCAGTGCCGGCAGTGTCTCCTCCACCTTGTGGTAATGAGAATAAACCCCGGCCACGTCCCGGCAGCAACCGTCCCTTCCGATCAGGATCACTCCTCCACCCAAGGCCGTCTCAACCGCCGTCAATACGTTAAAACCATCCAGCCAAAGCTCCCGGCCGCGCAACCCGGCCGGCCCGACACAATGGGCCTGACGCCGCTCCTTGGCGGCCCTGGAACAGGCGCACCGGGCGATGGCGATTCGCTGTCGGCGGGCCAAGTGATGGCGGTCCCCCACCAGTTCCGTGGCGCAGCCGATGCCGTACCCGTGGTCCAACAACCAGCACAAATCACTGGTTGCCCGGCGCAAGACGGCCAGGCGGCTGGCGCCGAACGAACGCTCATCTTCCGGGTCTGCGCCCCTGTGCCTGTGGAGTCTTCGCACGGGTTCGAACTCCCTTCAAAAATTGTTTCGCCTTCTTCTCCGTGGCCGGCCGCGAATTCTTGACCTGCCTTCGCACCAACCGAACCGCCGGAGCCGGGTTCTGGAGCAGCTCAAGGAATTGCGTAATCCGCACAAAAACGCGGCGAAGCCGTCTGATGCCACCAAAACCCGCTCTGGAGGCGGCGGTTGGCAAAATGGGCGGGAGGCGATCCGTTGCATTTATCGGATGATACATAAACGGGAAAGTGCCCGTCAGCAAAAAAACGACGTTCGTTCCAACCGTTTAATCAAAGTGAAGGGTCAGTCTTGGTGAAAGGGTTTACAAGGCAGAAACTTTGCATCCTCCTTCCGCGGGGGCATCTCACTTTTTGGACACTGGTTAGCGCCACCGGAGGGCAAACCTCGATCTGCCGCGGGGAAAAAATGTCTAATGACGAAATTTCGTCATTTGAGCTTCGTCATTAATTGGTCATTCGTGCTTGGACATTCGTCATTTTCGACAATTATCTCTCATTGACAACAGGGTTGCCGAAAATCGGGATGCGCCTTCGCAATTATAGGACCCCTTGACGAGTCCGCTGACTTCCCACATCACTCGGGCGCAGAGAATTTCGTCTTCGCGCAGAGCTTCGAGGGCGGACGCAGCGATGGCGGTCACGGCAATCGTGTCGCCCACGTCGTTGATGACTTCGATGGAGCATCCTTCCGTGCCGTCAGGCGCTGTGTGCTGCTCCACTAACTTGACGATGTCACCCCGCCGCAATCGGTGCATGGTTCCAGCTTCCTCATTTCTTTGCAGGGGGCTTTCCGTCCAGGCATTCGCGCACGACCCGGGCCAGTTTGCCAGGGGCGTAGGGCTTGGCCAGGAAGTTGAAGCCTTCGAGCAGGGCAATGTCTTTTCCCGCCATGCCGGGGCTGTAGCCGCTGGTGTAAATGACTTTCAGACCCGGATCGTCCTGCTGCAGGCGCTCGGCCAGTTCCCGGCCGGACATGCCGCCAGGCATCATCATATCGGTCAATAATAACTTTATCTCGCCGCGGTGTTCCTGCCATGCCTTGACCGCGGCCGGCCCTGTGTCGGCCTGGTAGGTGCGATAGCCGCAGAATTCCAGGATGTTGACCACCAGTTCGCGCAGGACCGGTTCGTCTTCAGCCACCAATATGGTTTCAGTGCCGGTCGCCATGGGTTGCCGGGCGACGGTTTGGGTGTCGCCCTGCGGCGGGGCGGGCGGGGCCGCCCCCTTGCCGGCGTCGGGCAGAAAGAGGGTGAAGGTGGAGCCGACGCCGACCTGGCTTTCGACGACAATCCAGCCCTGGTGCTGTTTCATGATGCCATAGGCGGTGGCCAGGCCCAGGCCGGCGCCTTTGCCGATGTCCTTGGTGGTGAAAAACGGCTCGAAGAGGTGGCCGAGGGTGGCGGCATCCATGCCACAGCCGGTGTCGGTGACAGTCAAACATACGAAACGGCCGGGGCGGGCTTCCGGGTTGAGGACCAGGGCGACGGGATCGAGGGTTTGCCGGGAGGTATTCAAGACCAGGCGCCCGCCATCGGGCATGGCATCGCGGGAGTTGATGACCAGGTTCAGGAGCACCTGCTCGATCATGCCGACATCGACATAGAGGAGGGGGAGATCGGGGGCGGGAAAGAATTGAAGGGTGATGTTTTCGCCCAGGAGGTCCTGCAGCATGGGGATGAGGTTGCTGATGATTTCGTTCAAGTTGAGGTGGCGCGGCTGCATGACCTGCTTGCGGCTGAACATGAGCAGTTGCTTGATGAGTTTGCCGGCGCGCTGGGCGGCGGCGGAGATTTGGCGGACGGATTTCTCACTGGCGGGGAGCAGGGTGCGGGATTGGAGCAGCAGATCGGCATGGCCCTGGATGATGGTGAGAATATTATTGAAATCATGCGCGACGCCGGCGGCCAGTTGGCCCACCGCTTCCATTTTCACCGTGTGGCGCAATTGCGCCTCCAGGTTCAACCGGTCGGTGATGTCGTTGACGTAACAATGGACGGTGTTGCTGACGGCAATGGGAATGAAAGACCAGGAAAGGGTGTGCTTCTGCACGACGGTTTGCAGGTTGGTTTTGCTTTCACCGGTCAAAAGGCATTGCAGAACGGTGGCCTTGCTGTCGGCGGGCAGGATGGAAGCCACGGCCTCATGGCCGAGGGCCAGGGCCAGATGCCGCGCGGCGTCGTTGTAATAAGCCAGCGCGCCGTCGGCCGAGAATTCCAGCAGCGGGTTGGGACTGTTGCGGGTGAAGGCGGCCAGTTTTTGAATGCGTTGCTCGGTGTTCATGACGGGCGGGCCTGAGGATTCGGGATTTCGCGCGCAAGCTCGCGCTGAACGGCCTCCTCCCCGGCCACCGGGACGGTTTGTTCGTCGGCGCGCGTCCGGGGCGCATCGGTGTTTGGCGGGGTTTTTTCGGGCGCGAGTTCGGCGGCCGGGAGATTCTGATTGCGGCTGAAGGCCAGCATTTGTCTGACCAGCGTGGCCGTGCGATCAACGCCGTCGGTGATATGATTGACGGATTTAACGGCGTCCTGGTCCAGGTTGGGATTGTCCGACAACAAGGAGGCGTGGCCCTGGATGATGGTGAGAATATTGTTGAGTTCATGGGCCAGGCCGGCAGCCAACCGGCCCAGCGCGGCCAGAGGCTCCTGGCGCAGGATCACCTCCTGACTTTGCTGCAAGGCGCGTTGCGCCGCTTCGCGCTCCGCCGCCTCCCGCTGCAAGTTTTTGGCGGACTGATCTTTCAAGCGGCGTATTTCCTCGTCGCGCTCGCGCCAGACACGCGCGCGCCACTGCCGCATCCAGCGCCACGCGCCGCCCGCGGCCAGCAGGAATGCCAGGATGCACAGGGCGCAAAAAGTCCATGTCTGACAAAAGTGAGGCCCCGCGCCGTCATCAGCGGCTTGCAAAGGAAAAGCTCCGCCTCCGGCGACCAGCAAGGCTGCCCGGAAAGACAAGGGCTTTTTCAACCGGCCAAAACTTTTATTCATCATGGAATCGTTGCCGACCCGGGTGGCGACGAGCGTCAGAAAACAACGCCGTCATTCTACGGGAAACAGGGGATCGTTCAACCATAATCGAAAGAAACTGCAAGGGGGACAGCAGTGATCCCTTGGCAGTTGGAGACGCGTCATGCCTGTTTTAATGTAACGTCTCCGTCGTCCAGATCGTTCAGGGGCGCGTCTTCGGTTCCCTCGACAATCCACGAGCAGGTCTTCCTGCCCTGCGCCTCCAGAATCATCGTGTCCAGGGAATACATCCATGCGGCAAGAATCTGCTGTGACTGGCCATCATCACGACTGCGCTGAAGCTCGACCGAAATGGACTGGCGATGTTGTTGAAGGCTCGCCCGGAGACGTCCGCACTGCTTTGTGACGGTGCGGGCGTCGGCCTCTCCGGAACGACTCGTGAGCCGCGAGAACCAAAGACTTGCCTCCTGAGGGACCGGGCAAAGCCGCGCCGCCAGGAAGAGCAACTGCGCCCAATGCGGCAGCAACTGTCCTTCAAAGCAAATCACCTTCAAGTTCCGCCGGGTCTTCGCGCTCATAAGTTCATCGGTCAATTCAGTATCCCGCACCTCTGACATCGGAGGGAATGAGTCGGGACTTTAGACATAGCAGGCGGGGCGCGGCAGACAAAAGGTTGACCCGCCCGGAACCTTTTCGCGACCGTCGCGCAAAACGATTTGATGTTTGATCTGACTTTGGCGAAGAACGTAACATTGTAGCCGCATGAAGTGGCAGAAAAAGCGCGCAGCCGACGAACAGGCCGGACCGCCTGCTTTATCTCATGCCTGGCTTCTGGGATTGTCGCTCGTGGTTGTCACCCTGATTGCCTACGGGCCGGCATTGCACGCCGGATTCGTTTGGGACGATGACCAGAATGTGACGGACAATTGGGTCATCAAACGCGCGGATGGCTTGCACCGACTGTGGTTCACCGCTTCCACAGTGGATTACTACCCGATGACATTCAGCCTGTTCTGGTTGGAATGGCGGCTCTGGGCCAACCACGCGCCGGGCTACCACCTGGTCAATGTCCTCCTGCATGCCTTCAGCGCCGTGCTGCTCTGGCGCGTGCTCCTGCGTCTGAAAATTCCCGGAGCGCTGCTGGCCGCCGCCCTCTTCGCTTTGCATCCGGTCAATGTCGAATCGGTGGCTTGGATCTCGGAGCGCAAAAACACGCTGTGCATGTTTTTTTATGCCGGCGCGCTTTTATGCTGGTTGAAATATGATGACAGCGGCAGGGGGCGATGGTATGGGCTGGCATTGGCCGCCTTTGCGCTGGCGCTGTTGAGCAAAACGGCCGTGACACCGTTGCCGCTTGTTTTGTTGGGCATGGCCTGGTGGCGGCACGGGCGGGTGGGATGGGAGGATGTCCGGCGGGTTGTTCCTTTTTTCGTGATGGCGGCGGCGTTGGGTCTGGTGACGGTATGGTTCCAGAATTATCATCTGATCACTCATGACATTGTCCGGACGGATGGATTCTGGTCGCGTTTGGCGGGAGCGGGCTGGGCGGTTTGGTTTTATCTTTACAAGGCGGCGCTGCCGCTGAACCTGATTTTTGTCTATCCGCGCTGGCAGATCGATGCCGGGAATGTCTTGTCTTACATCCCGTTGCTATTGTTGGCGGCGGCGTTTGTCTTATGCTGGCGCCGGCAGGGGGGATGGGGAAAGGCGTTGTTCTTTGGGCTGGGATATTTTGTCGTGATGCTCCTGCCCATCCTGGGATTTATAAACGTGTATTACATGCGCTACTCACTGGTGGCCGATCACTGGGAGTATTTTGCCATTATCGGCCCGATCGTGCTGGCGGCCATCATCATCCGGAGACCCGTTGTGGCCGCGGCGCTGCTGATGGCACTGGGGGCGTTGACCTGGACGCAATGCGGGATGTACACCGACGCGAATACCCTCTGGCAAACAACCATTCGCCGGAATCCCAATTGCTGGATAGCCAACAACAATCTTGCCATCCGCCTTTCCCGGGCGGGATGCACGGCTGAAGCGATCCCGTATTTTCAAAAGGCGCTGGAAATCCGGCCGGCCGACGCCGCCTCCCAGTACAACCTTGGCAGCGGCCATATGGTACTGGGACAGATGGAAGAAGCGATGTTGCACTACCAAAAGGCGCTGGAAATCCAGCCGGACTACCTGGTGGCCCAGAATCAACTGGCGTGGCTCCTGGCCACTTGTCCGCAGGCGTCGTTGCGCAACGGCGCCAAGGCGGTCAAATTGGCAGAACGAGCCAATCAGATCGCCGGCGGAGGAAATCCGTTCATTCTCCGCACACTGGCGGCGGCCTATGCGGAAGCGGGGCGGTTTTCCGAAGCGGTAAAAAGCGCGCAGCGCGCCTTGGACCTGGCCGGGGCGCAATCCAACACCGCGCTGGCCGGTGCGCTTCAATCAGAGATGAAACTCTACCAGGCAGGCACCCCATTCCACAGTCCAGCACAAACGCATATTGACATAACTGGCCGATGAATTTTGAAGGGTCAATGCGCGGCAATTGAATTGCCGTTCCGAACCGGAAGCGTTAGTAGGATACCATGCAGTCCAACTTGAATCGACGCTCGTTTATCAAACGCGCCGCACTGGCGGCGGGCGCCACCCCTTTCCTGGCCTTTCCCAACACCGGCTCCGCCGCGGCGCGCCAGCCAGGGGGCAAACTCAATTGCGCGCTGGTGGGTTGCGGCGCGCGCGCCAGGACTCATCTGGAGCAGGTGTTTGTCAGGCACGGCCAGAATCTGGCCGCCATTGTGGACCCGGATGAAAGGACCCACGGCCGCGTCTTTGGTTATCTCAAAGACCAAGGCATCGGCGCCGGCAACATTCGGGCCTTCACCGATTACCGCGTAATGTTTGACAAAATGGGCAAACAGCTCGACGCGGTCTTTGTCACGACGCCCAACCATCATCATGTCACCGTGGCGATGATGGCGATGGAGCGGGGCATCAATGTCTATTGCGAAAAGCCGCTGTGCCACGACATCGCCGAGGCCCGCCGCTTGCGCGAGGCGGCCCGGCATTACAAGAAGGTCGCCACCCAGATGGGCAACCAGGGCCATTGCCAGGAGGGCTACCGGCGGCTTTGCGAATACATCTGGGCCGGGATGATTGGGAAGGTGACCGAAACGCATAGCTGGACCAACCGCGCCAACGGCGGCGTTGGGCCGCGCCCGCCTTCCCGGCCGGTTCCGGCGGGATTGCATTGGGATTCGTGGATCGGCCCGGCGCCATACCGGGATTATCACGCGGAGCTTCACCCGCATGAATGGCACGGCTGGTTCGATTTTGGCAACGGCTCCATCGGCAACATGGCCTGTCATGTATTGGATGGCGTCTTTTGGGCGCTCAAGATCGGACATCCTGAGAGCATGGAAGCGGAGATGATCCGGGGCGGCAGCGACGAACGTTATCCAACGGGCAGCCGCCTGCGCTGGGATGTTCCCGCCCGGGCCGACATGCCGCCGCTGAAGGTGTATTGGCACGAAGGATTGAACGCAACAACCACCGGCACCGCCACCGGAGCCAATGACATCGTCGAGGGCGAAGCGCGCAACTTGCCGCCGCTTGTTGCGGAGTTACAGAAGCAGTACCCGGACGAAGAAATCGACAACAGCGACAGCGGAACATTGTATGTCGGAGACAAAGGGATCATTTACACGGCAACTTACGGGGGGCGAATGCATATTATTCCAATGGAAAAAATGGACCAGCTTCCCCAGCCCCCGATAACCCTGCCGCGGCCCAGGGACGTTTTTGGGGATTTCATTGACGCCTGTTGCGCCGGCAGGAGCGGGACGTCCGTGCCGTTCGAATACGGCGCGCGGCTGACGGAATTTGCCTTTCTGGGAAATGTGGCGCAACATGCGGGCGCGGGCCGGAAAGTGCAGTGGGACGGACCCGGCATGAGGGTGACCAATATTCCCGAACTAAACCAGTGGGTCGAACGCCAGGAGCGCAAGGGGTGGAAGGTCTGACTCTGAATCCTAATCTTAATCTTAATCTTTTTCAACCAATGAAAAACCAGAGATTAAGATTAGGATTAAGATTAAGATTAGGAAATGCACCCTTGCGCCCGCATGGGAATTACGGCAGCAAAATGATCTTTCCGTGCGCGCCGGGCGCCATGATCCGCTCGTGGGCGCGCGCCGCCTGGGCCAGGGGCAGTTCAGCGCCAATCACCGGCGCCAGGGTGCCGTTGGCCAGGCCGGCTCCCAACGCGGCGTGAATCGACGCCTTGTCCTTTGCCGTGACATTGAAGAGAAGCACGCCGCGAATGTCCGCATCGCGCATCATCGCGTCCCGCGCGTCCAGCTCCACCCTGCCCCGGCTGCCGATGACCACGACGCGGCCGTTCATGGCCAAAACACCCAGGTCCTTGCCGAGATTGACATTGGCCAGCATCTCCAAAATCACGTCCACTCCACGGCCTTCGGTAAGGGCCATTAATTCCGACAAATAATCGGGCTTGCGGTGATTGAGAACATAATGAGCGCCGAGTTGCCGCAGCAATTCCCCGCCTTCCGGCGTGCCAGCCGTGCCGATGATCTTCAGGCCGGCGTTCCGCGCCAGTTGAATTGCCGCTGTCCCGACTCCGCCTGAGCCGCCATGCACCAGCACCGTCTCGCCCGGCGCGGCGCGCGCCCGTTGAAACAAGGCGCGCCAGGCCGTCGCAAAAGGAATGTTCACCGCCGCGCCCTGAGCGAACGACACCCGCTCCGGCAACGGATGCACATCGGCATCCTCGCACACGATCATTTCCGCGTAAGCGCCCGACACGCTGCCGCTGGTATAAACGCGCGCCCCCGCCGGCCAGTCGCGCGCCGCGTCGCCGCGCGCCAGCACTTCCCCGGCCGCATCCGTGCCGGGCGTGCAGGGCAGGCCCAGCTTGGGATTGGCGCCCGAACGCAGATAAGTTTCGACCGGGTTGACGCCGACGGCGCGCGTTCGAATAAGAACCTGAGACGGGCCCGGTTTGGGATCGGGAACCTCTTCCCACCGCAACACCTCCGGGCCGCCGAATTGGTGGACGCGAATCGCTTTCATCCCGGCAGGCTGTGCCTTGGAGTTGCCGCCGTCAAGCCGCTGAAGAGAATTAAGAATTAAGAAGGCAGAATTAAGAGGGGCGGCGCCCGGCAGAGGGCCGCATTCACGAAGAAGATTAAGATTAAGATTAGGATTAGGAGTAGGAGCGGATGCCCAATTTAGCCTTTAGCCTTGAGCCTTCTTGCGCTATTCTCCCCGCCGCATGAATGTGTTCTCCCACGGCGACCGGGATTTTGGCGATCAAATCAATCGCCTCCTGGCTCCTTCCAGCTTGTTCGACCCCGCCATCGAGCAACAGACCCAAAGCATCATCAATGCCGTGCGCGCCAGGGGAGATGACGCCATTGCGGAACTGACGGAACGCTTCCATGGCCCGAAGCTTGAGCCGGACCAGTTCGCCGTGACGCAGGCCGAATGGCTCGCCGCCTCCGTCCAGGCCGATCCCTCCCTGCGCCACGCCATCGCTGAAACCCGCAAAAATGTGGAAGCCTTTGCCAAACGCTCCCTGCGCAAGGATTGGTCCATGCGCAACAGCCACGGCGCAATCGTCGGGGAAAAATTTGACGCGCTGGCCCGGGTGGGAATCTACATCCCCGGCGGCATGGCGCCGCTGGTATCAACCGCGCTGATGACCATTCCGCTGGCCCGCGCCGCCGGATGCCGCGAAATCGTCGTCTGCACCCCGTGCGACCGTCAGGGCGGGATCAATCCCGCGTTGCTCTACGCGGCCCGGATGGCGGGCGCGACGGAGATGTATCGCATTGGGGGCGCGCAGGCCATCGCGGCCCTGGCGCTGGGCACTGGGGCGATTCCAAAGGTCAACAAGATTTTTGGGCCCGGCAACGCCTGGGTCGTCGCCGCCAAGCGGTTGTTGTTCGGCCATGCGGCCATCGATTTGCTCCCCGGCCCCAGCGAATTGCTTGTCCTGGCCGATGAAACCGCCGACGCTCCCTGCATTGCCGCCGACCTTCTGGCCCAAGCGGAACACGGGTCCGGCTGCGAGCGCGTCTGGCTTTTGACAACGTCCGGCAAGCTCCTGCGCGCCGTGCAAAGGGAAATATCCCGCCAACTCCCCAAGGCCGGCCGGCGCGAATTCATAGCGCGGGTCCTGGACCGCAACGCCTGGTTGATCGAGGTTTCCGATGTGGGGCAAGGCATCGAGCTGGCCAACCGTCTGGCGCCCGAACACCTGGAAATCATGACGCGTGACGCCGCGCACGTGGCGCGCCAGATCACGACCGCCGGCGCCATATTCCTGGGTGTGCAATCCCCGACGGTGCTGGGCGATTACGTGGCCGGGCCGAGCCACACCTTGCCGGCGGGCGGGACGGGCGCATCCTTCGCCGGCCTGACCGTCGATCAATTTCAGCGGCGGAGCAGTCTGATAGCCTATGGCAAACCGGCGCTCAGAAGAGCCCTGAAGACAGTCAGGAAATTTGCCGAACTGGAAGGCCTGGACGCGCACGGCAGATCGGCGGAAATACGGCTGAAGGCAACGGGAAAAGGCTGAAGGGATTGCGACATTCCTTTTGCGCTCTTTTTGACTTGCATTGGCCGCCAAATTCCAGAAATATCCCGCCCGGTCAAAATCATAACCAATTATGAAAACCATTAGATTTGGTCTTGTGCGCTCTTTGTTTTTGAAACTGCCGCCCCTGGCAGCCGGTTGTCTGGCCCTTGCCGGCCCAACGAACGCGGGCGTTGTTTCGCAAGGCGTTTATTCTCTCTATTCGTTCACCGGCGCGGACGATGGCGCCAATCCGGAAGGCGCCCTCATCCAGGCCGGCAACGGCTCTCTCTACGGAACAACTTATGCGGGCGGAAGCAACGGCTATGGCGCGGTTTACCAAATCTCCAGCAATGGAGCGTTCACCCCGCTTTATTCGTTCACCGGCGCGGACGATGGCGCTTACCCGGAAGGCGGCCTCGTCCAAGCTGGCAACGGCTGTCTCTACGGGACAACTTATGAAGGCGGAAGCAACAGCTATGGTACGGTCTATCAAATCTCCACCAATGGCGCGTTCACGCCGCTTTTTTCATTCAGTTACACCAATGGCGGTTATCCGGAAGCCGGGCTGATCCAGGCCGGCAACGGCTATCTCTACGGGACAACTTATGAAGGCGGAACCAATGGCGGCTACGGCACGGTTTATCAAATCTCCACCGGCGGAGCGTTCACGCCGCTTTTTTCATTCAGTTACACCAATGGCGGTTATCCGGAAGCCGGGCTGATCCAGGCCGGCAACGGCGCTCTCTACGGGACAACTTATGAAGGCGGAAGCAACGGCTATGGCACGGTCTATCAAATCTCCACCAACGGAGCGTTCACCTCGCTTTATTCATTCAATTACGACAGTGGCGGTTATCCGGAAGGCGGGTTGATCCAGGCCGGCAACGGCCATCTCTACGGGACAACTTATGAAGGCGGAAGCAACTTCTACTATGGCACGGTCTATCAAATCTCCACCGACGGAGCGTTCTCGTCGCTTTTTTCATTTGGTTATGGGAACGGTGGCTCTTATCCGGAAACCGCCCTCGTCCAGTCCGGCGATGGCAATCTCTACGGGACAACTTATCAGGGCGGAGCCGGCGGCGACGGCACAGTTTATCAAATCTCCACCAATGGCGTGCTCAACACTCTCTATTCGCTCACGGACGGAGATGATGGCTCCAATCCGAAAGGCGCCCTCCTCCAGGCAGGCGACGGCAATCTCTACGGAACGGCTTACGCAGGCGGGGCCTCCAACTACGGCGCCGTGTTTGTGCTCGATGCCCTCCAGATCTCGCCTCGGAAACCCGTGCCCGCCCTTCTCTACGGGGGAGCCAACCCCATCACAGAACAGACGATCACGTTGAGCAACCTTGGCGCGCTCTCCTTGGAGTGGAGCCTGGCCAACACCTCCTCCTGGCTGACCCTTTCGGTTTCCAACGGCGCTGTGGCGCCGGGCGGCTCCACCGCTCTGACTGTGAGCGTCGCCGCCGCCTCCAGCCTGCAGCCGGGATTCTATCCCGCCGTGCTCGACTTCACCAATTTGGCTGATGGCGTCGTGCAAAGCTACCCGGTGAACTTGCAAGTGCTCCTGGCCCCCCTCCCCCCTTTCGCCTCCTTCCCTGCCAACGACGGCGCAGATCCTTATTCCCCCCTGATCCGGGCCTCTGACGGCTATCTCTACGGCACAACAGTCAACGGCGGACTCAATGGGGATGGCACGGTCTATCAAATCTCCACCAATGGCGCGCTGATCATACTTTATGGGTTCACAGGCGGAAATGACGGAGCCAATTCTTATGCGGGACTAATGCAAGCCAGGGACGGTTATCTCTACGCAACAACTGCCAATGGCGGAATCTACGGCTATGGCACCGTTTTTCAGACCGACACCAATGGCGTGCTCAACACTGTTTATTCGTTCACAGGCGGGAATGATGGAGGCAATTCTTATGCGGGCGTGATCCAGGGCAGCGACGGCAGTCTCTACGGAACCACTTCCGCCTACGGCGCCTCCGGCTACGGCACGGTTTTTCGAATCAACACCGAAGGCACGTTCAGCAACCTTTATTCGTTCACAGGCGGGAATGATGGAGGCAATCCTGATGCCGGCCTGATCCAGGCCAGTGACGGCAATCTCTACGGAACGACTTCAGGAGGGGCCTTCTACGGCACCATTTTCCGGATCACCACCAACGGCGCGCTCACGACAATTTATCCGTTCACCGGCGCGGACGATGGCGCTTATCCGGAAGCGGGCCTCGTTCAGGCCAGCGACGGCAATCTCTACGGAACGGCTTCCGCCGGCGGGGTCATCGGCTTGGGCACGGTCTTTCGGGTCAGCACCAGCGGCGCCTTCGATGCGTTGTTTTCCTTCAACGACACGGACGGCTCGACACCTGTGGCCGGCCTGGTTCAGGGAGCCGACGGCGCTCTCTATGGAACAACTTCCACCGGGACTGGCCACACCGCTTCCGGCACAGCATTCCGGGTCACCACCAATGGCGCATTCAACTCCATTCATCTGTTCACGGGTGGGTCCGATGGAGGCAGTCCGCAAGCCGGTTTGATCCAGCTCAGCGACGGCAATCTCTACGGCACAGCTTCCGCCGGCGGGTTCGGCAGCGATGGCACGGTTTTCAAGGTCAGCACCAATGACGCCTTCACCCTGCTCCATGCGTTTGTCATCACCGGTCCGGTTGACTCTTCGGGGGGGTTGCAGCTCAGCGGCGGCGATCTCTACGGGACAACGGCCAAAGGCGGGACCAACGGCCAAGGCTCCGTTTTTCAAGTCACCTCCAATGGCACGCTCACTACAATCTATTCGTTCTCCGGCGGAAATGGCGGTTCCGTCTCCGGCCTGATCCTGGCCGGCGATGGCTGTTTCTACGGGACAACTTACGGCGGCGGAAAGTACGGCGATGGCACGCTCTATCAAATCTCCAGCACCGGAGTGTTCACGCCGCTTTTCTTGTTCAATTCCGAGAATGGCGCTGATCCGGAAGGCGTCCTGGTCCAAGCCGGCGACGGCTATCTCTACGGGACAACTGCTTCAGGCGGATCCAACGGCTATGGCACGGTCTATCAAATCTCCACCAACGGAGCGTTCACGCCGCTTTTTTCATTCAATTACAGCGATGGCGGTGATCCGGAAGCCGGGCTGATCCAGGCCGGCGATGGCTATCTCTACGGGACGACTTATGAGGGCGGATCCAACGGCTATGGCACGGTTTATCAAATCTCCACCAACGGAGCGTTCAACTCACTTTATTCCTTCACGGACGGGTACGATGGAAGCTATCCCGCCGCCGGCCTTATCCAGGCCGGAAACGGCTATCTTTATGGAACCACTTCATCGGGCGGCTCCAACGGTTATGGCACGGTCTATCAAATCTCCACCAACGGAGCGTTCAACGCACTTTATTCGTTCACGGGCAGGTACGACGGAAGCAATCCCACCGCCGGCCTCGTCCAGGCCGGCAACGGCTATCTTTATGGAACCACCCCCTCGGGCGGAGTCAGCGGCCAGGGCACTGTGTTCCAAATCTCCCTCGACGGCGCATTCACCCCGCTGTATTCGTTCAGCGGAGGTGAGGACGGGGGTGATCCTGCAGGCAGCCTCGTGGAGTTTGGCAACTATCTATACGGAGTAACCCAGGAAGGCGGGCCCAATGGCAACGGCACCGTGTTCCGAATTCCCATTTCCCAGGCCTCCGTTCCGCCCGTCACCATTGGGCCGGCGTCGTTCTCGGGCGGCGATTTGATCTTCAGCGTCCCGACCACCCTGAACCAGAGCTACACGGTCCAGCAAACCACCAATCTCGCCACCGCCGGCTGGTTTGTCTATACCAACTTCCCAGGCACCGGTCTGGCCGTTGAACTGGTCATCCCAACCACCAACCATAGCGCCTTCTTTCGCGTTGTTGAGCCGTAATGAAAGAGTTGACCTCCCGGGCCGCTTGGGACAAAATCCGGGCATTGATTCAATCGGTCATTGCCATGAAAAAGCGGGCGCTCACAGTTGTCGCGGTTGTCAGTTTTGTTTTCCTGGCCCTGGTTGGCTGCTCCAATCCAAACGTGGATACGGCCAAAGTCCGGGCTGCTCTGCAATCCATTGCCGCTGACCAAAAGGTCCAATTGGAGATGGCTCTTTCCGCCATCGACGCCGGCAAATACAAGGAGGCTCTGCTGCCGTTGCGAAAGGTCGCCTATGGCGCCAAGCTCGATAAGAATCAGATCCAAATCGTCCAGGACACCATTGAGAAGGTTAGGGCTAAAATCGCCAAGGGACAATGAAAGGCAAAACCGATGCCGCCTCATTTTTCTGGCCAATTTCGCGGGATGGGGTTAGGTTGTGTCAGGAAGCAAAGGTTGTGAAAGCAGGAAAAGGAGCGTTTACACTGATTGAACTGCTGGTGGTGATGGCCATTATCTCGATCTTGGCCAGCATGCTGCTGCCCGCGTTGGGCAAAGCGAAGGAAAAAGGCGTCACGATTTATTGCGTCAACAATCTTCGCCAACTGGGCCTGGCCATGCAGATGTATGGGGACGATAGCGATGACCGGCTGCCGGTTTCCTATGCCAATATATTGATTCCGGGCCAGGGCGGCTTCAACACACCCGGCCCTTCCAATGCCTGGACCGCTTCCCTTCAGCCCTATTACGGCCAAAACACCAATGTCCTCCGCTGTCCCGCCCTGAGTTCAAAGTACAAGCAATCCGGCTACAGCTATTTTATGGGATCGGTCGCCTTTGCCGTTTTGACCGGCGGCACGGCCGTAAATCCGGCCAGCGTCATCTTGCGCAGCATCAACACCCCGTCCTTTTACGTTCTTTCCGGCGACTGCAATTTTGCTTCTGATCCCACCAACGCGGACCTGAATAATGATGATGTGGATACATTGTTCAACCCGCCCAACCTGCCTTCACCCATCCATAACAACCGCGTCAATGTTTTGTTTGCCGACTGGCACGTCAAAAATTACAAAAATTTCAAGGCTGGCGAGTTGACTTTCGCTATCACCAACTCGGGCGTGCCCTGGCAGTAGTCAACGGGAACCTCCTTCGGTTCCAGCGTCATCAGGCCATCGTGATCGAAATATCTGGCGCAAACCCCGAAAAAACCGGCCCGCGTTGTCACGCGCCTGATTTCGTGTAAAAACCGTTCCGCCGGCGCCGCGCCTTCGCCGATGAAGTTCATGAACTTTTTCAGCCGTTGCACTTGCGCGATTTCGGGCGCCCCCGGCGTGGCCTCCGCCTCCCACAGTTCGTGGACGTAGGCCAGCACTTCCCGTCCCGTGGGCAGCGTGGCCGGCTCCCCGCGTTGCCGCTGCCGGATCTGGCGAAAAAGCCACGGGTTGCGAATGGCCCCGCGCCCGATCATCAGCCCGCGCGCGCCCGTCCGGACCAGCAAGGCCGCGGCTTGATCCGGCCCATGCATGTTGCCGTTGGCCAGCACCGGACAAGGCAGTTCGCGCGCCGCCTGCGCGATGAGATCGCAGCGGATTCCGGGCCGGTACATTTGCGCCACCGTCCGGCCATGCACCGTGAGCAAGTCAATGGAATGTTTGGCGAAGAGGGCCAGCAACCCGCCAAAGAGCGCCGGCGAATCAAAACCGATCCGCGTCTTGACAGTAAACGGGATGGACACCGCCCCGCGCAACGCCCCCAGGATGGCTTCGATCTTCGCCGGCTCGCGCAACAGGCCGCCGCCCGCGCCTTTGCGACAGACCACCGGCGCGGGACAGCCCAGGTTCAAATCGATGGCGGCGACGGGATATTGCTGGAGTTCCCTGGCGGCGCGGACAAGGGAAGGAACATCGTTGCCGATCAATTGCGCGATGACCGGCCGCCCGGTCGGGTTTTGCGTGATGGAATCCAGGATCCATTTTTCCAGCCGCGAATCGGCATGGACGCGAAAGTATTCCGTCCAATACGCATCGGCCCCGCCGTAACGCGCCATGACCCGCCAAAAGGCCAGATCGGTCACGTCCTGCATCGGGGCCAGGGCGAGCACCGGTTCCGGGCCGCGCAACAGCGCCAAAAATGTTTCAGACGGACTCATGTTGAAAATGGCCAGGGACGAAGCACAAACAAGCATTATACAATGGCCGGGCGGCGTGTAAACTGTTTGAAAATCAAGAATACGGTGCCATCTGCGTGGTTGACACTTTGGGGCTGCGGGCTATCTTTTCAGGCTCTGATTAACGGATGGACCGTGAAAGGGGGTTGTTGCCTCCCGAAAAACATGGCAACGTCAATTAAAGATCATCATGAAACGCCAGTATCAACCGTCAAAAATCCGGCGCAAACGGCAGCACGGCTTTTTAAGCCGCAATGGCAGCAAGAGCGGACGCGCCATTATGCGCAACCGCCGCCGGAGCGGACGCAAACGCCTCACCCCGGTCTAAGGCGATCATGGCTGACTCGCGTTCCGCCCGTTTGCGTTTCCCCCGTTCCAGCCGCATGAAATTGCCCGGCGATTTCGCGCGCGCCAAGGCGCAGGGCCAGCGCTGGGTCAGCGGCTGCCTCATTGCCAACGTGCTGGCGCGGCCGGGGGGTTCGGCCAGCCGGCTGGGGGTGGTGACGGGCAAGAAGATCGGGGACGCCGTGGCGCGCAGCCGGGCGCGGCGATTGCTGCGCGAAAGTTTCCGGCTGCATCAGCACGATTTGACTGGCGCGGTGGACCTGGTTTTGGTGGCCCGGCCCTCCATCGCGGGCCGGAAGTTCGTGGAGGTGGAGCGGGATTTTTTGCGGATGTTGCGCCAGGCCCGGCTGGAGAAGGAGCGGCCATGAACATCGCCCAACAGGGTTTGATTTTTGTCATCCGGGTTTACCAGTTCACGCTGTCGCCGGTGCTGGCGGCGGCTTTGGGGCCTTCGGGCCGCTGCCGCTTTACGCCGAGTTGCTCGCAGTACGCGCGCGAGGCCATCCGCCTCCACGGCGTGATCAGGGGCGGACTGCTGGCCGGGCGACGGCTTTGCCGCTGCCATCCCTGGGGTGATTCCGGGGAAGACCTTCCGCCGGCGGCGGGCAGTTTCAAGGGCGGCAGGCACAGGTTGAAAGTATGGAAGCCGGGACCTTCTCATGGATCGTAAATCCTTCATCGTTATCGCCGTTGCCGTGGTGCTGCTGTTGGCGATGTCGCCGATAGTGGATCACTTTTTCCCGCCGAAACCGGCGCCGGCCAGTCCGCCGGGCCTGACCCGCCCGCTGCCGGAGAATGTGCCGGCCCCTGCCACCGGTTCCAATGCGGCCGGCCCAACGGCCGCGGCCCCGTCCGCGCCGCTGGTTTTGCCTTCGGGACCGGAACAGACGTTGACGCTGACGAACGAGGACCTGATTTTTCATTTCACCTCGCATGGCGGCGGGTTGAAAACGGTCTCGTTAAGAAAGTATCCGGCGATCATCAGCCGCACCAGCGACACCACCGTGGAAACCAACATGGCGGCGCTGAACACCAAGGCGCCCGCGCCGGTCCTGGCCCTGCTGGGCGAGGACGCGCAGGGCGACAATTATTTCAACTTGACGCAAAATGGCCGGGTGGTCAGCGCCGAAAAAACCCTGGCCAATGGATTGCGGCTGGTGAAGGAATTCGATATCGGGAGCAATTGCCTTTTCACCGCCCGCCTGCGCCTGGAAAACACCTCGGCGCAACCGCTGAAAATCCCCGCGCGCGAGGTGGTGGCGGGGACGGCGACGCCGATTGGACCGCTGGATGATCCGACGACCCTGGGCACGTTTTGGTACAACGGGATAAAGGCGCAGGACATCAAACAGTCGTGGTTTGCCAATCGGACGCTGGGCTGCATCCCCGGAACGCCGCGCACCGTCTATGAGGAAGGGTCCAGCAACGTCATTTGGGCGGCGGTCCACAACCAATTCTTCACCTTCGCCGCCATTCCCGGCAACCCCGCGGCGCGGGTCATCATTCGTCCCATCTGGATCGCCCCGCCGGAAATGGTGGGTTTGACCAACGCCACCAGCGCGTTGCTGACCAACGGACTGGAGGTGTCCTTGTGGTATCCCGAGGCCGTGCTGCCACCGCATCAAACACTGACGAACGACTTCACTTTTTACGCCGGCCCCAAGGAATATAATCGCCTGGCCCAAATCGGCCAGAGGATGAACAACAATCTGGACCTGATCATGGATTTCAGCGGGTTCACCGGCTTTTTCTCCAAAATGCTGTTGATCTCCCTGAACGGACTGCATGCCTTGGGATTGGGCTACGGCTGGACCATTATCGCCATCACGGTCATCATCAAGGGCATTTTCTGGCCGCTGACCAAGGCGAGCACAAAATCGCAAAAACGCATGCAGGCCCTTCAGCCGCAAATGAAAGCCATCGCCGAAAAGTACAAGGACGACCCGGCCAAGAAGAACCAAAAGACGATGGAATTCATGAAGGAGCACAAAGTCAGCCCTCTGGGCAGTTGTCTGCCCACGGTGATCCAAATTCCCGTCTTCTTTGGTTTTTACTATATGTTGCGCAGCGCCATCGAACTGCGCGGCGTTCATTTCCTTTGGGCCCACGACCTTTCCCAGTCTGACACCGTGGCGTATCTGCCTGTTCTGGGCGGTTTCCCCATCAACCCCCTCCCGATCATCATGGGCGCGACGCAGTTGTGGCAGTCGCTGATTCTCCCGCCCTCCCCCGGCATGGAGCCGGGCCAGCAGACCATGATGCGCTACATGCCCCTCCTGTTCGTCGCCATGTTTTACAGGATGTCGTCGGGCCTGGTCCTGTATTGGACGGTGTCGAATTTGTTGAGCATCCTCCAAACCAAAATCACCCGGATGCCGGATCAGGCCGCCGCCAAACCGGCCGCCGTCGCTCCCAAGAAAAAGATGTAGCCATTAATTGACAGGATGGTTATGCTTGGCCCGACGCAATAAACAATGAATGACATATGCCCGCGCAACCCAAAGCCATACTCGAGCAACTCCTGAAACTGTTGGGGTTTGAAGCCACGGTCGAAGAACATGCCCTGGAGGAGGGCGTCTTTCTGGATGTCAAAACAGACGATTCCGGACGCCTCATCGGCCGGCAGGGCCAGACCCTTTCGGATTTGCAATACTTGACCAATCGCATGCTCTTCCAGCAGGACCAGAACAGCCCCAAGGCACTGATCGACGTCGGCGGTTATCGCGCCAAAGCCCGCGACGCCCTCGTGCAAAAGGCCCAGGCCGCCGCCGAAAAAGTCCGGCGCTGGGGCGACGTCGTCGAATTGGAGCCGATGAGCGCATTTGACCGGCGCATCATTTACAACGCGCTCAAAGACGCTCCCGGCATCGAAGCCGCCAGCGTGGAAGCCGAAGGCACCACCAAGAAGGCCATCCTGCTTCGTCCCAAACAGTGACTCGTATCATTGTGAATAAACCTCCCATTCGCATTGCGGTCACGGGCGCGGCGGGCGCCATCGGCTATTCCATTTTGTTTCGCATTGTCTCCGGCGAAATGTTTGGCCCCGATCAACCGGTGATGCTCAACCTGGTGGACATTCCGGAGGCGCTGCCCATTCTGCAAGGCGTCGTGATGGAACTGGAGGATTGCGCCCCGGCCGTCGTGCAGAAACTGGCCGCCACGGCGGATTTGGAGGAGGGCTTTCGCGGCATTCATTGGGCGTTGCTCATCGGCAGCGTTTCGCGCAAGCCGGGGATGGAGCGCAAGGATTTGCTGGCCATCAATGGCAAAATTTTCACCGGCCAGGGCCGCGCCTTGCAGAAAAACGCCGCGCCGGATGTCCGCGTCCTGGTCGTGGGCAATCCGTGCAATACCAATTGCCTCATCGCCATGCAGAGCGCGCCGGACATTCCGCGCGAGCGCTGGTTTGCCATGACGCGCCTGGACGAAAATCGCGCCAGGGCGCAGTTGGCCAAAAAAGCCGGCGCCGGCATCGGCGCCGTTTCCAACCTCGCCGTCTGGGGCAATCACAGCCCGACGATGTTTCCCGATTTTTATCACGCCAAAATCAACGGCCAGCCGGTCACGTCCGTAATCCAGGACGAGAACTGGCTGAAGACCGAATTTGTGACGACGGTGGCGCAGCGGGGCACCTCCATTTTGAACGCCCGCAAAGCCGGCAGCGCGGCCAGCGCCGCCAATGCCGTCATTGACAGTGTCAAGTCGATTGTGAAGCGGACTCCGCCGAACGACTGGCACAGCGTGTGTGTTTGTTCGGACGGCAGTTATGGAATTGAGGCGGGACTCATCTGTTCCTTTCCCATTCGCAGCGACGGCAAGAAACTTCAAATTGTCCAGGGCTTGGAGCTGAACGAATTTAGCCGGGGCAAAATCACCGCCTCGGTCAACGAGCTGAAAAGCGAAAAGGCGATGGCGGTCGAATTGGGGCTGGCGAAATAGGACTTATCAGACTTGTCAGACCCGTCGGACCAATGGGAATACATTCGTCATTTCGAGGGTTCTTTGATCTTGCGGTTGGCGGCGGCGCGCCCGGTTTGTTGGGCGCGGAAGTTTTCGTAAGCCTTTCGATAACCGGGGTGTTTGTTGCCGAGTATGGCAGTGGCCAGCAGGGCGGCGTTGATCGCCCCGGCCTTGCCGATGGCCAGGGTCCCGACCGGAACGCCGCCAGGCATCTGCACCATCGAGAGCAGGGAATCCAGGCCTTGCAAGGATTTTGATTCCATCGGCACGCCCAGCACCGGCAGGCATGTTTTCGCGGCGGTCACGCCAGCCAGATGCGCCGCGCCCCCGGCCGCGGCAATAATCACCTCCAAGCCCCGCCCCGCCGCGCTCGAAGCATAGTCGGAGAGAAGATCGGGCGTGCGATGGGCCGAAATCACCTGGACCTCGTGAGGTACTTGCAAGTCGGCCAACTGTTTGGCGGCGTGCTGCATCGTTTCCCAATCGGATTGGCTGCCCATGATGATGCCAACCAGCGCTTGTTTTTTAGCTTTGGTCATAATTTCGGTAAGTGTCTGTTTGGTTAACTCGCTGCGTGGATCCGTGGGTTTTCGGCCAGCCCATGCAGCGTGCTTTTTGGCCATATTGCGCAAATTGTGTTCGGACCACCCGACGGGCAAATCTGTATCCGACCGTGGTCCTGGACAATAATCATAACCCGGAACCGAGGCCGAGGCATCTCCTGCCTGCCATTTTCGATATCGCCTAATCAACTCTGCATGCACTGCGCGGAATTTCCTGGGTGACCATTGCGAACCAAGCCATTCCCGGAACTCAAAAGGCAAACCTGTGGACGAATAGCTATTCCACCAATGGGAGCCGGCGCGCGCCTTGTCAAGTAAAACATGCCAACTTTGCGTGTTTCTGAAAGCATAGTAGAAATTGGCGATTGTCCCCTTACCCCACCCGCGCGCATAATTGTAACGCTGGGCAATTGCCGCAATGGTTCTCATAGTCTTGCCGGGCGCATCAATGATTTCGCTCACAGCTTTTAGCCGCAGACGGACCATCCGTTTAAGTTCAGGTGGCAACGCGACAAATTTTGGGTCATTCAGGAGGTCGAGTGACATAGTGATTGCGAAATCCGCGAGCCAGGCGGCACCTGCAAGTCGGCCAGATGTTTGGCGGCGTGCTGCATCGTTTCCCAATCGGATTGGCTGCCCATGATGATGCCAACCAGCGGCCGTATGTTTGCTTCTGCCATGACAGGCGGAGTTTAAAGTCCGGAGCGCAAAGTTCAATCTGAAATTCATTTTCTCATGCTTTGATTGCCAACGTTGAGCGAATTCTTTATGTTGGCTGCGTGGCAAGTTGATTTAATGATCCAACGGCGAGACATCAAGAAATGGTGCGGAATTGTGGCCCGCGAATTTCGGCCTGAGCAGATTATTCTCTTCGGCTCATACGCACATGGCACTCCCACGGAAGACTCCGATGTGGATGTGCTTGTCGTAATGCCGTTGGCGCGCGGGCATCGCGACGTGCAGCAGGCGGCAGCGATTCGGGAACGCGTGCCTGCTCCCTTTCCGATGGATGTCATTGTGCGGTCGCCCCAACAAATTGCGCGGCGCCTCGCGCGCGGCGATAGCTTCATAGCAGGGGTTCTGCGTTACGGCCAAATGATGTATGAAGGCAAGTACGCGTGAGTGGATGCTGAAGGCCGAGGAAGATTTTCTTGCCGCGACGGCACTCAGCCGGCGGCGCAAGAAACCACTTTGGAACATAGTCTGTTTCCACGTTCAACAGGCGGTTGAAAAATATCTCAAAGCGCGACTGGAGGAAGCTGGATTGAGCGTCCCGAAAACACATGATTTGCTGCATCTTCTGAATCTTGCCACGCCGACAGAGCCGCTCTGGTCTTCGTACCATTCTGCATTTAGCCTGCTGGTCAGCTACGCGGTGCAGACCCGTTATCCCGGCGACTCCGTTACAAAGAATGACGCGCGCCATGCCATAAAGCTTTGCCGCGAATTCCGCAAAGAGGCGCGACGGGCGTTGGGATTGCGTTGATCCGCCCACCATTCCCCATTCTGACACTTGGAAATAAGGTTTGTTTCCGGGCGATGCTTTGTCCACGCTTGGCGTCATGGCAAAGCAAGTCTTGGGTCGAAATTTGGAGGCGCTCCTGGATGGCGGCGCGAAGGAGGCGGGGAAGGGCGATCCCTTCGCGCCGGAAACAGCGCCGGTCGGTTCGGGCGTCCGCTCGCTGATGCGCGGACCTCCGGCCACCCCGGCCCAGCCGCCGGAGGTCGCGTCCGCCCGAAAGTCCGTGGTGCCGGGCTGGTATCTTTTTGGCGGAGATATTTTGCTGTCGGCCCTGGCTCTGGTCATCGTTTGCAAAAGTCCGCATCCGTTATCGTGGCAGAAGGAACTGTTTTGCGCGGCGGCGGTGGCGCTGGGCGGATGTTTGGCGCTGGGCGCGGTTTTGCTGGCGGAGGACTGGGACGACCGGTGAACGGTCAGGCGCTGGCGCTGGCATAATGGCGCATGGAGAAGCGCCAGAAGAGTTCCGAAACCACGAAGCAAACCACACTCATCCCAAGGAGCCAGAACATTTCGCGGGGCGATCCCAGATTGAGGAGCAGTTTCACCGGCACATTGGCCACCAGCAGCATCGGAATGGCAAAAGTGAAGAAGGCGCGGAAAAAACCTTGAAACGCCGAGTCCGGGTTGCGCGCAATATTAAACAGGCTGTAATAGCCCCAGACGATTCCCTGGGCGCGCACCGTCCAAAAGGCCACGCTGGCCAAAAGAAACATCAACGAGTAGTGGATGAGGATTCCGGCCGCGCACAACACCAGGAAACCGGCGGCCTGCGCCGCGTCGGGGACCAGTTGCAATTGCCGGGCCGCATAGCCCATGACGGCCAGGGCGGAGGCGGCGTTGACAAACCCGCCCAAATCGACCTGCCGCAACGAAATGAGGAAACGGGTGTTCATCGGCAGCAACAGCATGAAGTCGAGCCGGCCGGTGCGAATCAGATCGGAGAGTTGCACACAATTGGTGAGGAAGAAGGCCTGGAAGATTTGCTGGATGAACTGGCTGGCCCCGACCAGCAGGACCACCTGCCATTTGCTCCAGGAGGCGATGTGATCGGTATGGAGGTAAATGACGCCAATAAAACCCAGTTGCAAGCCAAACCAAAGCAACTCCACCACGATCCAAAGCAGGAAATTGCTTTTGAAGCTCATCTCGCGCACGACGGAATTGCGCCACAGCGCCAGGTAGATGGCGGCATGGCGGCGAAGCCTTTCCGCGAAGTTGGAAGGGTTGGGGTTCATGCTTCACCCGCCCACCGCGGAGTATTTCCGAATGCCGCGGCTCCACACCACGCGGGCCAGGACAAAGAAGAACAGCACCCAGCCCGACTGGATGAGAAGGCCCCGCCACAGGGCCGGCCCCGTGACCTGGCCCAGATAAATGCCGACTGGAAAATATAATTGATAGGGAAACGGCGTGTAATTCAAAACCCGGGCCAGGACCGGCGGCAAAATATTCAAGGGGAACAAATGGCCGCCCGCGATGTATTCGAAGGCGAAGACCATGAAAATAAGGGTCGAGATTTCCAGCAGCCAAAAGGCCAGCAGGGCCATGGTGAACGACATGAAAAACTGCAGGAGGCCCGTCAAAAAAGTGGACAGCAAAAAGCACCCCAGGGCCGTCCCGTCCTCCGGCCCGACAAAATAATGACGCCAGCACAACATGAAAATCCCGACCGGCACGAGCGACACGGCCGTAAAAATCAATCGTCCCGAAAAAAACAGGCAGAGGCGATAGGCCAGGTAATTGATCGGTTTGAGCAGGAACTGGCTGATGTTGCCGTCCTTGATGTCGGCCGCAATTTGCCAGTCGTCTTCCGTGACCGCGGTGAGGGTGTCAACAATGGTCACCATCAGATAGTAGGAAATCATCCCCGCCAGGCTGTAGCCCGCCACCGTGCCGGTTTGGCCGCGATAGATGGTGCGCCAGAGATAAATGGTGGCCAGAAGAGGGATGAGGCTGAAGGCGACCCGGAAGAAAAAATTGAAGCGATAAACCAGCGTGTTGGCCAGCCCGATTTTGATGACGTGCCAGTATTTTTGCATCTCGCAAAGGCCGGGGCTAACGCGCCGCCGATTGCACAATCCCGAAGGCGGCCAGTTCGGCCTGCAATCGTTCCAGGGGAAGCCCCGCCACATTGCTGAAGGAACCGGAAATGGATTCCACCAAAACCCCGCTGTGTTCCTGGATGCCGTAGGCGCCCGCCTTGTCGAGCGGATTGACCAGGGCGTGGTAATGCCGGATTTGAGGCAGGGTCAGCGTCCGAAATGTGACGTCGGTCTGCTCCCAGAAACTTTTCTGGCGATGCCCGCGCAGGTGAATCAAACAAACCCCCGTGACCACTTGATGGGTCTTGCCCAGCAGGGCCGATACCATGCGTTCGGCTTCAGCCAGATCGGCCGGTTTGCCGAACAGGGTCGAACCCAGCGCCACCACCGTGTCCACTCCCAGCGTGACGGCATCGGGAAATTTTTTGGAAACGGCCCGGGCCTTGCGATAGGCGTTGAGTTGCGCGACTTCGCCAGCGCTGAGGTTTTCGGAGTGGATTTCCCCGGCTGCGCTGGGCACGACGTGGAACTGGAATCCCAACTCCCGCAACAAATCCGCGCGGCGCGGCGAGGCGGAAGCCAGAATAAGCAATGGAGAATTCATGACTGGCGTTCTCACGGGGATTCGGAGCGCCGAATCCTCTGGAAAAGACTAAGGCAGGCCGGGTGAGTTTGCAACTGGTTCCATCCGGCCCTGTCCGGGGCGGAGGGGCGGCGCAAATTTCTTTGCCTGGCGCGGGTTTTGGGATTTAATCCGTCCGTGCCGACCAAAGTCATTGCCGTGGCCAATCAAAAAGGGGGGGTGGGGAAGACGACCACTACGATCAATGTGGCGGCCTGTCTGGCCGCGCTGGGGCGGCGGGTTTTAGTGTTGGACTTGGACCCGCAGGCCAACGCGACCAGCGGTTTGGGCGTGGAAAAGAACCCGGGGTCCAGCGCCTACCGGCCCCTGCTGGGGGAAGGGACCCTGGCGGAAAAGATCCGCGCCACGGCCTTCCCCGGCCTGGAAATCATCCCGAGCGAGGTGGATATGTGCGGGGCGGAAATTGAGATCGCGCGGGCCGGGAACCATTTGCACCGGCTGGCCGGCCTCATTGAACCGCTGGTGGCAGGCGGCCGCTTTGAGTTCATCCTGATTGATTGTCCGCCCTCCCTGGGGATTCTGACCCTCAACGCCTTCGCCGCCTCGGATTATTTGCTCATCCCGTTGCAATGCGAGTATTACGCGCTGGAAGGCATTTCGATGACGCATCGCGTGCTCGACCAGGCGCGGGAAAACGGCATTAATCCGCGCCTGGAATTGCTGGGCGTGGTGATGACGATGTTCGACGGGCGGACCAATCTTTCCGCGCAGGTGACGGGTGACGTGCGGGAACATTACGGGGAAAAAGTCTTTGAGACGGTCATTCCGCGGGCGACGCGGCTGGCCGAAGCGCCCAGTTTCGGCAAGCCGATCATTCATTACGACAAGTACAATCCCGGGGCGGCGGCCTACGAGGTGTTGACGGGGGAGATTCTGAAGAGACTCAAGTGAAAATGACCAATGGCGAAATCCTGATGACCAATATATTCAAGGCGCGCTCACGCCAAGCTCGGCGAGTGCGTCCCGATAATACGTTCCGCCTTCCCCGCCCGAACCAAGATGTGCCCGAATGAACCGGACGATGTGTTGTTTAGCCTCCGAGGCGCCCGGATACTCCTCGTCCGTCCAGAAGCGCCGGGCCTGGTTGAAATACCCGATGCGTGCCAGAAATGCCGTGCCGAAATAAACTGAATCCTCCAGGGAATCATCGCGGCTTTCGACCAGTCGAAACGACCCATCCGGCTGGAGCGATTCCTTCAGGCACCAGTCGAGCATCTTGTGCAGTTCCGTGCGGATGGCATCCTGCTGGAGCGGGGTGGCGTGTTTCCAGCCATAACGAAAGAGGACTACCACATCCATGTTGTGATGATTCGAATAGCCCCGGCGGGTCAGCCAGCCGTTTGGGTATCGCTTGTCCTTGATCGCCAGGGTTGTATTGATCACCTTCGGCCAATCACTGATTTCGCCCTTGAGGTAGCTGATGATGTGAAACGTAATGCTCAGTTGGTCAGTCTTCGTGATGCGGTCCCCCGTTTTGTACCATTCGCCCCAGTAGCCGGTTTCGGGGTTTCGCGCCTTGTTCATGAGAAAGTCCAGAAACGCCTCCTTGAGCTGAGGATGAAAGGCGTAGTTTTCCGGCTCTCTGTGGATGACGAGCCGAAGCAGGTCGGCAACTGTTTCATTAAACTCGCGGCCATGGTCAACGCCATCAGCATCGAGATCCGAGATGAGCAGCCGGCTGAGATGGGCGGTGAGTTTTTCAGGGGAATTGATCCGATCCAGAAAGCGACAAGGATACCGGGGCACCTGGTTCTTGTCGGACAGCGCGGAGATTTCATCGAAAGACGCATCGAGCTTGAAGAACCATTCCGTGTAGCCTCTCCCCCAACTGCCATCCGTGTCCGACTGTTCGTCTGGAGCGTTCAGGCTTGAGGGATTCTTCAAGGTGGCGCGAAGCGCCTCAAGGCGTCCGGCGATTCGCTCGAAATCGTGTGTTGAATCCAGGAGCCAATCGGCTTCGGTGAGAATCTGGCGGGCACAACGGGTGTTTTGGCCGGCTCTCTCCAGGGCCAGGACTTGTTTGTTTAACTGGCGAAGTTGAACCCAATAATATGCCTCCTCCAACTTCCCCCGTTGCCTGACCACCACCATCGCAAGTGCGGAAAGGATAAGGATGAGGAGAATCCAAAGCTTTCGCTTCATCAGAGAACCCTTAACGTCTTGTTTGGGCTGAGTCGACATTATTTTGTCATTTCATCCTCACAATATTCTTCCAAGAAATGAAAAGGGCATTTATCTTTGCCACCTTTTGAGAGCCAATCGGGCAACACAAATATGGCCAAACAAATTGTCGAAATGGTGGTCGAGTCGGCGACGATGGAGTTGGCGGATACCAAGACGCTGAAGTTGCGGTGGCCCGACGGGTATGACGTTGATTTTAAAACCGGCCAGTTCATCACCCTCTATTTCGCCGACGCGCCGGCTTACAAAAGAGCCTACTCGCTCTGCTCCTGCGCGCTGGATCGCGGCTTTTACGAAGTGACCATCAAGCGCGACGGCAAAATGGGCACGCGGATCGTCGATTGGGTCCAGGCCGGGGACAAACTCTTTGTCATCCCGCCAGCCGGAAGGTTCCTTCCCGTCTTCGAGCCGGACTCTCACTTGATCTGCATCGCCGGCGGTTCGGGCGTGACCCCGTTCCGGGCCTTTGGGCGGGAAGCGGCGCGCCGGAAGTTGTCCACAAAAATCACCGTCCTCTACAGTGTCCGCACGCCGGGCGACATCATTTTCAACGCGGAGTTTCGCAAGCTGGAAGAGGAGAATCCGAAATTCAAATTTCTTGTCACCTGCACCCGGCTTGCGCCGGAAGATCCATGGCCGGGACGGCGCGGACGCATTGATTCCGGGTGGGTGCGCCAGCACGCCGGCGACCCGGGCAATACGGTCTTTTACGCCTGCGGCCCCAACGCGTTGGTAGAGGCGGCCGAGAAGCTGGTGGTGGAGGAGTTGAAAGTTCCGAAAGAACAAATGAAGGTTGAAAAGTGGGGATGAGGCTGCTGAAAATGACTAATGACGAAATCCTAATGACCAATCAATGTCCAAATGACGAATGGCAAAGGCGGTCGCGTGTCTTTGGCGACATTCGTCATTGGGACTTCGTCATTGATTCGTCATTCGTGCTTCGTCATTAATCATTTTCATGAAACACACTCCTCTTTACCCGGCGCATCAGCAATTGGGGGCCAGGCTCATTGAGTTCGGCGGCTGGCAAATGCCGCTTTATTACACCAGCATCCTGGAGGAACACCAGGCCGTCCGCACCGCCGCCGGCCTCTTCGACGTCTCGCACATGGGGAAAATCCGCGCGCGCGGCGCCGCAGCCTCCGGGTTTCTCAATGGCGTTTTGACCAACGATTTGCGCCGGTTGCCGCCCGGCCGGGGCCAATACACTTTGCTGTGCAATGAAAGAGGCGGCGTGGTGGATGATCTCTACGCCTGCCGCGTCGGCGCCGAAGAATTCTTGTTGATTGTCAACGCCTCGCGCATCGGGGCGGATGTGCTCTGGCTGGAAGAACGGCTCGCGGGCTGCGACCGGCGGGGCGGCCTGGAATTGGGAAATGTGTCCGATGATTTCGGGGCCGTGGCCGTGCAAGGCCCCAAAGTGGCCGGGTTCATCGATGCCTGTTTCCAGCCCGGCGCCCGCGCCGCAACGAGTCTGCGCAAGAACGAAATCACCCGCTTCAATTTTTCGGGCCAACCCGTTCTTGTTTCCAGAACCGGCTACACCGGAGAAGATGGATTCGAAGTCATTGCGCCGGCGCAACTGACCGCGGCGCTGTGGAACAAAGTGCTGGACACTGGCCGGCCTTTCGGCCTCAAACCCGCCGGCCTCGGAGCGCGCGACACGTTGCGCACGGAGGCCGGTTATCCGTTGTACGGGCAGGAGCTGGATGAAGACACGACGCCGCTGGAGGCGGGACTCGGGTTCTTCGTGGCCCTGGAGAAGGGCGATTTCACGGGCCGCGCCGTCCTGGCCGGACAAAAAACCGCCGGGACGGCCAAGACACTGGCCGCCTTCAAAATGGCCGGACGATCCGCACCGCCGCGTCCGCACTATCCTCTCTGGAGCGCCGGCGCAAAACCGGAACGCATCGGCCAGGTGACCAGCGGCACGCAAAGCCCCACCCTCGGCGTGGGCATTGGACTGGGTTACGTGCCGCCGCAATTCTCCGCGGCCAACACAGCCATCGGCGTCGAGATTCGCGGCAAACACGCGCCCGCCCTCATCGTGCCCCGGCCATTTTATCGCAAAAGGTGAAAAAAGATTTTCAAGCGCCCCAATCGGCGTAAACTCCCATTCGATTATGAGCGCGAATGTTCCCGGCGATTTAAGATACGCAAAAAGCCATGAGTGGGTCCGCGTCAACGGCGACACGGCGGACGTGGGCATCAGCGACCACGCCCAGCGCGAATTGACCGACGTGGTCTTTGTGGAATTGCCCGCCGTGGGCCGCAAACTCAAAGCGGGGGAAAGCTGCGCCGTGGTGGAATCGGTGAAAACGGCCGGCGACATTTACGCGCCGGTCAGCGGCGAAGTGGTGGCGGCCAACCCGCAGTTGGCGCAGCATCCCGATCTGGTCAACAGCGCGCCCTATGGCGAGGGCTGGTTTTTCAAAATCAAGCTGGCCGACCCCGGCGAACTGGACCGGCTGCTTTCACCGGAAGATTATTTGAAACAAATCGCGCCTTAGAATCGGCCGCCCATGCGAAAAGGCCTTCTTGTCTTTGTCATTGCCTTGGCCCTGGTCTTCCCCGCCGGGGCCGACAAGGTGGATCGAGCGGTCCAGGCCGCCATGCGGCGGCATCCCATTCCGGGTCTGGCCTTGGAAATCATCCGCAACGGCAAATGCGTCAAGCGCGCCGGCTATGGCCTGGCCAACCTCGAATGGCGGACGCCCGTCACCCCGGAGACCGTGTTCGAAATCGGGTCCATCACCAAACAATTCACCGCCGCCGGGATTCTCCTCCTGGCCCAGGAGGGCAGGCTGTCCCTCGATGACCGGATTGCGCTCCATTTGAAAGACACGCCGGAAAGCTGGAAGGACGTCACCTTGCGGCATTTGTTGACGCACACTTCCGGCATTAAAAACTACACCGCGCTCGACGGGTTCGGCCTGGCCGGACACCTGACCCGGGCGCAATTCATCCGGCAGTTGGGCACTTATCCGCTGGAGTTTCAACCGGGCGAAAAATGGGCCTATTGCAATTCCGGCTTCAATCTGCTCGGCTACGTCATTGAAAATGTCAGCGGGGCCGATTACTGGCAATTCATGCGCGACCGCATTTTCAGTCCGCTGGGCATGTCCCGCACGGCCCATCGCGATCCGCGCGACATCATCCCCCTTCGGGCCGGCGGCTACCAGACCAACGCGGCCGGCCAATTCATCCATCGCGACTGCGATCTGACCGATCTGTTTGCGGCCGGGGCGATCGTCTCGACGGTGGACGACCTGGCCAGATGGAACGCCAGCCTGGACACGCACAAGCTGCTCACCGCCGCCAGCGAAAAAGAAATGTGGACGCCGTTGCGGCTCAACAACGGGAAGACGCGCGACTACGGTTTGGGCTGGCATCTGGACCCGCTGCACGGGCATCGGAACATCGGCCACAGCGGCTCGACCTCGGGGTTTTCCGCCAGCCTCCAGCGGTTTCCCGGGGACGGCCTGGCGGTCATAGTGTTGACAAACTCGGACGAAGAGGGGGCCGCCACCCAGGTGGCGAAGGAGATCGCGTTGCTCTTCCTGGAAAATGGAAAATGACCAATGAGAAGAAGCGCCTCATTCGTCCGACCTGTCGGACCCGTCGGACCCGTCCGACGAATCCTTCAGGCTTTCACCCCGGCGACGCGGAAGCCTTCCTGTTCGAGCAGAGAGCGGATCCTGTCCACCTGGTTGCCTTGAATTTCGATGGTGCGTTGCCGGGTCGTTCCGCCGCAACCGCAGGCCGAGCGCAGCTTGCGCCCCAAGTCCTTGATGGATTGGTTGCTGATGAACGGCGCAAAGTCGTGGATGACGATGACGATTTTCCCCCCGCGATGGGCGGTTTCTCGCCGCAGCACGACCCGCCCCAGGCCCGGCCCGGCCCTGGGCGGAGGCGCGGACGACAGCGGGCTGGATTCGCCGAGCGGCAGATTGTCGATTTGCAAATCCGCGAACGGATTGTTCAATTCGAGCACATTGTCGGTTGTGACTTCGACTTTATCCTTTCTTGCCATAACACGTTTAGAATCGGCATTATATATGCGGGACTTAACACCGTGCAAAGTGCAAACTAAAATCCATCCCGCTTGACGAAGCCGCAGCAAACAAGTATTTCAACAATGGTTCCGGAACTGATTTGATCGGACAGGAAACAAATACGATTTATGAAAAACAAACCGTTGCAACTGACCACCTCGGCGGGAAATCCCGTCGCCGACAACCAGAACTCCATCACCGCCGGCCCGCGCGGGCCGCTGCTGATGCAGGATTATCAACTGCTCGAAAAGCTGGCCCACCAGAACCGCGAGCGCATTCCCGAACGCACCGTCCACGCCAAAGGCTCGGCGGCTTACGGCACTTTGACCATCACGCACGACATCACCCAATACTCCAAGGCCGCCGTGTTCAGGAAAGGCGCGAAGACCGGGGCGCTGCTCCGCTTCTCCACCGTGGCCGGCGAACGCGGCGCGGCGGACGCCGAGCGCGACGTGCGGGGTTTCGCGTTGAAGTTTTACACCGACGAGGGCAACTGGGACATGGTGGGCAACAACACCCCCGTCTTCTTCATCCGCGATCCCTACAAGTTCCCCGACTTCATCCACACGCAGAAGCGGCATCCGAAAACCAATCTGCGCAGCAACACGGCCATGTGGGATTTCTGGTCGTTAAGCCCGGAGAGCCTGCACCAGGTCACCATCCTCATGTCCGACCGCGGCCTGCCCCGGAGTTTGCGCCACATCAACGGTTACGGCAGCCATACCTACAGCCTCATCAACGCCCGGAACCAGCGCTTCTGGGTCAAGTTCCATTTCAAAACCAAACAAGGCATCCAGTGCATGACCAATGCCGAAGCCGAGGCCGTCGTTGCGAAGGACCGCGAAAGCTCGCAACGCGACTTGTTCCAAGCCATCGAACGCGGCGAGTTCCCCAAATGGCGCTTCTGCATCCAAATCATGCCGGAGAAAGACGCCGAGACCTACCGGTGGAACCCGTTCGACCTCACCAAAGTCTGGCCGCACAAAGATTACCCGCTGATTGACGTCGGCGAACTGGAGTTGAATCGCAACCCGGAAAACTATTTCGCCGAGGTGGAGCAATCGGCCTTCAGCCCGTCGAACATCGTCCCCGGCATCAGTTGGTCGCCGGACAAAATGCTGCAGGCGCGCATCTTTTCCTACGCCGATGCGCACCGTTACCGCATCGGAACGCATTATGAAATGCTGCCGGTCAACCGTCCAAAAAGCGCCGTCAATACTTATATCGCCGACGGCCCGATGCGCTTCGACGCGCCCCAAGGCGCGGACACCTATTACGAGCCCAACAGCTTCGGCGGCCCCGTGGAAAACCACCGTTTCGCCGAACCGCCGTTGAAAATCTCCGGCGATGCCGACCGCTACAATCACCGTGACGGCAATGACGATTACACGCAGCCGGGCAACCTTTTCCGGTTGATGTCTCCGTCGCAAAAGCAGCAGCTCTTCGGCAACATCGCCGCGGCCATGAACGGCGTGCCGGAAGAAATCGTGCGGCGTCAGCTTGGGCATTTCCATAAGGCCGACCCGGCGTACGCGGCGGGCGTGGCGAAGGCGCTCAAAATCGAGTACAGCGCTCCCCATGCTCCCGAACCAGCGCCGGCGATGGCCGGGGCCGTCCGGTAGGGACTTGCCCAAATACTGTTGATGCAAACCGAAGTCACCGAAGCGGAAGAAAAAAGATACGCCGAGTTGCAGGCGCTGGCGCTTGAGTACGCCCGTCACGGCGAGACCGAATCGCTTGCCGCGATGATCGGGCACGGTTTGCCGGTGAACCTGGCCGACGCCAAGGGCAACACCCTGCTCATGCTCGCGAGCTATAACGGCAACCTCGAAACCACGCGGATGCTCCTGGAGCACGGCGCGGAAGTGGACCGCCGGAATGATCGCGGCCAAACCCCGCTTGGCGGCGCGGCGTTCAAGGGTTGCGGGGAAATCGTCAACTTGCTCCTGGAACACGGCGCGGACATTGATGCGGACAACGGCGGCGGCATGACCCCGCTCATGTTCGCCGCGATGTTTGGCCGCGTCAAAGCCGCCGCGCAGTTGCAGGCGCGCGGCGCCTCCCTGCGGCGCCGCAACCGTCTTGGCCTTTCCGCTGGTTTCATGGTGCGCCTTTCACGGTGGATTCCGAAATGTGAATGAACGTTCCGAACAAATTAACAGTCTCCAGATTTGCCATCACCCTGCTTTTCCTGGCCGTTGTCTTTTCCCGCATCCCGTTTCATGAAACCATCGCGCTGGTTCTTTTCAGCGCGGCGGGTCTGACCGATTACTACGACGGCAAGATTGCGCGCCGCGACCATCTCATCACCAACTTCGGCATTCTCATGGACCCGCTGGCCGACAAGATACTGGTCTGTTCGGCCTTTATCGCCTTTGTTGGCCGGGGCTGGATGCCGGCGTGGATGGTGGTCATCGTGGTGGCGCGGGAACTGGCCATCACGGGATTGCGGCTGCTGGCGGCCTCGAAGAATCTGGTGCTGGCGGCGGAAGGATTTGGCAAACATAAAACGGCCTCACAAATTGTGGCGATTCTTGCGATTCTGATTTTTCACAGTTATTGGCAATGGGGACTTTGGGGACGGGCCATCTTTGGGTTCCCGGCGGGCGGAGTGCCATGGGTGGAGACCTTTAAGAACATCGCTCTGTATCTGTCCGTCATTCTGACCTTCTTCTCCGGAACCATTTACCTTTGGCGCAATCGCCGCCTGTATCTGGCCGATGTATGAAGCTCCGGCCCGCCTAAATCCTCTTGGCTCCCGCGCCGAAGCTCCTTTTGCTGTCCTGCGCATGGGCCAGGGCCAGGGCCAGCGCGTCGGCGGCGTCGGGCGACGGCGGCTCGGGAAGCTGCAACAAGCGCTGCACCATTTTGCCCACCGCCAATTTCTGCGCCGCGCCATAACCCACCACCGCCTGCTTGACCTTGCGCGGCGCGATTTCAAAAATGTCCAACCCGGCTTCGGCCAGCGCGGCCAGGGCGGCTCCGCGCGCCTCGCCCATGATCAGCGCCGTCTGCAGGTTTTGCGCGTAAAAGAGTCCCTCGATCGCGCACACGGTCGGCCGGTATTTGGCCACGACCTCGCGCAGCGTTTGCATGATCTTCACCAGGCATCGGGAACGTTCCCAGCCCACGGGGCAGGCGATGGTGCCGTGGGCCAGCGCGCGCGGATTGGGCCTGGCCAACTGGATGACCCCATAGCCGGTCCCGCGCAACGAAGGGTCCACGCCAAGGATGATCTGGTTTCTGTTGGAGCCGGCGCGATAACTGCCCTCAAAAACGGGGACGGGAGTGCGCTTTGGGCCGCTCAGCCTCGCCTGGATCTGCTCGAATTGCCGGGGTGTGATCGCCATGATTTTAATTCTGCCAAAGAGCAGCGGAAGTTCAATGTTGGTTATTGGGGCCGGTTTGCGGCATCAGCTTCGACGTTATGAAAGCCACGGCCAGCGTCACCGAAGTGCCAATCAGCGTGTACCACGGAAACGCGATCTCGACAGGATGATGCGGCCAACTGATCCAGGTCATCACGGCCAGCGAACACAGCATCCCCGTCACCACGGGGGCGGCGGGACCGCGCTTCCAGAAGAGCGCCATCAACAAGCCGCCCAGCAAAGCGCCGCTGGTCAACCCGCGCAACTTGAAGGCCGCGTCCAGGACGAAAGGCACCCCGCGGCTCAAATACGCCACAAGAATCAGAGCGCCGGCCCAGGCGATGGTGGAGAGTTTGCTGAAGCGCAGGAAAAAGGCCTCCGGGCGGTCCGAGAAAATATTCTTGACAAAGTCCATCGTCGAAACCGAGGCCAGCGAGGTCAGCGCCGAACTGACCGAGGACATCGCCGCCGCCAGAATGGCCACGATGAGCAGGCCCTTCAACAGATGGGGCGCGCCGGTGACCATGAAAATCGGATAAATGAAATCGTTGGCCTTGATGCCGCTGTGCGGGCGCACTTCGGGAATCGGAATGGCCAGGGGGAATTTCTGGTAATAAACCCACAGCATGACGCCCACGAGCAGGAATATGAGAAAGAGCGGAAAGATGACGACGGCGCTCAAGGCCAGCGCCTTGCGTCCGTCGGCCACGCTCTTGCAGGCCAGCACCCGCTGCACGATCAACTGCTCCGCCCCGTGCGATGACATGACCATGACCGTGCCGCCAATGACGCCCATCCAAATGTTGACCGGCTCCTGCCACAGGCTGACGGCGTTGACGCGGGCATTGAGCCAGTGCAGTTTTCCCGCCGCCGCCGCCATGCGAAACACTTCCCCGGCCCCGTGCGGAAAGAAGCGCGGGATATAAAACAAGGTGAACAGGCCGCCCAACAAAAAAAGTCCGAACTGAACCGCATCGGTCCAGATCACCGCCTTGACCCCGCCGATGCACGTATAGACCAGCGACAAAACGACGAACAAAACAATGGCGCCCAGAATGGGATCGCCGCCGCCAAAAGCGCCGAGCCATTTGTCGCCGAGCATCAATTTGACGGGGATGCAGGCGACATAGACCCGCACGCCCGCCGCCAAAGCCTCGCTCAACAGAAAGAACCCGCCGGCCGTCTGGCGCGCGCCATTGCCGAAGGCGTTGGAAAAAAGCTGGTAGGGCGAATAGATTTCCCCCTTGAAATAATGAGGGACCATCACGACCGCCAAAATGATCCGGGCGATGACATAGCCGATGATCAATTGGATAAACGACAAATCGCCCCGGCTGGCGTAAGACATGGCTGGCACGCCGATGATGGTCAGCGCGCTGGTTTCCGCCGCCACGATGGAAAGCCCGATGCCCCACCACGGAACATCCCTGCTGCCGAGGAAATAATCGCGCGTATTGTGCTGGTCCCTGCCAAACCAACTGCCCAGCGCGATGATGCCGCCCAAATAAAGAATGATGACGCCCCAATCCGCGGCGTTTAAAAAGTTGGCGGGTGAACTTGCCATCAGCGCGGGAGGATAGGGGATGCCAGAGAGCCGATGCCAAACAAATTATGGCCTGATTTTCCCGTCGCATCATATATCCATCATTCAGTTGTTAACGATAAAGCTGGGTTCTCCATGCATTCGCCTTCCCCGAAAACTGGTTTGACCCGGTTTGACCCACTTTGACCGGTTTGACTTGAATCAAGCTGCAAGTAATTGATTGTGAAGTAGTTGCATGGATTTTCCCGGCCGCTTGACCAAAGGCATCGGTTTGACATGGTTTGACCGGGCCGGATCGGGAGAATTGGCGCCAATGGAATGGCCGCGAAAAAGCGCGCTCCCGATACTGAAGGCCCTGAATCCCGTTTATAATTTCGTTCTTCATGCTTCTCTTAGACTACATGTAATCATTATTTATTCAATAGTCAAATGAGTTTTTTAATTATTTTTCGTGGGCACACCGGGTTTTTGGGGGAAAACGGGCGCAATCCGTTGGGCGGCAAAGACTTGGCGGGAAAAGGCCGGATTACGCGCGCGGATCGGCCAGGCGGCCGATGAAAAGCACGCTGCCGGAGCGGGTGTCGCGGATCAGAAAGACAAAGGGATGGTCGGCGCGGAAAACCGGCGGGGGTGGAGGAGACTTCGCAACAACGGAGTCACCCAAAACAACAGCGGTTGCGGCAGCGGCTTCCGTTCCTTCTTCAGTGACCTCGGCCCAGGCTTTATGGTACACGCCGAAAATGTAGAGGTCTTGTCTAAGCCCATTAATGCCGGAGAAGTCGGCTTTCCAAGGGTTGAAGGCATCGGGCATGCCCGTTTCTGCCAGTGTGTCGTTCAGCTCAAAACGGGACTCCAGTTTGAATCTGGGCAGGAAAATTTCGACGTTCTGCTTTTTCATTTGTGCGAGCAAGCGGGCAAGGAATGCGGGATTGAGTTGGTTCTCCATTTGGCCAAGGGCATCGATCTGGCGCGGCAGCAATATAACCATGGACAGTTCATCGCCGCTGTAGGGCAGTTCCACGGCTTGGAAGTCTGCGTTCGCGGTGTAATTGCAGTCCGCGAGCTGGAACATGAGGCGCACATCGGTCTGGCTGTTCGTGGAAGGATGAAACGGCTGGGTGGTGGTGGCGGCTTTTTCAAATGGGCTGGCCCACGCACCCTTGAAATAAATGGCGTTAGCCAGAACAAGCTTGACGTCTTTATTGACATCGCCGGGCGAAAGGATGTCCTGGATTTTGTCCTGGGTTTTCTGCGCGACCCAGCGGTTGATTTCCCTCCTGACGGCATCGGCGCTGGCGTCGCTGGTCTTGAAGTCCGCTTGGTTGACGTTGGCCTGATAATTGTTCTTGGCGATTTTCAGGAAGGCCGGAAGAAAGGGATGCCCTTTTTGCGCCCACAACGCATTGGCGATGTCCAATTGGATGCCCTTCTGTTTTGCCGCCTCGTTCAGTTGCTGTTGCAGTTCGCCGAACGAAAAATGGAGCCGTGCATCGCCCTTGCTGAAATGCAGGACCCGGGCCATTTGCGTTTCCGTGTCGCGGCGCGCGCCGGCATAAGTCATGGCCAGGCAGGTGGAAATGCTGTAAGGGGAAAAGAAGAGGTTGCCCGGCGCGCTGCTGAGACGGGCGTAGAGATCGAAGGCGAAGGCGGTGTTGCCCTCGACCAGCAATTTGGTCTCGGCCGCTTGGGCGCCCGCCGCCAGTCCGATGCCGAATGAAATCACAAGACTGATGAGGATGACTCGTCGGGAAAGCCGGGTGGTGTTCATGGAGGGTATGAAACCTAACTAAACCGAGCTTGGCAAATCCGAAATGAAATCTCAGGCGAGCTGAAAAGGACGAAAAGGACGAAAGGGACGAAAAGGACTAACGGGACGAATAGGACAGATGGAGGGCGTCGTCGCAGGGCGGGATGGCTGGTTCGACGGCCGCGGGCAGGCGGGCCAGAAGCGTCTCCAACATTTCCTGGCAGGCCGGATCAAAAAATGCCTCCGGCCCCGTTGCGGCGCGGGCCAGGCCGGCCATCGTTTCGCGGGCGTAATGAAGCAATCCCTGGCGCAACGGGAAGGAATAGACGGCCAATGTCAAACCATAAACCAGGGTGTGCCAGCCTCCGGCCCGGCCGGATTCGACGGCGGACAAATAACGCTGGACCGTTCGCTCATCGCGCAGCGGTTTCAAGCGTTGCAATTGCAGGGCGCCGGTTTTCCGGCTGGCCGGGGCGAACGGAGCCAGCCGCGCTTCTCCCGCCAGTTGCCGGTCCAATGCGATCAATTCGCGCGTTTGGCCGCGCCGGACACGGCTGCACGCCTCTGCAATGGCCGGCAATTCCAGCGGCAGAAGAATCTGCGTGAGATAGGTGTCCAAAAAATTCTGCAGCGCCGAAAGATCGGTGATGTGCTGGGATGACGGGGCGGGGGGCAAATCGCGGGCCGGCAACGTCCCCCGGACTCCCAACTGCCGCAACAGGGCGCAAAAATCTCCCAGCAGATTCTCTGCTTCACTCCGCGCGGCCCCGGACCCGGTCGAGTGCCAACACGCGCTTTTTTCGGACGGCCTCATGCGACTTTGGGCAGGGCGGCCGGCTCAACACAAGACCGCTTGCCTGCAATAAAACTAGCCTCCTTTGCCATGCCGTCCAGTGACAAAGACGCAAATTAAAAAATATTTGTGTTGCATTTTCGCCGGGAATGAGCATCCGGGGGATTAGGATTAGGATTAAGATTAGGATTAGGAGCGGCAGCAAAAATCCACTCTGGCAAAAGGGCTGGGAATCAAGTACATTGCCTGCAAATGGCTGGAAGCCGACATTGTCACAACTGCGGCTGGGAATGGACATTGCCCGGCCAGCCCGGCCGCGGGGATACATGCGGGCGGTGCAACGCCGATCTGCGCGTTTGTTTGAATTGCGTCAGTTATGATCCGCGCGTCGCCCACCAATGCCGCGATCGCCGGGCCGACCCCGTCATGGAGAAGGCGACCGGGAACTTTTGCGAGTATTTCGAACTGGCCCGCCGCGCCTTCACCCCCAAAGAGACGGCCCGCCCGCGCGAAGACGCGGCGCGCGAGAAGTTGAAGAAATTGTTTGGGGATTAAGTTGTAAAAGTTACGGCTGACCGCTTGTTTTGAAGGTGTAGGCCACCGGTTCCAGCGGCACTCCTGCGGCGCTTTGAAAGTTCTTGAAGTTCGGGGCGTTGAGACTCAGCCGATAAGTCATGCCCGGCTTGAGTTCGACTGGCAGCACGCAGGTCTTCTTATCTTCGGTCCAATAACAGTGCTTCCCTTCCGGCCCCTTGGGGTAATCGGTGTCGTTATCGCCCGCGGCACACCACGAGCAGCCCCCGCCCATCGGGACACTGAAGGTGACGCGCAATTCCGTCACCGCCGGGCTGACATCGCGCGCTCCATTGGGGGGGTTGAGGCGGACAATCTCCGGCGCCTTTGTCTTGAGCTGCAGCGCTTCGCTCGCGCCGCGAGTGGTGAAGTAAATGGCCGACGGTCTCGCTGGAAGGCCGTTGGCGCTGCGAAAATTCTGGTAACTCATGGAATTGATGCCGACGCGGTAGTAATGGCCGGATTGCAGTATCACGGGCAAAACGCAGGTACGCTTGTTGCGCCAACGGGCCTTCGCGCCCTCCGGTGATTTGGGATAGTCCGGCCCTCCCCCGGTCCAAGACATGCCGCCGCCCATGTCGCGATCAAACGTGACCGTGATCTGCGTCAGCGCCGGATCCACTTCCGTGGCCCCGACCTTCGGCGAGGTGGAAATGATGCGCGGCGCGACATCGGCCTTTTCGGAAGTCGTGGTGGCGGGATTGGCGCCGGTTTGCGCGTCCGTCAGTGTCACCAATCCGAGGCCCGCGAGGAGGCAGGCGAACACGGCAAAGCCGCCATTTGATTTATGGAATTTCGCGATCATAATTATCCTTTCTTTCATTTGTTGTTTTTCTTCGACGATTCCCGCCAGGCTCGGCGCCCGGATTGAATTGCCAAAATGTTCCAGCAGTTTGACAATGGTGCGGCCATAAGGCTTGTTGTCCTGGTCCTCCGCATGGGAAAGCGCCAGCGCGTCGCAAGCCAGCTCGCGATCCACCCGCATCCGGCAAAACGCCAGCCACACCAGCGGATTGAACCAATGCAGGATTTGCAGGAGGGCCATCAGCCAGCCCAGAAAAATGTCGTGGCGCTTGACATGCCCCAATTCATGCAGGAACACGTAACGCAATTCATCGAGGGAAAAGCCGCGCGTGAATCCTGGCGGCAATAGAAGCCGCGGCCGCAAAACCCCAAACAAACACGGACCGTCCACTGCCGCCGTCTCCACCAGTGTGACGGGCGCACGAACTCCCATGCGCTGTTTGCAGTCCTCCAGCAAATTCAGCACCGCTTCGTCGATCAACGGACGCCGCCGCGTCACACTCCGATGGATGCGGAAGTGATTGGCCCCCAGGCAAACCGCCATGAAAAGCGAGCCGGCCGCCCACAAGCACAGCCACGGCGAAACGCCTCCCCACAAGTGAGGGGCGCCGGCGGGATGGGCGGCGGCGTCTTCGCCGGGCGGTTGAATGTGTTCAGGGCCGGGAGTCGCTCCGGCGTCCGCAACTGGAGCCGCTCCGCCTGAAATGGGGAGGATGTTGAACAGACTGACGCGCGAGGGAACGGTCGCGGGCAAAGCCAGCCGGGCCACGACCAGCCACCAAAGCGCATGACGCCAGCGCGGTTGCCAGCGCCGCCCCAGGGCGTATTGCGCCGCCAGCACCAACAGAATTATGACCCCCGCCTGCCAGGAAGCCTTGAGCAACAATGGCAGAAACCGGCATTCGATGAGATCTTGCATCAGGACCTTTCTTTACTTCCGGCTCTCCAGCAGTTTTTTCAGTTCGCGGATTTCCTCCCGGGAAAGCCTCTTGCGCGCGACAAAATGCGCCAGCATCGGCTGCAAGGCCCCCCCAAACACCCGCTCCAGGAACGAATGGCTCGCGGCCTCGGCGCACTCGCTTTGCCGCACCAGCGGATGGTAAAGGTAAGCCCGCCCGTCCAGTTTGAAACCGAGGGCCTTTTTCCTGACCAGCCGGTTGAGAAATGCCTTGACCGTTTTGGGATGCCAGGCGGCGTCGCGTTGGTTGAGGGACGCGATGATGTGGCTGGCGGAGCAAGGCGCCTGTTCCCACACAACTTTCATCACCTCCCACTCCGTTTCGGAGATTCGCGGAATTTTTTTCATTTGTTGTCCTTCACGATTACATTTGCAATCGTGTACAGATTACATCCGTAATCGTATAAGTCAAAGATAATCTTATAAAATCTTTTGCCCGCGGCCTGTTCCTAGCCGGGCAGCGCCCGCCGCAACAGATCAAGCGCCTGCTGCGAGGCGACATATTTGAAGGTCTCGCGGTCGAAGGGATTGAATCGTTCTTCCACGGTCGTTCCCTGAGGGCCGGCCAGCGCAATGAAAACCGTGCCGACGGGCTTTTGCGCGCCGCCGCCGCCCGGGCCGGCAATGCCGGTGACAGCCAGGCCGTAATCGGTGGCGTTCCGAAGCCGCGCTCCTTCCGCCATTTGCCGGGCCACCGCCGCGCTGACCGCGCCGTGTTCGCCCAAAGTTTCTTCGCGAACGCCGAGCAAATTCTTCTTGGCATCATTGCCGTAGGCCACCAGGCCGCAGGCCAGGACGGCGGACGCCCCGGGGACATTGGTGATGCGGTGGGCGATCAATCCGCCCGTGCAGGACTCCGCCAGGGCGACCGTTTTCTTTTGCCCGGCCAGGAGATGCACGACGGTCGATTCCAGCGCGGCGTCGTCGGCCCCAAAAACAAGCAGGCCCAGCAGTTGGCGGACAATTCCTTCGGCTTGACTGACGATGGCCGCGGCCTTTTCGCCGCGCGCAACCAGACGCACGTCCACTTCGCCGGGGCGCGCGCACCAGCCCAATTCCAATCCCTCCGACCGGAGCGGCTGCAGCGGCCCGGCGATTTTTTCCTCGACGGCCGATTCCCCCAAACCGGTGGTGCGCAGGGTGCGGCAGACAAAGGGCCGGGCGGGGGGAAATTCCTTGAGCAGGAGCGGGAGGACCGATTCGGAAAACATGGGGCGCAATTCCCGCGGGGGGCCGGGCAGGAGAATGAGCCAGCTTGGGCGTTTGTCCTGGCGGAAGGGATTGGGGTTGACCTCGATGGCCAGGCCCGGAGCGGTGCCATGCCGGTTCGGCAGGACGCGCGCTCCGGCGGGAACCATGGCCTGGACCTTGACGCCGGGCAGCATGGCGCGTTTGCGTTGGGCGAAGCAGTCTTCGATGCGCGCCAGCACGTCCGGGTCCGGCGCCAGGGGGCGGCCGAGCAATTGGGCGATGAGGCTGCGCGTGATGTCGTCCGAGGTCGGCCCCAGTCCGCCCGTTATCAATACTAAATCAGCACGGGCGAGGGACTCGCGCGCGGCGGCCTGGATGGAAGGGCCGTCATCGGCGACGCAGATTTGCCGGGTGACGACGCAGCCGCGGTCGGCCAGTTGGCGGCAAATCCACTGTTGGTGCGTGTTGAGAACGCGCCCCAAAAGCAATTCGCTGCCGGTGTTGATGAGTTCAATACTTGGGGACATTGTGGTCGATTTCGTCCGACCAGGCGTTGATGCCGCCTTTGACGCTTTTCAAGTGTTTGAAGCCCTGCCCGCGCAGGAAGTGCAGGGCCTTCATGGAGCGCGCCCCGCTCTTGCAATGAATGTACGTCGGCTGGCCGGGTTCCAGTTCCGTGAAGCGCTGCGGCAAAACGCTGAGCGGAAAGAGCAGGACGCCGTTGACGCGGGCGATCTGATATTCGTCCGGCTCGCGCACGTCGATGACTTTGATGCCGAGATTCGGGTCGTCCAACGCCCGCTTCATTTCCTGCACGGTGACTTCGTCGGGATTGGCCACGGGCACGGCCGGTTCCGGGACGATGCCGCAGAATTGCTGGTAATCGATCAGCTTGGTGATGGTGGGGTTTTCGCCGCACAAGGGGCACTGCGGATCGCGGCGCAGGCGCAGTTCGCGGAATTTCATTTCCAGGGCGTTGAAGAGCAGCAACCGGCCAATGAGGGAACTGCCCTTGCCGAGGGCGAGTTTTAGAATTTCCGTCGCTTGAATGCAGCCGATGATGCCGGGCAAAACGCCCAGGACGCCGCCTTCAGCGCAACTGGGGACCATGCCCGGCGGGGGCGGTTCGGGATACAAACAACGGTAGCAAGGCCCGTTCAAATGAGGGGCAAAGACGCTGGCCTGGCCTTCGAAGCGGAAGATGGAACCATAGACGTTGGGTTTTTTGAGCAGGACGCACGCGTCGTTTGTCAAGTAACGCGTCGGGAAGTTGTCCGTGCCGTCCACGACAATGTCGTATTGCGCCAGGATGTCGAGCGCGTTGGCGCTGTTGAGGGTGGCATTGTGCAGGACGACATCGACGTTGGGATTGATGCGGTGGATGGTGTCCCTGGCGGATTCGCATTTGGGGCGTCCGACGTCACTGGTACCGTGAATAATCTGGCGCTGCAAATTGGAAAAATCGACCGAGTCAAAATCGACCACGCCGATTTTGCCGATGCCGGCGGCGGCCAGGTACATGGCGATGGGGGAGCCGAGGCCGCCGGCGCCGATGCAGACGACGCTGGTGGAGCAAATCTTTTTTTGTCCGGCCAGTCCGACCTCCGGCAAGATGAGATGGCGCGAATAGCGGCGAATTTCGTCATTGTTCAATTGCATAAAAACCGTGGTGGGAAGGGTAAATGAGGCCGGGGATAAATCAAGAGGGGAAGCCCGCCCGAAATGATTTGCGCCCGGCGCCAGGAATCAGCCTATAATCCTCCCGCAGATGTTGTACGATCCAAAACTGACCGCGGCCCTGTTGAAGAAGGAGACGCCGCTGCGCCCCACGCTGGCCCTAGTGCTGGGCAGCGGTTTTCAACATGCGCTGGCGCATTTGAAGGCAGAGCGGGAGATCGCTTACGGAAAGCTGCCGGGCTTTCCAACGGTGGGGGTGACGGGCCACGCCGGGAAGCTGGTGCTGGGGCTTTTTGACAAGACGCCCGTGCTGGTGTTGAAGGGGCGGGCCCATTATTACGAAGGCGTGGAAATGGAGCGGCTGACATTCCCGGTGCGGGTGCTGGCGGAGTTTGGCATCCGCGCTTTATTGTTGACAAACGCGGCCGGGGCGGTGAACCGGTCCTTTCGCTCGGGGGATTTCATGGTGCTGGAGGACCATCTCAATTTCATGGGGGCCAATCCGTTGCGCGGGCCGGCTTTGCCGGGCTTGCCGCGCTTCGTGGACTTGACGCGGGTGTATGACCGCCGGCTGATCGAACTGGCCAAACAAGCGGCCAAGGCGAGCCGGCTGCGATTGCGCACGGGGACTTACCTGGCGGTGTCCGGTCCCAATTACGAAACGCCGGCGGAAATCCGGGCGTTCCGGCGTCTGGGGGCCGATGCGGTGGGCATGAGCACGGTGCCCGAGGCGATCGTCGCCCGGCAATGCGGCCTGGCGGTGGCGGGGGTTTCGTGCATCACGAACATGGCCGGGGGCGACACCAAAACGGGCGTGCTCATCCATCAGGACGTTTTGAACATGGGGGAAAGCAAGAAGGAGGAAATGGCCAACTTTCTGAAAGTGTTCGCCGAGCTGTACGCCAGGAAGAAATGAGCGCCGGCCTCAAATCTTCCAGTAGGGTTTGGAACTGAGATCGATTTGTTCGAATAATTGACGGATGGAGGCGGGAATTTCAGCCATGGCTTCAGCGATGCGCGCGCCGAGGCGGCTGTCATATTCCCCGATATGAAATTCCGCCAGCAAATCGCTGAGGGCCTTCTTTTGCTCAGGCAGGGTCCGGGCCGGGTCCAGGCGCGTCTCCAATTCGGCGGGCGGCAGTGTAATGGCCGGAAAGGCGCGCACAATGGCGGCGGGATCCAGGAGGTAGCCTTCCAATTCGGGGAAATCCAGGGTGAAGACCTGTTGCTCCGGGAGGTTGAGTTGTTCGACAATTTTCCGGCGGGTGCGGCCGGCCAGTTCGCTGCCGTTGCCGAAGACGGCGAAAACCAGGGTGTGGACAAAGTTGCTCAGGGCGATGCGCGTATTGGCAAAATAATGCAAAGTCGCCGCGCCTTCGGCGTCGAGGAATTGAATTTTGACGCGGAAATTGAATTTCCCGGCCCACGCTTCGAAGAGCGGAACATGGTCGGCCTGCTCCACGAAAACGATGGCGTCGGCCTCGAAACTGAAGGACGGCTTGACGCCCAACTGCTCGATGACCTCGCAGGCCCCGGCGGCGGTGACCGGGGTGACGGTGGTGCAGCGCTCCGCGTCGCGTTGCACGATGAAGAGCGAGGAAATGGGGCAGGAAGCAGCGATGGCCGTGGAATGGGTGGCGACGAAAATCCGTTTGCCCCGGCCTTCGTCGCGCAGGAAATGAAACAGCCCCGTTTGCGCGGCGGGGTGGAGGTAGGTTTCCGGTTCTTCAATGCAAACCCACGCGCCGGGCCTGGCCAGAACCACCTTGGCCACGATGGCGACGAGGGAGCGGGTGCCGAAACTCAACTGGTCCATCGAATAGACCAGGTCCTCGTCGTTGGAGTCAAACATCCCCAGCGTGGCTTCGTTTTGCAGGGTGGGGGTGTAAAGCCTGCCGAGGTGCGGCACCAATTTGGAAACTTCCGCCTCGATTCTTCGGAATTGTTTGGGCTTGTTGTTGTAGAGCCAGTGCAGGACGTCGGGCAGGTTGGCAATATCGGCCGTGAGCATCTGCTGGCCGAGGATGGGCGAGGAGGTGGGCAGCTTGCGCATGGGATCGGCCCATTCCAGGCAGGCGAACTGCTGGAAAACCGCGTCGGCCAGCTCGCAAGAAACGGGCCAGGACTCCGCCGCATCCGGACGGCCCAGCCGCAACCGGTAAGGTTGGAGCTTCTCCGGCCTGGCCTCCAGCGGCACGGGTTCGGAGGGCAGTTCGCCTTTGCGCTGTTTGCAGAGGGTTTCCAACTGCCCGCAAAAAAACTCGACGCCGGCGGGCGCGCCTTTGGTGGAAAAAATCACGAAAAGCCGGCTGCCTTCGAGATTGGGGGTGGAAAGCTCCTCCTCAAAATGGTCCCGGCCCACGGTGATTTTGAGGGTGAGGACCGAGAGCAAATCCGAATTGAGCGCGTCGGACAACGCATTCTGGGGATTGCCGGCAAAGAGGCGGCGGACGAATTCCACCCGCCTTTGCGGGGCGAAGACAAAGTCAAACAGAAATTCCATCGTTTCCTCGGGGCGCTTGAGGTGAATCAGCTCGACAACGTCATGGCCGCGGGAGGCCAGGGCGCGCTCGAAACTGACGGCGGCCTCGGAGAGAAACTTGAAGGCGTCCAGGATGTTGGACTTGCCGGCGTTATTGGGACCCATGAGCAACACCACGTTGTTCAGGTTGTCCAGCTCGAGGCGCTTGATGCTTTTGTAATTGCAAAGCGCCAGGCGCTTGAGGGTCAGATGACTCAGTTCAATCACGCAGGCTCTTACATAGCCGCTTTTGCAGAAGTCTCAAGGGTATTCATCGGGCCGTCAGGGTGCGCCCCTTGTTGGAGATCGTTCCGGCGCGTTATTTTTCAGCGTCCCGCGGCGCGGCGGCGGGGTTGTGGGCGGGAAGATCGGCGCGGTTGACGATGAGGGGATTGTCCAGCAGTTGGCGGGTGTTCATGTTTTCCGCCAGGCTCCACCTCGCGTTCCAACACATGAAGAAACAGGTCTTGGGAAAACCGCTTCTGATGCCGGCCAGGAAACGGGTGTAGTCATAGTCGCCGGGCGGATCTTTTGCGCCGTGCGGACCGAATTCGGTGAACCCAAAGGGTTTGGGCAGGGCGGCCAGTTCCGCATAACCCTTGATGTGGCCTGGATCGACAAAATCGGTGTAGGCGTCCAGTCCGACCAAGTCCGCATACGAGTCGCCCGGATAGTAAAGGGCGGGGTTCCCGCCCTGGTTGGGACCATAGACCCAGAGAAGATTGTTCAAGCCTTTGGTGTGGGTGAAATACTCGAACATCTGCCGCCAAAGCTTGATAAAAGATTCGGGGTCCTTGGCGCCCCACCAGAACCAGCCGCCGTTCATTTCATGAAAGGGCCGCCACAGGACGACAACCCCGGCGTCGTCCAGTTCCTTCAAACCGGCGGCGAGCTGGTCAAGTTCGCGCATCCAGCGACGATGAGTGTCGCTGTCAGGCGCCAGCAAACTGGCAAGGTCCAAGTCTTTGGCATGCAGTCCGCCTCCGTTGGCGCCGGTCGGATTGTAGAGATGAGCGCTGACCGACACCAACCCGCCTTTCTTCCAGTAGGCGATGGCCGTTCGGTTGGGGTTCCTTGTCTCCAGTCCGCCCTTCCAAAAATCCGCATAATCAACCCCTATGATCGCCGGCCAATGACCCGTCTTTTTCGATACCGCAGTGATTTGGCGCAGATTTGCCAACGGCCCGAAATTGGAGAATTGCCCCGAGACAATGCGGCGCGAGGGCGAGCCGGAAAGATCCTGGAAATACTTCAGCAGCGCGCGGGTCCCGGCGTCGGCCATTGGATTGGCCGGTTCCGAGGCGGGACCGGCCAGGGCGACCGAAGCCAGGATCGGCAGAAGGAGGAACAGGGCGAAAATTCTCATTGACTCAGGTCCTGGGCGGCAATTGGCGGGCCAGGCCCTTGTTCTGCAGCGCGGCAAACTTGGGCAGGCCGCCTTCCGTCGGGACTTTGATCTCGCCTTCAATGAGCGGACGGGCGTACTGGACAAATTTCTCGTTCGGCATAAAGCCGTCCGCGCTCACCCAATCGCGCGGCAGAAGATGCTCGACGTTGGCGATGTCCGACAAGGGCTGCAAGCCGGTGGTCGAGGCATAGGCGGGGCCGCTCTGGCGGACAATCTTGACCATGAACCCGCTCTTGCCTTCGACCGCCGCGCGCACGGCCGCTTCGCCGCAGGCCGCCGCCTCCGCGGCGTCGGTCGCGCTGGCAAAGTGGGCGGCGCAACGTTGCGCATAGCCGAGTTTGACGGAGCGCGTCTTGGTGTTCAGCCTGCCATAAACAACCTCGGCCAGACGGTCCGCCGCGCCGGAGAGCACGGGATGCCCAAAGGCATCCAGTCGCGAGGTGTCCGCGCTGTATTCGCTGCCGTCGGGATTCTTCAAACCTTCGCCCACCACGACAATGCAGTAGCGAATGGCCTGGATGGCCGCCGTCACCCTGGCCAGGAAGGCTTCCTCGTTAAACGGAATTTCCGGCAACAAAACAACGTGCGGCGCGGAGTCCGGCTCGCGTTTGGCCAGCACGGTGCCGGCGGCGATCCAGCCCGCGCTGCGACCCATGACCTCGATGACGCAACAGGACCCGTCATCGGTGGCCATGCTGCTGACGTCGGCGGCGATTTCCATGACGGTGCAGGCGTTGTACTTGGCCACGGAGCCGTAGCCGGGGCAATGATCGGTGTGCGGCAGATCGTTATCGATTGTTTTGGGGACGCCGATGATGCGCATTTCGTAGCCGCGCCGGAGGGCTTCCTGATGAATTTTATCGGCGGTGTCCTGCGAATCGTTGCCGCCGATGTAGAGGAAATAGCGGATGTCGTGGGCCTGAAACACGTCGAAAAGGCGGTCCATTTCCCTGGCGGCTTTTTCGGGTTTCTTTTTGAAATCAATCTTGTACCGGCAGGTGCCGAGGGCCGCAGCGGGAGTGTGCTTGAGAGCTTCGATGGTTTCGGGCCGTTCCTGGCCCAGATCGATCAGATGCTCGTTGAGAATGCCCAAAATGCCGTTCCTGCCGCCATAAACATGGGAGAGGCAGCGATGATGGCGGGCTTCCTGCACGACGCCCGCCACACTGGAATTGATGACGGCGGTGGGGCCTCCGGACTGGGCCACCAGAAGATTTCCAATTAACTCTTTCATACGCAGGCGCAAGGTTAGCAAACCATCCCTTCCCGATGTAAAGGACAAAGGGATGTGCCCCGGCCTCCTGGCTTCGCCCGTCGAATGGCTTGTCTGATTCCAATTATGGGCTAGAGTGGACCAATGAGTTCAATACCGCCGCAAGCCCGGTCAGATCGGCGAACGAATGCGCCGGGCGGTCGGAAGCCTTCCGTCGTTTTGCCGGCAGTCATTGTTGGGCTGCTGATTGTTGGCGGTGCGGTCGCTTACAAGATGTTTGAAGGTTCGCCGCCCGCCGCCGCGCCGGTGGCGGCGCCGGCGGCAACGGTCGGGCCAGCTGAAAAGCATCCCGCGGTCCAGGCCATCGCACCCGGCGAGGAAATCGCCGAAACCCCCGCCGCGCCAGTCGCGGTTGCGCCCGGGTTGGCGGCGACGGCTCCGCCGGCCCGTGTTCCTCGGATCGAACCGGTCGCCGATTCGCGGCAGTTGATGACCAATCTGACGTCGCTCGATCTCAAGGGGCCGATTACCGCGGAGGACGCTCAAAAATGGAAGGAGAGCCTGCAACAGTTGGTTCACCAGGGGCCTTTGTCCGTGGCTCCGATTCTGGAATACCTGGCGCAGAATCAGGACGTGAACTATGCCGGGGTGACAGGCGCCGATGCATTGGGGTATTCCTCCTTGCGGGCGGGCTTGCTGAACGCCCTGGGGCAAATCGGCGGGCCGGAAGCCACGGCGGCCATGCTCCAGACTTTGCAAACGACCGTCTTTCCGGCCGACATTGCGGCCTTGGCAGCGACATTGGAACAACAAGCGCCGGGGCAATACTCGGATGAAGTTCTGACGGCAGTCCGGGCGCAGTTGGCCCTGGCGGCGCAGGATCAATTGGGCAGCGCCAACGTGGGGCCATTGTTTCAACTCCTGTCCAGCGCCGCGGCCAATGGCACCGATGTCACGGCGGATTTGGCGCAGTACAGCGCCAAATGGCCCTACTACGCAACCATCGAACTGGCCAATCTGCCCAATGCCGCCGGGGTCCCCTCCCTGATTCAAATGGCGCAAGACAACACGGGGGGGAATCAAACCGCCGCCGCGCAAGCCCTGGCCCAACTGGCGCCGCAGAACAGCCAGGCCCTCAGCGCGTTGCTGAGCATGGCCCAGCAAGGACAACTTTCCGACTTTGAATTGGCGCAACTGGCGCCTTACCTGGCCGGACGCGAGAACCAATTAGGCTCCGAGAATCCTCCCGGAACCAGCACCCAGGGATTGCATATTGCCAATGGAAACCAGGATTTTTCGGTCTCGGATCTCTTGAATGCATTGACGCCCGACCAAGTCACCCAGCGTCTTTCGATCATTGACCAGCTTTTGCAATCCATCCCCGCCGGCGACACCCAGGCCCAACAAGCCCTGCAACAGCAAAAAGGCGCCTTAACCGGTCGGCAGGCGAAATAGCGAACCGCCGCAAAGATGGCCGGAAACGCCAGATTGATAGATAGGTCCAAAAAATCGGTAACATCGGTTACATTGTTGATAATCAACGACTTAGCCGGTAACACCAGGAGTAACAGAGCGGTAACATGTTACTGCTTTTAATTGCCTGAGTGAGGAAATGGCTAAATTTAACCATCCATTTCGATCATCGGTTGGTATGCCACCGAAAACAGAACCCCTTTGGCTACTTCAAATACATCTGGCCCAAGTCGAAAACCTGACGATGCGAGCCGTCTTGGAGGTAGCCGATCTTGAAGGCGAAAAGATCAACGGTATAATTTGTTCCCTTTGGGAATTCTTGGAGAGCGGCCACGATGTCAGACATGCCCAGTTCTGCGTTGTGGCGTTGAACCGCCAAATTGGCTGCATTTGTGCCAGCTTGTGCGTCAGCCTGCTGACGGGCGGCGCTGGCGTATCCCGCTTTCGCGGCCTTGTGAACGTGGCGGGGAAGCAGGTTGGTATTGCCGAGCTGACCCTTGAGGTCATAATATTGGCCCACTAAATCGTCCCATTCAGCCTTGTCGGCCACTGGTGGATTGCGGAGTATAATTTTGTTGGTGACGGTGTGTGACGGCAAATCTTCAATCACCGCCTCGCAGAGCCATCCATAGGCAACGTTGGAGAGGAAATGGCCTTCCTTGATGAGTTGCCAGCCCGGCATCGGCGGCGGGGTCAGGGAAGACAATTGCGGCGGCTTGCCCGACTGCCGGGCGCTGGAAAAAATGCGCTGGTAAACCCCAAAATTATCCCGCCACCATGCGAACTGGGGATGCAAATCGACCTTCCGATTATTAATGATTCGGATCGGGTAGCGCCAGCACGGGCGTGTTGGGTCTGGCGATCCGCCGGGGCCGCCGCCTTCAGTTTGTCCGCCTAATGTTTCTTGAGCTTGGGCGGTCAGGCAACCCGGAAACATCACGAGCATCGCCAGGCATGATGCCGCCTTCCAATTCAACCTCATGCTGACAATTCAAGCCTCGCCCGGCCGTTCCGTCAACGCTGTTCTCCTTTCTCCATGCCGTTTCCTTTCCGATCATACTCCAGGTTGCTAGTCTTCAAAAAGTTCTTCGGTTGTTGACTCAGCATCATCCTTCGCAGAAAACTGTGCCAGCAATGACTTGAGCTGATCGGAGTTGAACATCTTCTTAATTTTCGCAATCTCCTCGTTTGCTAATTGGTCGCAGCGTTCGTTTCCATCATGCCCTGCGTGTCCTTTGAGCCAACGCCAGTCAATTTTGTGCTTTGATACTGAGGAATCGAGCGTCCGCCAAAGATCTTCGTTCTTCACCGGCTTCTTAGACTTTGTCCTCCACCCGTTGCGTTTCCAATTCAGCAGCCAATCGGACACCCCGTTCTTCACATATTCAGAGTCGGTGTAGAACTCGACTTCGCAAGGTTCTTTGAGGGCACTAAGAGCTTCAATTGCCGCTTGCAATTCCATTCGGTTGTTCGTCGTAGCCGGAACCCCACCGCTCATCTCTCGCTTGTTTTGTCCATATTCAAGTATTGCTGCCCAGCCACCCGGCCCCGGATTTCCATGACAAGCGCCATCAGAATGGATGACCACCTTTTTCATCAATTCAACTGGCCAACAGGTCTTTAATGTTAATATGGAAACCGGCTTCTTGAAGTTCAGCCGCAAGCCGCTGTTTAACTTCACTAACGTGTTTGTTGAACGGAATGTAAACGAGGCCGTGGATATCGGATGGCAACTCAACATCCCCTTTGTGCAGAATTGCAACGCGCTTTCGGCCCAAAGTTGAAAGGAACATGCCGAGCTCTAAAACAACGTTTTGGCGAGCACGAAATTTCTTCTCTGTCGGGCAGTCGCGTTTGTGCCCTTCGTCGTCAGGAGTTAGCAACACACAAGCATACTTCACGTTTGCGCGATACTTCTCCAACATCTCAATGATTGTCTGGCCTTCGGCAACGAGGTTCGCCAGAATCACGGGCTCGAGTTTCAAACGACGAAGCAGAAGTTCAAGCTGCTCTCTGGCCTCGGTGTCGTGTCCATAGACGATGAAAATCTTTTCCGCAGGCAGTAGCAGCAGGCTTTGAGGAGTTGCGACTCCTTGTGCAGAACTAACAATGGGAACCGACTGAAGTAACTGCTCCGCTCGTTTCTTCTCAGCGCTGTCTTTTCCTTGGACTAGAACTTTCCCGGTCGAGGGGAACAAATTTATCTTCGTTCCTTCGGGAAGTGTGAATTGGAGGCCGTTATTGATTTCTCTTCGCGCAACCGAAGGCCATTCGGTGTGCAAAGTCCGATGAACGCTTTCTTCCGTTTGTTTTGCCATGCGCCGATTTTATGCTTTTGCGAACAGTTCCGCAGCTTTTTTGTGAACTCTGTTCGGCGGCGATTCACAGGCCTGTAACCGCTTCATTGGCCTTCGGGATTTTTCAAAATGCCGGGTTCCATTATGCGGGTTCACCGGATTCCAGTTCGTAAACCATGCGCCAAATGCGGTCCGATTCACCCCGCTCTATGACTTGAAGTGGAGTCGAACCATCAAAAGCGGGGTTGGGATCCTTGAGCCAGGAGCCGATGGCCTCGGGGGACACCAAATTCTCCAAAGCCGCAAACAGCCGTTTAATTTCGGTCAGGCGCCTGGCAGTGGAAGAACTGAGCTTGGAACCCTGAGACCAGTTTGATACGTCACGAAGCGAAAACCCGGTCATGCGGGTCAACGCCTACGTTACTTTATTACTTCTACAGGCCGGAGCCGCTCATCGGCGCGGTGGCGTTGGTGCCGGCGCTTTTTGTTGTGTTTATCATTACATCCAACTTACTGGCCAGTTCTTCGGCCATCTCATAATGTTTCCGCAAGGTTGGCAGGGTCTTCTCGGCAAATCTCTTGAGCTTTTTGTCCGACAAACTTTGCGTGGCTGCGTAAAATTCATTTATGGCATTGGTGTGGTCGCCGACCATCTCAGCGGCATAAGACTGATCAAATTGATTGCCGGATGACGGCTGCAAACGTTGGATGGCCCGATAATCGGCGAGATAGGGCAAATTCGTCAACGTCAGCAATTGGCCGCCTTTGAGACTGGCGGGGTTTGAAATCAATGGATTACTCCAGTTCGGATCATCCGCTGAAAACGTATTGGTGGCCGGGATGCTCAATCCTTCGCCCTCGGCAATCTTCATCAGCTTTTCGTTGGCCTTGGTATGATCCTTTACCATGCGTTGGGCAAATTGTTTCACGTCTGTGTTTTGGGTTTTTCCAAGTGCGATTTCACCGAGGCGCACTTCTTTCATTCCGCCCGCCAGCGCATCCTGGACAAATTGCTGCGATGTGAGCGTCATTGGCGCTTGGTTTGTGGGAGCCATGTTGTCACCGGCAAAAGCCCCCGTTGCCATGCTGGAAACACCCAGCACCAGAATAATTTTGTTCATTATTTTCATAATCTTGAATTCATTTTCAAATTTTGATTGACATTTCCCATTTAGTTTCATGCCCACGGCCGGCATGGGCCGTTTTCGTGATCTTCTTCTTACTCCACAGGTTGGCAAGTCTTTTTTTCCAGTCCGCTCCCGGTTTTTGTCTGGCAAAGGAGCGCTCCACTCCGATTTGCGCCCTTCCACAGGCTTTTCCACACCATGCGAAGACACCGCTCCCGTCGTTTTCATTGTTTTCAAGCGGGTCCATTCACTTTTCCGTTACCCTGATGCCGCTACGGGCAACCTCAGCCGACCAATCCCCTCCAGAATGGCCCGGAACAACTCTCGCGGAACCGCCACCTCCGCCATCTGGAAGATTATCTGCCGGGAATGGCGCACGACTTTCGCCCCGATCTTGGTCAGTTTCTCCCGCAACGTCGTCAATGTCCAGTGACGAACCGACCGGGGCAACACCGTTTGTCGCAGAAAATTGCCCAGGTTGTGGGCCAGCACGAACAGTTGCAGCCGAACCTGGTTGTCCACAAAGTCATGACAGGACAGGCGCGTCCATTTGACGGCGTTCTTTGCCTTCCTTAATCCACTGCTCCGCCGTGCCACGCTGGTTGTAGAACCGCAGCTTATCGAGTTCAAACCACAGCTTGGTGCGAAGTCCTGTGGGAGTAATTTGATGGTGAACAACCACGAGCCTCGATCCCGGCAGAGCCGCCGCCAGTAAACCGGCTGAAATGGTGCAAACCCGCGAAATTGATGCTTTGCAAGTGGTTGACATATAGGGCTTTATGCAGTCAGTAAATCTGCATTTGCAAAAGCCATAATCCCGCCAGCCGTTGTCACCAGTATTGGTGACTGGCGGGAATTGGGGGTTCTGGTAATCTATCCCCAGTTGACGGTGCAAAAATGCAGGTTTCCGTGTGTGTGCCAGGGCGTTTAACTGCGGCGCCGCAAGGTCAACAGATTTGAGTTTGGAAATTTGTTCTCATCAGAAGGCCGGGGTGCAAATCCCGGCCTTCTGCGCTTTTAGCGGGGCACAATAGGGCCTCCCGGTCACGGACAAGGGCTTCGCCCGCTCTGCCCTTTTCAAGAAATTGGAACTTTGAACCGGGCGGGCTGTGCGGTAGGCTGGGAGCCATGTTGCGTTTGCGGGCGATTGGACATTGGGCCGTGCTGTTTTTGCTGATGAGCTGCCTGGGTGGCTGTTTTCAGGGGGAGAATCACCTGGACGAAGAGCAGGACCCGCATTTTCAACGGGGCCGCAACCTGGCGAGCAGCCAGGACTTCAAAGGCGCGGCGGAGGAGTTTGAAAAGGCGCTGGAAACCAATCCCGACTCGGCCGCCGCCCATTTTGAATTGGGCTGGCTTTATGACACCAAGCTCAATGACTACGCGGCCGCCATTTATCATTATGAGCGGCATTTGAAGTTGCAGCCTGATTCGGAGCGCGCGGCCCTGGTCAGGGAACGGATCCGGGGTTGCAAACAGGAACTGGCCAACAGCGAATTTCCGCTGCCCAACAGCCGGAATTTGCAGCGGGAGGCCGACCGGCTCAACGCGGAGAACTTGCTGCTCAAACAACAATTGGAGGCGCTCAAAAACCAACTCGCGGCCCTCACCCCCGCCGCACAGAGCCGCGTGGAACCGGCGCGCCAGGCCGCCGCCCCCGCCGCCGCGCGCGCGGAAACGCCGCGTTCGACCGCGCCGCCCGCCCCGGCGCGCCCGCGTGTGCATATCGTCAAAGCGCATGAAACCATCACGTCCATCGCCGCCGAGTATGGCATCAAGGCCAGCGCCGTCCTGGCGGCCAACCCGCGGACTGATCCGAGGCGCTTGCGGATTGGGCAGAGCCTGAATTTGCCTTGAAGGGAAGGCGTTCCCGGCTTTTTTGCCTGATTTGAGCCTTCTTCCGGTATTGGCCTTTCATCGGAGAAGAAATGTCCCGCTTTTCCCAAATTCAGGAGAGCTTTTCAGAAGGCATTCGTAAGACACTTATTGGTTGATCCCAATTTGAGCCGGTGTGGCATGGCCCCGGCAAGTCTGCGCCCCATGCCACATTTAAACCGTAATTCAGAAGGCTTTAAAATGAGCCGTGCAATCAAAAGAAGTTTTACAGTACCTCGCCTCCACCCTTGCGCCCAAGGCGGACCAGGATGGACGGCGGATAGGAAACAAAGGACCTTATGAAAATTAAAATTCAATATTCATTCAATCGCCCCGGCGGAGCCTCGTGCGCTGCCTGGGTCCCACTGGCCTTGCTGGCGCTCTGCGCTCTGCACTCTCCACTCTCCACTGCCGAGGCCCAAAGCACGGCCTTCACCTATGAAGGCCAGTTGAACAGCAGCAACAGTCCGGCCAACGGCAATTACGACTTCACTTTCGCCCTGTTCAACAACAGCAGCACCAACACCGGCCAGGTCGGCAGCACGCTGACCAATCTCGACGTGGGCGTGACCAACGGCCTCTTCAGCGTCACGCTCGACTTTGGCGCCGTCTTTACCGGCAACGCCACCTGGCTGGCCATGGGTGTGCGCACCAACGGCGGCGCCAACTTCACCGGGCTCAGGCCGTCGCAGGAACTGACGCCCATGCCCTATGCCATCATGGCCAACACGGCCAGCAACCTGCTGGGCACGCTGCCCGCCGCGCAATTGAGCGGCACCTTGCCCTCCAGCGTGCTGGCCGGATATTCCGGCACCGTGACGCTGACCAACGGCAGCAACAGCTTCAACGGTTCGTTCTCCAGTTCCTTTGGCGGCATCGGCGGGCTGGGCAACAAGCGGCTACACCGTCACCACCAACGCCAACGGCACAAACAGCATCACCATCACGACGCCCGCGGGCAATTTGTTTTTCCGGCTGTGTCAGTAGAGTACTTCAAAGCGTTCGACTACCACTCCCATTCCTCCTCGTCCCAGCGAGTGGGCGCAGCATCCTTGAGAGTCAGCTTGTCATCTTCGCTCGCGGCCATTTTGCCAAAGGCCTCCTCCCATCCTTCCCGCGCCGGGTTCAGGCTGCGTATGACCAGACAACCCCCCTGCGCCTCCACTTCCACCTCGTTCTGCAAGTGGCAGACATCCAGCAGCGGTTGCGGCACCGGGATGGCCGGTGAATCGGCCAGATGGATTATTTTGGATTTCACCCCGGCAGTCTAAGAGTTTATCCCTGTAAAGTCAAGAGCGGCGGGAGTTTGCACCCAAACCCAGTCCGTCCGCGGCAGGGTGCCGGCGGTGAATTGGGGCGGGCGAATTAAACCGCTTGGCATTTCCAATTTTTGGTGGTTCAATCCGGGCATCGCTCAGGCAAATGGCCGGGCGGGAACTATTGGATACGTTATGCAAAAATACGCTCCGTCCGACATCCGCAACTTCGCCATCGCCGGCCATGCTTCCTGCGGCAAAACCACGTTGAGCGAAGCCATGCTGGCTTGCAGCGGCGTCATCGGCCGCATGGGCCGCATCGCCGACGGCAGCACGGTTTCCGATTATCACGCCAGCGAGAAGCAGCGGCACATCTCCGTGCATGCCTCCCTGCTCCATGCCGACTGGATGGGCAAGAAGTTCAACATCCTCGACACCCCCGGCTACCTGGACTTCATCAGCGAAGCGCTCTGCGCTCTGCGCGTGGCGGATTTTGCCCTGATCGTGGTCCATGCCCAGCATGGCATCAGCGTCGGCACCGAGCGGGTCTGGAATTATGCAACGGACTTCGGCATCCCGAAGATTCTGGTCGTCAACGCCCTGGACAAAGTCAACTCGAATTTCGACCAGGTCCTGGCCTCCGCCCGCGAACATTTCGGCCCCGGGGTCTTTCCCATGAACACGCCGGTCAATCCCGGCCCCGGCTTCAATCAGGTGCTGGACGTGTTGCGCAACGAGATCGTCACTTACGATGTCGCCGGCGGCCGGGGAAAATTCACGGAGGCCCCGGCCACGGGCCAATGGCAGGATCAAGTGGCCAAACTGCATCGGGAATTGGTCGAATACATCGCCGAATCGGATGATTCGTTGCTGACGAAATACCTGGACGAAGGCGGGCTGTCGGAAGAGGAGTTTCGCGCCGGCATCCACGCCGCCGTGCAGAAGCAGCATTTTATTCCGCTCTTCTGCACGTCAGCCGAGAGCAATGTGGGAGTGGCGCGCCTGATGGATTTCATCGCCAAGTACGGCTCCTCGCCGGTCGATCGCAAACGTTACGCCGCGGTGGACGGCGGCGGCGCGGCGGCGGAGGTCCGGCTGACCGACCCGGAGCCGGTGGCCTACATTTTCAAGACGATGGCCGAGGCGCACTTCGGCGAGCTTTCCTTTTTCCGCGTTTATTCCGGGAGCCTCAAGGCGGGCATGGAACTGTTCAACGCCGACCGCGGCGTGACCGAGCGCATCGGCCAGCTTTATATTCTCAACGGGCGCGAACGCGCGATGGTGGACGAATTGACCGGGGGCGATATTGGCGCGGTGGTGAAGTTGAAGGACACGCACACGGGGAACACCCTGTGCTCCGCGGGGCGGCCGGTCAAATTGATGAAGGTGCAGTATCCGCAGCCGACCATTCATGCCTCGTTGCAAAGCGCCGCCAAGGGTGAGGAAGACAAGGTCGCGGCCGGCCTGGCGGCGTTGCATGAGGAAGACCCCGCTTTTGTCTATCGCGTTGATCCTGAATTGCACCAAACCATCATTTCGGCCCAGGGCGAACTGCACCTCGACGTGCTGGTGGACCGCCTGAAACGGCGGTTCAACGCCCATGTGGAGTTGGGCGAACCCCGCATTCCATTCCGTGAGACGATCAAAGCCCCGGCTGATTCCAAATACCGGCACAAAAAGCAAACCGGCGGCGCCGGGCAATTCGCGGAAGTCTGGATGCGCATCGCGCCGCTGCCCCGCGATTCCGGCGTCGAATTCACCGAATCCCTTTCCGGCCAGAACGTGGACCGCGTTTATGTGCCGTCGGTCGAGGAAGGCGTGCAGATCGCCTGCCGCGAAGGCATCCTGGCCGGATGCAAGGTGGTGGATGTGAAGATAGATTTCTACGACGGCAAAATGCATCCGGTGGATTCCAAGGACATCGCCTTTCAGATCGCCGGATATTTCGCCTTCAAGGAAGCGTTCATGAACGGGCGGCCCTGCCTGCTGGAGCCCATTCATCTGATCGAAGTGCGCATCCCGGAGGATTGCCTGGGCAAGGTGATGGGCGACATCTCCAGCCGGCGGGGCCGGATATTGGGGATCGACACCGACGGGCAGTTTCAGGTCATTCGCGCCGAGGTTCCGGCCCGCGATCTGTATCGCTATTCCAGCCAGCTTCGGTCCCTGACCGCCGGCCGGGGCATTCACACCGAGAAATTCGATCATTACACGGAAATGCCGCGCGACTTGGAACAGAAAGTGATTGAGGAGGCGAAAAAGCGCAAAGCGGAAGCCAGCGCCAAATAGAGAGAGCCGTCAAATCTCAAAAACCGTGATTTCCGGGCGGCAATTGAAGCGGATGGGCGTGGCCGGCCAGCCGATGCCAGGATTGACATAGAGCCGTCCGGCCGGGACACGGAACATTCCCAGGTCATATTTGCCCGCCTGTGGCGAGAACATGGGGATGACTTTATCACCGTTTGGCCGGGAAACAACCTTTGGCACAATGGCCCAACAAAGCCGTGTTTTGGAGCTTGACGGTTGCGCCAGGGGGGGTATGATAAACGAGCAACGAACAGTTTGTTGCTGGATTCGTCCAGCGCGGAAGTCGGAGAGCCAGGTTCTGCCGGCTTTTTTATTCCCCGTGTGGGGAAATTGGCAATGTTATGAACGCGGATTTTTTGGCAGTGTTGGAATTCTGGGAGCGCGAGAAAGGCATCAGCCGGGACGTCCTTGTCCAGGCGGTGGAAGAGGCGCTGGTTTCGGCCGCGAAAAAGGCGGTCGGTCCGGCGCGGGAACTGCGTTGCGCCATCGACACCAAGAACGGAGACATCAAGGCCTTCGCCAAGCTGGTGGTTTCTGAAAAGGTCGTTTCCAAGCACGACCAGATCTCGGTATTTGACGCCCGGCGCATCAAGCCCGACGCCCAACTGGGCGAGGAGTTGGAGAAGGAAGTCACCCCCGCGGGATTCGGACGCATCGCTTCGCAATACGCCAAGCAGGCGCTGATGCAGCATATTCGCCGCGCGGAAAAACAACTGATTTTCACGGAATTCAAAGACCGGGTCGGCGACATCATGAGCGGGGTCGTCCGCCGCTTTGAGCGGTCCGACGTGACCATCGATCTGGGAAAATACGAGGCGTTGCTGCCCAACCGGGAACGGGTCCCGACCGAGGAATATCAAATTGGCGAACGCATTCGCTGCTATGTCAAGGCCGTGGAAAGCGGGCCGCACGGCCCGGAGATCATCCTGTCGCGGGCCGACCCGCAGTTTGTCATCAAGCTCTTCCAACTGGAAGTTTCGGAAATAAACGACGGCACCATTGAAGTCAAAGGCATCGCCCGCGAACCCGGTTTCCGCACCAAGCTCGCCGTCCACACCCGCGACCCGAAGGTGGACCCGGTCGGCGCCTGTGTCGGCTTGCGCGGCCAGCGTGTCAAGAATATCGTGCGCGAGCTCAACAACGAAAAGGTCGATATCATCAAGTGGGACGCCAACATCAAGAACTATATTGCCAACGCCCTGGCCCCCGCCCAGCTCAAGGCGTTCATCGTGGATGAAGCCCGGCGCCGGGTGAAAATCATGGTGGCGGAGGACCAGCTTTCCCTGGCCATCGGCAAGCGCGGCCAAAACGCCCGCCTGACCTCCAAGCTGACGGGCTGGCAAATTGACATCGAGCCGGAAACGGTGGTCATCTTTGGTTTTGAAGAAAAGGTCGCCCAGGCGGTGCAAACCATCGCCGCCGTTCCCGGCCTGACCCCGGAAATCGCCAGTGTGTTGGTGCATGCGGGATTTTCGAGTTTGGAAGCTTTGTTTCAGGCGGAGTCCGGTGATTTGGAACAGATAGAGCAGATCAAGGGCCAGGCGCCTGCGATCATGGAAGCGATCAAGGCCGAAGCGGCGCGGCGCAACGTCGCCGAAACCGCCGCCAAGCCGGAGTCGCCCTGATGATATGGGCTGGAAGTTCACAATGTTGGCATGTTAAGATCATGAGAGCTTTGTGGGCCGGTTGCCCGAAAAATTATTATGCCCGTTCGTATTTACGACTTAGCAAAGAAACTTGGCATCGAAAGCAAGCTCGTGCTTGCCAAGGCCAAGGAATTGGGCATGGTGGCCGCCAAAGTTCCCTCCAGCTCGCTGGACAAAATCACCGCCGAGTTTCTTGAGGAACAACTGGCCAGGGAGCACCCTAAAACTCCCGCGCCGGCTGAAGTTGTTTCGATTGCCCCCCCTCCACCCCCGGCGCCGATCACCATCATATCCGAGCCTGTCCGGGAAGCCGGCGTTTCCCCCGCGCCCGCGGAAGCATTGCCGGGAGCCGTCGAAATCCCGGCCCCGGCCGCTTCCGCGGCAAAGGTGGATCACGAAGCGCCGCTCATGCCGGCGGAAATTCCGCCCCCCGCGCCGCCGTTGCCGCCCCATCTGCCTAAAATTGGCGAGAAGGTGGGTTTTGTTGTGTTGCCGGCAAAGCCTGCGCCCCGCCCGCCGCCCGAGAAACCGGCCGCCCGCGGTTTGGCCGGCGGCAAAACGGATTTTGCGCGGCGCGGCGACATTCGCGCTGTTCGAGGCGGAGCCGCGGCTCCGGCCGCCCAGCCTTTGCCCGGCCAAAGATTGGGGCAGAAACCAGCGCCAAAACCGCCGGCCGCCCCGGCGCCGCCCAAGCCGGACAAATTTGTTCCGCCCGCTTCCGGCGAAATCATCACGCTGAAACCGCCCATCATCGTCCGCGATCTGGCGGAGCAACTGAAGCGCAAACCCCATCAAATCATCGCCGATCTGATTGACGCGGGCGTTTTTGCCAATGTCAACCAGTCCATCGACGAGGATGTGGCGCAAAAGATTTGCGCCAAGTATAATTTCCGTTTCGAGGTGGAGAAGCGGGAGCGGGGCGGCGGGACCCACACCCCGGTCAGGAAGGTCGAGCTGGACATCGAGGACAAGCCGGAAGAGATGAAGCCGCGGCCGCCGGTGGTGACCATCATGGGGCATGTTGATCACGGCAAAACGACCCTGCTGGACGGGATTCGGAAAGCCAACGTGGCGGCGGGGGAAGCCGGCGGGATTACCCAGCATATTGGCGCCTACACGATCTCGTTTCCCCATCCGGAACGGAAAAATGACCTGCAACAAATCACCTTTCTGGACACCCCGGGCCACGCGGCCTTCAGCGCCATGCGCGCGCGGGGGGCGACGGTGACGGACATCGTGGTGCTGGTGGTGGCGGCCAATGACGGCGTGATGCCGCAAACGGTGGAGGCGCTGAGCCACGCGCAAGCGGCCAAGGTCCCCATTCTTGTGGCAGTCAACAAGTGCGACCATCCCAACGCCAATCCGATGAAAGTCCGCCAGCAACTCCAGGAAAGGGGCCTGGTGCCGGATGACTGGGGCGGGGAAACGATTTTCGTCGATGTCTCCGCGCTGACCAAGCAGGGCGTTGACAAGCTGTTGGAAATGATTTTGCTCCAGGCCGATTTGCTCGAACTGAAGGCCAACCCGGACCGCCGCGCCAAAGGCAATGTGATCGAGTCGGGTCTGGAACCCGGCGGCCCCACCGCCACCGTGCTGGTGCGCAAAGGCACTTTGCGGGTGGGCGACGTGGTGATTTGCGGCCCCTATTGGGGCAAAGTGCGCGCTTTGATCAGCGAGGAAGGCGCGCGCCAGAAAGAGGCCGGCCCCTCGGTCGCGGTGAAAATCCTCGGTCTCAACGGGATTCCCGAAGCCGGCCTGGAATTCAGCGTGCTGGAAGACGAAAAAGCCGCGCGCGACCTCGCCCACCAGCGCACCCAGGAGGCGCGGACGCAATCGACCGAAATCCGGGCCAAAGTCACGCTGGAGAATCTCTTTGCCACGCTCGACGCTTCACAGGGCAAGACCCTCAGAGTGATCGTCAAAGCCGACATGCAAGGTTCGGTGGAGGCCATTGTCGAGGCGCTCAAGAAAATCGAGGGTGGCCTGGTTTCGTTGGAAGTGATCCACAGCGCGGTGGGGACGATCACGGAATCCGACGTGCTGCTGGCCTCGGCGTCCGAGGCCGTCATTCTTGGCTTCCACACGCGCATCGATGCTGACGTGGCCGATCTGGCCAAGCGGGAGGGCGCGCAGATCAAACTTTATTCCATCATTTACGAACTGATCGATCAGGTCAAGGAAGCGATGGCCGGTTTGCTGGAGCCGGATGTCAAGGAGGTCGTGATTGGTTCGGCGGAAGTCCGCAAGGTTTTCGAGCTGTCCAAAGGCGGCCACGTGGCCGGCTGCATGGTCAGCAGCGGGCGCATCGTGCGGGGTAAAGCCCGCGTCCTGCGCCGCAAAGGCTTGATTTACGAAGGCATCATCCAGAGCCTGCGCCGATTCCAGGATGAAGTCAATGAAGTGCGCGCCGGCATGGAGTGCGGCATCCGCATCGAAGGTTTCAATGAAGTGCAGGTTGGCGATGCCATCGAATGTTACACCACTGAAAAAACAGCGCCGAAAGCGGCTTGATGCCCAAGGAGGTTGCCATGTCCCTGAGAATGCAACGCGTGCGCAAAATGTTGAAGCGCCAAATCGGCGAAGTCATCCGCCGCGAATTGCCCGTCAGCGAAGTCGGCCTGGTGAACGTCAACGACGTCAACGTCGCCTCCAATCTGAAAACGGCCACCGTCTTCATCGGGGTCCTGGGCGGCGACACCCAAAAGAAGAAGGCCATGGAGGCGCTGGAGAAAAAGCGCAAACGCATTCAAGGCCTGGTCGGCAGGGCCATCATTCTCAAATACACCCCGCAACTGCGCTTCATCCTCGACGAGTCCATTGAACGGGGCAATCGGGTGTTGAGAATCCTGGACGAATTGGAGAAATCCTTCCCGCGGAATGAAATCGCACCTCAAGATCATTGATCGCATTCTGGACAAGATTGCCGAAAGCCAGTCCATCTGCGTCGCGGGCCATATTCGTCCCGATGGCGATTGCGTCGGCTCGCAATTGGGCCTGACCCTGGCCTTGCGCAAGCAGGGCAAGGCGGTCTGGTGCTGGAACGAAGACGCCATCCCGCAAAAGTATGCTTTCCTGGATCCGGACAAACTCCTGCAAAAACCCGGCGGCGTGCGGGAGTTCGACTTGGTCTTCACGGTCGATTGCGCCTCTTTCGACCGCCTGGGCGCCGCGGCTCCGGCCGTCGGGCGGCGCAAATGCCTCATCAACATCGACCATCATCAGAGCAACACGCGCTACGGGGATTTGAATTGGATTTCGGCGCGCGAAGCCTCCACGGGCGAATTGATTTTCCGGCTCTTGCAAGCCGCCAATTGGCCCATCACGCCTGCCATTGCCGATTGCCTGTTCACGGCGGTTTCGACCGACACGGGTTCCTTCCAATATCCCACCACCAAGCCGTTGACCTATCACACCGCCGGCGAACTGGTGAGGCTGGGGGCTAACCTGGAAACCATTTGCCACGAGGTCTATCAGTCCTTTTCCCTCTCGCGCGTCCGTTTGCTCAAGCACCTTTACAGCCATTTTCACCTCACCCACAACAACCAGATCGCCTGGCTCTGGCTCAAGAAAAAGGATTTCGCGCGCACCGGGGCCGATCGCAGCGATACCGAGGGCCTGATCGATCATATTCGCGCGATCGAGCCGGTGGTGGTCGCGTGTGTTTTTGAAGAAGTCGGGGAGGGCCTGACCCGCGTGAGCCTGCGCTCAAAATCTCCGCGGATCAACGTCAACGACATCCTCTCCCAATTTGGCGGCGGCGGCCACGCGGCGGCGGCCGGCGCGCGCATCGCCGGCCAGCCCCTTTCCGTGCAGCGCCGGGTGATCGGCGCGATTAAAAAGGCCCTCGATACCGCCCGCTGATTCATGCATCCATTTGATCCATTCGATGGCGCGGTTCTGATTGACAAACCGGCGGGGCCGACATCGCACGACGTGGTGGACGCGTTGCGCCGCGCCTTTGGACTGGAAAAGGCCGGCCATTGCGGGACCCTTGACCCCAACGCCACCGGTTTGCTCGTCATCGTTTTGGGAAAGGGCACCAAGCTTTCGGAAAAGCTCATGTCCGATGACAAAGTCTATGAGGGCGCGATAAAATTCGGCGAGACAACGGACAGTTACGACGCCGGCGGCGAACTGGTTTCCTCATCGCCCGTGCCACCCCTGACGCTGGAGGAGTTGAACGCCGCGGCGGCCTCCTTCCAGGGCGACCTGATGCAAACGCCTCCCATGGTCTCGGCCGTCAAGATCAAGGGCGTGCCTCTTTACAAAATGGCCCGCAAGGGCATTGAAGTGGAACGCAAAGCGCGCCTGATTCACGTTTACAGCTTTCGTTTTGCCGGCTACTCCGAGCCGCTCGGCCAATTCCGCATCGCCTGCACCAAGGGCACCTACGTCCGCGCCCTGGCCCACGAACTCGGCGAAAAAATCGGTTGCGGCGCCCATCTGGCTTCCTTGCGGCGGGTCGCTTCCGGGAAATTTGACGTCAAGGACTCGATCCCTTTTGAAGACGCTCTCAAGCTTTCCTCCAGTGAGTTGCAAAAGCGGGTCCTGCCCTTCTTGAAATTGGCGCAGCCGGGTTGAAACACCCCGGCCTCCTCTTCGATGAATGTCATCCATGCCGCCGCTGATTTGAACCCCGGGCCGGGCGGCGTTTGCCTGGCCATTGGCGTTTTCGACGGCGTGCATCTGGGCCACCAATGCGTCATTGGCCGGGCCTGCCAGGAAGCCCGCCGGCACGGCGCCATTTCCGTCGTGGTCACCTTCGACCGCCATCCCAACGCCGTCGTCGCGCCGCAACAGGTGCCGCCGCTCATCTATCCGCTCTGGAAGAAACTGCGGGTCATCGCCTCCCTCGGCCTGGACGCCGCCTGCGTCATTCATTTTGACAGGCCTTTCAGCGAAATTTCCGGCGAACAATTCATCCGCAACCTGGCGCGCGATTTCAAGGCCATCCGCGGCATTTGTGTCGGCCAGACGTTTCTGTTCGGCCGCCGGCGTTCGGGCGATGTCGCCCTCCTCAGGGCGCTGGGTGGGGAATTGGGCTTCGCGCTCCATGCCCTGCCCGATGTCTTCCTGGGCGGCCAGCCCGTCAGCAGCACTCGCATTCGCGAGGCTGTTCACGCTCTCCAGTTTGATTTGGCCGGGCAAATGTTGGGCCGGACCTACACCCTTTGCGGGCGGGTCGTCGCCGGCGCGCGTCTGGGACGAAAGCTCGGTTTCCCGACGGCCAATCTCGACGTGGCAGGCACGCTTGTTCCGCCCGCGGGCGTCTATGCGGCCGACGCGCGATGGGGCGGGCAAACCCGCCGCGCGGCGGTCAACATCGGCCGCCGTCCCACCGTGTATTCGACCGGGGGCGGCTTGTGCGTGGAAGCGCACCTGCTGGATTTTGCGGGAGACATCTGCGGCCAGGAAATCGAATTGACGTTCCTCAAGAAACTGCGCGATGAACGCCCATTCCCGTCGGCGGCCGCGTTGCAACAGCAGATCACACAAGATGTGGCCGCCGTGCGGGAGATAAAGCAAGAAGTATGAATTCATTCAAACTTCTTACTTCTTGCTTTCCTCCACGTCCCGAATTGGCAAACCGGCGCTGTAAGAAGCCAGTTGCGCCCGCAGAACCCCGGCCAGCGCGGCGTCGCTCTCCGCGCCGGCCAACTGCAACGCGCGCCGCGCGGCGGCGGCGGCCTTGGCAAAATCCCCCGTCTCGGCGTAGGCCGCGGCCAGAACGCCGATGAGCCCCGGGTCTTGTCCGCCTGAAAGTTGGTCGGCCAGCAGGGCCAGTTGGACGGCCCGGGCGCCGTTGCGGAGGGAAGGGTCCGGGTTGCTGGCGAGCATCCAGGCCAGGCTGGAGGCGGCCTTGACGTGACGGGGCAGGATTTGCAGGGCTTTTTCATATTGACTGATCGCCTCCGCCGCGCGGCCCGCCTGGCGGCAGGCGTCGCCCAGCTTGCAATGGTAGTCGGCCGCGCCGGGCCGGATTTGGACGGCTTTTTCCAAATGGGGAATCGCCTCCCTGGCCAGCCCTTGAGCCAGCAGAACACTGCCGAAATTGTATTGGGCAATGGGGTCGCGCGGGGCAAGCTGAACGTGAATTTCAAATTGACGGAGCGCCCCCGCCACGTTCCCCCTGGCCAGCAACGCGCTGCCCAGGTTGTAATGAGGCAGCGGATAATCGGGAGCGAACTCCACGGCTCGAAGCAGGTGGGGCAGCGCCTCGTCCACGCGGCCTTCCTGGAGAAGAACCCGGCCCAGATTGCTCTCCATGAGGCCGTTTTGCCCCGTCACGGCGATGGCGTGGCGAAAGAGGGTTTTGCTGTCCTTCCAAACCTGCGCCTGCATCCAGGTTAACGCCATGCAACCGGCCACGGCCATCCCCCCCAAAATGGCCGAAGCCTGCCCCCCCAGCCGGGCCTCGCGCGCCGCCCAGATGATCATGATAAACAGTCCAACGCTCGGAAGATAATCGTAGCGCTCGGCCATCGACTGCGAGCCGATGTGAACCAAACCGATGACGGGCGCCAACATCCCCAAGAACCACAACCAGCCCACCGCCAAATACCGTTGCGCGCGGACGCGCCAAATCACCCAGACCGTTATCAGCGCCAGGAGCGCGGTGGCGCCGGCCACTTGCCAAACCGGCCATTGGCGGGGAAGCGGATACAACACCGCCAGGTCGGCCGGCCAGATGGTTTTCCCCAGGTAGCGCGCGTAAGCGACAGGCACGTTCTCCAAACGCGCCCCCAGCGGCACAGTGGCCATCGACGCCATCGTGCCGCCGCGCTGCTGCGCCATATAAGTGACGATGCATGACGCAACAGCCAGAATGAACCACGGGATTTTTTCCGCCAGCAGCCGGACAACGGGCGGCCGGAGGCGTTGCAGGGGCCAATAGTCAAGTAGAATTAAAACGAAGGGCAGCGTCACCAGCATCGGCTTGGCCATCAGCCCCAGGCCGAACAAGACGACCGACCCGATGTAAAAGAATTTGAAATTTGAAATTTGAAATTTGAGATTCTCCACATATCGGACGTACGCCCCGACCGCCAGCATCCAAAACAATGTGCTCAACACGTCCTTCCGCTCGGAAATCCAGGCCACCGACTCGACGTGCAACGGATGCAGCGCGAAGAGGGCGGCAACCAGCGCGCCGGGCCACCGCGCCCGGGTCACGCGTTGCAACAGAAGAAAAAGGAGGATGGAATTCGCCAGATGCAACAGCAGGCTGGTGAGGTGGTGGCCGGCGGGATTCATTCCGTAAAGCTGAACATCCACCATGTGCGAAATCCAGGTCAACGGATGCCAGTTGCTGGCATGGACAGTCGAGAATGCCCAAACGATGCCCGGCCAACTGACCCCTTGCTTCACCATGTCGTTGGAGGTGACGTAATCGTTATCGTCGAACAAAACAAATTGGCAATGCCACAGGGGGCTGTAGGCGGCCAGAACGGCCACCGCCAGCCCCAGGCAGATGAGCCAGGTTTGACGTTTGCCATGCGAATCATCCATCCGGATAAGTAAAACGTTCCACGGCCCGCTCCTCAAGCTCCGAGCGCGGACCCCGGGGCATGCAATTCCCGACGTGGACATTGTGAACATTCTTTCCCTTCCCTCTGAATCCGGCTGGCAATAAATTCCGACTCCAGCCCTTCCCAAAGGTCATTGGCCCGGCTATTCGCCATTCTTGGATTGTGGCACATCGGTTGCTTGGTAGTGGCAGAACATATTGCCATTTATGATTGATACGCACTACAACCAAGCCGGTTACGAGGTCGCAGACCCGGAACAGGAGGCCCTGCAGGAGTATGTCCGCGCCCTGCTGGCCCGCCAACAAGCCCTGGATTTGCTCGAAACCATCCATCAGCAAATCAAACAAGTATGGACCGTCATGCGCAAATTATTGGACGGCGCAGGGGCCGCCGGGCGGGCCGCCCAGGCTGTTCGCATCGCCCGCGCCGCCCTGGCCGCCCAAGCCCAAAGCTCTTATCACTTGCTCGAACAGCGGCGCGAAGAGTGCTTTGCCGCGCTCCATCAAGCCGAACGCCGCGCCAACGCCGCCTTGCACGCCATGCTGGCCGCCGGCTCCAGGCTGCCCTCCCGGAAAACACGCGGCTTCACCCCGTCCTCAAGGGCGCGACACAATGGCCACCCGGCCTGCCGCCCTGCCCGCCGAAAACTCAGAAGTGCCTTGTCTGAACGCTGTTAAGCCTCCGACTGGCATGACCGATGCTATTGTGGAATTGCATGAATGCTTTCGCTTATGAGAACGAGTGTTCCGGGGAATCAGCGCCAATAGTGCCGTCCAGCACTGTCTCAGGCGCCCCGGACATGTCCAATTCTTGGGCGCAGGACGGCCAGGCGCCGGTGCGCCTGAAGATTTCCTGGCATGTCGCCCCCGCGCAAAACGTGGCCATCCTCGATTTAACCGGCAAAGCAGGCGGCCTCGGACTGGCCCCGCTGGCCTCCGCCGAACCTGTTGCAAACGCCGGCCAGTCCCGACTGCAAGAATACTGGTGCTTATGACCGATTCATCCCTTTCAAGCGCCGGCGGGAGCGCAGCCCGCCAAAATGAGTGGGATGGCAAGGGCTGTGAAAATGCCAGCCGGCTCGTCGCCGACGCGGCCCTGGATCTGGCCATTGTGGGCAACGGCTATTTTATCGTGCGCGATCTGGCAACCGGCGGGTGTTATGCGACGCAGGCGGGCCATTTTAGTGTTGATACAAATGGCTATCTGTTGACCGGCACCGGCGCGCGCCTGCAGGGACGCATCGGGGGCGCCCTTTCCACCGTGGGCGACCTGCAAATCAACGCCGCGGGCCTGCCTTCCGGCTCCATTCCCGGCTCCACCATGGTGTGCTATGCCATTGACGAGTGGGGCAAGATCACCGTGCAACTTCCTGATGGCGCTTATTTTTTGTGCGGGCAGGTCATGCTGCAGAATTTCCAGGACCCGCGGGCCTTGATCAGCGAAGGCAACGATCTCTACTCCAATCTGTCCGCCGCCGGCCCCTTGCCGGCCCTGGCGGCTCCCGGCAGCAACGGCCTCGGCGTCATTCAATCGGGAGCTTTGGAACTGGCCAACGCCGAGCAAACAAGTTGGCCAAACTGATCCGGGACTCTTTTTTTATGGCACATGCACTGACACAAACAACGAGAACGCCTCCGCATGGAGGGGCCGAAACCGCCCCGGCGCCGGCCGCCGCGGATTCCTGCGCGCCGATCCTGGGAGGTTTCATAGCGTGGCTGCCTGCGCTTGTCATTCTGGTCGGCTTGCCGTTGCTGGCTCTGGCCGCCGCCAAGTATGTCCTGGTCCCGACGATGAAACAGGTCTTCGCGCAAGAGACCGCCGGGAGCCAGGCCGCGGCGCCCGTGTTCCTGGCGAGAATTCCGTTGATCCTTTCCGGCGCCAAGGGCGCTCATTCCGGCTTCAGGAGCCTGGCGCTGGTCGGCGCGGACAGCGGCTTCAAGGAGAAAGTCGATCAGAACAAGGCCAGACTCATGGCCCTGGCGGCCAGCGACCTCAAAGGCAAAACGATCTCCGATCTGGACAAGCCCGGCGCGATGGACGCCACGCGCACCCAACTCCTGGCCGATTTCAACCGCGCGCTCGGCGGACCCGTTGTCAAAGAGATTTATATCGCGGTGTGGCCGTGACAACCGGTTAACGGCGCTTCCATTGCGCCTTCGGCGGTTCGGGCAGACCCTGGGCGCGCAGCGCCGTGCGAAAGTGCATCTTGGCCACCTTGGTCAATTCCCCAACTCCGCGTTTGGCGACGAACTCTTTGGCGGCGGCATCGACCGCGGCGGAAGCTCCCTTGGGAAAGGTCATTTCATATTGCTTTGCGATGTCCCGCAGGCGGCTGACATATTCATTGCGGGCCAGGATGGACGCGGCGGCGACGGCCAGGTCTTCCTCGGCTTGGTGGCGCTGCGCCAGTTCGATGCCGCGCCCGAGCTTCATCAAGGCCCGGCCGATCACGCCCTTGTCATGGGCGAATTGATCGCTGATGGCGCGGACCGGCGGCGGATTCATTTGATGAGAGAGGGCCATCAGATTCTCGATGACGCGGGCGTGGCCCCAGGCGAGCAAGGTGTTGACGTTCTTCATCTTCGAGTAGAGCCGGTTGTAGGCCTGGTTGCCAATCGCCACCACGCTCTGCACGCAGCCCGGCGTGCCGCGAATCAGTTTGGCCAATTCCGCAATCTTCATGTCCCCGGAAATATTCTTTGAATCCCTTATGCCCGCTCCTTTCCAGGCCGCGATGACTGCCGGGTTGATATAGACGCCCGCGATGCACAGCGGCCCGAAAAAATCCCCCTTGCCGCTTTCATCCACCCCGATGCGCGGGGCGAGCAGCTCCGGATTGAGGACCGCCTCGTAACCCAGCCTGGCCTCCTGCAAAATATCCGGCTCCAGCACGAACTGGACAAAATCCTGCGTGCCCTTGCCTTGCACGACCAGTTTGCCGCTTTGGTAAAAGACCACCTGGGTTTTTTCCTTTCCCGCGGCGAAGCGCGCATAAGGGACGGCACGAAACTCGAAGTCGTGGCTGCGCAGGTATTTTTCCAGGGCGTCGGCCTGGCGGTCGGTCAACTGGCATGTATGGCTGGTCAGCGGTTGCACAATCTTGATCTTGCTCTTCTGAATCTTAATCCTAATCTTAATCTTAATCCTCAGGAAAGATTAGGATTAAGATTAAGATTAGGAACGGCCAGGCAAAAATGAGCGAAACACTTCGATATTTGCAGTCCAAATCCGCCGAGGCCGGAATTGAAATCGGCACGCTGGTCAAGTACCTGCTGCTCGACGCCATCAAGGCGGGGGCCAGCGATATTCATATCGAGCCGTGGGAAAGCACAGTGGCGGTGCGCATCCGCCTCAATGGGGTCCTGACGGAATTGGTCCATCTGCCGTTGGAATTGATGGAAAAAATATCCGGCCGCTTCAAAGTGCTGGCCAATCTGGTGACCTACCAAACCAGCCTGCCGCAGGAAGGCCACGCGCCGGCGGATCCCGAGCTGGGCGGGGTCGAACAGCGCATTTCGACTTTTCCGACGACGCGCGGGGAAAAAATCGTGGTGCGAATTTTTGATCCGAGCAATCGCAGTTTTGATCTGGGCTCCCTGGGCTTTGATGACGACATCTTGCAACAGTTTGTCAAGTTGATCACCAAACCGAGCGGGATGATACTGCTGACCGGGCCGACCGGTTCGGGGAAGACCACCACGATCTACTCGGCCCTTTATACTTTGGTGCAGCGTCACGGCTCGGCCATCAGCATTGCGACGGTGGAGGACCCGGTGGAATTTAATCTGCCGATGATCGCCCAGGCGCAGGTCAATCTCGCGCAGGAATTCACCTACCCCAAGGCGCTGCGCTCGCTGATGCGGCAGGACCCGCAGGTCATCATGGTGGGGGAAATCCGTGATGCGGAGACGGCGGCCATCGCGGTGCAGGCGGGCTTGACGGGGCATTTGGTCATCAGCACCATTCACAGCGGCAGCACCGCCGGAGTGTTCGCCCGGTTGATCAACATGGAGATCGAGCCATTCCTGCTTTCCTCCAGCATCACCGGCGTGCTGGGAGTGCGGCTCATCCGCAAAAACTGCCCCTTCTGCTCGCAACCCTATGAGCCGGAGGCGGCCCTCATGCGCCTGGTCCCGTTGGAAGAGCGGGAAACAGCCACCTTCCGCCGCGGCGCGGGCTGCGACCAATGCCTGGACACGGGCTTTGCCGGCCGCACATTGGTTGTCGAATTGCTCACGGTGGACCAGACCTTTCGCGATGCGGTCATGCAAAAGTTGCCGACCAAAGCGTTGCAGGAAGTGGCCGTGACGCAAGGCATGCAAACCATGTGGCAGCGGGGATTGCGCCGGGTTTGCAAAGGACAGACCACTCTGGAGGAAATCTTGCGCGTCATTTCCGTGGACGAACTCTAATCGTGCTGGACCGGGTTTTTGCCATACTCGCGGTTTTGAGCTTTGTCCTCACCTTCTGGCGCTGGAGGCTCTCCGAACGCTTTCCCTTGCATCGCCCCGTAAGCGGGCCGGGCGCGCTGCCCGGCCTGACGCTGCTCAAACCGCTCAAGGGCTGCAACGCGGAAACCAGGCGGTGTTTGCGAAGCTGGTTCGCCCAACAGTACCCCGGCCCGGTGCAAATCCTGTGCGGCGCGGCCGCGCCGGATGATCCGGCGTGCGGGGTGGTGCGGGAATTGCTGGCCGAATTCCCGGGAGCGGACGCCCGGCTGATTATTTGCGGGGGGAACCTGGGGGCCAACGGCAAGGTCTCCACGTTACGGCAATTGGAACCGCACATCCGCCACCCGCTGGTCATGGTCAGCGACGCCGATGTCGAGGCGGGCGGGGATTTTGCGGCCGGCGTCGCGCCGCTTCTGGCCGCGCCGGGCGCCGGTCTTGTCAATTGTTTTTATCGGCTGGCCAACCCGGCCACGACCGCCATGCGCTGGGAGGCCGTCGCCATCAACGCCGATTTTTGGAGCCAGGTGCTCCAGGCCCGCAGCCTTGGCCGGGCCGATTTTGCGCTGGGCGCCGTCATGTCCATGCCCGCGTCCATGCTGCGGCGGATCGGCGGGTTCGCGCCGTTGGCGGATTATCTGGCCGATGATTATGAACTGGGGCGGAACATCGCCCGGGCGGGCGGGCGGATCGAGTTTGCAAGCGCGGTGGTGGACTGCCGGGAAGCGCCCGCCGGCTGGAAGGAGGTTTGGAAGCATCAACTGCGATGGGCGCGGACCATTCGCGTTTGCCGGCCCTTGCCGTATTTCATGAGCGTGCTGGGCAATGCGACGGCCTGGCCGTTGCTCTGGCTGCTGTTGGAAAGGGATCCCGCGGCGGTCGCCTTCTGTCTGGCGGCGCTGCTCTTTCGGATCGTCAGCGCGGCGCAACAGCAAAAACGCCTGACGCAATCCGGCGCGCATTGGGCCTGGTGGTGGCTGACGCCGGTCAAGGATTTGTTGGACGTGTTGATTTGGGCGGCGGCCTTCCGGGGCAACCGCATTGAATGGCGCGGCGAACATTATCGAATTTTGGCCGGGGGCAAACTGCGGAAAATCAATACATGAACAGCCTATCCCTGATGCAACACTTCGCCGGACAAATCGAAACGCTCGAACACCCCGCCCAACAGCCGGATGCCAATGCCCGCTTCGATCAACAGGAACACGGCGGCGACTGCGCCGCCCAGCAGCACACTCAGCGCGGCAGGGAGCAGGGCCGAGGTCAGGAGGAAAACAACGGTGAAAGCCGCGGCGGCGGGCGCCAGCGACAAGGCCAGGACCAACAATTGCCCGAACATCAGGATCAATTGCTGTCCGGTTGTTTCGAAACCGCGCGGCCCGTCTTTGCCCAATTGAAACCAGGCCGGAAAAAACAACACCGCCCCGTTCGGAATGAGCATGGCAATCAAATCCACACACGGCAGCACGATCGCCGCGGCCAGCGCAAAACCGGCCCGCTGGCCCGGCGTGGTCGAATAGTTGTCGAGGCGGTCTGGAAACAAAATCAAAGCCGCCAGGAGCAGGAGCCACTGCACCGCGGCCAGAATGGCCGCCGGAGCCAGCACTTCGCCCAGCACCACCTGCCAGCCGGGCAGGGGGAACATCTTCAGGACATCGGCGGCGGGCAGGTCCTGGCGCAGATCATTGCGCAACATTTGCGGCCCCCAAAAAAGCGACAGGCCCGCCAATCCGAGGGCCAGGAGAGCCAGCGCCGCGCCCAGGCCCCCGGCCTGCCTGATTTGCGATTGCAGCAGGAACCCGGCAAAAATAACGATCCAAACCAAAAACACCAAGACCCTTGCCCTGACCAGGCTCCCTGCGCTTGTCAGGTTTTTCCAAAACAAGGCGACTGCCGGCAGGCCGGTGGGACGCAATTGGAATGGACTCCGCCCCGCCTTGTTCGATTTTCGCGCGGCCTGCCAATTGCCGGAACGGATCGCCGCCATGCGCTCGGCCGTTTTTCGCGACAGCTCAACTGATGCCTCCTCGAAAGCGACGTTGGAACGGATGACCCACCAATACAGCAGCCCCATCACCGCCAGGGCCGGGCCAAGGGCGATGAGGAATTGGCCGGCGTTGACCGCAAAACAGGGCGCGACCACTAGGCGAAATGGGAAGAGCAAATAAGGGAGGGGACCGGAATGCAGAATCTGGTTTGCGTAACGGCCAAGCCAGCCATAATCCATTGTTGCCCAAGCCATCGGCGGCGGCGGCACGGTGTAATGCAGCCAAAAAATGATTCCCGCCGCCATGACGCCCACCACCCCCAAAACAAGAACGCGCCGCAGCCAGTTGGAGAGGCCCCGGTCCATCAGCATGGTCCGGGCGAAGGAACAGCCGAGCGAATGCAGGTTCAGGGTCGCGAACACGACCCACCAGCCCAGCGCGCGGATGACAAAATGCCCCCCGCCCCATGACCGCCCGATGAACGTCATAAAAACCGCGCTGAAGAAAATGACGGCCTGGGATTTGAGCAGTTTGAAATGGATCAATGTCCGCCGCCCGATCGGCGCCGGGAAAAGAAAGGCCACTTCGGCTTCGGTAAAGGAGAGCGCGGCGCGGGAATGGGGCAAAACCCAGGCCAGCAAGACCATGACAAGCAAAACCAGCGCGGCGATGGCCTGCGCCATGTCCTGGTGTTCCGGAGGGATGCGGCCACCCCGCCCGCCGCGGCCCAGGGCGCGGAAGATGTACCAGTAAAAATAAAGGCCGCCCACAATCGCCCCAAAGAGATACTTGGGCTGGCGCAAACGCCGGATTCGCGTCAGCAGCCGGTTCCACCACCAGTGCCGCTGGTAATAAAACAGCGCGCCGGCAATCATGGTGCGCCCTTGCTTTCACCCGTGGCGCGAAAGAAAACCTCCTCCAGGGAGGTGTCGCCGGATTGTTCGGAGAATTTCTGGCGCACTTCGCCAAGGCTGCCGTCAATGATTTTGCGGCCATTTTTCAAAATCAGAACATGCGAGCACACTTCCTCCAGCAAATGCAGGAGATGGGAACTGATCAAAATCGCCGCGCCCGCCCGGCCGCGCTTGAGGATGGAATCCTTCATCCGCCGTATGCCAATCGGGTCCAGGCCGGTCAACGGTTCGTCGAAGAAGATGACTTCGGGCGAATGCAGAAGGCCGCAGGCAATGGCCAGTTTTTGCTTCATGCCGCGCGACAATTCGCCCGGCAGCTTGTCCGTCTTGTCGGCCATCTCCAGTTCCTCCAGCAGGGCGCGCCCGGTCTCCCGGTAATGGGCCACCCCGTAGATGCGGGCCGTGAAATTCAGGTGCTGGTCCACAGTCAAGTAATCGAACAAGCGGGGCTCATCGGAAAAAAAGGCCAGGCGCCGCTTGGCTTCGATGGGCTGGACGGCCAGGTCCCGGCCGCAGATCCGCACCGAACCGCGCGTCGCCGGAATGATGCCCGCCAGACAGCGCAAGGTGGTTGTCTTGCCCGCGCCATTCGGCCCGACCAGGCCAATGACCTCGCCCGGGCGCACGGCAAAGGACAAATCCGTCACCGCCGGAAAATCGCCGTACAATTTGGTCAAGCCGTCCACCTCGATGAGAGCCGGGGCGGCGGCGTGAGAAATGAGCGGCGGCGCGATTTCCATCCGCGGAACATATCAGCCCGTCCGCCGCGAAAGAACCCCAAATTTTTAGTCCAGGCCCTGGAATTCATGGCTGGCGCCGATTTTGAGCAGGTGCAGGCGCCGGCCCGCCGCGCGGAATTTTTCCACGGCCTTTTCGTGGTCAATCACAATCGGCGGGAATGTGTCGTAGTGGACGCCGACAATGTCGTCGCAAGCCACAAATTTCGCGGCCCGGACCGCGTCGTCCACGTCCATGGTGAAATTCCCGCCGATGCATAAAACGGCAAAGGTCAGGCGCGCGGATTCGCCCACCAATTCCATGTCGCGCGTCAGCGCGGTGTCGCCGGAGTAGTAAAAGTTTCCCGCGCCGCTCTGCACGACAAACCCGCCGGGGTTGCCGCCGTAAGACCCGTCGGGCAGGCTGCTGGAGTGGATGGCATTGACGAATTTGACCCGGCCAAAATCCAATTGACAGCCGCCGCCGTGATTGACGGGAAGGGTTTTTGGCGCGCCCTGCCGGCCCAGCCATTGGCTGACTTCGTAAGAGGCCACAATCGTTGCGCCGGTCCGTTTGGCGATGGCCACGGCGTCGGCCAGGTGGTCCGCATGGCCGTGCGAGATGAGAATATAGTCCGCCTTCAGGCTTTGCGGGTTGATGGCGGCGGCCAGCGGATTGCCGCTGATAAACGGGTCGAAGAGCAATGTGCGGTCTGCGATCTCAACCGCAAAACAGGCGTGTCCGTAATAAGTAAGGTTCATGTTAGTAATCAAGGAGTTCGCACAAGTCCGCCCGGCTCTGCATTTTCCCGACCACGCTTTTCTGCGTGCCGTCGCGGCGGATGGCGCTGAAGACTTCCAGGGCCGCGGCGCTCATGGCCCGGAAGGCCGAAAGCGGGTAGAGCGCCATGCTCACCCCAGCCGAAGCCAGTTCATCAACTGTGAACAACGGCGTTTTGCCAAATTCGGTGATATTGGCCAGAACCGGGACCCGCACTGCGCGGCAAAAAGCGGAGTATTCCTGCAAAGTGCCCAACGCTTCCGCGAAAATCATGTCGGCCCCGGCCCTGGCATAAGCGCCGGCGCGCTCGATCGCCGCCTCCAATCCTTCGCTGGCGGCGGCATCCGTCCGCGCCATGATGACGAAGAGCGGGTCGGCTTTGGCATCGACGGCGGTCTCAATGCGGTCGCACATTTCCAGGGAGCTGGCCAACTCCTTGCCCGGGCGATGGCCGCAACGCTGGTTCGCCGCCTGATCCGCCAAGTGAAGACCCGCCGCGCCGGCCCGCGTCATTTCCCGCACCGTGCGTTGTATGCCCGCGGCGCCGCCCCATCCGGTGTCCGCATCCACCAGCAACGGCAGCCGGCACGCTCCCGTAATGCGGCGGACATCTTCCAGGACATCGTGCAACGAAGTGACACCCGGATCGGGCAGGCCGTAAGAAGCATTGGCCACGCCCGCGCCCGAGAGATAAAGGGCGCGAAAGCCGGATTTTTCGGCGAGCAAGGCCGCATAAGCGTTGATCACGCCGGCGATTTGCAGCGGTTTCTCCTCCGCAAGCGCCGCGCGAAAACGGCCCCCCGCCGGGGTGCTGATGCTGGATGGCGACATGGCCAAAACCTATCAGTTTTCCCGCCGGCCGCCAAGCTTCATCAGTGGATTTTTGCGCCTTCGAGTTGACTCAAATTAAAAGACACCGAAGTTGGGTGCGGAAGGGCGCTTAAAATTTCCTTTGGCATCCGCCTTTTTGAAGGCATCCTCCATTTATGGGCCAACGCCGTGAAGCTCGCGAACGCGCCGTGCAGTTCTTGTTTCAGCACGACTTGAATCCCCCGGAAAACCTGGAGGAGGCGCTCGGCCATTTTTGGCTGACGCAGCAGGCCACGGCCATCGCCGGGGAGAAAAGCAGGGCCAACTGGGGCCAAAAGGTCGAACTGCCCCCGCCCACCGCGCAGGAACTGGCCACCCGCCTCTTCGCCGACAAGCTCATCCGCGGCGTCCTGGAGCACCGGCCTGAGCTGGATGCCCGGATCCGGCAACATGCGGAGAATTGGGACCTGCATCGCATGGCGGTGGTGGACCGCAATATCTTGCGGCTGGCCATTTACGAAATGCTGCACCGGGACGATATTCCACCGGTGGTCAGCATTAATGAAGCGGTCGATATCGCCAAAAAATTCTCCACCCAGGACAGCGGCAAATTTGTCAATGGCATCCTGGACAAGATCAAGGGCGAACTGATGCGGCCCGCCAGAAGTGTCAAACAATGAATTCTCTTGTTGCAGCCGCGAAAGCCAAAGGCGATGCCGCGGACCCCGCCCCGGGCGCTTCCTTTGCCGATCTGCATCTGCACTCGCTTTTTTCCGACGGCACTTTCACCCCGGAGGAACTCGCCGGGCGGGGCGGCCAGGCCGGATTGGCGGCCCTGTCGTTGACGGACCACGACACGGTGGAGGGGTGCGGGCGCATGGCCCAAGCCTGCGAGGCGCTGGGGATCGAGTTTGTTGTTGGCACCGAGTTGACCGCTGAATTTGAGGACAAGGAAGTGCATCTTCTCGGCTATTTTTTCGATCCGCACAACGGGCCGTTGCTGGCCGAAATCAGGAAATTCCAGGTCGTGCGCAAGAGCCGCATCCATGAGATGGTGGCCCGGCTCAATAAAATCAACATCCCTCTGCGCGCGGAAACGGTTTTCGCGGTGGCCAATTGCCGCTCTCCGGGCCGCCCCCATGTGGCGCGGGCTTTGGTGCAGGAAGGTCTTTGCCCCAGCATGGAGGAGGCCTTCGACCGCTTTTTGAAGAAGGGCCGCCGGGCCTGGGTCCCCAAATGCAAAATCTCTGCCCTCGACGCCATCGCTTTGATCCATCAGGCCGGCGGACTGGCCGTGATGGCCCATCCGGGTTTGAATCATTGCGATGACATCATTCCCATCCTGGCCGGGCAGGGCTTGGATGGGATCGAGTGTTTTCACACCAAACACAGCGCCAAAATGTCCAATCACTATTTGAGCATCGCCTCGCGCCTCAACCTGCTCGTCACCGGCGGGTCCGATTGCCATGGCTACAGCAAGGGCAAACCGCTGATCGGCGGCGTAAAACTGCCCGGCATTTACTGGCAAAAACTCAAGGCCGCGCATCAGAACCGGGCAGGCCGTTGCGCCCTCATCTTGGGAGTTTCATCCTGACGCATGGGTTTGTTCCACAAATTCAGGGAGGGCCTCCACAAAACTCATGCCAAACTGGCCCATGAGATCAAACGCATCGTCACCGCCTCCCCCAAACTGACCCCGCACACCCTGGAGGAGTTGGAAGCCACTTTGATTGCCGCGGACCTCGGGCCGGCCATGGCCGCCCAGATTCTCGCCGCCGTCAAAAAATCCTACGAAACTCAGGGCCGCGCCGGGTTGGAGGTTTTTGCCGTCGCCCGCGCGGAAGTCGAAAAAAGTCTCGCCGCGGCCGGGGCGCCGTTGAAGAAACAGCCCGGGGGCCTGACCATCGTTTCGTTGGTCGGCGTCAACGGCACCGGCAAGACCACCACCGCCGCCAAGCTGGCCCATTGGGTGCAGGGCCGGGGAAACACCGCCATCCTGGCCGCTTGCGACACTTTCCGCGCCGCCGCCGTCGAGCAACTCAAACTGTGGGGCGAGCGGTTGAAAATTCCCGTCATCTGCGGCTCGCAGGGGGCCGACCCCGCCGCCGTGGCGCACGACGCCGCCGCCGCGGCCCTGGCGCGCCGGGCGGATTACCTTTTTATTGACACCGCCGGCCGCCTGCACACCAAACACAACCTGATGCAGGAATTGCAGAAGGTGCATCGCATCCTGCACAAGAAGCTGCCGGGCGCGCCCCACGAGACGTTGCTCATCCTGGACGCCGGCACCGGCATGAACGCCCTGACCCAGGCGCGCGAGTTCAACAAATCCGTTCCGCTGACCGGCCTGGTCATCACCAAACTCGACGGCACCAGCAAAGGCGGCATGGTCGTGGCCATCCAGAGGGAACTGGCTTTGCCCATCAAATTCATCGGTCTGGGCGAAAAACTCGAAGACTTGCAGCCCTTTGATGCTCCGCAGTTTGCCCAGGCGCTCTTTGAAGATTCGTGAGCGATTGACCATGGACGACGGCCACAAACCTTCCCCTCTGGACCGCAAGCGCCTTGAGCTTGCTTTTCGCCTGGCGCGGCGCGGGTTTGGGCGGACCTCGCCCAATCCCATGGTGGGCGCCGTGCTGGTCAAGAACGGGAAGATTATCGGACAAGGCTGGCATCATCGCGCGGGGGCGCCTCACGCGGAAATTGAAGCCCTCCGCTCGGCGAAGGAAAACCCCAGGGGCGCAACCCTGTTTGTCACGCTCGAACCTTGTTGCACCCACGGACGCACGCCGCCCTGCACCGAAGCCATCATCGCCGCCGGCCTGAAGCGTGTTGTCGTGGCGGCGCTGGACCCCAATCCCGCGCACTGCGGCAGGGGATTGAAAATGTTGCGGCAGGCTGGAATCTCCGTCAGCCACGGCCTCCTGGCGGGACAAGAGTTGCGCCTCAACGAGGCCTTCCGCCATTGGATTGTGCATCGCACTCCGTTCGTCACCGTCAAAGCCGCGATTTCGCTGGATGGAAAGATCGCCACCCGCGCGGGGCAATCCAAATGGATCACCGGCCCGGAGGCGCGCGCTTGCGGGATGACACTGCGGACGGGCGCGGATGCCGTGCTCGTTGGAGTCAATACTATTATTGCGGATGATCCCGCCCTCTCCCCCCGCCAACCCGGCTTCGGGGACAAACCTCTGCGCCGGATTGTGCTCGATCCGGCGGGCCGCATTCCTTTGCGGTCAAAAGTCCTTGCCGGCAAGCTGGCCCCCTGGACGACCGTGGTGGTGACACAAGCGGCTTCGCCCCGCCGCCTGAGCGCCGTGCGGCGGCGGGTCCGGGTGCTCCAGGCCCCGGTGCGAAACGGCGGCATCGATTTGCCGTGGCTGCTCCGGAAGCTGGGCCGGGATCAAGTCACCAGCCTGCTGGTCGAAGGCGGCGGGGAAACCAACGCCTCGTTTTTGTCGCAGCGTTTGGCCCACCGCGTGGCCTTCTTTTACGCGCCGATGGTCCTGGGCGGACGCGACGCCCCCAAAGCCGTCGCCGGCGGGGGCCTCCCCGGCTGGACGGACCGAATTATTTTGCGCGATGTCCAATGGCGCCGGCTCGGGGGGGATTTGCTCTTGACAGCGCGCGCCGCCCCGGCAGCATGAGCGCCGCATCGCATTATGTTTAGCGGAATTGTCGAAGAAAAGGGGCGCATCGAAGCCATCAGGCCAAAACCCGCGGCGATTGAACTCATCGTCCGGTCGCGCCTTTGCGGCCGTCCATTGAAAGCCGGGGAAAGCGTGGCGGTCAACGGCTGCTGTCTGACCGTGGAAAAAACCAGCGTGAGCGGCCCGGACAAGCTGCTGCAGTTCGCGCTGCTGGCCGAGAGTTGGAAGCGCACCAACTTCCAATTCGCCGTCCCGGGTGCCGGCGTCAATTTGGAGCGGGCGTTGCGCGTGGGCGACCGCCTGGGGGGCCACTTTGTCGCCGGGCACATCGATGGCTTGGGAAAAATCATCCGGTGGGAACAGGTCGGCAAGGATTACCTTCTGGAAATCAGCGCGCCCCGGGACATCATGCGCTACATCGTTTTCAAGGGATCGGTCGCGGTGGACGGCATCAGCCTGACGGTGGCGGCGGTGCGGCGTAAAAGCTTTGAGATTTGGATCATCCCGCACACGCGCCGGGTGACAGCGTTGCAGGAACGCAAAGTGGGCGATGCCGTCAACCTGGAAACGGACCTGATCGGCAAATACGTCGAACGGTTTGTTACTGTTGGATCCCGGCTTTGACCGAGTCGGAATGCGGCGCGATCTCGACGACCCTGGCGGCGCTGATGGACTTCTTTTGCCCTTTAATATCCGTATAAGTATAGACGCCGGTCCGCTTGTTGAGCTTGGGTTTGCTGACATGGGTTATTCTGATCCCGTTGACCTCGGTAATGTCATAGTTGTGTATGCAACCGGCCAGGAACACGGCCCCGAGCAGCAGAAGGAGAATATTTTTCACTTTCAGTGCCATTTTCACGCCTTTACAAGCGTTTTAACGCAATAGCTGTTCAGACTTTCACCGGCGGCAAGGGCTTTGGCCGCGAGACGGCGGTGCAACGCGGGTTCAACGCGCAGAACAAATTTGCCGCTGAATTTTTTTGCGGCCAGCGGTTCGGGCAGTTCATGGCCGTCCGTTTCCAGAATTTCAACCCATTCCTCGACGATCCGGCAGAGTTGGGCATACACCTTCGCCTCGTCCTTGCCGTGGCAGCAGGGGCCGATGAGTGGCGGCGCGCTGCCCACAAAGCAGCCGTCCTCCTCGCTCCACTCCACGATCTTCATGTAGCGGGCGGCTTTGGCCTTCAATTCGCTCGTTCTCATTGTTTCGATTCCTCAATTCTCCGCCGCACCTGGCGTTCCTGATACTGAAAAATATCGTCGCCCGG
>Ga0326728_10001446_pt1 | contig 83536 bp, 62 predicted proteins | sample MB3enrmetagenome_FD_207602 | JGI IMG/M metagenome (GOLD analysis project Ga0326728, IMG submission 207602) | Lab enriched peat soil microbial communities from McLean, Ithaca, NY, United States - MB31MN | ecosystem: Environmental > Terrestrial > Soil > Wetlands > Peat | place: USA: New York...
AAGTCAGAAGTCAGAAGTCAGAAGTCAGAAGTCAGAAGTCAGAAGTCAGAAGTCAGAAGTCAGAAGTCAGAAGTCAGAAGTCAGAAGTCAGAAGTCAGAAGTCAGAAGTCAGAAGTCAGAAGTCAGAGGGCAGGCCGGTGGTTGAATTCCGAATGCAGATGAAACCATCCGTGAGATTTGTGCTGCTGGCCGGGGGCGTCCTGGCAATTGGGTTGGCTGCAACCCGCGCGCAAGGTGGTGTAAAGCTCAGCACGCTGGCCACGTTTAACGGCACCAATGGGGCGAATCCTTCGGCGGCGCTCGTGGAGGGAAAGGACGGGAGTTTTTACGGCACTACCTACCAGGGAGGCACCAACGGCTACGGCACGATATTTCGAGTCACGCTAGCGGGGATGCTCACCAACCTTTTCTGCTTCAGCGGCACCAACGGGGCAAATCCCCTTGCCGGGCTGGTTGAAGGCAACGACGGCCTTTTCTACGGCACCACCTTTTACGGTGGAACGAGCAGCAATGGCACCGTGTTCAAAGTGGACACGAACGGACTCTTGACCTCGCAGGCCTCATTCAACGGCGCGAACGGCGCCTGGCCGCACGCTACGCTGGCGCAGGGCAGCGATGGGAATTTCTACGGCACGACCGCCATCGGCGGCGCGAATAGCGCCGGCACGGCCTTCCAGGTGACAACCAACGGCACGCTGACGAACCTGGTCTCGTTCGATTACCGCGGCTATAGCCCTTATGCCGGGCTGGTGCAGGGCAGTGGCGGCAACTTTTACGGCACGACTTTCCAGGGCGGCTCGAACGGCTATGGCACGGTGTTCCGGCTGAGCACGTCCGGCTCGCTCACCAACCTGGTCTCCTTCAATGGCACTAACGGCGCTAACCCCTATGCCGGACTGGAACCGGGCCAAGATGGGGGTTTTTATGGCACGACTTATTACGGCGGCGCGAGCGGCTATGGCACGGTGTTCAGGGTGACGACCGACGGCACCCTCACAACCCTGACCTGGTTCAACGGCACCAATGGCGCTTATCCGCAAGCTCGCCTGGTCCAGGCCGCGGACGGCAACTTCTACGGCACGACCGCCGCAGGGGGCGCATACACAAACCAATTCGGCTCCGGCTATGGCACAGTCTTCAAGGTGACGACCAACGGCGACCTTACTACGCTGGTCTGTTTCAATGGCACCAATGGCGCTTCTCCGCAAGCCGGGCTGGTGCAAGGCGCCGACGGGAGCTTCTATGGCACGACGGCCAATGGCGGCGCCAGCGATAGTGGCACCGTTTTCCAGCTTAGCATCTCGTCACCGCCCCCGCCGGTATTTGAAGCGGTGGCGCAGTCGGGCGGCACCCTCACTTTAACCTGGAGCGCGACGCCTGGGGAAACGTATCAACTGCAATTCACGACCAATGTGGGTCAACCTGCCTGGGCCAGCTTCGGCGACCCGATCCTCGCGACGAACGCGGTGATGGTTTCTGTTGATATGATCGGGCCGGACGCGACGCGCTTTTACCGAGCAGCGTTGCTGCCTTGAGGCTCCTGGGACACAAATGGGGACGCAGTGGAATGCGTCCCGACCAACCACTCGCGAATGCGCCCTGTTGAGGGTGCCGCAGAAGTTGAGGTTGGGCAGGCGGTTGCAGCCCTGGATGATAGGCGGGCCGCCGCGGAGCATGGTGCCCTCAGCCGGGGCATTGGTGGTCGTCAACTTGAGGGTCATGACGCCCGCGGCGTTGGTGAAGAGGAGCTAAGGATTCACACTTACGGGCAGAGACTGCGGGGCAGATAAAAAGTCAGGCCGGCTTTGAAGGCCGGCCTGATGTGAAAAGAAAGGCGTGAAACGCTGGTGAAGTTACCCGTTACGCCGTGCGATTCTTGCGCAGAATCCGCAGCGTGCTCGCCCCGAACGGCAGGAGCAGCAACGCGCCCGCAATCATCGTCGTGGGCTCGGGAACAGGTGTCGTATTGTTCCAGATCAGGCCTTGGCTGTTACTGGCGACCGGATCCAACCAAGTGTCCGTGTATTGGGTGAAGTCCCAGCTACCGCCTCTTGCGCTGTTGACATCGCCCACATAACCTGCAGCGTCGTTCATGGCAGCAGTGCCGAACCCGTATGCCTGAAGCTGGCCGCTGGTAAATGTGTCCACGTTAGCTGCTAATTTACCATTGCTGCCCGTGTCGTACAGCACTTTCCAAATCGCCAGTTGCATGCCCGCAGCCTCATCCGCCGTGAGCGTCCCGCCGGTGGCAGCGGGGATGTAATACTGGTTATAGATATACGAGGCATTTTGGATAGCTGCAGGAACAGTGGACCAGGCAGGGCTCACTCCGTCTGCGCCAGCGAAAGCCACAGCCTTATAGGCGGTGGTCGCGCTATTCCAATTGATTCCCACATCGGTGCAGAAGGTACCGATGTTGAAAGTGTTATTGGCCTGACTCGTGTTGACGACCTGCACGTCGAAAACGCCCGAATACACATTTTCGTAGGAATTCCCGCCTTGACCGTTGTTGACATATCCGGTATCTGCCAGACTGCCATTGATGCCACCGGTGATGTTCAGGCTGTCGCTGACGTTAATAAGAGCTGCGCGTGCGTCAATCGCCCACGCGACCGCCACCGCCAACCCCGCGCCTAAAATAAACCGTCTTGCTTTCATCATGCTTTTCCCTTTCTTTGCTATTCTTGTTTATACGCTACCAATTAATGCCCTTTTCATACCTCATGCTGCCGCTGCCATCTATCCCATTACTGGACATGTTTATTCACTTTTGGGACATGGAAGAATGCGTGAATTGTGCCCAAAAGAGTCCTCTACAAGAATCCCCTACTTCTGACATCCCCATTCGCTACCGGGCGAGTAATGCGGAATTCCTTGGTGAAACACAGGATTTGTGTTAATTGTGTTAAACATGAACCGTTGCACGATGCTCCTGGCCTTGGTGTGCGGGGTGTTTTGTGGAGTCCTTTCGTGCGCCTTCGGCCAGTCTGTATCCAATTACTCCGTGCGCGTTAGCGCCACGGTGCAGACCAATCCGCCCCAAATCGCACTTTCCTGGCCCGCTGACCCGCTCGCCACCGGATATGCGCTGTATCGTAAATCTCTGAATGCCACAAACTGGGGCTCCAGCGACGGTCTCGCGGCGAATGCAACCAATTACGTTGACACCAATGTGGTTGTGGGCGGCTCGTACGAGTATCAAATCACAAAGTCCGCTTCGACCTTCTTCGGCGTTGGATACATCTATTCGGGCGTACAAGTGCCTCTGGTGGAGTCTCGCGGGACAGTGGTTCTGGTGGTGGACAATACGCAGAGCTCGAGTCTGGCAATGGAATTGGCGCGTCTGCAGCAGGACCTTGTCGGTGACGGTTGGGCGGTTTCGTGTCATTACGTACCTCGCATGGCGGTGGATCCGGCAAATACAAGCTCCAGCGTTTGGGCGGCCCGCTCGAACGAGCTTGCCAACGTTAAGGCGCTGATCAAGGCCGACTTCAATGCCAACCCTGCCAGCGTGAATTCGGTCATTTTGTTCGGCCACGTCCCTGTGCCGTATTCGGGCGATTTGGCGCCCGACGGCCACTTCTATCATACGGGCGCCTGGCCAGCGGACGTTTATTACGGCGACATGAGCGGCACGTGGACTGATTCATCGGTGACGGACACTAACGCGAGCGATCCGAGGAACTGGAATGTGCCCGGCGACGGCAAATTCGACCAAAGCATTTTGCCGGCTAACGTGGATTTGCAGGTGGGCCGCGTTGATTTTGCGAACCTGCCGGCCTTTCCTCAGAGCGAGACTGAGCTGTTGCGCCAGTATCTTAACAAAGGCCATAATTTCCGGCAGAAATCCATCATCGCGCAACCCCGCGGGTTGATTGACGACAACTTCGGCCTGTCCACCGATACGCCTTTTGCCTGGAATGGCTGGGCGAATTTCGGGACGTTTTTCGGCGCCAACAACACCTTCACTGGAAGTTGGCTAGGCACATTGTCCACGCAAAGTTATCTTTGGGGTTATGGCTGCGGTCCAGGGACTTACACGAGCGCTTCGGGAGTGGCCAGCACCACTGATTTCGTCACCACCGACACACAAGTGGTATTTACGATGCTTTATGGAAGCTATTTCGGCGACTGGGATTCCCAAAACAATTTCCTCCGCGCGCAATTGGGCACAACCACTTACACGCTCACCTCGGCGTGGGCAGGCCAGCCGAACTGGCTGTTCCACCACATGGCGCTCGGCGAAAACATTGGCTTCAGCACTCGTTTGACCCAAAACAACAACCTCACCTACTTTGCCGATGGCTATGCTCGCTACGTGCACGTGGCCTTAATGGGGGACCCCAGTCTGCGGATGCACCCGGTAGCGCCGCCATCCGGGCTCAGTGTTGCCACCAACGCTTCCGGCGGCGTGGCTGTGAGCTGGAACGCCTCACCCGACACGGTGCTCGGTTATCACGTTTATCGCGCCCCGACGGCGGCTGGACCGTTCACGCGGTTGAACACGAATCTGCTCGCCGGAATCAGCTACACTGACCCGGCGGTCACCACCAACGTGTATATGGTCCGGGCGGTGAAACTGGAACTGAGCGGCAGCGGCAGCTATTCCAACGCCAGCCAGGGCATTTTTCAAAGCCTTGACGGCAGCGCGGGCGCGCCCGCCATTGTTTTGCTGCAACCGACAAACAACGCCCTCTTCGTCGCGCCCACCAACATCCAGCTCAATGCCAACACATTCGACCCCGCCAACTGCATCACCAACGTGGCCTATTACGCCAACAGCGTGAAGATTGGCGATGCGGGCACTTTGCCGCCATACAGCCTGACTTGGAGCAATCCGCCGGCGGGCGTTTACTCGCTCACGGCACGGGCGAGTTGCAGCAGCGGGCAGGTCACGAACTCCAGCGCCGCCAACGTGAGCGTCATCGGCGCGTCGCCGCAACTGGCGATCAGCGCGCTTGGGAACGGCGGATTTGCGGTTAGCGGCTACAGCATCCCTGGCCAGTCGAACCGCATGCTGTTTGCCCCGGATCTGAGCGGATCGAGCTGGCAGACATTGGGCACGGCCATTGCCACCCCTTCCGGCATTTTCCAGTTCATTGACACAAACATCTCGGCGCAGCGTTTTTATCGCTCCGTGTATCCGTAGGCGGATCGGGGGATCGGGGAGTTGACTTTGTTGACCGTTGACTTCTGTTGACACTCGGGTAAGCTCCGTTATTGGTTCAATCGCCGGGCTTGGGAATTGAATCGGAGATAAAGCGAGCTGTCGCGAACCGAACGGGTTCACGGAAAGCGTTGCCGAGCGGGCGGGACACGCAAAGGGAGCTTAGCGGCGCGCATGCGGCGTGTGAACAGAACTGATTGATTAACCGTCGAATAGACAATGACGAATGAAAGCTAAGCTTCCTCCAGTTGAAGACTCCGGCCCCACAGCCCCCAAGAAGGTGTTTATCGTAGAGGATCACCCGGTCTTTCGCGAGGGCTTGGTGCAAATCATAAACAGCGAGGGTGATTTGACCGTCTGCGGGGAGGCAGAAGATGCGGAGCACGCCCTCAAGGCCATCCTCGGCCTCAAGCCCGACCTGGTGCTGGTGGATATCAGCCTGCCGGGAAAGAGCGGGCTGGAGTTAATCAAAGAGCTCCGGGCGCGAAATGGCGGCGTCAAGCTGCTGGTGCTTTCCATGCACGATGAAGCGCTCTATGCCGACAGGGTCCTGCGAGCCGGGGGAGATGGCTACATCATGAAACAAGAGGACCCGGAAGAGGTGGTCCATGCCATTCGCGATGTGCTGGGCGGACGCATCTATGTCAGCGAGGAGGTCTTGGGTGGGGAAAAGAAAAGGTCTCAGGCCCGCGGCGGCTCCGAGCCCAAAAGACGCCCGCTGGCCCAAGTTACGGACGTTGAGCTCGAAGTGCTGGAGCTACTGGGTGAGGGCAAGACCAACGTTGAGATCGCCCGCCAGCTCGATCTCCGGGCTGGAACGGTAAGCGGTCACTGCATGCAGATCAGGAAAAAACTAAACTTGAAGAGCACCAACGCTCTGATTCGTTACGCCGTGTGCTGGGTGGAATCCGGCAAAGCCTGAGCCGAGGTCAGAGGTCAGAGGTCAGAAGTCGGTGGTCAGCGACCACGGCAGGGCACGCGCACGGTGATGGTTGTCCCCTGCTTCGGAATGGACTTCACCTCGCAGGTTCCTCCCATAATCACCGCCCTTTCCCGCATATTCCCGAGGCCGACTCCTCCCCCTTCCCGTTTGGGAGCCTTGGGCGCCATGGGGCCAAACCCGCGCCCATCATCCCGGATGCTTAAGAGGATCGAGTCTGCTGTGATGCCGAGTCGCAGCCGGACGGTTCTGGCGCGGGCATGTTTTTCGACATTGTTGAGCGCCTCCTGCACAATGCGAAAGAGATTCAGTTCCGTGGCCGACGGACAACGATGGGGGGATCGTGCGATGCGGGTTTTCACCACCAGATTCGTCCGCGCCTGGAACTCCCGGCAGAGGTTGCGGCAAGCATCAGCCAATCCCAGCGCGTCCAGGTCGGATGGGCGGAGGTTGTGGGCGATGCGGCGGTTTTCCTCCAGCGCTTCCACGAGCAGTTCGTCGCAGCGCGCGAGGATCTCCCTGGCCACGGGGTTCGGCGCCACAAAGTCACCCACCTTCCGAAGCCGCATCTTGGCCGACGCGATGACCTGATTAACGCCGTCATGGAGCTCGCGGGCGACGCGCTGGCGCTCGGTTTCCTGGGCCTTGATGGTGCGCCTGGACAACTGGCGCAAGTCTTCTTCGATCCGCTTGCGCTCGGTGATGTCCCGGACCACGCCTACCCAGGTGACAACTTGGCCTGCCTCATTGCGGATCGGGGCGATGCTATGTTCGGTCGGAAACGACGTTCCGTCCTTGCGTCGCATGGTGAACTCGAAATCGCTCACGGGCCCTTTCCCCTTGATCGCAGCATCGAGGTGGTTTCTGAATTGTTCGAGCCTCGCTTCATCCAGATGCAGGAAGGCGATAGATCTCCCGACCAGTTCCTCGCGGGCATAGCCGAAGACGCGAGTTGCCCCCGGATTGCATTCCTGGATGGTGTGCGTATCGGCATCCACCACTAGAACTGCCGCGCGAATATTGTGGAACGTCTTCTCCAGCAGTTGCTGGCTGGCGCGCAATGATTGCTCCGCCCGGATCCGGGCAATGGCGCCGCCGGCCTGGGCGGCCAGCGCATCGAGCGCCTGGCGCGCGTTCACGGGAATGGTCGCGTGAGCACGCGAACCGACGTTCAGCACTGCGACCACTTGTCCGCTGTGCTGGATGGGGATGGCCTCCAAGGCCAGCAAACCTTCGCGCTTAAGTTGTTCCACCATAGCCGCCATCGGGCCAAGCCGGTCCCTGAAGGTCGCCTGCTGCGCGCCGGCCAAGCGGGCCAGGGCCGGAGCCGCGGAGAAACGCGAGGCGCGTTTGGCATAGCCGGCTGACAGACCCTGGTGCGCGGTGAGTTCCAGTGCATTGGTTTCCGAATTGACAAGATAAACCGCACCGCAGTCCAGGTCTTCATTGTCCAGGGCGGTTTTCAGTAACCGCTCCGCGGCGGCTCCCAAATCACCGGTTGAACTCAGGAAGATGCCAAAGTCACGCTGGCACCGGAGCAGATTCTCAACCCATTTTCGCTCGGTGATGTCTCGGGCGATGCCCACGGTGCCGGTAGCATCCCCCCGCTCCCCGAGCAAGGGCGACCTGATGGTTTCGAACCATCTGACGCGTCCCTGGGGATCGCTTCGGCGCCACTCGAACCGAGCCGCCTTGCCCGACCGCATGACCTTTTTGTCTTCAGCCGTCTGTCGAGCCGCTTGCGGGGGGTCGAGCTCAAAGAGCGTCCGGCCAACGATTGCATCGCGCGGTTGACCAAGAGATCTTGCCAAGGGCCCGTTACAGGCCAGAAAACGGCCCTCTGCGTCCCGCAGCCAGGCGGGATCGGGAATATTATCCAGCAGTGCAGTTTGCAGAATCTGACTCATTTCAAGGGCCTCTTCCGCGGATTTTCGCTTGCTAATGTCCTGGATGGTGCCCTCGTAATAGAGCACGGCGCCGCATGGGTCACGAACCACGTGCGAGTTGATGCTCACCCAGATTATGCTGCCGTCGTTGCGGTAATGCTCAAATTCAAAGGCGCTAACGGAGCCCCGGGTTTCCAGCAGGCGCATATACTCCTGGCGCTTCTCCGGTCTGACATATACCTGCCGTTCGAGATCAGTCACCTCAGCCATCAATTCTTCGGGTGTTTCGTAGCCCAACATGTGCGCCAGTGCCAGATTGGCGCTGCGAAAACGGCCATCGGGGGTCGTCTGGAAGATCCCTTCGGTTGCATTCTCAAAGATACTTCGGTATTTGGCTTCCGCCTCCCGCAACGAATCCGCCATCTCGATCCGCTGCAGCGTATCGCCGCAATGGGCGGCCAGGGTTTGCAGGAGCTGCAAATCCTCCTGGGAGTAGGCCCGGGCCGTGTAACTTTGGATGGATAAAATACCGACGACGGCGCCCTTCGCGTGGATCGGAACAAACATCATCGAGGCGGAACGACGAGCGGTGTTGCCAAAGGGTACCAGATGCAGGCTGAGCGGGGCTTCGTTGTCCCGGTTGATCAATTGAGCGCCCTGTTTCATGATCAGTCGCATCAGTGGGCTGGGGTCGAGCGTAAAACTCCCGGGTTGAACCGGTGTCCGCTGGTTGTCCACAGTGTCCACCGTCATTACCGGAATGAGCAGATCGTCGCGCTCCGAGTAGAGATGGACGTAGCCGGCATCCCAGCCGAAGAGGTCCGACGCAATGTCCATGATGATTTGAGCGGCCTGCTCACGGGAGCTGGCCGCACTGAGGCGATACCCCAAGTGCGAGAAGGCCGCACTCCGCTTTTCCTGCCGAATCCGCTCCGAGATGTCCCTGGCCACACAAACCAAGCCAAGCGTGCGCCCCTCACTGCTCTTGATTGGAGAAGTGTCAAGCGAGACGGGGAATTCTGTTCCGTCTTTTCGACAATCTACGACTTGGCCCTTCCAGCCGCCACGCATCGTTTGCTGGAAAATGAGATCAATAAGCCCCGGTGGATTCTTGGCCGAGCAGAGAAAATCGGGCGTCCTCCCCATGATTTCTTCGATCGTGTACCCGTAGGTTTGCAGGAAGGCGCGGTTGGCAAAGGTGAAGCGGTTCTGCTGGTCCGTAATGCAGATCATATCCTGACTGCTTTGCACCGCGTCGGCCAGCAGTCGAATTTGCTCCTCGGCCCGTTTCCGCTCGGCGGTTTCACGTGCCACCAGGACAATCCCACTGGGTTGGCCGTCCGCGTCCGCCGCCACCGCCGCGCTGACTTCGGCCGGGAAGAGATCGCCGCTCTTTCTGAGCAGCACGTACTCCGCGTTTCGCAAGGTGCCGGTGCTCAGCGTAGTCGTTATGTCAGCCTTGACGCGCTCATGATCCTCCCGACGGGTCACGTCGAAGACACTCCTCTCCAGCAACTGTCCCAGGCTGGCATAACCCAGCATTTCAACCCCCTTGGGGTTGACGGCCATGAATCGGCCTTGAAGATCAATCAGCCCCACGGCGTCGGGCAGGATTTCCACCAACCGCCGGTGACGTTGTTCACTCGCTCTAAGTGCCGCCGTGGTGTTCCTCAGACGCACGAGCGTTCTAAGTCGAGCCAGAAACTCAGCTTTGTCCAGTGGTTTGACCAAGTAATCATCCGCACCCGTTCCCAGGCCGGCCACTTTGTGGTCAACGTCTGTGGCCTTGCCGGAAACCAGCACGACGAAAACGTCCGTTAGAGCTGCTTCAGCTTTGATTTGCCGGCAGACCTCAATCCCGCTCAGGTCCGGCAGTACGACGTCCAGCAGCACCAAATCCGGGCGCCTTTCACGCGCCGCCTGGAGGCCCTGCTGGCCGGTTGAGGCTTCCCAGACCTCATAGCCTTCGGCGCGCAGAATTTCGGAATACGCCTGAAGGATCACGGGAACGTCATCCACGACGAGTATGCTGGTGTTCTTGTTCATACTTCAAACCCTTGGTTGGCTAATAGTAGATAGCGGGGCACCCTTGAGAAGTAAACATCAAAATGGGGCCGCGCCGACATCAAATGGGGCATCAGGGAGAATTCTTCGCCTATGTCGCGAGCGTGCGGTTGTTGGGGTGGGCGGCATGCGGCTGAGGCCTTGCGTTAACGGTTAGTCGCCTTCGCTGCGCCTTGGCTGGAACAACTCTGACCAAGCCTCGCGTGTGTCCACAGGCACTTCACGGAAGCATGACCCGGACTGGCGATGGCTGGGAGGACGCTACTGGCTCACGGTACTCGGACGCGCGAAGAACAGTTCGTGCCGCCTGGACTTCCTTCCGGTTGAGTCAGTAAATGCCTGCGGGAACCGGGACGGCGGGGCTGGCCGCTAGACAACCATTTATTATGACGCGGCGTCCAGCGGATCAAACTAGAGACAGCGGGTCAGTGAGGGAGGCTTACATTGCGAGGGGAGGCGAACCCAAGTGCCGGCCTTACGCTCTTTGGAGCAGCCGAGCGGTCATCGCGGCGCTGAGGTAGATCTTGCCATCCAAAACCATTCGTAGCGCGCTAAGCAGATGCTCGGTCGCTCCTTCCTTCATGAGGTAGCCCTGGGCGCCGGCCTCCAAGGCTCTCTCGGCGCAGAATTTCTCGTCATACTGCGACAAGACCAAGACGGGCACATTGGGGAACTGTCGTCTGAGGGAAGCGATCAAGTCGAACGCCTCGCCGTCTTCCAACTGGAGATCGAGCAATACGACGTTGGGCTTCTGGGCTGCCACGGCCATCGGAGTATTGGCGATGCTGCCCGCTTCGCCGCAACACGCCATGTCAGCTTGGCCATTGACCAAGCGAACAATGCCACCGCGGACAAATGGATTGTCCTCTACGACCAGGACACGGACTTTCGCTTGTGCCTGACTCCCGGCAGGGTCTGCGGGGGCGACGTCCGTTCCGCGGTCCGGCTGGCATGTCGAATGCACGGTGGATTCTGGTTGTAACTGAGACATGTCGGCGTGCACTCCACGAGCGCTAAGAGAAACTTCTGGCTCGACCGTTTGTTTGGCCCACTTCCCACATGGGCGCAATTCTGGGAGAGGGTCGGGATGCGTCTATCCCAGGATGGGACATGTTTAGTCGCGATTGGGACTTGATGGCGGACGCCGGCCGGTGAGAGCTCGCAAGGAAGTGGTCGTCGGGCTGCGGGCGCCATCCGAGGCGGAGGTCGGGCATCGAACGCTGAAATGATTAGGGCCTTTGTATCCCTTTTTGTATCCCGTGCGCTTGAAAAGGGGGCCAAAACAGTTCAAACTGGTCCCCTTGACCATCGTGGTCTGTAACCGCAAACCATTATAGCCCAATAGTTTCCAGTTGAGTCCAAGTGCCTTTTTGAAATTGTAAGTCCTGTGCGCCTGCCATTTCGCCACACTGGCAACGTTGACCTCCGAGCCTTCAGGCAACACGCGCAAGCACGCCGATTTGGGAGCCGGGCGCAAGCGAATTCAACCGCCGCGGAAGGTTGGTTCTTGGGCTGACGCGCCGCCCTAACCCCTCCGGCTCCCCTCCCCAGTCTCACCGTAGCACCTCTAACCCCGGGTTAGCCAGTGATGCGGGGAGGCATCATATTGCCAGAGGGCTCCCCAGTGCTGCACCTGCCAGCGTTTAACGGGTTTGGGGCGGTGCCGGTGAGGTTTGTCCGGGGCCAAGGGGTGCTCCAGGGCCCAGCGTCGAATACTGGCGCGATCGGTTTTGCAGTGGCAGCGCCGGAGCACTTCACTGGCTGCGGCGTTGTAGGAACTGGGCGGCTTGGAACGGAGCCGCTTGCGCCGCAACTCGGTGACTTCGGCCGGCCAGAGTGGGCGGTGGGCGCCTCCGGACAGGCCGGGCACCCAGCTTTGGGCCTGTCCTTGAGCGCAGCCACGCAGGTAACGGGTGTAGAGGCGGTAGAAATGACGGCGTGAGACTTGGAGTTCCTGCGCGGCGCTCAGCGCCGAGAGTTGCTCCTGGCGGTAAGCGGCCAGGATATGGCGAACCAGCGGAGGGGTTAGCCGTTTGTTCAGTTGAGGCTTTTTTTCATGGCCCTGAACCTAGCCCAGTTGGGGGACGCTGGCCCCCAAACCCCCTGGGATTTTTCGCTTTAGGGCTGATACCGGCAGGGGCATGCCGGGCTGGGCCAGCCAGCCCGACCTGCCGTTTATCAGACTCCAGACGGCGCTCAGGTTGCGTCCCCGCAGAGCCCTATCCTCCGCTGGAGCAACCCAAGCCTACCAGTGATGTTGGGCCTGACAACACACCCCGGCCATTATTCTCCTTTTGACCGCACACGAATGTCTCCTTTTGATCGCACCACGACAAGGCTCTGGAGCAGAGATACCAGGAATAGGGCTTTTCCTGACGTTCCTGGCGTTCCGGGCTTCAGTTCGCAACAGTTGTGGTCGTCGGTGGGTTTTGGGAGCCAGCGGATGCGCAGGGGGCCGAGCACAGTCCACCGTCCACCGTCCGTCCGTCGTCCACCGTCCAAGCTCCTTCGCTGTCAATCCGCGGTTCGCTTTCGGTCATGGCGGCGACCGCTCCAGCTCTTTCGGGAGTTGAATACGCCAAGGCGGTGGTCGGCAAGAGCACGTAACCTTCTTTGTCCACCTATACAGGGTGAAATGAATACGGAACGCGACGGGAGCGTATGACGCTGGCGCCACTTTCCGGGCGCGGGGAGGAGCGCATGCCAAGGTGCCCCTGCGCAGCGGCAGCTTTCGGGCTTTCGCCTAGCTGAGAAACCAGTAAGATCACGCCGAACGGAAACGAAACCTGATGGCGATGCCCGCTGCTGTTCCTAAACCGACCTTGCTGGTCCTGGCCGCCGGCATCGGCAGCCGCTACGGGGGGCTCAAGCAGATTGATCCGATTGGGCCGGGCGGGGAGAGTATTATTGATTACTCGGTGTTCGATGCCCTGCGCGCCGGGTTTAGGAAGCTGGTGTTCGTCATCCGGCGGGAGATTGAGCAGCCTTTCAAGCAATTCATTGGCGGCCGGTTCGAGAAGCGCATGGCGGTGGAGTATGTGTTCCAGGAACTGGACAAGCTGCCGCCGGGGTTTTCTGTGCCAGCCAATCGGCAGAAGCCCTGGGGCACAGGGCACGCGGTTCTCATGGGGGCGGAGGTGATTCGGGAGCCTTTCGCCGCTATCAACGCGGACGACTTCTACGGCGCGCACTCATTTCAATTGCTGGGCCGGCACCTGGCGTCGGGCAGCCCGGACTACGCAATGGTGGGGTTCGTCCTGAGAAACACGCTCTCGGAGTTCGGGAGCGTGGCGCGCGGCGTATGCGAGACCAGCGCTGACGGTTACTTGCATAGCGTTGTCGAGCTGACTCGCATTGAGCGGGATGGCGCTGCGGCGAAATATACCGGTGCCGCGGGACAGGCGCATCGGTTGACGGGTGAGGAGGTCGTCTCGCTGAACCTATGGGGGTTCACGCCGAGCATCTTCGAGCATCTGCGGCGGGAACTGGTTTCCTTCCTGAAGCAGCACGGGCAGAACGACAAGGCGGAGTTCTTCATCCCGACGGTGGTGAATACTCTGGTTAGCGCGGGCGAGGCGCGGCTGCGGGTGTTGCGCACACCTGACTCCTGGTTTGGGGTGACCTACCGCGAGGACCGGCCTCGTGTGATCGAGAGCGTCCGCGAGCTTATCCGGCGCGGCGATTATCCTGAACGGCTTTGGGCGTAAGGGGCGGAGCGCCGGAATGGTGCCGGCTTACGGCGGTGGAATGCCCGCAGCCAGGCTTCATTCCTGTCTAAAAAGCGCAGCGACCTCGATTTCGAAGCCGGGCAGCAGCTTGGAGGCTGCCCTTTCGCCGGGGGCGCAACGCATCACCAATTGGTAACGGCCGTTTTCCAAGTGCAGGACCTCCACGGTTTGGGCTTCAGGATCAATGAGCCAATATTCCCTGACGCCGTATTGCTCGTAGAGGTCTCGTTTCTCGATGCGGTCTCGATTGCGGTCGCCTAAGGAGATGATCTCCGCTGCGAGGTCAACCGGGCCGTTGATCGTGTTCGTGATTATGCCCAAACGGTCCTTGGAGATAAACGCCACATCTGGCTGAGTCACGCGGTGCGGGGACAGTACCATGTCAATTGGGCTGGCGATGACATCGCCCAGCTTGTGGCTTACCACCCAATCGTCGAGTTGGCGATAAAAGCGAAGCACGACTTTCTGATGATAATAGGAAGGTGCTGGGGACATGATGAGTTCTCCATCCCAAAGTTCGCAGGGCTGATTGGTTTCCGGCATTTCGGCGACCAGCTCCTCGTAGGTGTACCGGCGCTTCGCCGGCGATTCCGCTGGCCGTTCCAGAGTTGCGCTACTTCCTGTCACGCTACGAATCTAGGCAGTTTCGCCGGGTTTGGCAAGATCTGCTCAAAGCACCTGTTCCCACGCAGACTCATCGTTCAACATCACCTCGCGCAGGAGGCGGATGGGCGGGGCGCCGTGGCGCAGCATCTCGTTGTGGAACTGCTCCAGGTTGAACTTGGCGCCCTCCTGGTTGCGGTAGTCCTCGCGCAGTTTCAGAATCTCCAGCTTGCCGAGCGTGTAGTAGAGGTATTCGGGATCGTAGGCGCCACGGATGGCCTCCTGCCGGGCGGGCTTGTCTTCGTAATAGCAGTTGTCCTGGAAGAACTTCGTCGCTTCCTCGATGGTCATGCCCTGGCAATGCATCCGAATGGAAACGCAGAGCCGGCAGATCCGCAGCAGCGCTTCGTCGGTTTGGGCCAGCCGGTATTTGGCGACCTTGATCTTTTGCTCGGGCGTGGGGTTAGGCGACGCGCTGGCACCGAAACCTTCATCCACCATCATTTGCTCGGTGTAGTGCGCCCAGCCCTCGATGAAGGCGTAACTGCCGAATATCTTTTCCAGCCTCGTTGCGGGCGAGGTGTTGAGGCAGAGGAACTGAACGTAGTGGCCGGGATAGGCTTCATGAATGGAGACAATGTCCGTGGTGTAATAGTTGAACGCCGTGAGCCATTCTTCCTTTTGCTTGGGCGTCCAGTCGGGTTCGACCGGGGTGACGTAATAATAGGCTTGGGTAGCTTTCGTCTCGAACGGGCCGGGCGTGTCCATCGAGGCGAAGCTGGTGGCGCGCAGATACTGCGGGGTCTCGGCCACTTTTGCCAGGACTGCGGAGGGAATGGTGATGATCTGGCGGTCAATCACGAATTGCCGGATCGTGTCCAGGTCTTTCGCTGTGTCAGCGATCAGGGCTTGCTCGGTGGGATGGTCCTTTTGGATGGCCTGGAAGACCTCGATCGGTTTGCGGGTTGGGTCAATCTGCCGGGCAGCGTCCGCAAAGACCGCCTGCTTGAGCCGGAGTTCGCGCGAGCCAATTTCCAGCAGTTGCTCGGGCGGCGCGGTGATCATCTCGCCGTAGCGCAGCATCTGGACATACTTTTCCCGGCCAAGGGCGTAATGGTCGTTGGCTTTGGGCAGCTTCTGGTCTTTCAGGTAAGTCGCGTAGCCGCGCATTTCGGTGATGGCCTGTCGGTTGGCGGCGTCGAAATCGGCCAGCAGCGCTTGGTTTGTCACACTCTTCAATGCCTCGACCAGGTCTTTGCTCAGGAAATCCGCCGTTCCGCCGGCTTCATCAATCGCCGTATCCACTTGTGGCCGCGGCAGCGACTCGGCCAGGTTCGTCTTGGCCGCCGACACGAGCTGCGGCGCCTGGTTGAGGATGGCGGTGATGGAGCGCACGCGGTCTTCCAACGGCGCGAAGTCACGCTTGATGTAGATGTTCACATCAAGCGCAGAGGAGTATGTCATTGGGTTCTGCGAGTAGATCTGCATCTGCTCAAAGCCGAAGATCTCGCGCTGGATCGCGCTGCGCAGGATGCGATAGTCGTAATGGGCCTGGGTGCTAAGTTGGTTGGTGTCCATGCCAGCCATCCGCTCCTCAAAGGACTTGAGGCGGGTTAGCTCCGAGGCTAGTGAGGATTGGCGGTAATCGGTCAGCCTTCCGTCGTACTCGTGCAGGCCTAGTGACGTGCCGACCTGAGGGCGCCAGCTCAGGTAGCCTGCCACGTACTGGTCGGCGAGCCTGCAGAAAGGCGCGTCGCCGGCGACGGAGAACGAAGGCAGCGGCGGGTATTGCTGAACACAGCCGGCCAGCAGAATTATCAAGAGCGGTAATAGCTTTCTCACGACATACATTTAGCCTAACAACGCCCAGCCTGGGAATAAATTTCTCACACCAACGCTGCGTCAACGCAAATCGCTTCGTGCTTCTTGTCCTGGTGTGAGTGTGCGAGTAGCGTTGGATCTCGCTGGAAATCGCGTATTAGCGACGCGAGCTTGCGGCGTGAGGATTTGCAACTACAACAACTTACAGGTGCGCGACAGGAGAGAATACCGAACGAGGCGATTGCCGGCAGCCGGGTTTCAGGAAGTCGGGGCGGCACAAGAGGTTACGTCAAAAGGTGTCTAAGTTCCATCTACGGTGTGTCTCCAGCGTGTCTCCGGTGAGACTACGGTGAGACTCGCTCGCCCGTCGGGATTTGCCTTGGAGATGTGTCAATCTACATCGCTTCGTGTTTGGCATGGCCAGACTACCCTGCTGCGAGAACCGGTTGTAGGGTTGCCGGGGCGCATTTGGGATTGCCGAACTGGGGCCGCTGATATGCTTGCCCGCCCCGGGCATTTGGGCTAACTTGCGCCCGATATGGAAGAGAACACGCCGCCGCCGTCGTACGCGCCGTACACCAATCCGCCCGCGCCGCCACCGGTTGCACCGCCGGCAGCGCCTCCGCCACCGCCGCTTTCGCCGCCGCCAGTCATCGCGCCTCCGGCACCGCCGACACCGCCGCGCCGTCGTTACGGTTGGATGATCTTCGCGGTCATTTTGCTGCTCCTGTTGGGCATCAGCGTGCTCGTGAACCTCAGCCATTTCGTTGGTGGCTTTAGCCCCATCGCCGTCACCCGGGCACGCACTGCCGGGCCGCGCCTGGAGGAAGTCGTCACGGAGGACAACGATGCTCCCAACAACAAGATCGCGGTCGTGGACATTGAGGGGATCATCACAAGCCGCGCCATTGACCAGAGCGGTTTCAACATGGTGGATGTGGTCAAGGCGCAGTTGAAGCGAGCCGAAGAGGACGACAAGGTGAGGGCGGTGATTCTCAAAGTGGATTCCCCTGGTGGCGAGGTGCTGGCCTCGGACTCCATTTCGCGCGCCGTGTCCGATTTCCAAACCAAGCCGCACGGCAAACCGGTCGTGTGCTCGATGGGCAGCCTGGCCGCCTCAGGCGGCTACTACGTTTCGGCGCCCTGCCGCTGGATTGTGGCCCATGAGTTGACGATCACGGGCAGCATTGGGGTCATTTTGAGCACGTGGAACTACCGAGGCTTAATGGATAAGGTCGGGGTGCGACCCGAGACCTTCAAGAGCGGGAAATACAAGGACATGCTGAGCGGGTCGCGGGAACCCGACAGCATTACGCCGGAGGAACGCGAGATGGTTCAGGCCCTGATTGATGAGACTTACGGTAAGTTCAAGTCAGTTGTGGCGGATGGCCGACGATTCGCCCACGACAAGAACAAGGACAAGGGGCGAGCGCTCACTGAGGACTGGGCGGACTATGCCGATGGGCGGATTCTGTCCGGCACGGAGGCCTTCAAGCTGGGCTTTGTGGATGAGCTGGGAACGCTTGACGATGCCGTTAAACGCACCAAGAGCATTGCTGGAATTCACAACGCGAACCTCGTGGAATATCAGCAACGCTTTGACTTGTCCGACTTCTTCCGCATGTTTGGCCAGACCGAGAGCAAGGCGGTGAAAGTGGATTTGGGCATAGACGTTCCCAAGCTAAAGGCTGGGCAGCTTTACTTCCTTTCTCCCACATTCTTCCACTAGCAGGTGAAAGGGGTGACACTCATCGCGCACCCGCTGGTGCAGCATAATCTAACCCGGCTGCGGGATAAGCAGACCGGCCCGCAGGAATTCCGCCGGGTGCTCAGCGAAGTGGCCGCGTTGATGATCTACGAAGCCACGCGGTCGTTTGGCGTTGCGCCGGTAGGCGTGCAAACCCCTCTGGCGCGAGCCCGTGGTTTTCGCCTGCAGCGCGAGGTCGTGCTGGTCCCTGTGCTGCGCGCCGGCCTGGGGATGCTGGATTCCATACTGCAATTGATCCCCCACGCGCGGGTTGGTTTTATTGGATTGAAGCGCGAGGAGACCACCTTGCGCGCGAACTTCTATCACAAGAGCCTGCCGCCGGATTTGCGCCGGTTTGAGGTGGTGCTGATTGATCCCATGCTGGCTACCGGCGGGAGCGCTGTAGCTGCTATGGACTTGCTGGCTGAGCTCGGAGCCCGGCGCGTGCGGCTGGTCAACCTCGTGGCGGCGCCCGAGGGCATTCGGCACGTGCATTCGCATTATCCGGACTTGCCCATTTTCACTGCCGCCGTTGACCAGAAGCTGAATGAGAAGGGCTTCATCCTGCCTGGCCTGGGCGACGCGGGGGACCGGCTGTTTGGAGTCTGAAATGAAGAGCTTGGAAACTCTGCTGATCGTGGCGAGCAGTGAGCAGGACGCGAACATGCTCTATGCCGTCGGGATGTTCGTGCCGGACCCCTTCATCTACTTGCGGATTCGTGGCCGGAGTTACGTGGTGCTGAGCGATCTGGAAATTGATCGGGCGCGCAGGCAGGCGCCGCATTGTCGCGCTTTGTCGCTGAGCCTATACCAGCGGCAGCTCTGTCGCGCGGGCGTGAAACGACCCGGCATGGCGGATGTGATCGCCCTCATCCTGCGGGAGCGGCGTGTCCGGCGTGTAGTTGTGCCGGAAAGTTTTCCCTGTGGCCTTGCTGCGGACTTGCAGCGGCGCGGCATTCGGGCCCGACCGCGGCGTGGCGCCCTATTCCTCGAGCGTGAACAGAAGTCCACCACCGAAGTGAAGAAGATCAGCGCGGCCCTGACGATGGCGGAGGTCGGCATGGCCGAGGCGATCCAGGTCCTCCGGGCTGCTAAGATCAGCCGCAAATCCCTGTTGATGTATCGTGACGTGCCGTTGACTTCCGAGAAGCTGCGAGCGGTGATTGACACGGCCATCATCCAGGCCAATGGGCTCGCTTCCCACACCATCGTGGCCGGCGGTGCGCAGGGCTGCGACCCCCATGAACCTGGCTTTGGCCCTCTGCACGCCCATAAACCTATTATCCTGGATATCTTTCCCAGGTCGCAGAAGACCGGCTATTTCGGGGACATCACGCGCACTGTGGTCCGCGGACGTGCAAACGAAGCGGTCCGGAAGCTCTACGATACGGTGCTCCAGGGGCAGAAGCTGGGGTTCAGCAGAATCCGTCCCGGTGTGCGGACGTTTGAAGTGCACAGGGCCGTGCAGGAGTTCTTCGAGCGGGAAGGTTACAAGACCGGCAAACACCGTGGCCGCATGCAAGGGTTCTTCCATGGCACCGGTCACGGTTTGGGACTGGAAATCCACGAGGCTCCGCGCTTGGGACCGAACTCGGAGGGGGTGTTGCAGGTTGGCCAAGTTGTCACCGTTGAACCCGGGCTGTATTACCCGGATATTGGAGGGGTGCGACTCGAGGATGTCGCGCTCGTGACGCGCAGCCGGCCCAGGAACCTCACCCGGTTCGAGAAGACCCTCGAAATCTGACGCGATTTATTTGGTTGCCAAGTTGCGGCTGGAATCGAAATACTAATTGCGCTTTTATGGTCCCTCACTCCAAACGCCGGAAGACGTCAAAGCGGACAAGGCGCAGTCCCGCGCGAAAAATTCGCGCGGTTAAGACGCCCGCTGGCCGGCCTCAAAGCCGACGAGTATCACCCAAGGACGAGGATGAGCCTAAAGTAGAAGATTTGGCTAAAGAGGAGGTCCTCAAGCCCGATGAGCCAGAGGCGCCCCTTGACGCCGATGTGGAGACGGGAGTGCCCGCCGCGCCGCGGGAGCGGGAACGCTCAAGCTACGACGGTGACACTGCCATCAAGCTATACCTGCGCGAGATCGGCCAAGTCAAACTCCTGACCCCTCAGGAGGAAATTGACCTGGCAGCGAGAATCAAGAAGGGGGATAAAAAGGCCCGCGAACAGATGATCAAGGCGAATTTGCGCCTCGTCGTGAAGATCGCCCGGGACTACGAAGGGATCGGGCTGCCGCTGTTGGACCTGATCAGCGAGGGCAACATTGGCCTGATGAAAGCCGTCGAGCGCTTCGACCCAGCCAAGGGCGGCAAGCTCTCCACCTACGGTTCCTGGTGGATCAAGCAGTCCATCAAACGCGCTTTGGCCAACCAATCCAAGACCATCCGGCTCCCGGTGCACCTGGTGGACAAGATCTCCAAAATGCGCCGCACTTCCATGCGATTGCAGGAAGAATTGGGGCGCGAACCGACGGACGAAGAGCTGGGCGAAGAGCTCGGCATAACGTCCGCCCGCGTCGCGCAGATGCGCATGGCGGCTATCCGGCCAGCGTCTCTCGACGCGCCAATCGGCGACGAGGACTCCAACAACTTTGCCGAGGTCGTAGAGGACGAAAGCGCAGACACTCCCTACGAGAAGCTCGAAGAAAAGACGGTGACGCGGATGTTGCAGGAGATGGTCAAGACGTTGGATAACCGGGAGGCGACTATTCTGCGGGCCCGTTTTGGCCTCGACGGGGGCGCCCAGAAGACGCTCGAGGAGGTAGGTGTGAAGTTTGGTGTGACCCGTGAACGCGTCCGGCAAATCCAGAACATCGCGCTGAAGAAACTGCGCAAGATGATCGAGAAGATGGAGACCACCAAGGCCTAATCGCCACTCATGAGCCAACCCCGCCCGACCTCTGCGGACATCGAACGCGCCATTCGCAACATCCCTGACTTTCCCAAGGCCGGCATTCAGTTCAAAGACATTACACCCCTGCTCGCGGACGCGCGGCTCTTCTCTGGCAGCATTGATTTGCTGACCGAGCGGTTTAAGCCCGGGATGGTTGATGCCGTAGTAGGCATTGATGCGCGGGGCTTTATTTTCGCCGCCGCCGCTGCCGTCAAACTCCAGGCGGGCTTCGTGCCGGTTCGCAAGAAAGGCAAGCTGCCGTTCCAGACGCACGAGCAGGAATATGCGCTCGAATACGGCACTGCCACCATCGCCGTCCACGTGGATGCGCTCAAGCCCGGCAGCCGCGTGCTGCTCATTGACGACCTGCTGGCCACAGGTGGAACCGCGGCAGCGGCGGCGGCTCTGGTTCAGCGCTTGGGTGCCCACATTCTGGAAATCTCCTTCCTCATCGAATTGGGCTTTCTCGCCGGCCGTGAGAAGCTGAAAGGCTACCCAGTGCGCTCGGTGGTGGTCTATTGAACTGCCGTCCGAACGCCCCCGCGCTGCGCCCCTCACACCCCACCGGTTGCGTCCTGCCACCTATGACGGAGCACGGACCTGTTCGTGGCGCCACGTGCCCGGAGTGGGGTTCCAGACCACATTTGCCAATGATCGCCGCGGAACACACGCGAACTTTTCCAGTGCGAGATTACGATCTGGCTGCCACGCTCAACAGTGGCCAAGCCTTCCGCTGGCAACGGCACGGCGACAGTTGGACTGGCGTAATCGGCAACCGCTGGGTCCGGTTGCACGCCGACCAGTCTTCCATTCACGCCGAAACCGCGGTATCAGTTCCTGATTGGGGCTGGCTGTCAGACTACTTGCAACTGAATCTGAACTTGGAAGATGTCCTTCGGACATTTCCTGATGAGGAACCGATTCGAGCCGCTGTGGCGGCTTGCCGTGGGCTGCGCTTGTTGCGTCAAGACCCCTGGGAATGTCTGGCTTCGTTTATACTGTCCTCCACCAAGCAGATCGCGCAGATACGAGGCATCATCTCCTTGCTGTGTGAACGTTACGGAGAAGCGGTGGCCGTACCGCCGGCTCAAGCACAAGTATGCGCGTTCCCCAGTGCGGCTCGCCTGGCGTCCGCTTCGGAAGCAGAATTGCGCGCCTGCAAGATGGGATTCCGCGCTCCGTTCCTGCTGGCGACCGCCCGCAGGATTGCGGAGGGTCAGTGCGACTTGAGCCGGCTGCAAACTTTGCCGCTTGAAGCTGCACGTGCGGAGTTGATGACTTTCCTGGGCGTGGGCCGGAAGATCGCCGACTGCGTGCTATTGTTCGCGTACGGTTACCCTCACGCGTTCCCAGTGGACGTGTGGGTTGCCAAGGCCCTGCAGCAGCTCTACTTCCCCCGGCGGCGAGTCAGCTCGTCGCGGTTGCTGCAGTTCGCCAACGCGCACTTCGGCCCCAACGCTGGCTACGCACAGCAGTATCTTTTCCATTACATGCGATTGTTTCGTTCCCGCCAGGCCTGCGCGCGCTAACGATTGCTGGGGGCGCCTGGTGGTTCGGTTTGTCCCTCCCCCGATTTTCCGCTTTTGCCGCCTTCTCCGTATGTTACGATGTCGTATGCAGATACTGATGCAATGCATAAGCCGGATACCCTCCGGCTTGCGGTTCCGCTTGCTGCTGCTGGTGTTGATAGCCTGTGTTCCACTGGTGGGACTGACGCTGCGCACTGCTTCCGAGGCCCGCCGGCGAGAGCGGGCGAACTGGAACCAACGGCTACAGAGAATTCAGCAGCTTGCGAGCATAGAAGAAGCGAGGTTGCTCGGACAAACGCGGCAAGTCCTCTTGGCGGTGTCGGAAGCCGCGCCCGTGCGATCAGGAAACGAGCGTGCCTGCTACAGGCTCCTCAACGAGGTGTACTCCAACCATCCTAATTACGCCAATCTGGGCGTGCTCACCACAAACGGCGATGTCCTGGCAAGTGTTCGTCCATTTGGGGATGGGGGTGGCCAGCCGGACCCTCAGGTTTTCCGCCAGGTGCTCCAACAGCGTGGCTTCGCACTGGGGGAGTACCGACCTGGATCAGGGGCGGCCAAGCCGGTCGTCAATATTGGGTTTCCTGCCATTGACCGCCGAGGCCAGATCCAGGCGGTGGTCTTGGCGGCGCTTGAGCCGGACTGGTGCATTCGGCTCTTTTCTGACCTCAAGGTGCAAGTGCCTGGCTCTGCGACCCTCACCGAAATGGATGCGAACGGCGCAATCCTCGCCCGTTATCCGCCGACCGAGCCGGGCAAAGGCCAGCCCGTGCTGGACCAACCGCTGGTGAAGGCGGTGCACGCCGAATCCCGTGGTACACTGGAGGCGCGCGACAGCAAAGGTGTCCTAGGTTGGTACGCGTTTGCCACCCGGCATAGCGAGCTCCTGAACGCAGACGTTGTGAGTATTCTGGGCATCCCGGAGGAGGCGCTCTTTGCCAGCGCGAACCGTCAGCTCACGCGCAACCTTGCTTGGCTCGGAGTTGCGGTCTGCCTGGCACTCGCGCTCGGCTGGGTAGGCAGTGATGTCCTTGTCGTTCGGCCAGTGCGTGCGCTGGTGCGCGCCAGTGCGCGACTTGCTGGAGGCGACCTCAGCGCCCGCACGGGGCTGCGCCACGGCACCGACGAGCTAGGGCAACTGTCCCGCACGTTCGATCACATGGCGGAAGCCTTGCAAGAGCGCGAACGCCAGCGGCAGCTTGCTGAGGAGACGCTGCAGGCCCGCGACCAAATGATGCGCCAACTCCCACTATTTCCCGCGGCGGTCTGCGTCTGTGATCAATTCGGCGCTGTCCAACTCTACAACCGAGCCGCTGTCGAGCTGTGGGGATGCGAACCCCCCGACCCTCATGCCAGCCAGAGCTTTTGCGGTTCCTACCTGCTCTTTCACCCGGACGGAACGCCGATGCCCCATAACGAATCTCCAATGGCCGAGACGCTGCGTACCGGGATCCAGGTGCAGAGCCGCGAGTTATTGGTTGGACGCCCCGACGGCACTCGCGTGCCCGTCCTCGCCAGCGTCGTCCCGCTCCGGGACAGCGAAGGCTCTCTGATGGGTGCTGTCAGTTGTCTGCAGGACATCAGCGAGCGGAAGCGAGCCGAGGAACGGCTCCAGGAAACCCACGACAGGCTCCAGCTCCTGTCCCGCCGGCTCGTCGAATCCCAGGAAACCGAACGCCGGCACATAGCGCGGGAACTCCATGATGAGGTGGGCCAGAGCCTCACGGTCGCGGAGATGAACCTCCAGGCCGTGCTGAACTCTCCGACCGCTTCTCGTCTGAAAGAACACTTGAACGAGAGTCTCCAGGCTGTCGGGCGGGTGCTAGGACAGGTCCGTGATATCTCGCTCAGCCTCCGCCCCTCCATGCTGGATGATCTTGGGCTGGAGCCTGCCTTGCGTTGGTACACCCGCCAGCAAGCCGGTCTGACTGGCCTGCAGGCTGCATTCGAGGCCGACACGCTGAAGGACCGGCTCGACCCAGTCATCGAAACTGCTTGCTTCCGTGTGGCCCAGGAAGCGCTGACCAACGTCTCTCGACACGCCGACGCCCGCAGCCTGACCGTCACGCTGCGCCAGGAGGACGATCGTCTGCACCTAGTGGTCCGCGACGACGGCGTCGGATTTGATGTTGGAGCCCAGCGGCAGCAAGCGGTGCAGGGAGCCAGCCTGGGCCTGCTCAGCATGGAGGAGCGCGCGACACTGGTCGAGGGCACCCTTGAACTCAGGTCGGCGCCGGGGCAAGGCACTGAGGTTCACGCCTGGTTTCCGTTGAAGTGGCGCTCGCCCGAGTCGTGATATGCAGCGGAACACACCCAAACCGATTCGCATTGTTCTGGCCGACGACCACCCCATCGTTCGGGCCGGTGTTCGCGAAGTGCTCAAGCAAATCCCAGGCGCCGAAATAGTTGGGGAAGCGAGCGATGGCCGCCAGGCCGTCGAGCTGGTCAAATCTGCCCGTCCCGACGTGGTCGTGCTGGACATTTCCATGCCCGTGCTTAACGGCCTGGAGGCGGCCGAGCGTATCAGCAAAGCCTTTCCGAACGTGCGGGTGATCATTCTTTCGCGCCATGAGAACGAGGAATACTACTGGCGCGCGCTCAAATTGGGTGCCTGCGGCTACGTCCTGAAGAACGCGGTGATTACCGAGCTGAAAGCAGCAGTCGAAAGGGTGGCGGGTGGCGAGGTGTATCTGAGCCAGCAAATCGCGGCTCGGATGCGCAAGCAGGCCCCCTTGCAGCAAATCGGTCACGCCCGCACCCCAGTGGAGCAGTTGAGCTCCCGGCAACGGGAGATCCTTCAGCTCATTGCTGAGGGGGAAACCACCAAGGGCATTGCTCTCATTCTCAAGCTGAGCCCCAAAACCGTGGAGTACCACCGGATGCAGTTGATGCAGCGGCTCAACATATTTGACATCCCGGGATTAGTTCGCCTCGCTGTGCGAACGGGCCTGGTCTCGCAGGAAGGCTAGTCAGCCGTTCTGCGGCTGGTATCCCCCTGGCAGCCAAGGGTTTTCCCGGTCTGCTTCAGGAACACCCCAGTCGCGCCATCGTCCCGTGTTCCTACACTGCGCGGCGATGTATTTGCGCACTCAGTCAAGCTCGAACCTTTTTGCAAGGCCCAACACCACCCAGCTATTTGCCTCCCACGCCAACCGGCATAATACTCCCGCCCTTAACGCCAACTCTCTGCTCGACCACAAGCAACCCATCGTTGCCAGGCTCGCGCGGCGGTTCGGCTGGGTGCTGATCGTGGCCGGAGTCACCGTGTCCGTCCAGGCACAAACCACTTTGACGCTGGGGTGGGATCCAAGCTCCGACCCCGCGGTCGTCGGCTACCGACTGTATGAGGGCTCCGCGTGCCGCGACTATACCAACGTTATTGATGTGGGAAGCGCCACCATTGTCACCGTCTCGAACCTGGTCTGGGGCGACACTTACTACTTCGCCGTCGCGGCATACGACACGAACGGACTAGAGAGCCCATACTCGGGCGAACTCAGCTTCACCGTCCCATTCCCAACCAACACCGCCCTGACCTTCGCCGCCGATTCAGGCACGTTCTCAGGCCCCTTCACTGACAGCAACGGCACCCTGTCCCAGTCGGTTACGACGGGCGTCACCGATGGAGGGGAAGCCGTTTACAACTTCAACATCCTGCAAGCCGGCAATTACCTCATTAATGCGATGGTGATTGCTCCCGGCCTCTGGCAGAACACGTTCTACGTGAACATTGACGCCGAGCCGACCGACCCCCTCATGATCTGGGATATTCCGGTGTCACCAACACTAACCGGCCGCATTGTTTCCTGGAGAGGCAACGGGAACGGCGACCCGGCGTCAGACCAATTTAACCCAAAGCTATTCGCCCTAGCCGTCGGGCCGCACCAGCTTTTCATTCGGGGCCAGGACGCCAACACCACCTTGGGCACGATCAGCATCGTGGCGTCTCCCCCGACGCTCAGTATTTCGCTCGCGCCGGTCTCGAATGAACTCTCCGGGACAAACGGGCAGACCTCCCAGCCTGAGATTGTTTTGACCGTAACCGGCCAGGCGTCTCAGACCTACACAATTCTGTGCTCAGAGGACCTTACGACCTGGACGCCCATCGGCACGGTAAAGCTCGATTCAAGCGGCTCCGGCCAGTTCGCGGACCCAGCCAGCACGACCCGGCCAAATCGCGTCTATCGCGTGCAAATCGTCGCAGCCCCGTTAGCCCAACTCCAGATTCGCGCTTCAGCGAACGGGCAGATCATCTTGAGCGCGACGGGCCCAAGCGGCCAGACATATAACGTCCTGTGCACACAGGATTTCAAAAGCTGGATACAGATTGGCGCAATCACATTGGATGCGACCGGCTCGGGCGTGTTTACCGACCCAGCCAGCAACAGCCAGCCGCAAGGTTTCTACGCCCTTTCTCAGACTTGCGCTGAGAAAAAGAGCCTCGCCGGGAGCAAACCTCCATGATAGAGCTTCGGACCAAGGTTAAGCTTACGGGATGAATCCGACGGATGAGTTGTCCGGCTACTGTACGGAGTTGCGGCTACCTGCCCTTCGAACCCAGGTGATCCTCCATGGAACAGGGCGCGAACAATGCTAACCTGTCCTGCAAACCCCGCTCTGGGCCAAGACCGGCGCGGCGGGCACCGTGGACCAGGCCCCTTGCCGAATTACCACGAAAGTCCGTGCAAATCCTCAACATCGGAGCTACTATGCTGGCGGAATGTATCCGTCGGTCGTCACGAAAGATCCGACTGCCGTCGAAGTAGAGGTTCAAGCCGCCTACCTGGCGATGTTCGCCGCGGGCGACCTGTTATTCGTTCCGCGGGTGTTCGGCTGGGCCATCGAGTGTTTTACCGGGGGCCATGGGGACTACCAGGCGGTGGATGCCCGCTACCACGATTTCGAGCACACGCTTCAGGGAACGCTTTGCATGGCACGGCTGATGCATGGACGCCACAGAGCCGGAGCGCACCCTCCCGTCACCGAGCGCATGTTTCAGCTCGGCCTGCTCGCGATCCTGCTTCATGATACGGGCTACCTCAAGAAGCACCAGGACACGGAGGGGACGGGGGCCAAGTACACGATTACACACGTGGCGCGAAGCATTGAGTTCGCGGCGCAGTTCCTGTCGGAGAAGGGTTTTGGCGCGGTGGACATAAGAGCGGTGCAGAACATGATCCGGTGCACCGGCTTGGAGGCCCAATTGAGTCAAATCCCGTTTCAGAACGAGCTCGAGCAGACGCTGGGCTTCGCGCTGGCGACCGCCGATCTGCTCGGGCAAATGGCCGCGGAGGACTATGCCGAGAAACTGCCGATCCTGTACGCCGAGTTCGCTGAGGCCGCCAGCTTCTCCAAGGAGAGGAGCCACTTCGTCAGCTCATTTACCAATGCCGGCGACCTGATGGAGAAGACACCGGAGTTCTGGACCGGCTATGTGCTGCCAAGGCTGGACCAGGAGTTCGGCGGCTTGTACCGATTCCTGAACGACCCCTACCCTGACGGGCCAAACTACTATCTGGAACGCATCGAGGCCAATATAGAACGCGTGCGTCAGCGGTTGGCTCAGGCTACCGTGAACCGCTGAGCCGGCGCGGGCAACCCGAGTCGCCGGGCGCGGGAGCGAATGCGCTGAAGCGTGTGAAAGTTATGCGGGGTCCGATGCGTGACACGGTTCAACACCTCACAAAAAAGGCGCAGCACAGAGGAACTGCGTTGCACTTATGAAAAAACACTAAACAAAACTAACTATTGTATGAGACCGCCACACCGGGCCCGCGCTCAATCTACTCTTGGCGCACATTGAGCACAGGGCTAAGGTGCCACTCGAACGTTGGATCACCCATGTCATACGACCGCGCCGATCACGATTACAGCACCGAGCAGGAACCGCTGCCCAAAGGACACGCGGCCACGCACATCGGCATGTTCCTGGCGTGGGCGGTATTCAATGGCCTGGAGAACGACTTCCACCGCCAGCACTCCGCGGAGCACTTGTCCAGGCTGCGCCGCCGGGATATTACCGGGCGACAGTTCTTCCAGGCTGCGTGCAATGAGAAGTTCGCCGAGAAAGACCTGAACCCCGAGGGAAACGCCTTCGCAGAGTATTACTACGCTAACGAGACCGGAGAGCGGGGACCCTACTTCGCAGACTACAAGAAGGTGCTCGTAGCAGGTCTGCCCAGCTTCTGGCACGTCGCCGACACCTGGGCCAACTATGACAAGATAGCCGCCGTAATCTCCAAGCGCTTCGAGGAGTGGAGGAACCCGCCGCGCCGGAAACGGTGGTGGCAGTTCTGGAAGTAAACACGGGATACCCGCCTTTCCTTCGGGTTTGGGGCTCTGGAATGCTCGATTCGTGCCGGAGCCGACCGACGTAAGAAAGCCGCCGAAACGACCATTTGACCCGCAAAAGACGGTTGCAAGCGGGCGGCCTTTGTGGTAAAGTAACAAGCGAAGTTTAGCCGCCAGGCTTGCGACCAACGGGCTCGCCGCAGGGCAACCAGGCACCAAGACTGCTGGCCTGTAGTAACAAATGACGAACGACGATTCATGAACGCGCGCACACTACAACATCCCGAGCGACGACAGGGTTTGACGACGCGTGGCTTGGCGCGAAGAGGGCGGTGCCGCCGCTGCCCCTTCTGTGCGCCCTCAGGGAAGTGCCTTGAACCTGCCATCAAGAGTGGCCGCTGCGGCGACTGGGTGTGGTACGTGCTGCCAGGCAACAAACAGTGCCGCCGCCTTTGGGTCAAACCGAGAGACCTGCGGACCCCGACGCAACGGTACTGGCGAACGCGGCTGGCGACCGCCTCCAGGAAATACAGCGCAGCCCTGACCGAAGAACAACTGGACGCCTGCATCGCCGCTGGCGCGAAGCGGCGGAGCCGCCCACGGCTGGGCCAAAGGGGCCGGCTCACCGGGCAGCAATACTGGGTAGGGCAGGAATGCTCCAGGAAAGCGGAAACAGGAGTCCATAATGCAGAGAAGCCCATGGAATGCCTGCAAACAAAGGAGATTTCCACACCCACATGGGAACCACACCGTAGTACATCCGTAGTGCCTCCGGGACATCACCGTCAGGACACCGGGCAGGCGCCCAAGAACGAAGGCGGAAGGAACAAGAAAGTACGCAGAAGGGCGGCGGAACGCGTCGGGTTGAGGCCATTCAGCACTCTGCATTCCGCCCGCCAAACTCCGAGCGGGCTGAGGTGTGGTGAAGGGCGGAGAATGAGGAGTGCGAAATGCAGAGTGCGGATTGGCGGCGAAGACGGAGGCCGCTCGGACGGGCACCAGCGTGAACTGTGGCGCGGCAGTCAGACACCGAGGATACGGATTAGCCAGCCGCCAGGCTCGAACAGGCTTGAAACCCACCCCGCTCTGGGGCAAACTTAAGGGCATGAGCACGATAGCGGAAATCGAGACCGCCATTGAGCAGTTGTCGCCGCAGGAGCAGCAGCAATTGCGAGACTGGCTGTCAGAGCGCGGGAAAGCGCAGGGCTCGACCGTGCCGGTGGGTCGGAAACTACTAGCGTTGAGCGGTGCCATCAAGAGTTGGCCCAGAGATTTCGCCGAAAATCACGATCACTATCTTCACGGGGCGCCCAGGCGCAAAGCCCCATGACGCCCGTCTTCGCCGACTCCTTCTTCTTTTTCGCGCTGCTCAACCACAACGATGCCGCGCATGAAACCGCGGAAAGATTCTCGTCCGAAACCGGCCGCCCTTTTGTGACTACCGCTTGGGTGCTGACGGAAGTCGCCGATGGCTGTGCCACTGTGGACAAGCGCGGGTTATTCCTTCAATTGCTCGACACTTTGCGCGCATCTCCCGATGCCCGGGTCATTGGCCCCTCAGAAGAACTGTTTTCGCGCGGCGTGGAACTCTACTGTCAGCGCCCGGACAAGGAATGGTCCCTGACCGATTGCCTGTCGTTCGTCGTGATGGGGGATGAACGCCTCTCCGAAGCACTTACCGGCGACCATCATTTTGAGCAAGCCGGCTTTCGCGCCTTGCTGAGGTAGGGAACGCTCGCCGCGCGGTCCGCTGATCTGGGGAGGTAAGCGTCTGCGCCCGCCCACACAACACGTAATTACTTTCCACGGCACGCCAGGCTTGGTATCCCCGCCCCGGTCTTTGAATTGAACCAGCTATGAGAACACTCTTACTCGGGATTGATAGCGGCACCCAATCAACCAAGGTCCTTGTCGTAGATGCCCGCGACGGAAAGGCCGTAGCCTCGGCGGCGCAGGAATACGATCTGATTCCCAATCTGCCGCCCGGCGCCAAAGAGCAACACCCCCATACCTGGCGCGATGCCACAGCCGCATCCATTCGCCGCGCGCTCCGGCAGGCGAAAGCGTCTGCGGCTGAGGTCAAGGCCATCGGCGTCAGCGGCCAGCAGCACGGCTTCGTGCCGCTCGACAAAGATGGCGCAGTCATCCGCCCCGCCAAGCTCTGGTGCGACACTTCCACCGCCGCCGAGTGCGAGGAGATCACCGAGAAGCTGGGCGGGCTCAAGAAGACCATTCGCGCCCTCGGCAATGCCGTCCTGCCCGGCTTCACCGCCTCCAAGATTCTCTGGCTCAAGAAGCATGAACCGAAGAACTATCGGCGCCTAGCGACCGTGCTGCTGCCTCACGACTATCTCAACTTCTGGCTGACCGGGCAGAAGACGATGGAGTACGGCGACGCCAGCGGCACCGCCTTGCTCGACGTGCGCAAGCGCAAATGGTCCAGCGCCGTCCTGGACGCGATTGATCCCGGCCTCGCGAGCAAGCTGCCCCCGCTGACGGGCAGCGACAAGCCTGCGGGCATGCTGCAAGGCTCCACGGCCAGGGTGCTCGGCCTGAACCCCGGTGTGCTGGTCAGCGCCGGCGGCGGCGACAACATGATGGGCGCCATCGGCACCGGCAACACCAGCGCCGGCGTCATCACGGCCAGCTTCGGCACTAGCGGCACCATCTACGCCTGCGCCGAAAAGCCGGTCGTTGATCCACAGGGCGAAATCGCCGCGTTCTGCGACTCCACCAACCGCTGGCTGCCCCTGCTCTGCACCATGAACGTTACCGTCGCCACCGAGATGGTGCGCGAGGACTTCGGCTGGTCGCACGAGAGGTTTGGAGTTGAGGCGGCGCGCGTTCCAGCAGGCTCGCACGGCCTGCTGCTGCTGCCCTACTTCGAAGGCGAGCGCACGCCCAACGTGCCCGACGGCACGGGTGTCTGGTTCGGCGTCAACAGGAAGACCTTCGAGGCCGCCCACTTCGCCCGCGCCGCGATGGAAGGCGCGACGCTGGGCATGAACTACGGTTTGCGCCGGTTGGCGGAACTGGGCGTGAAACCCACCCAGATTCGCGCCACGGGCGGCGGGGCCAAATCCAAAGTCTGGCGCCAGATCATGGCGGACGTCTTCAACGCGGAGGTAGTCACGCTCAAGGTCGGCGAAGGCGCGGCTTACGGCGCCGCCTTGCAGGCCCTCTGGTGCTGGCGCTTGCAGCAGGGCGAGAAGGTTTCCATCAGCGAGGTCACCGACCAGTTCGTCGAGCTGAACCGCGGCGAAACCGCGCAGCCCGACAAGAAGCGCGCCGCCGTCTATCGCGAGCTGCAAGCGATCCAGGACGCCATGTCCCTGTCCCTGCGCGAGGTGTTCAAGCAGCACCGCCAGTTCGTCCTGCGCTGAACCGAGCAGGTTCACATCTACACGCCGGACAGCATCGAGGCGTCAACGCGTCCACAGGCCTTGTTGTCGGGCGGCGATGTCCTGCCCGGTTTCAAGTGCCGATTAGGCCGGATCTTCCACGCTGCTTAAACTGTCCGCCGCAGCAAATCCAACGCCTGCTGGGCGGTGACTTGCTTGAACGTCTCACGGTCGTAGGGGTTAAAGTTACGTTCCATCACTGTGCCAGACGGGCCAGCCAGCCCAATGAACACAGTCCCGACAGGCTTCTCCGCCGTCCCGCCGCTGGGGCCGGCGATACCCGTGACCGACAACGCGTAGTCTGCCTGGACCTCGCGGCGCGCGCCCTCGGCCATTTCGCGCGCGACCGGCTCGCTGACCGCGCCGTGCTGAGCAAGAGTCTCCGCCTGCACGCCGAGGAACCGCTGCTTGGCGGCATTGCTGTAGGTGACCAGTCCGGCGAGGAGGACAGCCGAAGCGCCCGGGACATTGGTCACGCGATGGGCAATGCAGCCGCCCGTGCAGGACTCGGCCAGGGCGAGCGTCGCCTTGCGCTCGGTGAGCAAGCGGACGATCACCGTCTCCAGGTCGTCGTCTTCCGCGCCGTAAATGCGAGGGCCAAGCAGCCGCCGCAGAATCGCTTCGGCCTCCTCCACCCGCTGCGCCGCCTCCGGACCGTTAGCAGCGACGCGCACGTCCACCTGCCCGGGCCGGGAGCAGTAGCCCAGGTCCAGTCCGGCCTCGACGAGCCCTTGCAATGGCCCGCGGATTCTTTGCTGAACAACCGACTCGCCTATCCCGGTCGTCCGCAGCGTGCGACAAACAAACCCGCTGGCCAGCGGCAGCACGCGCCTGAGCAGCGGCACGACCGAATCCGTGAACATGGGCCGCAACTCCCGCGGCGGGCCGGGCAACATGACCAGCCATGTCCTCGCACCGCCAGGACGAAAGGCGTTGGGGCTGACCTGCATTGCCAGCCCCGGCGCCGTGCCGTGCGCATTGTGCAGCACGAGGGCGCCTTCGGGAACCTGGGCCTGGACGCCGGTCTGCTCCGGCATGGGCCGCTTGCGGACCTCGAAGAAGTGCTTGATGTGGCCGAGCACAGCGGTGTCTTCGCGCGACGCCTTGCCGAGCAGTTGGGCAATCAGGTCGCGTGTGATGTCGTCCGACGTCGGGCCAAGTCCGCCTGTGGTAATGACGAGGTCCGCTCGGGCAAGGGCTTCGCGAACGGCATGCTGGATGTCGCTGCCGGTGTCCGGCACGGCGACCTGGCGGGCGACGACGTAGCCCAGGTCGGCCAATTGCCGGCATAGCCACTGCTGGTGCGTGTTGAGCACCCGGCCCAGCATCAATTCAGTGCCGGTGTTGATGAGTTCTACGAGCATGGAATTGGAGTTTCAATCTGCGGCTCACGCCTGGCAAGCCTCTGCTTCCGCCTTTGACTTGGCGGAGCGCATCGTTATACACTCGCCCCATGGCAGATGCCGCCAAAACGTCCGCCCGGCAGCGGTTTATGGATTTCCTAGCTAACAAGAACCTGCGCCTGACGGGCCAGCGGCGCGCCATCATCGAGACGGTATTCAGCACCGAGCAGCACTTCACGGCTGACCAACTGCTGGAGTGGTCCCGGCGGCGCGACAAGTCGGTCTCCCGCGCGACGGTCTATCGCACCCTGCCTCTGCTGACCGAAAGCGGGCTGGTGCGAGAGGTGGATTTCGGCAAGGACCATACGGTCTATGATCCCAACTACGCCGAGCGCCCCCACCACAATCATATCGTCTGCCAGGAATGCGGCCGGATCGTCGAGTTCGAGAGCGGCGAGATTGAGCAACTCGAAGATGAAATCAGCCAGGGGCTAGGCTTCACGGTCAAGGCGCATCGCCTCCAAATCACGGCCAGTTGCGACGAATTCCGCCGCTTGGGCACCTGCTCCAAGATGGCCCATTAGCCGTTCGTGGCGATGGTGCTGACGGGCGGTGGGGGTTTTGGCTTGGGAGCTTTGGGCGCCGGGGGCTTCGGCTTCTGGATTGCGGCGTCAAAGGTCCCCGCCACCACGCTCTTGGCTTCGTCCGGCAGGCACAGGTAGATCCTGCCCGGCGCGCGCCCGTTGGTGGTCTGGCCAAACGCCAGTTTCAGGGCGTAGCCATTCGTGAAGAATCGTCGGGTCGCTTTCTGCTGCTCATCTTGCCAGCTCACAGTGATGCGCGGCACCTGCGAGAGTCGTTCGGGAGTGAACTCCAGCGCTCGGCCGGAAACGTCCCCGGATAACCAGCGCCCAAGTGGGATGGAAACTCCCATGTCGAGCGGCGCCCCTTGGCCCTCGCGGAGAGAGAGGGTAGAGCCGACCAAGGTGGACCGTTCGAACGTGAAGCTGTGGCCACGCAGCTTGCCCGCGGCTTGGGTCTCAGGAAAGGTCGCGTGCTTAAGATTAAGAGACCAACGTCCGCGCGGTCCCAGCCCAAGTGCCGCGGGAAGGTTGTCATGAAAGAAGAATATCCCCGCCGCCACAGCACATACCAACGAGACTGAAGCAGCGATGATCGGCACTAACAGCCGGGATCGGGACGCCGGAGTGCGTACCGACAATGACGTGGTCTCCATTCCGACGGGGCGGGGCTTGCTGACCTGCGCAGCCGACAGAATGAACTTCGTGTCCACCGACGCGGGCGGCTGCGGCACAACGATCTTCTGGAAGCAAGTGGGACACTCAATCTGCCCGCCGCTTGTGGTGGAATCCGCGGTGATGTGCTGGCCGCAGACTGGACACGCAAACTTGAATTCAGTCATCGGATCACCACTGACGATTTCACACAGAGCCGCGCGCGACAATCATTATTTCTCGGCAGGGACGATGCGCCGAAACGTCCGTGTTCGTCCGGCAGCGAACGCCTCGGCAAGGCGTCCCTATCTTGGTTCGCCCGCGCGATCCGTCGAGGCCTCACCCCTGCGCCTTCGCCCCGCCCTCCCGGTAACTGGACACCACCCATTCGCTCAGGACCTTGTCCGGGGCCGCCACCGCGTCCTTATCAATGACAAACTCCCGCTGGCCGGAGTTCTGCGCGATCAGCTTCAGGCCGAATTGGAAATCCTTGAACCGCGCGGCGCAAAGCTCCCGCACCGACTGCGACTTTTCCAGCGCCTCCGTCACCAGCAGGTCCGCCGCCGCGTCCGTGAAGCGGATCGTCATGCCATGATTCTCCCGGAAGCGCCGCGCGAACTCGTCCACCAACTCCCGCGCCACAATGCGCTCCTCGCGCTTCGGGTCGGCCAGGATCCTTTGCAGCTCCGCCTCCGGATGGTCCACCAGCTCGCGCGTCACAACAAAGCGCTTCACCTTGGTCGAGGGCAGCTCGAACTTCACGTCACGGAACACGCGCTCGCAAACCGTCATCAGCCCGCGCGCGCCCGTTTGCTCCTCGGCCGCCCGCTCTGCAATCCGCTGCAGCCCATCGTCCGAAAACAGCACTTCGATGCCATAAGCCGCGAAGTCCTGCTCGTATTGCCGGATGATACTGCCCTCGGAGCTCTTCAGAATAAGGAAGAGGTCGTCCACCTTCAATGAATGGCAAACCACCCGCACCGGCAGGCGCCCGATGAACTCCGGCTCGAAACCAAATTCGATGAAGTCCCGGGTTTGCCCGTGACCGAGCACCGCCTCGGGCGTCTCCGGCGGACGCTCCCTGGCCGCGAAACCAATCGTCGCCTCGCGCAAGCGCTTATGGATGATGCTCTCCAGCCCGCCGAACGCGCCGCTGACAATGAACAGGATGTGCTTCGTGTTGATGGTGCTCGGCGCTTTGCGTCCGCGCTGCGTGAAGTCCATCATGGCCTGGATCTGGCCCGCAATGTCATTCGGTGACCGCGCCGGGACTTCCGTCTCCTCCATGAGCTTGAGCAGATTCGTCTGCACTCCGCGCCCGCTGACATCGCGCCCGCTCACGTTGGTGGCAGCCGCAATCTTATCTATCTCGTCAATGTAGATGATCCCATATTGCGCGCGCTTCACGTCGCCCTCTGCCAGGCGCACCAGATCACGCACCATATCCTCCACATCGCCCCCGACGTAGCCCGTCTCCGAGAACTTCGTCGCGTCTGCCTTCACGAAGGGCACGCCAATCAGGTCAGCCGCACACCGGATCAGGTAAGTCTTCCCCACACCCGTCGGACCTATCAAGATGATGTTCTGCTTGGCGTAATTCGGCGACTCCTTGCCTTCGAGCGCCAGCCGCACGTGGTGATAATGGTCGCACAGCGCCACGCTGAGCACCTTCTTCGCCTCGTCCTGCTTGATTACGAAGCGGTCCAGGTGCTCCTTCACCTCGCGCGGCTTGTAGTCAAACTTGAAAAGATCAGCCGTCGGCTGGCGTTTCTCGTCCTCCGCCGGCGTTGGCGCGTCAGCGTCCGCCGGCTTTGGCTCGCGCGGGCTCTGCATATGCTGGCGCAGCAATTCGTTGAGCTGCCGCTGGAGTTCCTCGGGCGAAGGCGGCCCGTTAACTAAAGGCTTGGTCATAATACATCTCAATGGCCCTTGCCACCATACCCCACGGTCTGCCATAAGAGCAATATTATGAGCGATGAATTCCAACCCATAGACCGGGACCGGTTTGAAGCCGCGCTGCGCCGTTTCGACGAAGAAAACGCCAAGGACCCAAACCTCGAAACCAATGGCGCCCAGAGCGTTCCCCGGGAACTTCTTTACGCCCGAAGACTGACAGAATGGCTGCTGCGGCTTGCTCCGGACGCCAGCGAGCCACTTCGCCTCGCGGCCAGGTGCCAACACCTCTGCCGCTGGATGGTCCCGCGCGGTTCCTACCCCATGACCCGCCCCGGCTACCTCAAATGGCGCGAAGACCTCAAGCACTTCCATGCGGACAAGGCCGGGGCCATCCTCCGCGAGGTCGGCTACCTGGACGAAACCATCACGCGAGTGCAATCCCTCAACCTCAAAAAGAACTTCCCCAACGATCCCGAAGGCCGCACCCTTGAAGACGCCCTCTGCCTCGTCTTTCTGGAGCACCAGTTCGCCGACCTCGCCAGCAAGAGCACGGATGAGAAAATGATCAACGCCGTCCAGAAGACGTGGAAGAAGATGACACCAGCCGCGCACACGCTCGCCCTGAAAATCTCCTTCGGTCCGCGCGAAAAGTCCCTGATGGAGCGCGCCCTCCAGCCAGGGACCGAGCGATAGCGGCCCGGAGCGCCGGCATGTTGCCGGCTTGCACAGTCCGAGAGGTCTAAGCCGGCAACATGCCGGCGCTCCGCGCTCCTCGCTGGCTCTGATTTCCTTCGACAAAGCACTGAAACTTTGCTCATTCTCCCTTCAACACAGATAACAACGTTCTGCATCAGAAAGAGCCTGCAATGAAGTATGGTTTGAATATCCGTCCCACCGGCGCGTTGGATTTCCTCTCCCTCGGCGCACTCGTCCATCGTCTTGACCCGGGCGTCATTCCCTTTCGGAAGGCCACCCGATGCCAGATCCATGTCAGCGGCGGCGAGTTTAACTGCTCGGCCAACCTCGCGGACTGCTTCCGCATGCAAACGGGCATCGCCACCGCCATGGTGGACTACCCCATCGGCGACCTGATAGCTGAGCGCGTCCGCGCCATGGGCGTCAAACCCTTCTACAAGCACTTCAAACACGACGGCGTCCACGGCCCCAACATGGCGACCGTCTATAGCGATCGCGGCCAGGGCGTCCGCGCACCCGTGGTCTTCTACAACCGCTGCAACGAAGCCGGCGCGCTCCTCAAACCCCGCGACTTCGACTGGAAGAGCATCTTCGCCGCGGGCGTGCGGTGGTTCCACAGCGGCGGCATCTTTGCCGCGCTCTCGCCGACCACGGCCGAAGTCATCATCGAAGGCATGGAAGCCGCCAAGGCCGCCGGCGCCATCGTTTCGTTCGACCTCAACTACCGCGCGAAGCTCTGGAACATCTCCGGCGGGCACGAGCACGCCGTCAAAGTCCTCGACCGCATCGTGAAGAACGTTGACGTGCTCGTTGGGAACGAAGAAGACCTGCAAATGGGACTCGGCATCCCCGGTCCGGAAGTCGCCGCCAAGTCCAAGCTGGACCCGAGCGCCTTCTTTGGAATGATCGGCAAGGTCACGAAGAAGCACCCGCAGATCAAGATCGTCGCCACGACTCTGCGCGAAGTCCACTCCACCAACCGCCACAGTTGGGGCGCCGTGGCCTGGATTGACGGCAAGACCTACATGGCTCCCACCTGCGAATTGGATGTCCTCGACCGCGTCGGGGGCGGCGACGGCTACGCGGCGGGCTTCTTCTACGGCCTGCTGACGGGCGCCGAGCCCGAGGAGGCGGTCAAGCTTGGCTGGGCCCACGGCGCTTTGCTGACCACGTTCCCCGGCGACACCACCATGGCCACCGTCGAACAAGTCAAAGCGCTTGCCAAAGGCGGCTCGGCGCGCATCCAACGCTAAGTGAAGCGCCCGTCGGCTGCAGGTAGCGGAGCCTTGCCGAAGCTTCGGGTAGGGACGCGTTCCACCGCGTCCCACTGCGCGGATTTCAGGGACGCGGTGGAACTCGTCCCCACCAGGCGTCTGCTCAAATCGGCCTTCGCGCTCCTGCTGGTGGCCTGCTCAATCCAGGCGGCGACCAATGAGACTGCCTCCCCGCCCAGGGCCGCCGTTTTCTACGAAGGCCTGCCGGGCAATGACCAAGCCTTCGCCAGTGAGATCGCAGCCCAAGTGCGCGCAGCAGGCTACGCGACGGAATACATCTACGTCCCAATCCTGACGAACCGCGCCTCGCTCACAGCGACGCGTTACGACCTGCTGGTGTTGCCCAACGCCCGCATCCTGCCGCTCAGCGCCGCGCCAGCCATTGTAAACTACCTGCACGAGGGAGGCGATTTGCTCGCTCTGGGTCTTCCCGCCTGGCAATCCCCGGCCTTCCAGCTCAACGGCAAGTGGCTCTCGCGCCAGGACTACGATGACACCATCGCCGCGCAGCGCCCCAATCACATAGTGCAGGACTTCTCCCGCGCCGAACTGGCCCAATGGCATCGCTCCACCGGCGACTCCACCGGCAAAGCGCAATACGAAGTCGCCGACACGGATCACGGCAGGGCGCTACATGCCACCATCCCTCATCTAGGAGGCTGGGAAACGATGACGTCCCCTGCCCTCTCGCAGCCCTTTGCCATGAGCAACACGCTGACGTGCTTCCGCGCGAAGGGCGCTCCTCACACGCGCCAACTGTCGGTCGAGTGGCGCGAGGAAGACGGCTCCCGCTGGATTGGCACGGTTGACCTGACGCCGCAATGGCAAGACTGCGCCCTCACGCCGGACCGCTTCAAAGCCTGGCCGGCCGACTCGGTCAGCAAACACCGCATCTTCAATCCGGCGCAGGCGGTCACTTGCACGGTGGGGCTCGCTTTATCGCACACAGCGCTTGAGGGCGACGAGCATGAATACTGGTTCGCCGCCCTGGGCACCGCTCCGAATCCGTTCGGAGCCGACACGCCGCCGGAAGAGGCCGACATCCCCGTGCTGGAGTCCATCTCGCCCAGTTACCAATGCTACCCAATCACGACGCAGGTCATCGTGAGACCGGACCATCAAAAGGCCCCGCTTGAGTCTTGGGATACGCCTCCTCCAGGAGGCGGTTGGAAAGACGTGAAGGGTTGTAAATTAGACGCGCTGTCCTGTCTCGGCCTGCAGCCGCGCTCTCGAGGCGTTGGGTTTAACCAGAGGCGGCCTTACCAATGGGAACCGCTACTCGGAGCTTACGACTCACACACTGAGGACTATCGCGGCGCCGTCGCGGCGCTCGTCGTGAACGTCGAACCGCCCTTCCGCGGCAGCGTGTGGGCTGCCTTCACGCCGACGGATGCCGCTTTTTACCGGCAGCCAGTCACCACGAACGCGCTGCACCAAGTCCTCACGCGCATGAAGCGCGGTATCTTCCTTGCTGAAGGCGGCACCGAATTCTTCACGCTTTTCCCAGGACAGCAGTTCACGTCCGGCGCGCGTGCGGTCAACTTCGGCAGAGAGGCGCTAACCAACTTATCTATCAACGTAATGATAGACGAGAACAAGGGCAATCTCCCCAAAGTTGTGCTCCTAACCAACTTTACCTTGCTCCCCGGCGAAATGAAATCAGTGGCCCAGAGCGGGCTCATGAAAGACTTCGCTGAGAACCCTGTTTACACCTCGCTCACTCAAGAGAACGTGTTCATTGATGCGTTTGATCAGACACTCTCCGTGTGGCGGCCAAAACTTAAACCCCAGTTCATCCAAGCCCGCGACGGCGGCTTCTGGCTGAACGGGAAGCCCTGGAAAGCTCATGGGGTGAACTATATGCCCTCCAGCGGGATCGGCTTGGCCAATTACCAATACTTCGAACACTGGCTGGGGCGCGGCGCTTACGATCCGGAGGTCATCCAGCGCGATTTGCTCCGCATCAAGGCCATGAACTTGAATGCCGTCAGCATCTTCATAGACCACCAATCGCTCGACTCGCAGCACTTGCTGGACTTCCTGCGCCGCTGCGAGGCCCTGGGGCTTCATGTGAACTTGTCGCTTCGGCCGGGCACGCCGATGTCGTTTCAATGGGAGAAGATGAAGGACATCATCGAGCATTACCGGCTCGCCGAGAACGATACAGTCTTTGCTTACGACCTTGCGTGGGAGCCCAGCCACGGCGGGTATGCCGAGCAACAGCGCGACTATGCCGGCTTGTGGCACCAGTGGGTCCTCAAACACTACCAAACGATCGCCGCTGCCACCAACGCATGGGGCTGCCCCGCGCCGCGGCTCATCCCCACGCCGCACACCACCATCAGCCCGCTTTCGGAGCACCTAACGGCCATCTCGATTGATGTCCCGCCCATGTCGCAGCTCATCACGGACGGCCCGTGGCGCAAGTTGGTCGCCGACTACCGCCGCTTCCTGGATGAACTCCTCCAGGAAAGATATTCCACGGCCCGCCGGCTCATCCACTCGGTTGACCCGAACCACGCGGTCAGCTTCCGCATGTCGTGCGCAGGCGATCCCACCTACAACTGGGACGCCGCGCTGCCTTATGACTTCCGCGGCCTGGCCGACGCGGTTGACATCTGGGCGCCGGAAGCCTATGGCCGCATTGGGGATTGGCCCCGAGTCCGCGCGGGAGATTTCACCGCCGCCTACGCGCGCCTCTGCGATCCCAACAAGCCCATCATGTGGGCCGAAATGGGCTACAGCGTCTGGGACATCAACCGCATGACGCCCGACCCGGAAAAGCTCGCCTGGGAAGCGCGCTACTTCACCGACTTCTACCGCATGCTGATTGAATCGGGCGCCGACGGCGTCTTCTTCTGGTGGTATCCAGGCGGCTTCCGCCTCGGCGAGAACAGCGACTTCGGCATCATCGCCCCCGACGGCACCGACCGCCCCATCACGCAGGTGATCCGCACCGAAGGCCAGCGCTTCCTTAAAGCTCTCAAGCCCGCCGCCCCCAACGAATGGATCACCGTTAACCGCGACCGCGACGCCCGCGGCCTCTACGGCATCTACGAAGCCGTGCAGGAAAGCTTCTGGAAAGCCATGAACCTCAACCACCGCCCAGCCCTGAAGGACGAACAGGGGCCGGGAACTCCCAAGCAGTGAGCCGCAAGTGTGCTATCTCAAGTGGCGGCAGCGCTTTGCGCAACAGGGCCGGGCTGGATTGAGCGATGCGCCAGAGATGCACTGCCACACCCCAGGGCTATTCTCAGAATTGAGAGGGTTGAGAGGTCCGAAAGTGCGCTGGCCACAGCCAAATAAGAGTCGCCCCCAAATACCGGTCGGTTAGGGCATGGCCCGCTCGGCTCCTGAAATCGGACCTCCACCCTTTGGTCTGGCAGGCCATCGCCCGGCCAGTGGGTAGGCGTCATCACTATTAGATACCACATAAACCCCCGTATTTATTGGGGTTTCCGTTGTCAAACTACCTTCGGGCATCCCCGCTTGATGGACTTCGGGACACACTTCTGGACGGGGCAGGGTCAATGACCATCCGCCAGCCGTAAGCCCGTCCAGAGCCAAACGGCAGCGAATACGGGGCATTCTGGCGTTTTGGCATTGTCAAACCACCTCTTTCTTGTGAAGAACGTGTGACCAAGTTTCAATAACTGGAGTTTGCGGATAACGTGTGAATAGGCGTTAATAACTTCGCAGGGCAGAAGTGTGAAAGCATTGCCCGTGTAGAAGCGACACTAAACGTCACTTAAATCTACTTAATGCTTGCCCAGACGGGCAGGCACAGACGATTGCGGCTTCTGCCCTGCATTCTCATTTATGCACGCTTGGGGACACCATGTCAACCCTCCAGCGGTCAAGGCGTCCATAGGGCATCCAGGGGCGTTTGCGGGGCATCGTGGCACGCTTGACGACTGGCTGGCGAGTCCCTATTATCCGCCTTGCCCAAAATGGGCATTAAAAGTAAGAAACAACATTATGGCCAAGAGAATTGAATATAAACTCCATTACGTTGCTGTTGCAGGCATGGACGCCCAGGTTCAGACCTTTCAAAAGGAAATAGAACACCTTCTTAATGATTGTGACTATAAATTGATTGGCGGGCCTTGCTTTGGGGGACAGATGATATACCAAGCCCTTACAAAGGAAATCGAAGCAGTTGATCCCACCAAAGCCATACCTACACCGTACTATAAGTCCCATCTTTGAATCCACACATCTGGCGAGACGTGGGGAAATAAAAAAAGGGCAGTAAGTGAGTGAGTACCTACTGCCCTTCGTAACCTGACGCATCTACGGGATACGCCACACGTATGAATAAATCGAGGGGCAAAGATAATGGCTGGAGTATCCCTGCCCCTTTTCACCTATAACAACAATACCTTTACCAAATAACTTTTGCCTGACTTCCATCCAATACAATACGCTCTCTCGTTGCTTGGATTTTGTAAACATCATTCAACTGCGTGTATGTTGGCTTACCCTTGATAATCCCCTCAAACATCTCGGCAGTTAGTTCGGGGTAAGAATATGTTCCCAGAACTTCCCCAGGTGTGGACAAAGTATTCTGAACAAGTCGGCGGTAGCCATATTCGCCTGACTGCTTACAGACAACACGACCATCGGAGAGCATAGCAATGTAATACTCGCCAGGGGCGATATAGTAGAACTTGCTACCATCACTTACGGGCGTGCTCTTTTGATCAAATCCGACTGGCTTATTTACCTCGGCTCTCTCTCGTTCCAGTTTGGCTCTGGCATCGCTGGCTTGTTGCATGGCCTGTGCGAGTTTGTCGGGGTAGTTAGCATACGCTGATTTGGCGTTGCGTTCATCCCTATCAATCAATCGGGTCTGTTCGGCGAAATACTTATCCTTTACTCTCGCCTCTTGTTTCTCCCGTAGTATCTCATTGGGCGTAAGTGTTCGGGGAATACTGACTGCGGCTTGTGTCTGAACTACTGACTTGATTGCTGGCGTATCACTGTAGCCCATACTTGCCACGTATGCTTGATGTTGTCGGCTTTGTTCATCAAACACGGCTTGTATTTCCGCCACGGACATTTTGCCGTAGTCCAATGGCTTGCTGGCTTTCAATGACTCATTCTCCGCTGTGAGTGTTTCAATACGCTTATTGGCGTCAACAATGTTGAGTGCCCGACTGGTGGGAATAGTGGACTTTGATATAACTAACTTGTCTTTGATTTTCTTGATTGAGAACATACGTTCCTTTCTGTCCTTCTTTTGGACTTGCTATTGACAGCCCTATTGCTGTCTACAATAAATATCTATTGGTTGGCGATCACGTCAAAGATACTGCGTCTAAATCGCTTTTCTTTCATTGCGATTTGGTTCCGTATCCATTCCGCCTCCAACATTCGGAAATAGTCCTGCACTGATACGGGCTGTACCGGTACTGGTTTGTTTGGCTCTAATGGCTTCTGATTTGGGTCTGCTTGTGTTATTACTCGCATCATATCTGTATCCTTTCTCTATGCGGTCAAAGTGGCAATCAGATACTCTCTTTGCTTCTTATCTTCCGCCAATACCTTGCCTAACTCTGACAAGTCCATAATACTTTCAATGTTGGTTGTTATCCGCTCTTTCAACACGTCAACGGGCAGGGCGTCTAACTCAACACATCCTTTTCCATACTTGTCAATAAATCCCTTACTGCGGGTATCCGATGCCTTCGGAATGTCAGTCGGCAGTTTATACTTTTCCACGTCCTCACTTGTCAGAGCACACTTGATGATAGTGGGGCGAGCATCTAACTCCGCAAGCCGTTCTTTCATACTCCTTACCATGTCCTCGCCAGAGGGATCAAAGTCCCCATAGTAGAGAACAGTAGTCGGCTTTTCAATATCCTTGTATCTTTCGCTGGCTTCATATAGTGAAGACCATCCATCAAATCCCCGTCCAATATTCAATGTAATGCCGTACGGTCTAACTATGTCCTCAAATATCCCGCTCAAAGCATCTTTCTCTAACCAGCATTCAACGTAGTTCTTTTGAGTGGTCCATACATTGCCTCGATAGCATCGCTGGACGGTATCGGCAAACTCTGACATATTATTCCACATACTTACCTCCCTTGGCTTTCGTATCCTATCTTCAATCCATTCCCAAGGGACAGTACCGTCCTTTCTGGCTTCTACCAATAACTTGCTTACGGCTTGGTACTGGCTCCGATTGTTTTCTATGACTTGTCCAGAAACCAACTGATAATAAGCCTGCCTGACTGTCATCGGATTGTGTGCCTTCAACACCTTGACGGCATATTCCAGCATCTCCTTTGTCTTGGCGTGCATACTCATATTACTTGCCCTCCTTGTCAGTGATCGCCTTGAATATCCGAATGACATCCACGGCGGAATGAACATTGACGGCTTGCACCTTGAAGGCATCGAGACGCTTCTGAATGATGGACTGCGGAACACGGGCACCCTGCCATTCAAGTACTGTGTCAATAAAGACACGTTCGATGATGTCTTGTTCATTCGGCTTGAACTTGTCATCAATACCATTAGGTACTGAGAAACGTTTCTTACCAGTACTTGATGAATGAGGGACGGGAACTATTGAAGGGTACACCGACTTACAACCAAAGCCAGCATTCAGTGTCTTTTCCATATTCATCAAGTCCGTTTCGGCTGTACTAGTACTTTCTTTCTTATCTTTTTTCTCTGGTTCTTTGCTATCTTCTTTCTTATCTGGTCTGCCAGGACCACATAGCAAGGTATCCTCTTTGCTATGCGGTCTGCCAGGACCACATAGCAGTTTCAACTTGCTGGGGTCATACTTGTATAACGGGATACGCTTTCCTCGAATGACTTTGAAGCGGGTAAATGTCAATACTCCAGCGGTGGTGTACTTCTTTACTTTACGCCTGTACAGTTGTCTTCCGTAGTGCGGGAATAGAGTATGCAATGCCGGTACGCTATACTCAAATGTGTCTATCTCTCCTTCCAAGCGGTAGGTGCATTCAAAGTGCAGCAGTAGGCGAATATCCAAGTCGTCAAGAGCGTGTGAGTATAGAACGCTTTGCGGTAGGGTTGCGAATGGTGGGGTGTCTTTATTGTCTTTTACGCTCATACGTTCAACTCCTTACTTGTTCAACACTAACTCCTGCGAGCGTGTCTTGATGTATTGCCTCACTTCGGGGACCAATGCTAACGGCATCATAAAACTTGTCATTGCGAGTCCTCTTGCTCTTACGTTCAAGTAATATTTCCTGTTCTCCGCACGTCTTTTCAGTTGCTTCTGGGTCATGCTATTTCCTTTTGTTTCAAGGTAGCCACATTGCTACTCTCACCAAATAAGTATGGGCGTCAAAGTTCAAACACTCATTTAGTGCTTTACATTATTTGGCATTCATTCACCATCTATTGTCATCACGTATTATGGACTTGTACGTAAAAAGGCCCGCAACAAGTGTATGCTTATTGCGGGCTTGATTTGGAGTTAGAGCGTAAAATCTAACAAAGACCCCAATACATAGCAACGTCCGAAACATTCCACACTTTCTATACTGCCATACGGGGGGCGGTGCTTGTTTCTACAGGAGACCTCATTGACTTATTTTCTTCGCTGGGTCGGTGGAAGGAGACCGGAGGAGGTACACACGGGGTCATTGGCAATGCATAGGCGTTTTGACTCATTCTGGCAATGTTTCGCCGTAGTTCATTGGGGTTCAATGTGTCAAAGTACGCATTTTGGGGTAGTTCGGTGCGGTAGAAATGCACCCTCGGCTTTTGCGGAATGCTCAATGTTTCCATAGAAACGTGAGCCATGACTGCATTTTGGGGTCTGATTATGGCGATTATGCGTACCGGCGAGGCGTTATAGGCTCATTTGGCCTTTGGGGGTCATCCACTACCCCCACACGTCAAAGTGGATATATTACGCTTATACGCATTCTAAACAATAAACCCGCAAGGCATCTAACAGCCAAGCGGGTCTATCGGATTTATGGACTTGTCTATGCTGGCTTGTAGGGGTGTTTTCCGTAGTGGCTCATAAGTGTCATAGTGTATTCAATCACCCTGTCATTCGTCAATATCACCCTGAATGAGGGATAGAGTTTATCGGATATATTGATGACTACCGACTTCACCAAAGACGGGACTATGTTGGCAATCTTCCGTCTCGTATCTTGGTTGCCAAGATTGGCTTCCCGCATAATGGCTTCAAGTTGGTTCATCGTATCGGGCATAACTGCTTTACTGCTTTGCTCCGCTTTGGCTTCGGATAGATTGGCTTCCGTTTCCCGTCTTTCGGCTTCAAGTTTCGTCAATCGGCTTTGGACTTCGGGTAGAGCCAAGCCAGCATCTAAAAGGGCTATGGTTTGCTCTATCTTGGCTTTCAAGGCGTCTTTCTTGGCTTGTAAGGCATCAATACGGGATTGGCTATCATCTTTGCCTAATAACGCATCTTTGGCAGTAGGAACGAACCAAGATATAAACTCCCGTTCCACTTCGGGGAATGGTATCATATTCTTTATGCTGCACGGCTTGCCAGTGGGGTCTAACTTTTTGTTTCTGAATCCAAGACAACCGAGCCACCTACCCTTGAATACTTTCATTGATCCACCGCATACGGAGCAATGACATACACCCCTAAACACATTCTGAATTTCAGCCGTACGATTGCCATGCCGATTTGTATTCTTTTCAAGCATTGACTGGACTTGATAGAATAAATCCTCCGTTACGGCTTTCTCGTATCCCGCTACTATTCTTTCTCCGTTAATGGTCAATATGCCTATGGCTCTTTCGTTCCGTAGCAACTTCAATATGGTGGATTCCGTCCATGCGCCTGTCTTTTTTCGCAGTGTAGGTGTTCCATCGGCATTGAGTCCCTGACAGATAGTACGGCTTCCCTTCCCTGAAAGATATTCGGTAAATAGACGCTGATACACTGCTTTGATTGGCTTATCTATGTCATACTTGCCCGTCTCAAAGTTATACCTCACATGCGGGGGTAGCCAGCTTCCCAATGGTGCGGGGATGCCTTTACGGGCTAGATCAATGGCATTGCCTATGGCTTCATTGACTCGCTTGATACGTTTATTATTCTCGTATCGGGCAACGTTGGCAGCCATGTCGCCCAGTACCATCGTGTCTAAATCTTCTATGGTGTCCGTATTGTATTCCCGTCCATCTTGGCTTGTGATTATGAAGTGTCCCGCTTCAAGTATGTCGGCTATGTATGCTTTGGCTCTCCAAGGGTGTCCCCGATTTATTCTGTCAAGGTTTTCGCAGATAATGCCAACGCCAGCGGGTAGTTCGGATACTACTTTCTTAAACAATGGCGTTGCCCCGACCTTGACGCTTGTAGCGGGGTCAAAGTATTCGGCCAGTACCTTGATGACTTCCCGCTTTGCCAATGCTCGGTTTAGACGCTCTTGACGGGGCTTGCTGTCCCCATCGCTTTGCTTGTCGTCTGAGAACCTGCCCCATATTATCGCCTGCCGTTGCTGGTTTCCGTTATGCTGTTTCGTATTCATATCGGCAGCATAGGGGGTATGGTATCTAATGTCAATATAGGCTAGCCAGTGGCAAGCCAGCGGTAGGCCTAATACCTTTTCTATTAAGCCTACCGCTGGCTTACCACTGGCTACCTACTGACTTACCGCTCGCCTACCAATGGGGGGTCTGGAAATGGCCACAAATCACCCATTCCAACGTGTACTGGCTATTCCTGACCACCTGCCGGAAGGAGTGAGATTTGAGCTTCCCGAGTGACCAAATGGCGCGAACGGACGCTCGCTATAGTCGCCACGGCTCGCGCATTTTGCGGCTGAGGAGGCGGAGGTTCGCTTCTTCGTCGCCGATGAAGTGTTCCTTCTGCGGGTCCCAGACCAGCTTGCGGTTGAAGTGCAGGGCGATTTCGCTGAGGTGGCACAGCGAGTCGGAATGGACTGACTCGTCTATCGGGCAAACCGTCTCCGCGCGGCTGCGGACGCAGTCGAGGAAGTTGCGAGTTTGGTCCGGGCTGCGGGTGAGCTGGACCTTGAAGGCGTCTTCGTTCCGATCAATCAGGTTCTCCGGTTGGAGATTGATGCCGCTGCGGTCAATGTGGACCCAGCCTTCCGAGCCTTCGAAAGCAGTCCCGTGGTCGGTGATGCGGCGGTAGCGCGCTTTCCACTCTTGCTCATGGGCCCAGATGTCGCACGACGGCGCGTCGGCGTTGGGATGATTGGCCGTGCCCTCGAAGCGCAGGGTGACGCCGCTGCCGAATTTCATATTCACGTTCCATGCTGTCGCCGTGTCGCAGATGCCTTCGGCGTGGAAAGTGCCTCGGCCATCCACTTCGACGGGTCCGTTGAGCAGATCGCCGCCGCCCCAGACGGCGATGTCGAGCGGATGAATGCCCCAGCCGGCAATGAATCCGACGGCGAGGTCGCGAATGTACCACCAGGTCTTCTTCGCACCGGGACCGGCAACCAGGTCCTGCGTGTGCGGACGCGCTGGAGACGGGCCAAGCCAGAACTCGTAATCCAGACCGGGCGGCACTGGCACCGCGCGAGTTGACCCGCCCGGCGCGCTGGCCGGTCCCCAGACGTTGATGTGCTGCAACTTGCCGATGCAGCCGTTCCGAACGAGCGCACAGGCCACGCGGAAGGTCCGGGAGGAACGTTGCTGGGTGCCGAATTGGAATACGCGCTTGTGGTGATGGACTTCTTTGCGCAGTGCCCAGTCTTCAGTGAGGTTAAGGCCCATAGGCTTTTCGAGATAGACGTCCTTGCCGGCGCGGACGGCTGCCAGCGCGGTCAGAACGTGCCAGTGATCGGGCGTGGCGATGAGCACGGCGTCTATGTCTTTCCGCGCCACCAGTTCGCGGAAATCTGTGTAGGTGGCGCAGTCTGAATTCCTGTAGTGCTGGTTGACTCGGTCGCGGGCCTCGTCGAGGTGCTCCTTCATGACATCGCAAACGGCGACGACCTGGGCGTCCTTCTGGTTCAGGAAATTGCCCATGTCCCCCTGCCCTTGCGGTCCGACGCCGATGCAGCCGACGGCAATGCGATTGCCGGGCGCGACTTTGCCGGCCCGCCCCAGCGCGGAGGCAGGGGCGAGTGCGGGCAACGCGGCGGCGGAAAATGCGAGGGCGGTGGTTTGCTTGAGGAATTGGCGTCGGGTAGTGGAGTTGGTCTGCATATCGAGGGCAGGTTGGCATGAGCGCAGAGTTGTGGGAAGAGCAAACCTGGTAGGGACGCGTTCCACCGCGGCCCTGACATCTGTTGCACCAAAGAGTGGGACGCGGTGGAACGCGTCCCTGCCGGCAAAAGGGTTTGAGTGGCGAGCCCGTTCCTGGTACAAGCCGGGCCATGAGAATGATACGTGCCTTGGTGGCGGCGGTGATCATGCCGCTGGTCCTGTTCGGGCCGGCGGGATGTGCGAGCAGCTCGGCGGACAGGTCGGCGGTCAAGATCCGGGTGCTCGTGGTGACGGGCGGACATCCTTTCGAGCAGGAGGCGTTCTTCAAGCTGTTCCAGGACAACCCGGACATCACTTACCGGGCGGTAGAGCACCCGAACGCGCACGCGCTCCTGACCGCCGAGGCGGCCAAGCAATGGGACGTGCTGGTGATGTATGACTTTAATCAGAAGATCAGCGACGAGGCGAAGGTTGACTTCGTGGCGCGGCTTAAGGACGGCAAAGGGCTGGTCGTTCTGCACCACGCCATCGCGGCTTACCCGACCTGGCCGGAATATTGGAATATCATCGGGGCGCATTACTATTTGGCGGCGACCAACATCAACGGCGTAGCCAAGGCCCGCTCGGCGTGGAAGGAAGGCATGAAGTTCCGCATCCAGGTCCCCGATCCGAAGCACCCGGTCACCCGCGGCATGCAGGACTTCGACACGCACGACGAGACGTATAAATTGTTCGACGTGTCGGCCGAGTGCCATCCGCTGTTGACAACCGACGAGCCGCTGAGCAACAACGTAATCGCCTGGGCGAAGACTTATAAAGGCGCGCGGGTGGTGTATATCCAGTCGGGGCACGACCATTTCGCCTACGAGAACCCCAATTACCAGCGGATCGTCCGGCAGGCGATCCAGTGGACAGCACGGAAGAGCTAGGAGGCCATGTTCCTCAAAGTTATCGCCTGTGAGATCGCCTTCCGCGAGCTGTGCTACGCGGCGGCGCGCTGCAAGAACCTCGTTGACTTCGAATTCCTGACCCAGGGCTATCATGACATTCCCGGCACCGGGCGGACTGAGATCCAAAAGCGCATTGAGGCTGTGCCTGCCGGCAAATACGAGGCGATAGTGCTTGGCTACGGACTTTGCAGCAACATTCTGACCGGCCTGACGTCTGCGCACACGAAGCTGGTCATCCCGCGCGCGCACGACTGCATCACGTTCTTCCTCGGCTCGAAGGAGCGTTACAGGGAGTTCTTCGACGCACACCCCGGGACGTATTACTACACGTCCGGCTGGCTCGAATGCGCGAAGCGGCGCGGCTCGACGGGGCCGATTTGGGGCGGCGCCTCGCTGCCCGCCAGCGCAAACGAGAGCCTCAAAGGAACCTACCAGCAGTGGGTGCAGAAATACGGCGAAGACCAGGCCAAGTATCTGCTGGAGGAGATGAGCCGCTGGACCGACTCCTATTCCCACGGCACACTAATCAACTTTGACTTCGTGAAGCACCTCAAGCTGCGCGATGAGGTGCAAAAGATCTGCGCCGAGAAGGGCTGGGAATACGCCGAAACGGAAGGCGACTTCAGGCTGTTCGAGAAGCTGCTCGAAGGAGACTGGCCCGAGGCGGACTTCCTGATCGTGCCCCCCGGCCAGAAGGTCGTCGCTACGAACGATGAGAGAGTGATCGGAGCAACCTGATCAGAAGCTCAGCAGCAACTGCCAGATGTACATGTTTCCGAAGCCGTCTATGTCCTCCCAAATCTTCTTCACCAGCTCCGGGCTGCCGGTTATCTCGGGCAGGTCCTTTACGCGCTCCTCCCAGGGGAAGCAAACGCCGGGCTTCACGCACGGCTGCGGCTGACCTGCCATGCCCTTGAGCCGTTGCCGATCAGCGACAGACGCCGGCACCTCGCTGGGCGGCGTGGCAACAGGCGTCTTGTAGCTGCCCGCGGAGTAAACCCCGTATTTGCGCGCGGTTTGGGTCATCACCTGAAGGTTCTCGATGCTCGCGTCGTCCTGCATGATGGCTCCGGCGTCCATGATGTAACCGCCCTCAGCGGCCACTTCGTCAATGACGCGGCGGCAGAAGGCGCGCACCTCGTCTGGCTTGCCGAAGCTGAGCATCACGTTGGGAATGCCGCCGCTGATGGCGAACTTGTCGTGCAGTTTGCGGTGGACGTGGAAAATGTCGTCCTGGTCGCAGTGGAAGATGATGCTGCGGTCCGGCAGCTCGCGGAAGGCGTCCAGGTGGTGCTTCCACTTGCCCTCAGCGTAGAAGAGCGTCTGGTTCCCGTGCTTCCAGAACTCCTCAATGATCGGCTTGAGTGTGGGCCAATTGTGGGAGGCGAAGGTCCTCGGGTTGATGAAGGGCACGCAGCCACGGTGCATCCAGAAGCCGATGGGCACCTGCTTCGCCGGGTCAGCAGTGGTCAAGCCGACGTGGCACAGATGCGGCATCAGCGCCTCACAGGCCTTGAGGACCTTGTCCGGCTGCGTGTGCATGTCCAGCGTCAGCCCGACGTAGCCACGCAGCTTGTCGGCTATGATGTCGAACGGCGCCTTGAAGATGCCGGCGATGGCGGACACTGTGCCGCACTCCGAACGCATGCGGGCGATCTGCGGGCCGAAGGCGTAGAAGTAAGAGAGCATCGCCATAGCGCCCTTCACGAAGGAGAGGTTGTTCCGATAAGTGGCGGCTTGGCCGAGCTTGCTCACCTCCGTTGAGACGCGTGGCAGCCAGACGTTGTACAGGAAGCCCGTGGGATCAGCGATGAGCGCGTCGTATTCGTCGGCGCGCATCCAGGCCTGGTCCTCCGGCGGCTCGATGTAATTGAAGCCGGTGGTGTGCGGGATGCCGATGCCCGGAATGCCGTAATAGCGCAGTCCGACGGCCTGCGCGAGGCCGGTCCAGACATAGACCATGTTCGGCACGATGGCATCCCAGTCGAAGCCTTTGGCCGTTTTGATGGCGGCTTCGAAGGCTTTGTTGTAATCGTGCGCGACTTCCTGGCAGGTGTAGCCGGCGTACTTGGCGGTAAACTCAGCGACGAAGGGCCGGATAGGGATCATGTCCGGCTTCTCGTTGCGCATGGCGGTGATGTATCGGCTGAGGCGTTCCTGGTACAGTTGTTCAGTGTTCATAAGCCCAAAGGGCAACGTAGCGATGCTCCTTATGGCCGACTAGCAAAATCGCGGCGGCGGCACCGTAGCGGCAGGCATCTTGCCTGCCGTAGAGCCGGGCATCCGGCCCGGCGGAACGGCGTTCGCATCGCTGTGACGGTGGAGAATTCGAGCACGGCCCCGGGCGGCAGGCAGCATGCCCGCCGCTACTCAGCACACCCGCACTGTCTGAATGCCGAGAAGCTGGCCGAGCTTCTCGATCTTCGCGGCGATGTGGCCAACGCCGATCGCACAATGATGCGCCGGGCCGGCCTTGGACCATTCATTCATGAAGGCCTTCGCTCCAATCGAGAACCGGTAGCGGCTATTCGTGTTGCCGATCTGCAACACCGCGCCGGGCACGCTCTCTGCCTCCGCAGTGAGCAGAAATACTTTGCCCGCCGCGCCCTGCACAACGGACAGCAACGTCACCGGGCCGTGCTTCACCGTCATTTGGATGGAAAGGCCGCGGCCAGGCTTGCCGTGATAGACAGGCAGCGGCACCAGGCCAACGCGTCCCTCCGCGATGGCAAAGTGGGCCGGGCCATCGTGGCCAAGGAAGACGAAGTCCTCTTTGAAGTCGGCGAGATAGAACTCGGAGAAGGAACCACCGACGCCCAACAGGTCCATGATCTTCATGGCCTGCACGTTCTTGATCTCGCACTCGCCGGCGACGGGCACGTGATGCCCGGTCAGCAGCGTGTTTCCGGCGATGACGGAGGTGACGATGTCCCGGTAGGCGTAACCCTCTTCGCTCTCGTAGTAGTAAGCGAGCGACCCCAGGTCATGCTTTGTGACAAGCGCATCCAGAGCGCAGGAGGTCCGGGCAGCGCGGGCGAGTTCCTTCTCGGCGCACTCCGGGGATACGTTGAACTCGCGGCGGAACTGCCCGAGCTTGCGCCGAACCTGTGCGGCAGTCACCGCTTCGCGCAGCTTGTGCAATTGGCACATCTCCAGCAGCTCGAAATGGTTGCCGAAGGCAGCGGACTGCTGCGTCAGGTCGCTATACACGTCCAACATCCCGCAGTAGTAATGGCCGAGGACGCCGACACGGTTCCCGCGCATGGCGGCGGCGACCTTGGCGGCGTCCACCCAATCGCGGATTTCGGCCCAGGCGGCAGCTTCTTCGAGGTAGCCAGTGACGAGGTGATAGGCGATGCCGGCCCGGTTGAAGGCGCAGGCGATCTCCGGCGCGGAACATGCCTGGCAGTGCTCCAGCCAGATCCCCGTCATGGTGCCCCGGTCACCCAGGCGATTGAACTTCTCGTAATCGAGCTGCGGGACCGGCTGCAGGTTAAGGACCACGACCGGGACGCCTGCCTTTTGCACCACCGGCAACACCGTCGAGGACAGGGCATAGGTGGAAACGTAGAGGAAGATAATGTCCACCTCCTCGCGCCGGAATAATGAGGCGGCGGCGTGTGCCTTGGCTGGGGTGTCAACCATGCCCGCATCAACCAGGTCCACGCCAAAGCCGCGCAGTTGGCCGGCAATCCCGTTTTGATAGCCGGTCAGCCGAGAGTGCAGACCTTTAAACTGCGGCCAATACGTGTCCAGGCCAACGCCGAATAAGCCGGCCCGAGTTTGCGGAGGCTTGCTTTTCGCCATGTGACCTCTGTCTCTGTCCATCATGTTAATCCTCCTTCTCGGACGGATTGATAGGCCGTCCTTCCCAGAGCCACTGACCCTCATATTTAACCAACACCCGGTGCGTGCTGCCCAGGGCGGGTGGAGTGGGGGACTTGGGAAGCCAACGTGTCAACTCCCGCGCGGTGGCGAGGTATTTCGCATCGGCAATCAAGTTAGTCCATTCGTGGGGATCAGAGTGAAGGTCATAAAGCTCCTTGGAGCCGTCCGCATAACGGATGAGGCGCCACTGCTCGGTGCGCACCGCGTCATTGCCCTGGTTGTGGCTAGTGATCGCCGGCCAGGGACGCAGCGCGTTCGGGTCCTTCAACTGCGGGAAAAGGCTATGCCCTTCAAGGCCCTTCTTCTTCGGCAGGCCGCAGAGTTCAACCAGCGTCGGATAGATGTCCAGCAGCTCAGCCGGCTGCGAGCACTGGGTCCCCTGCCCTGCGCCCGGCCCGGCGAAAATGAGCGGCACACGCGTGGAGCGCTCCCAAAGCGAGTTCTTCCCGGTGATGTCCTTCTCACCCAGGTGCCAGGCGTTGTCGGACCACAGCACGATGATAGTGTTGTCCCGCCGCCCCGTGGCATCAAGCGCGTCCAGCACCCGGCCAATCTGGCTGTCCATGAACGTGGTGCTGGCCAGGTAGGCCCGAACGAGCGAGCGCCATTGCTGGGCCTTCTTGAGCCACGAGAGCCGCGGCTCGGGCACCTTCCAATGGAGATACCACGCGAACTCCGGCACGTCGTCGCGGTCGTGCTCTTTAACCGGCGGCAGGACGATCTGCTCTTCCGGCGGGTACTGGTCGAACCACTTTTGCGACGCAAAGCAAGGCACATGCGGCAGGCGGAAACCGACCGCGAGGAAGAACGGCTTGTTCGGCGGCAAGGACTTCGTCTGGGTAATTGCCGCATCGGCAATCTTCCAATCGGCCTGGTCCCGGTCGTCCGCGGGATACACGCCCCAGTCCATGGCCCGCATGGTGGCAGGAGTGTTCACGAGCTTAACCGGCGGCAATGGCATTCCGGGAGCCGGCCCCCAAACGTTGAACTCGTTCGTGTGCAACTCCTCCGGGATGGAGCCGTCATGAAACACCTTGCCGAAGGAGGCAGTGAAATAGCCATGCCGGGCGAAGTACTGCGGGAGGGTAACGCACTTGTGGGTGCGCTCTAGGTCACGTATGCCGGGGGCCAGACCGTAAATGCCCGTAGTGGTGGGCCTGAGTCCCGTCAGCAGACTCGAGCGCGAGGGATTGCACAGCGGCGACTGGCAATGCGCGTTGCGGAAAAGAGTGCCCTGTGCCGCCAGCCGGTCCATGTTCGGCGTCTGCGCCTGAGGGTGGCCGCCGAGGCAGCCGACCCAATCGTTCAGGTCGTCAATGGCGATGAAGAGGACGTTGGGCCTGCAGGCGGCAGGAGCAGCGACAGCGTAGCCCGCCAGTCCGAGGATGGCCACGTTGATAAGCCCTTTGAAGAACCTCGTGAGGAGCCATCTCTCACGCCGCCACCTCAGAAGAGAAACCGGAAAGGCGAGCACCAGCTTCTTGCAGACCATAGTCTTATTCGATTTCCATCTGCTGCAAGCGAGGCAGGAGCAGATGAATGACGGTCAGCGCGACAAGGTACGCAAATCCCGCCATGAGAAACGGCAGGAGATAGTTCTTGCCCGTGGCGTCCAGCACCCACCCCACAACCTTGGCGATCAACATCCCGCCCACGGCGCCGGCCATGCCGCCGATGCCAGTCACCGAGCTGACCGCCTTTCGCGGCACCGTGTCGGAGACCAGCGTGTAGATGTTGGCGGAAAAGCCCTGGTGCGCCGCTGCCGCGAGACCGATAAGCAGCACCGCAGACCACATGCCCGTCACCTTGGACGCAAATACAATCGGCACTACTGCGATGGCACAGACCAGCATGGCCGTCTTGCGCCCGGCGTTCACGCTCCAGCCCCGCTTGATCAGGTGCCCGGACAGCCAGCCACCGGCGATGCTGCCCACGCTGGCCAGGGTATAGATCACCACCATGGGCGGGCCTATCTGCTTCGGGTCCACCGCCACACCGAACTGTGTATTCAGAAACGTCGGCACCCAGAACAAATAGAACCACCACCAAGGATCGGTGAGGAACTTGCCCAAGGCGAAGGCCCAAGTCTGCCGATGAATGAACATCCTCGACCATGGATACTTCTGCGGGGGGTCCGGCGGGTCGGAGCGGATGTATTCCAACTCAGCCTGCGAGACGAAGCGGTGGTGTTCGGGAGAGCGGTAGAGTGGCCACCAAAGCAACACCCAGAGCATGCCCACGGCGCCGGTCGCGTAGAAGGCAGCCGGCCAGCCCCATCTCGAGTAGAGCCAGGGCACCAGCAACGGCGTCAGCAGTGCGCCGATGTTGGTTCCCGAGTTAAAGAGCCCCGTCGCCAGGGCACGCTCCTTCTTGGGGAACCACTCGCCCACCGCCTTGATGGAAGCGGGAAAGTTCGCCGCCTCCGCCAACCCGAGGCCAAAACGCGCCGCACAGAAACCGGTCACCGAACGCATGAAGCCGTGCGCCACTGCGGCGAGGCTCCAGAAGACGACCGCAAGGCTGAACCCCAGCCTTACCCCAACCCGGTCGAGGATACCGCCTACCAGCAAGAGCCCAATCGCGTACGCCAACTGGAAGCAAAAGACAACATTGGCGTAGTCGCTCTCCGTCCAATGGAACTGATGTTCCAGAATGGGCTTCAGCAGGCCGATAACCTGGCGGTCCACGTAGTTGACCGTTGTGCCCATAAACAGGAGCGCGCACACCACCCAACGGTAATTGCCCAGCACACCAGGCTGCGGCGGAGCAGTTGCGGCCTGGAATAGTGGGCTCTCTGGTTTGACTGCCGCGGGCATCGCGCGCACAGCTTTTACGTTACCGTTCCCTGGGTCAAGTCTGGGATGCGCTCCGCAGCCAAGCTGTGAACTCCTGACCGTTGCGCTGTCCGTAAGGCGGGATTTGTGGCTGGCAATCAGCAAGCTGGTTCTGCCGCTTGACCGCGGTCGCCGCCTGTGTTACATACGCGGCATGAGTGACACACTAACCGTCAGGGTTCCGGGCCGCGAGAAGGAAGCCTGGCAAAAGGTGGCCAAAGCGGTCGGCGAGGAACTTAGCGAGTTCGCACGCAAGGCAGTGCGGCAACGGGTGCAGGCGGTGCAGGCCAGTGACGGATCTCCCTGGGATGACTTGCTGGGCAGTGTCACCACCGACGCCCTGCCCGCTACCAACGCGAACGTGCGAAAGGCCCTGCGGTCCCGGCGGCCATGATCCACCTGGTGGATACCGGCCCGCTCGTCGCCGCGTTCCGCCGGCCGGAGGATAAGGACCCCTTCACCCCGTGGGCGGCAAAGCTGCTGCGCTCACTCCCGTACCCGCTGTTCACGTGCGACGCCGTGTTGGCGGAGGCGGCCCATTTTCTGCGTTCCCCGGCCAAGCTCCTGGAGGCAATCAACCGCGGGCTGCTCGTTTCGCGCTTTGACACGCAGACAGCGGCGCCGCGCCTGGCCGAGTTAATCAAGAAGTATGCCGACCGTCCAATGGACTTTGCGGACGCGTGCCTGGTGTACATGAGCGAGCAAACGAACGACTGCAGAATCGTGACCATTGACCGCGCGGATTTTACCGCCTATCGGCGGCATGGCCGCGAGCCGATCCCGCTCTTGCTGCCGGATGCAACGGGTTAGCGTCCGCCGATTCCGGCTTCCCGGAGTTGTTGTTCGGCGCGTTGCGCGTAGCGGATGTCACGTGCGGTTTTCTTGTCCGCCCAGCCTTGCTTCCACGGTTTGCAAAGGCCGCAGGCGGATGATTTGCGCGCTTTAATTTTCCGTTGAGTGAGCTTGGTTTTCACCGGTGTCCATTGCTCACAGGCCGTTACCCTTGGCTAACCGTTTAGTGTCCAACCCTGGCGGTAAGTGTGGCGCAGTAATTCGTTCGCTTCAGCGCAATCGGTGACGCGGCCGGCGGCGCCATCGTACTTGATCTTCCTGCCGACGCGATAAGCCACCAATCCGAGCAACATCATTTCAATCATGTCACTGGCATAACCGAAGTCGCAGGAGGTCTTGTGGTCGCCCTTGCAGGCATTGATCCATTCCTGCTGGAAATTGCCCTTCATGGGAGGAAGCAGCGTCGCTTTGGTCCGGGGTTTGTAATAGGTCAGGTCGGACTCGTTCCCCCGAGGCAGGAGAAGACGCGACTGAAAATCGGCCACCAGGCAGCCACTCGACCCCTCAAACAGCACTCCGTGGTCAATGCTCTTCAGGTCAATGGCGCGATGCGGCGAATCTGGCATGGCGCCGCCTTGATACCACGACACCTTGATGGCGGAGCGCCAGTCGTTGGCGGGGATATCAAAATGCGTTTCCAGCCTGACCGGGGTAACCTCGGGATTGAACGGTTCGCCCTTGCCTTCGGCCGAGGTTGGGAGGCCGGCATCAATAGCGTTCCAGGCCAGGTCCATGGTGTGGCTGCCCATGTCGCCCACCTGGCCGCTGCCAAAGTCCCAATGCATGTTCCAGTGGAGGCAGCCCCCCTTGAAGTACTCCGAGTTGTAGGGATGGAAGGGTGATGGTCCGAGCCATAAATCGTAATTCAGGTAACTGGGAGGATCGCCTTCGGAGGGCAGATAGCCGTCTCGGGGAACCTTGCGGTCGCCCCAGGCACTGACCTCCTCCAATTGGCCGATAGCCCCGTCGCGGATCAGCTCACGCACCCGGTTGAAGTTCGAGTGCTGATGGCGCTGCGTGCCAACCTGAGTGGCGAGCTTGTCTTTGTTCTTGAGCCAGGTCGCGCGAATGACACGGGCTTCCTCCACGCTGTTGACGAGGGGTTTCTCACAATAGACGTGCTTGCCGCGGTTCATCGCCCAGTTGGTGACAAAGGCGTGCGCGTGATCCAATGTGCAGCAGATGATGGCGTCAATGTCCTTTTGCTCAAGACACTTGCGCCAGTCCGCGTAGCGCTTGGCCTTGGGGAATTTCTCGCCGACGGCAGCCAGAGTCTTCTCGTTGATATCGCAGAGGGCGACAACGTTTTCATGGGAAGCTCCCTCGAAGTGATCTCGCGCGCGGTGCCCGGTGGCGATCAGGGCGATGTTCAATTTGTTGCTCGGGGCCTCCACCCCGAAGAGTTTGAGGCGGGGCAGGATAAGTCCCGACGCTCCGATAACGGCAGCCGATTTGAGGAACTGGCGTCGTTTGACGGAAGTGGCCGTGGCCTGGCCCGGGTTTGCAGACGGTTGCTCGCCGGATGCTTTCACATTCATGCGGCAAGCTTCCTGAAGCTGCGCGGCAGACTCAAGCGCAGAATTGCCGCATGTCAGAGGAGTCGCTTGTTCAAGCGGCTTCCCACTGCTCGCGAAGGAGTTTGACTGCGGCGATAAGGGCTTTGCTCCTCTCACCTTTGACGCCGCATTCGAAGGTGATAAAGTCCTGGTAGCCAATGAGCTTGAGCCCCTTGAAGCCGTCCACGTAGTTGTCGCCCGCGTCTTCGCCGGGCATCTTCCGAGTCTTGCGGCTGGCGATATGAACGTGCCGGAGATACTGACCGCCGGCGATAAAGGCGGCCATATCGCTGGGTTCCTCCCACGTCATGTGCCAGAAGTCCCCCATGACGCGGATGCCGGGATGATTGACATCCCGGCAAATGGCGGCGCCGTCAGCCACCTGGCGCAGGAAATGGCATTCACGGCGGTTGAGCGGCTCGAGCACGACGTGGAGGCCGGCTTTTTGGGCGTGGTCACCCAACTCGGGCAAAACCTGGACGAGGAGTTCGCGAGCTTCCCAGTGGCCAAGCTTGGTTTGGTTGGGACGGGCCGGCACCATGACCAGCCCGGTGGCACCCAGGGCCCCGGCAGCAGTTATCACTTCTTTCAGGCTCTCCATGCCGGTGCGGCGTTCTTCTTCCTGGTCAGAAATAAGGCATCCCCTCATCCCGCCGCAAACGACGCCGACTTTTATCTTGCGGCCTTGCATCGCCTTTTGCAGCTCGTCGGCGATATTCGGCAAATCCTTTCCATGCGGCTCAAAGGCTTCGAAGCCGTTGGCTTCAAGGAAATCAAGCTTTTCGGCGATGGTCTTTCCCGGTGCGACGCTATCCTGGCACGACAAGCGCAGCCGCGCTTTCGGTGAGGGGTCGGGCAGAGTCAACGCCCGGACAGCGGGCGGGGTGGCAGTGATGACGCCGGTCAGCGCGGAGAGCGTCAGAAATTTTCGGCGATTCAGGTTCATAAGCTTGCGTTTGATTATGGGGCCGGCCAGGTAACAAGGATAGAGGAATTTAGGCCACGACGCTGTCCGTGCATTGGACCATCTGCAAGAGTTTCGGAAGGAGCGCAGGCGCGGCAGAGGTTCGCGGTCTTTGGCCGGATTCCCAGCCTTGCTGCCAGGGTGTGCCGGGGCGGGGGTAGCTCTGCGTTTAATCCTCAGTTTGACGCCTGAACGTCCACCACGCCAACATCAATGTACTGTCCGCCAGCGGTCTGCTTGCAGTACACGGCCAGGTTGTGCTTGCCCGGCTTGAGCAGCGCTCGGGCTGAAACCAATTAGTCGCTGGCCCCTGCATCGTGTAACGCCATGCAACCGGCTCCTTCTCCGAGGTTGGAACAACCACGACGGTCTTCGGCGGCTTGGGCAGCGGGGCCCAATTCGCGGCCTTCGTCACGTCCCGGCTCGCCCAGGCCTTCCACGCCGCACGGTCGTAAAGCATTTGGAGAAACACCCCGCCCACCACCGAACGCGCCTGGAAGCCGACGTGCTTCGCTGTCTTCGTATCGAACCAATCCGTCAAGGGCACACGGTTGGGCGTCTCGTTGACGAAGCGATAGACCGGGGCCACCAGTGCGTCAAAATCGCCACGGTCCTGCGTGAGCGTGGCCGTCCAGAGGGTCCAATCAAGCTTGGTGTAGTCCTTACGGTTATCCAGGGGCAGGCCGTATTGGTTCTGCTGGCGCAAGTAGAAATCCATCTCCTTGCGCCAATCTTCGGCAGAGGCCAGGTTGAACCCGAGGATGCGATCCCAGACGGCGTTGTACTTCTGGCTCCAGGTGCCAGGCTTGTCGAAAGCGAGCAGGGAGTGTTCGTTTTCCACTGCGCCCGCGCGCAGCCGCTGCGCGAAATCCTTGGCGAGCGCCCCATATTCCTCCGCCTTTGCCGTCTCGCCGCGCTGCTGACAAAGCTGGGCAAAGGAGGCCAACCCGCAGATGGCCTTGATGGAAAGGTTCACATTGTGCGCCAAGTGGCCGGCGAAGTCATCCGTGCAGAGCTGGTTCTCCGGATCGAAGCCCTTGGCCTTCAGGTACTCGGCCCACTTTTCGAGCACAGGCCAATACTTCACGCAGAAGTCAGCATTGCCTTCCACCTGCCCCAGTGCCGCCAGCAGGATGAGGATGTTGCCGGTTTCCTCGACGGGCATCTGGTTCTCTTCCGTGCGTTCGCCGCCGCCATAGACCTGGCCGTTGGCGTGCGGGTAGGTGCCCAAGTCGTGCGGCGCAAAAGGCCACCGCCAGTGCGGGGACCCGGCGTAATCCAGGATCGGCACCAGCATGGCCTTGGCCAGCGAGGGGCTGAACAGCAGGAACTGCGGGGCCATCGGGTAGATCACATCCACCGTGCCGATACAGCCGTTGCTGAAGTTCTCCTTGGGGAACATGAGCGGCTGGCCATTGGCGTCGGTCGCCACCTTGTTCGCCGCGTAGCACTGCCGATATGCCAGCGCGCAAATCCGCGCATACTTTTCGCCGCCGGCCTTCGTGAGCGCCGCCATCAGCTCGGCGTCGAATGCCTCACAGCGTTTGCTGAGCGGCTCGTATTCCGCCGCCGCTTTCTTCAGCAGCGCCGCCGTGTCGTCTCCATTCCGCCGCCAGTAAGGACGCAGGTTCTTCTTGAAATACTGGATCGAGTATTCGTCGTCATAGGCCAGCATGAGCCAGCGGGAAACGGGTTTAGTGGAAACCTTCACTGGCTTCAGATCCAACGTGGCGAGGAGAGAGTCACCACGGGCCTGAGCAGGCGCCAGCATACGAATCACGTGGGGTGTGCCAAAGTTGTCGCGGACGTTGGAGCCGCTCGGGGCGATCAGGCCGGAATACGTTGCCGAAGTGGGGGCGGCGACGTAGAGGTATCCCCAATCAATCCGCAGGTCGTCGCCTTTCTTCGCCAGCACAGGCTGCTCGGCCGAGCCCACCTTCAGCACGGTCAGATCACCAACGTTTTCACTGGAGGGGGCAACGATCTGGGACCCATTGTTCACAGCGATTTCTCCTGAGACATCGAGATAGAATGCAACCTCATGGTCCTTTGAGTCGGTGGCCTGCGCTATCCACGTTACGTATGTCACGGGCCGCGAATAGATCATTAGGTCGTCGGGCAGCGCAGCGGTCATGAACGTAAGCGTCAGCCGCACCCCCCGGCCCTCAAACGTGTAAATCGTCCGCGTCGGCAGCACTTCCAGGCCCGTCTGCGGCAGCGCGGGCACGCTGGTTGGCTCCTTGCCCATGAGGCGGAAAGCTTTGCCGTCAACCCTCACGAGGCTGGTTAGCCGATGCGGCTTGCCGGTCCAGTGGACCGTATCGGCGTCCGTCAGCTTGTCCGCCGGAGACCAGATGCTGAAATACGGGTCGCACGCGACCAGCGGCACGGCCGGCGGGCGAAATGCGTCGGCAGCGCGGCCGCTGTTGGCTCCGGGGCCCTGCCAGCTAAGGAGCAGCGCCAGCGAGCATAGCGGCAGCCGCAGACTAGGTATGGTTCGGTTCTTAAAGGTCATACTGCCCATTACGTTCGCCTTCGCCCCCCATTGTCAATCGCTTTCGGCCCGCCGATCGGCCCGCCGATTACCGGCAAGCACCCCTAACGCGGTTACAGGCTCTTCTAACCAGGCACGCTCTGCGCGGGGCACCAAACACGCATCAGAGGGCGGTCAGGGCGAGTAAGGCACCGTGCCGTTGCGGTCCACCGTGTAACCCCACTTCTTGATGTAGGCTTCGCCGGGGAGGAACTCATCATGCCGCTCCTTGAGCTTGCGGGCCAGCAAGGCATCCAGCTCGCCTTGCAGCTTGGCGTGTTTCGGCAGGTTCGCCAGGTTATTGGTCTGGTACGGATCGGCCTTGTCATCGTAGAGAAGCCAGGGGCCGCTCAGATCGCGCACATACGTGTAGAGCGGCGTGCGCACACCGCGGTATTCCCTGCCCCCGATCCGGCGCACCCATTCTCCGAATGGTGATACGCAGCAGATCACCGTGGCGTCATCTCCGGGGTTCTTTCCCTCGCGCATGTAGCCGCTGTAATCGAGACCCTCGACGCTCTGGGGAATCGGCAGGCCGCACAGCCCAAGCAGCGTGGGCATGAGATCCTCCGAGTTGATCGGCGCATCAAGCTGCCGCGCCTTCGCACCCAACCCCTTGGGCCAGCGCAGCAGGAGCGGCACCCGGATCGCCTCGTCGTAGGGCCATTGCTTCTTGTAAGCGCCCTGCGAGCCGAGCATGTCCCCATGGTCGGCGGCGAAGACCAACAGCGTGTTCTCGGCCATCCCCGTCTTTTGCAGCGTGCGGCACAGCTCGCCGAAACAAGCGTCCAGTGCCGTGCAGTGCGAGTAATAGCCCGCGAGGATCTTGCGCGCGTACTCCCGCTCCGGCTCGGGCACATTGGGCCGGAGCGTCAGCTTCGCGGGAACGTACATTGCGCGGTATTTCTCAGGCGCAGTGAAATAGGGATCGTGCGGCGGCCCCCATGCCAGGACTAGAAAGAAGGGCTTCTCCGCGCGCGCATGGTCGCGGAGGTAGCGCTGCGCGTCCTTGGTCTGGGCGATGGCGTCGTAGCCGTCCCAGTAGAGCTTCTCCGGGCCGTCCGCGTAATAGGCGGAATGGTTATACTCGTGGGTGCATTCAAGCACCTTCCAATAGTCAAAGCCCTGCCGCCGGTCGCGCGGGATAAAAGCCGAGCGGCCATCACCGTTCACATGCCACTTGCCGATGTAGCCGGTATCGTAGCCCGCCGCCCGGAAAACTTTGGCGATGGTTACGCCTTGCGGGTTGAGCGGCACGTCGTTGAGGAAGACCCCATGCGTCAGCGGCCTTTGCCCCGTCAGCAGCGATGCGCGCATGGGCGAGCAAACCGGCATGCCGGAGACCGCGTTGACGAAGCGCACCCCCTCGCTCTGGAGCCGGTCGAGGTTAGGCGTCTTAACGTCCCGGTTGCCCGCATAACTGAAAGCCTCGGCCCGCCACTGGTCAGCGATAACTAGAAGGATGTTCGGGGGCCGGGTGCCGCTGAGGCCCTCGGCGGCCACAGACCAACCAGGGGGAGCTGCGAGAGCGAAGGCAATGAAAGTCGGCGCTAGCCTGTGCAGGATCAGATAGCGCAAAGCGCGGGTCGCACAGCGGATCATGGGCAAAGACTAAGAGGACTTCGGCGGCTCCTGCCCCCGCTCGGCAAACCATTGGCGCAGGAAGATTATGTCCACAGCGTCCTTCTCTCGGTGCGTCACCACCTTCATTCGCCAGAGCAGACGAGTCGAGGCAAATGGTATTGGCACACCCTGAACCTCGCGCACGACAACCTCCTTGGCAGCCTCCTCGTATTCGATCCCCCCGGCCGAACGCATGAGGTCCACGAGGATTTCGTCAGCTACGCGGATGACGTTGTATTGCTGGAGTTCGCCCGGTTGCAATTCCCGCACGGCGTTATCCGGCAGCGTAGCGAGGGCGGAAAAGACTTTGGCTTCATTTTCGCGGTCCACGGCAACCATGAGATCAATGTCACCAGTGACGCGAGGCAGGCCGGCAGCAATGACAGCAAATCCGCCGATCACGACATAGCGGGCGCCGCGTTGGTTCAGTTCCCGGCAGAGGGCGACAAGGTCGGCCTCGGCGGGCGGGCGCGGCTCTAGGTCCTTGGAATCTGGCTTCGCGCCAGCATGCGATTCATCCATTCGTCTGCCTCTTGGTGGGTCTTGAAACGGTAAACGCCCTTGGGCGCCCAGCGATGCTTGAAAGAACGATGCAGTTCGATTGCCAAAGCTTGTAACTTCATGCCGCTCGCGAAGGCGTCCGGTGTCCGGGTGCGCCGCCCTACAACCCTATCTATCTTCTCCTCAACGTTGACGAAAGGCACTTTCACGATAAGGCAAGGTTAGGCTACCGGCGGGTTGGGTGCAAGCAACGAGGCAACCCTTAGACATCTCCGGGAGTCATGGCTTGCTCGCAAACCGATAGCTGCCGGATTCGACCGCCAGCACTACTTGGCCTCCGGCAGCGCCCAGGACTTTTACCCCTTGTGCCTGCGCCAACGCCTTCCCCCCTTCAGTGAGGCTCGCGGCGGCGCCGGCGGGCACGCCGATCATCGCCGACGTATTCGCCGGTATGGTCACCTCCAAGCTGAAGCGCCCATCCTCAAGCTTCCACGCGCTGGCGATGGAGCCGCGGATGGAATCGTAGCGTGCGCGCACCCAGTTGATCGGCTTCTGATCCGGGTTGCTCCCTGGCGCTGGCAGCGTGGGCCGGATGATGATGCGCTTGTAGCCCGGCCCGTCGGTTTGGATGCCAGCCAGTTGCGAGAACATCCATTCGCAGACCGCCCCGAAGGAGTAATGCGCGAAGGAGTTCATCTGGGCGTTCTGGTCGCCGCCGAAGCCGTTGTCCTTGGTGTAGCTGTTCCAGCGCTCCCAGACGGTGGTCGCGCCCTGCTCGACCTCATAACCCCATGACGGGTATTTGCGACTCTGGAGGAGACGCACGGCCAAGTCCGATTGGCCGGTGGCCGAAAGCACCGGCAGCAACGGCCGCGTGCCCAGGAAGCCTGTGCTCATCCGGCCATCATTATCCTGGATCTTCTTCGCCAGCCTCACCCCGGCCGCCACGCGCAAGCTGCCGGGCAGCAAATCCATGTAGAGCGCCAGCGCGTAGGCGGTCTGCGTGTCCACCGCCAGCGTGCCGTCAGGGCTCACGTACTTCTGATTGAAGGCGCCCTTGATCTTCCCGAATAGCTCGCGGTAATCCGCAGACTCGTTCGTCCTCCCGATGGCCTGCGCCATGTCCGCCATCAGCTTCGTCGAGTAGGCAAAATACGCCGTGTCTATGTATTCCAGCGGCGTCTGCTCATTCACTGATAACCAATCTCCCCAGGCGTTGCCATGGGAGACGCCCAGGAAGTCCCTGCTCTCGCTTTTCCGCCAGGTGATGAACCGCACCATCGGCCGCCAGCAGCGCTCGATGATGCGCGTGTCACCGTAGGCCTTCCAGATGGTCCAAGGGCAGATCACGCCCGCATCGCACCAGGCCGTCCCGAAGTCCCAGCCGTGCTGGAACGGAAAGGGCGCGTAGCCGGGGAAGGTGCCGCTCGGTCTCTGGGACTCCATCAACTCCCGCAGCCATTTGGTGTAGAACGCCGCCACGTCGGCATTGTAAGTCGCCGTGCCCACATAAGCCTGTGCGTCGCCGGTCCACCCAAACCTCTCGTCCCGCTGGGGGCAATCCGTCGGCAGGTCAATGAAGTTCGCGCGCTGCGTCCAGACGATGTTCTTGAAGAGCCGGTTTACCATCGGGTCGGAGCACTCGAAATCGCTCGTCAGCGGAGTATCGGAGTGCAATACCACGCCGGTGATGGTGTCGAGGTCCGGCTGCCCCGGATAGCCTGTCATCTCGACATACTGGAATCCGTGGAAGGTGAACCGGGGGGTATAGCTCTCCCCCGCCGGGTCGCCGCGCAAGGTGTAGAAATCTGTGGCGCGCGCCTTGCGCAAATTCTCGGTCATGAGTCGGCCATCGGGATGCAGCATCTCGCCGTATCGCAGGCGAATGCGTGTGCCGGCAGGACCTTTGACTTTGAGCCGCACCACGCCGGCGAAGTTCTGCCCCAGGTTGAAGATGTGGACGCCGTTAGTCGGCGTCGTGATGGCGACCGGCTTGATCTCCTGTACGGCACGCACCGGCACGCCGGGGAACGCCTCCAGTTTCGGCGGACGCACGAAGCCCAGGCCCAACTCGCGCCCTTCAATCTTCGGATTTCCTCCCGGGGCAGGATTACGATATTCGTAGAACGTCGCCTTCACGCTCCCGTTGTCTTCCCCCCGGATCGCCGGCTCCCATTTACTGTCGTCGAAGCCCGAGTTGCACCAACTGGGCATCTCCTTGCGGGCGTCGTAACTCTCGCCCATCAGGAAGTCTGCCTCCTGAATCGGGCCTGCCCCGGTGACCTTCCAGGATGTGTCCGTCACGACCGTATGTCGTGAGCCATCAGCATACTCGATTTCGAGCTGCGCCATCAGCGCCGGTGTTTTGCCATAGGTGTAGCGACCGATGCTTTCAGTGCCGATGCCGGTCAGGAGGCCGAAGCCGATGTAACCCGAATACCAGCCATCTGCCGGCCAGGCCCCCAGCGCGTTCGGCCCGCGTTTCACCAAGGCCGTGACGTCATAGGTATTATAGTAGGCTCGCTGGTGATAATCGCACCAGCCGGGCGCGAAGTATGCGTCGCCCACCCGCGCGCCATTCAGGTGCAGCTCGTATATGCCCAACGCCGTCGCATAGATCGTTGCCCGGCGCACTTCCCGGTCTGCAGAGAACTCCTTTCGATATTGCCGGGAGGGGGGCAGGAAGAGCGGTTCCTTCAGTTTGTAGAGCGGCGTGGTGTCGCGGAAACTGATATATTGCGCCTTCCAATCCTGCGCCTTTAGTAAACCCATGGACCACTTCCCGGCCTCGCTCCATTCGGAGGCCTTCCCGTCCTTATCCCAAACCTTGACCTTCCAGAAAGACTGCTGCTGCGAGGCCAGCGCCTTGCCGGCGTAAACGACGCCCGTCGTCTCATCGCTCTCGACCTTCCCGCTATCCCACAAGTCGCCCTGCTGGCGTCCCAGCCGCTTCTCGTCACTGGCAACCAGGACCCGGTAGGCTGTTTGGCGCTGGCCCCTCTGATCGGACTCGACCTGCCAGCTCAGGCGAGGGTGGTCTTCATCAATGCCGAGCGGGTTGAGCAGGTATTCGCATCGAAGGTGGGCCGGCCTGAGCCCGGAAGCGGCTGCGGGAGCCGGCCCGTCGGCGTGAATCACACCGATCGGCAGGCAGGCGCACAGCACAGCCAAGAGAAAGCGCACCGCAGCTTTCTGACGCGAAAGGTCTTTGGGCAGAATTGTCATGAGAGCAAACCAGATTCAATCCGCGCATCCCTCCCTCCAACTATTTCAGGGCTGGGCATCTGCGGCAGCTCGCGGCATTGTCCGGTAACACGCCAGTTTCCGCAAGGCCGCGTTCCACTCTGGGCATGACCAGTGACAAACTCAGGGGGATGATTAGAGTTCCTGCCTTCGGGCGGCTCCCAAGCCCAAGTGCCTCGGGCTCGATCTGGAACCCGTCCTGGCCCACCCGTGGCTCAGATTTGCAACTTCCTATCTCCAAGTAGCTTCCGAACCGCTTGCCGCCATGACCGTAACGTATCCCCTCCTTAACCCCACCGTAGCCTCTCCGTAGCACCTCTCATCGCCGATAAGGGGTGCTACGGAGAGGCTACGGTGTGTCTCCGGCGAGACTGGCCTGGGGATCGCGGCTCTTTGTCAATCTACATCGCTTCGTGCTCACAGAGGAAACGCTGCCCTGCTCCGCCGAAGCTGCCCCCCACTCAGTGAGCCACGAGGCAGGGCGCGGGCTCGAACTGGGGGCTGGCGGCGCTTTGCGAGCGGTCGAGCAGGTCGCATTGGATTGCCGCCAAATCAATCAAGGTGTGGAAGGTGCCGTTGGAGCTGAACACCGTGTCGCGGTGCGCCTGCAGGGCTGCTGTTTGCACCGGGCGGCGCGCACGGTACTCCGGCGAGAGCCAGACGAACATCGGCACATGAACTACGTCCTCGGTTACTTCGCCATGCGCGAACGGCAGCCGGCTGGCATGGCCGGAGTTCTCGCCGTGGTCGGAAACGTAGAGGCAGGTGCCAAGGGCGTGTTGCGCCGCCAGAATGTTGATCACGTGAGAGAGCACCCAATCCGTATAGCGGATAGTGTTGTCGTAGGCGTTAGTCATCTCTTCAATTTGCTCTGGCGAGAGGCGGGTGAGGTTTTGCACCGAATCGCAGACCTGCTTATTGGCGTGGAAGTAATTGGCCTGCTCGGGATAGCGCGTCTGGTAGGACATGTGGCTGCCCATGGTGTGGATTACCAGGAGGACGCGGGGCTCCCTGCGGTTCAGGATTTGGCGCACGTAGGGCAGCAGCGCGCCATCGGGCGCAGTGTCATAACGCGCCCCCTTACCAAGGCCGCCGTCGGGGTCGAGTTCGCCACTCAGGAACCTGGCGTTGTCGGCGTCGCGGGCAAAGGCAGAGACGGTTGTGTCGAACTTGCCGTGCTTGCGCTGGGTCGAGAGCCAATAGGTGCTGTAACCCGCCTTGCGGAAGACCTGGATGCAACTAGGCATCGCCAGCGCCTGATCAACGGTGGGCACCTTGGCCATGGTAAGGATCAGCGGCACCGAGTACAAAGTGCAGGTCGCGGGAGCGGATACGTGGTGGAACGAAAGCACCTCAGGATTCGCCGCCAGAAACGGCGTGGTTTCGCGGGTATACCCGTTGATTTGGAAGCTGCCGTAACGCGCGGCCTCGCCAATGACCAGCACGTGGACCTCGCGTTCGCCCGGCGCGAGATCGGTCGCCGGCTTGGCCGTGTAATCCTGCCGGACCGTTTCGCGGACGGCGAGCATGCGTCGCAAGCCGGCCGCCTTCCATGCCGCCACCATCGCGCCCACGGGATAACTGTCCGAAATGCGCTCGCACATCACGTCCCATCCCCCAAACAGCGGCACCAGGCCCACGAGAGCATAGACCACTAACCACCCGCCCAATCCGAAGCGAAAGCTGCGTGGGATTCGCCGCGTCACGACCCACCAGTAAAGCGCTGCCACTGGGAGTGCAAAGACTACAACCGCGACCGTAGGCGTGATGAAGGTTTCAACTTCCTGCGCATTGGTTTCAATGAGGACCAGGAAAGCCCACGCGCGCACCGGATTACGCATCAGCGCTTGATACCCCAGCACTGCGGGCACCATGAAAACGAACGGCAGCCAGGCCAAAAGCACGCTGCGAACGGACAAGCGCAGAAGGCAGGGCAGCAGCACCAGACCGATTGCCTGCAGCAGAATCAGGGCGTTCACCGGCACGAACTGCGGCCAAAAAATGAGCTGGGCGTTTGGCAGCACGAGCAGGCCCACGGCAAACGCCATCCAGGGAAACACTTTGCGCCGGCTTTGGGCCGATGCCACAGAACGGCTCGATCCGGTGACCAGGGCCATTAGCCGCGCTCGCAGCCGGGCTGCCCGCTCGGCTGGCGCGAAGGAGTGGTCTGCTGCTGCCAAACCGCTACCGGTCGGCAGACTTGTGCTTGGATTCGCTGGGCCCGCGATCATCACGGGGCTATTTGACAGCAGAATACTCGCCAATCTCATTGTTATCGCATGGGAACTGACACTGCGGGCCAATGCTTGCCGGGGTTGTCCAAAAGCTAGACAGCCGTCCTTTTGTGCTTCTCAAGGGCTGCGGGAATGGGGCATGGTTTGCCTCGCGGCGTGCTCAGCTCAGATTATGCTCGTACTCATTGCAACGGTAACAGCGGGCAACGGCCATTTGGCCGCCGCCTCGGCGTTGGACGAGGCCTGGCATGCTCTCCGGCCCGACGACCTGGTGGATCGCGTTGACCTGGGAAAATTCTTCTCGCCCCTCCACCGGAAGATCGTTTCGGACGGCTACGTCAAGCTGGTCAACCATGCGCCGGAGCTATGGGGCATGATGTTCGCCAAGACGGACAAGCCCAAGATGGCCGGGGCGCTCAACCGCGTGCGGGCGATCTTTCCCAGCAATTCCCGCCTGCGGTTCGGGCGCTACGTGAGGGAGTTCAAACCGGACGTCGTCCTCTGCACGCATTACTTCCCGCTCGAGACGCTCAATCACCTGCGCAGGAAGCGAGGCGGCCCGAGGCCAATGGCCGTTAGCATCATAACGGACTTCGAGGCGCACGCGCTGTGGATGGACGGCTGCGTGGACCTGTATTGCGTGGCAGCGGAGGAGACCAAGGCGCGGCTCGTGGCGCGCGGCGCCGCGCCGGAGAACGTGGTGGTCACCGGTATCCCCATCTCAGCAAAGTTCTCAGCGAAGCTCAACCCGAGGGCGGTGCGGAAGAGTTTGGGTTTGCGCGACGACCTGCCTGTCCTGCTCGTGCCGAGCGGCGGCTTTGGCATGGGGCCGGTGGCCCAGATCCTTGCCGAACTCGACAGGGTGGCGCGCCCATTCCAGACGGTAGTCGTCACCGGCAGAAACGAAGAGCTGCGGCGCACGCTGGCCGCGCAAGACCGGAAGCACCCGACGCACGTGCTGGGCTTCGTGTCCAACATGCACGAGTTGATGGCGGTGGCCGACCTTCTCATCACCAAGCCCGGCGGGCTGACTTCCTCGGAAGCCTTGGCAATGGGCAAGCCGCTGTTCATTCTCAACCCGATCCCGGGCCAGGAGGCCGCCAACAGCGATTTCCTGCTGGAGCGCGGCGCCGCAGCCAAGGTAAATCGCGTCGAGGACCTGCCCTACCGGATCGAGCAATTGCTGGGCAGCCGAAAGCTGGCGGAAATGGCGCGCGCGGCCAAAGCGCTCGGGCGGCCCGACGCCGCACGCGAGATTTGCTGCGAGGTCGTACGGCGTGCGGGTTGAGCAAGGAATTGAGCTGGATGGTTCCTCGACACTTCCAGTGGAGTTTGGCAGGCAACTCCGAAACCCGAAGGCCGAAGGCCGAAAGAAGGCCGAAATCCGAAACCCGAAGCAGTCACTTCCTGATCCTGAAGCGCGGTGCTTGCGGGAGCCTCCTTACGAGCGACGCTACTACCTGCGCCAGGCACGACTGCTGGCGGCGAGCGTGCGCAGCACCGTCGTGCTGCTCCGGGCGCCTTCAGCGGCCAGGCGGTTGCTGGCCTTGAGAACGCAGTTGATCGCAGACATCGAACAGTCCAGGCAGGCCAGCGGCGCGGCGCCCGAAACCGAGCTGTTGCTGTTCAAGGCTTCCCCTATACACGGGACGGGCGCATTTGCGAAGGTGGCCATTCGCAAGGGCACGCGCGTCCTCGAATACGTCGGCGAGAGGATCAGCAAGGCCGAATCATTGCGCCGGTGCGAAGGCCACAATGAATACATCTTCGCCCTGAACTCCGAGCAGGACCTGGACGGCAATGTGGCTTGGAACCCCGCGCGTTTCATCAATCACAGTTGCGCCCCGAACTGCGAGGCGCAGATGGAGGACGGACACATTTGGATTGCGGCGCGTCGTGACATCCAGCCCGGTGAGGAGATCACCTTCAACTACGCCTACGACCTGGAGGATTATATGGACTACCCGTGCCACTGCGGCTCACCGGGTTGCGTGGGTTACATCGTAGCGGAGGAGTTCTTCGACCATGTGCGCAATCGCAAGGCTTAGAGCAGGTATGGAATCCCGCCTTCAAGCGGTGGGGTGCGGAAACCGCCTGAAGGCGGGACTCCATACCTGATGAGAAATAGAGCTTGCCAGACCGTCGGCGGCAAGGCGTTTATGGCGAATATGCGCATGCAGTTTGAGCACGACCGGGGGCCTGTCCTCTATCTCCCGCACGCCCCAATCCGCCGGGGCGGGGTCATCCGTCGGGGCCTGGAGCAATGCCACATGCTGGGCCTGCCTGTGCTGGCGGCAGCGCTCCTGACAAACTCGTGCGCGACTTCGGCAGGCACGGAGCCCAAGGACACTCGCTGCGCGTTCATGGGCTTCACCAACTTCTCCGCCTTCACAAAGAGCGCTGGCCCTTCGAACAACGAGACCATCTTCCTTTCACCCGTAATCGCGGCTCCCATTGAATGGAATGAATTGGTCGTCTCCTGGAATGTGCCTGCCGGCGTGCACCTGAAGGCGGAGGCGCGCGCGGTCTATCCCCGCCATGAAACGCAATACTACACGATGGGCTTGTGGTCGGATGACCCGGCTCGGTTTCCCCGCGAGAGCGTGCGCCGCCAAAGGGACGAGGACGGCACCGTCAGGATGGACACCCTTATCCTGAGCAACGCCACGCGCAAAGTGCAGCTCCGGATCACCGTCGGCGGGGCCGCTGACCAAAGCCCCTTGAAGTTCATCGGGCTCTCCTTTTGCAACAGCGCCGCGCCCGCCGCAGTCCAGAGCCCGAATCACGCCGCGTGGGGCAAAGTCCTGGAGGTCCCGGAGCGGCGCCAGGCGGAGTACGAGGGGGGCGGCGGCTGGTGCAGCCCCACTTCTCTCTCCATGGTCCTGGCCTATTGGAGCGAGCAGTTGCATCGGCCTGAGTTGAACCACACCGTCCCCGAGACGGCCAGCGCGATTGCGGACGGGGAACGCGCCGACACCGGCAACTGGCCCTTCAACACGGCTTACGCCGGCCAGTACCCTGGCATGAAGGCCTATGTCACCCGCCTGGGTGGCATTGCCGAGCTGGAGGATTGGATAGCGGCAGGTATTCCAGTGATTATATCGGTCTCCTCCTACCTAACCAACGATCGCACCAACGGGCCAGACAACGGACATCTCATCGTCTGTGTAGGCTTTACGGACAAAGGCGACGTGGTGACGAACAACCCCGGCGTCTCAGTCCGCAGGAATGTGCGCGCGCGCCAGGTGTATGCGCGCGAGAAAGTCGCCAACGCATGGAAGAAGTCCAAGAACGCGGTTTACCTGATCTACCCGGAAACAGCCAAGGTCCCCGCCAACCGGCTGGGCCATTGGGATGGCGGCACCTGACCCGCGCGCTGCCTTCCTGGGCATGCCAGGCTGTGCGGTTTACTCCAGAACCTTGGAGCTGAGCCCCCACAGAATAGCGATTACTGCCGCCAGGGCAAAGAGGACCAGCAGCGCGCAAAAGACCACAGTGCGCCTTCTCTGCCGATAGATATACCGCAATTCACCCCGTGATAGCGGCCGCTTGTACCCCGCCATGCGAGCATCTTACCAAACGCTGGCCGGCACGCCAGCATTTTCGGAGGGGCCGCAGTGGGAGCGCCAGGGCCAGTGACAGAGTCCTTATGGACTGCGGCGGCAAGCGAAGCGCGACGCCGCTTTCCCTGGGCAAATCCGCGCGTGCGGCAAGCATCTGCGCCCATTCCAGCCAAAGCGGCGTCGCGCTTCGCTTGCCGCCGCAGTCCACATCGGGAGTCACGCGATATACCCCTGATTGTGTCACTGGCCTTGGTGGGTGGGAGAGGAGCAGGCTGCACTCAAGCGGGCGGACGGATTCTGTTGACGCGGCGTCGTGACGCTTTCAACCTGAGTGCCTTATGCAAGTGACTGGGACGTTTCCGCTGCTGATTGCCGCCTCCGCCCTCGCGCTGCCGTTGCGCGCCGGGGAGACGCAACCGCTGGACCTCAAAGCCTTTGTGGGGCCGTCACCGTTTGAGAATATCCAGGCGGATTGGCTCCTGCCACGGGGACGGCAGGTGCTGGACGGCACGCCGTTCCAGATTGACGGGGTGATCCTGCTGTATGGCGCCAATGCCGCGCAGCGCGCCCACCCGGCGCGGACTAACATCACAAACATCCCGGTTGGGCAGCGCTTTGACCGGCTGCACCTGCTGGCCGGCTCGCATTCGAGAGCGGCTGACGGAACGGTGATAGCCAGCGTCCGTTTGCGGTATGCCGACGGTTCCAACGCGGCGCTGGAAGTGCGCTACGGCAACCAGGTGCGAAACTGGTTTGGCCCGTGGCACAAGGCCGACCGCCCTTTGCTGGACCCGAATGCGCGCGAGGCCTGGCGCGCCCAATGTTCGCCCGCGGCGACGACGGACGACTACATTCGCCTGTTCCACGTGGCGCTGACGAACCCCGCGCCTGACAAGGAGGTGAGGTCGCTTTCGTTGGAATCGGCCAGGAAGTCGGCTGGTCTGATGGTAGCGGCCATCACTGTTGGGCCTGCCGATGCTGCGGCGCTGCCGAACACGCTGCCTGCTCTGAAGAGCCCGTATCCCGACTTGCGCCCGCGCTCAGGCGAACTCGTCCGCGGCGAGGGCACGGTGCAGGGCAAAGACGGAAAGCCGATCGTCGGCGCGCTGGTGCGGGTGATAGGCGTGCGGGACTTCAACACCAGCTACAGCGAGTCCACCGCGGAGGGCCCGCCGATCGGCACCGAGGGTAGAACGGGAGCCGATGGCCATTTCACCCTGCCGCCGCTGCCGGATAACAAACTGTACCGCGTGATGGTTGCCGCGGACGGCTTTGAGCCGTTTCCTTACGGCGGGATGGACCCAAAGTCCGACCCCATCCTGGTTCGAGTCGCGCCGGCACTGGTTCCCGCGGACGCCGGCAAGTACGCTGTGCGCGGCCGCCTCGTCGGTCCGAAGGGCGAGCCGGTGGCCTGGGCTTCGGTGGAGCCCCGGGGCATCTCCGAGTCCTTTGGCTCGACGAGCTGGGGCGGGTCGCACGGCTTCCCCGAACAACTGCTTTCCAATACGAACGGGGAGTTCACCCTCACCCGCAATGCCTCGTTCACTCGTGTTCAGGTGGAGGTCCACGCGACAGGGCTTGCGCCTGCGAATGTATGGTTGGAGGTCACGAACGGGTTGACGCGGATCGAGCTTGGCGTCGGGGCGGTGCTGCGTGGCCGGGTGCTGAAGGACGGCAAGCCGCTGCCAGGAGTGCGGGTTGGGGTCGCGGGTAGCGAACGGCGCTCGGAGGTCTTTGCGGGGCACTACGAGACGACTACAGGCAGCGATGGCAGGTTCGCCTTCAACCATCTGCCGCCGGACACATCATGGTATTTCTACGGGCTGATGAATTCACTCAAGCCACACGGCGCACTCCCCGCCGCTTTGGTTCAGACCTCTGGGCACGGTGAAACGACTGACTTGGGCGACCGCGACGTAGTTCCCGCGTTGCGCTTGGCGGGAAAAGTGCAAACCCGCCACGGGGAGCCCCTCCCGAAAGGGCTTAAGGTACGGGTCGGATATGACTCCGCCTGGGACTACCAGGAGGCGGCGGTGGACGATGCGGGCGGGTTCACGCTGGACGGCCTGTCCAAGGGACAGATCGAAGTATCACTGGACCAGCGCAACTGGCGCCTGGCGGGGGTCAACCGTAGCCTGGACATCTGGAATAGCTGGCAATTGACCGGCCTGCTGGAGGAGGACAAGACGGACCTGCTGCTGGTGATCGAGAAAGGCGAGGTGCAGTCCAATTACCGCGGCATGGTCAACGGCCAACTGCCGCCGCAAGACCAGCCCCAGGGCCGGCCCATCGCGGGCGCCGAGAAAAGCGGGCCGCTCCCGATCGTGTTGGCCGGGCAGGTGGTGGATGACAAGACGGGCCAGCCCATTCCCAGGGCCAGGATTATTCCCGGCTACAAGCCTCCCGTTTCCGCCGGGCCCAAGCCCGTGAAGCCTCTCTTGAATCAGGTCGCCGAGGCGTTCGGCAGGAAGGTCGTGCCGTGGAATGAGCGGCCTTTCTGGCGGCTGGCTCTCTCCGAGATTGCGTCGAACGGCATCTTCTCGGTGGATTTCGTCCCGCTGAGCAGCACCCCGATGCTGCGAGTGGAAGCCGATGGCTACCGGCCCTTCGAGACCGACCCGATGCCGACCAATACCGCCGGGCTCGTGATCCGCCTGAAGCGCGGGGAAGGGCCCAGCGGAGTCGTCCTCCTGCCGGACGGAAAGCCCGCCGCCGGCGCAACGGTGATCTACGCCGCCAGCCAGGAGCAGTTTGGCCTGACCGGCAGCTCCCTTTCAGCCTATGGGCAGAAGGAGCGCCAGCGGGCCACGGACAAGGACGGCAAGTTCGCGTTCCAGGTGCGCGCGCACGGGCAGACGCTCTTCGCCAGCAGCGAAGCGGGTTGGGCTGAGGAGTCGGCCGAGCGCGGGGGCGAAGGGTTCAAGCTGCGGCTCAAGCCGTGGGCGGCCGTGAGCGGCACATTGATCTACAGCAATGGCACTCCGGCGGCGGGCGTGAAGCTCAGCCTGACGGTGCCGAGCGATTGGCAGCGCGGCGACCCGCACATCAACGTGCAGGGGCAAACCGTCACCGATGCCCAGGGCCATTTCCAATTCACGAATGTGCCGCCGCGGCGGGTGGAAGTGCAAAGGATCATTCCGATGGGCATGGGGGGCTGGACGTATAGATTGCAGACGTGGCTGGAAGCCCAACCCGCAATCACCAACGACGTGGGCAAGGTGACCTATGACCAGCCCCCACCGCTGCCCGCGCTGGAGCAGCTCAAGCAGCGTTTCGGGCTGTAGGCGCGCTTCCCAGGGCCGCGCCAGATTCGCGGGTGGGGAGCGTGACGTTCGCGGGTGGTACGCGTGATGTAACGGAGGAGCTACGCTGGGGTTACGGTGGAGTTACGGTGGAGTTACGGTGGGATATTGGGGTTTTTGGGCTCCGCAACGCCCGAGCGGGCTCCTTTGCGCGGCTGAATCAGTCCGCCTTGCTTAGTTCGGACTTCCCCGCGAGCGCGTCCTCAATCATCTGGTCCTTCAGTTGCATCGGGTGGCCGATCCAGGCGATGCGGCCTTTGGTGTCCACCAGAAACGCGCTGGGTATGCCGTTGCGGCCAGCGGCGGCCATCCAGGTCGTGGCCATGGCGCCCTTCGAATTGCTGGACTTGTCATCCAGGGCCACGCGATAAGTCATCTTGTCGCCCATCTTCTCGACGAACGGCGCAACCAGGCTTTCGTCGCGCTCCCAGCAGTTCTGGCCGATGACGACGAGGCCTTTGTCTTTGAATTTGTTGTAGAGTTCGTTCACGTGCGGAATGGAGGCGCGGCAGGGGCCGCACCACGTGGCCCAGAACTCGACAATGTAGGCCTTACCACTCTGGAAACCTTTCACCGGGTCGCCTTGCACCCATTTGCCGGTCTGCAGCTTGGGCGCGGGATCGCCCACCTTTAGCGTTGATTCGGCTGCCCAGGTGAGCATCGCGCTCGCGGCTAAGGTGACGACGGCAACCGCACAGGTCATTTGTCTTGCTTTCATTTTGATTCCTTCACGGGTCTGGTTGTGCGCTCGTCTGCCGGCCCGGGGACAGCCGCGCGTGGAGCCCGCCGCCTGGACCTGCCCAAGTCCTTTGATCGGCGGGAGCACCAATTCCACTTCCACCACACGTACCATACACCCCTACCCAGCGCAAGTTGCAGCCCGGTCGCTTTCCAGGCGCGCTGGGCACGCGGGAGGATTCTGTTGCGGCGCTGCGGTGCAGGGCTCTATGTTGCCGTCCGCCGCACTTATCCTCCCGGTGCCGGCGCTATCTCGAGATGTCGCTGACTGAAATCCTGGGTCTGCTGGCTGCCGCGGTCGGAGGCGGCGCGATCAATGCCGTTGCCGGGGGGCGCCGGTGGCTCTACTGTATGCGCCAGACGATGCGCGCCTTGTCCAGGTCATAGGGCGACATCTCCATTTTGACGCGGTCGCCTACGGTGAGACGGACCCAGCGTTTGCGCATCTTGCCGCAGATAGTGGCGAGGACGAGATGCTTATTGTCGAGTTCCACCCGGAACATCGTCCCCGGGAGCACGGTCTGGACGCGCCCTTCTACTTCAATGTGTTCTTCTTTCATGGCTGCACGGTGTCGGCCGGGTCTGGCGGCGACGGCAACATCCCGGAGACCGGCCAAAGAGGACGCAGCCAGAAAGTGCGAGGCCCGGTGGGCCCGGGCCTCGCCAAAAAGGAGAATGTAGAACTAGTAGCGGTCGCGACCGCCCCCGCCACCACCGCGGGGCCCGCCGTAGCCGCGATTGCCGCCGCCGCCGCCAGCGGGGCGTTCCTCGCGGGGACGCGCGATATTGACTGTCAGCGCCCGCCCGCCCAGTTCCTTGCCGTTCAAGGCGGCGATGGCCTTCTGCGCCTCCTCCGGCGACCCCATAGTGACGAAGGCGAACCCGCGCGGACGGCCCGTGGCCCGGTCCATCATCAGGTTGGCTTCAATGACCGTGCCGTGCGCCGCGAAGGCGTCCTGCAGGTCGTTTTCGGTGATGCTGAAGGAAAGGTTTCCTACAAACAACTTTGCGCTCATGTGATGTAACTACGACTAACTTTAGACTAACTCTTGCTTGCTCCGGGCTGTTCCCGCTTATCGGGTTTCAAATCATCACTGAACCGAGTTCACCTGAAGATTTACCATGCCATGGAATTTCCAAGGTATCTAACTAAGCGCAGAATAATCGGCCTTTTGCCCGGAATATCAAGGTTTATTTTCATTATTTTAGCACTTGACTTGCCGAGATGCTGCCATCGGCCCGGAAGGGCAGCCGCACGAGCGCGGCGCCGCCCACCCGGAGCCGGCGCAGGCGTCAGCACGGGTGGCTTCATCAGCGTCCAGCCGCCAGCGCCGGCCCGCGCGAGGCGCGCCAGCCAACCCGGGCCGAAGGCCCCGGCGTTGCAGGGCTTGGGTTTTTGCGTGTCCTTTCGCGTTGACAAGCGGGGCATTTGGATTAGCGTGCGCGCTCTGAGATACTGAAAGACCATTGATTTATGCCGAACACGAAGTCAGCCGAACGGCGCATGCGGAACAGCGCCCGTAAACAATCCCACAACCGCAGCATCCACTCGCGCCTGCACACGCTCGAAAAGGGCTACCTGCAACTCCTTGAGACCGGGAAAAAGGACGAAGCGGCGCAATCCTTGCGCGCGCTCAGTTCCGCTTTTGACAAAGCCGCCAAGTCCGGTGTGGTGCACCGCGCCACTGCCAACCGCAAAAAATCCCGCCTGTCCTTGCGTCTCGTTGCCGCGAAGTAACGCGGCGGGCAAGCGCCAGAATACCTATCCGCCAGCGTATCAGCCTGCGTCAGGAGGCTCATTATCAGTGCTCAGGGCCTCCTGACGCCGGCTGGCTGCGTTTGGCGAGACCCTGGGAAATAATCCGCAGCTCAACAAACCCAGTTTGGCCAGCCGATATCTCAGCCCAGTTGCCATACAACCCCAGCCGTACTTGATGCTCCGCCGCAGGTTAATGGAGGATGCCTCTGGGAAGTACTTCGTCGGGCAGCTCACTTCGGCAATGGTGAAGCCGTGCCACAAGATTTGCGCCAGCATCTGGTTGTCGAACACGAAGTCGTCCGAGTTCTGCGCCAGGTCCAGCTTCTCCAGGATCTCCCGCGAGAATGCGCGGTACCCCGTGTGATATTCGGAGAGTTTGGCCCGCAGCAGGAGATTCTCGGCCAATGTCAGGAAGCGGTTCGACACGTATTTCCAGACCGGCATGCCCCCCCGCAAAGCGTAGCCACCCAGGATGCGGCTGCCCAGCACACAGGGATGCAGTCCATTGCCAATGATGGAAGCCATCGCGGGGATCAGCTTGGGGGTGTACTGGTAATCGGGATGAAGCATGATGACGATGTCCGCCCCGGCGTCGAGGGCCAGGCGGTAGCAGGTCTTCTGATTCCCGCCGTAGCCTTTGTTCACCTCATGCACGTACACCTGAACGCCCTCCAGGGTGCGTGCGATCGCCACGGTCTCGTCGCGGCTGCCGTCATCCACCAGGATAATAGCGTCCACGACCTGCTGGTCACGTACCTCTGCGTAAGTTTGGCGAAGAGTCTTTGCGGCGTTGTAGGCCGGCATCACGACTACCACTTTCTTGTCCCGATACATAATGCTCGGAGGGACAATGCCCGAGCCTGCACCGGTTTGAGAAGCCTAATCTGTGGCTGACGCCCTCAAAGCACTGCGCCAGGATTTGAGGTGCGATTGTTTCAGCGATACCTAATCTTCAGGTAGCATGTGATCTGCACCACCGGCTCAACGCCCGCGGGGTTGATGACGGCGTCGAAGCCCGCCGGGTCCAGCGGGCTATAGTAGAAGGTGCTCGTTTTGCGGTTCCGCACTACGCGCATGTTGTAGCTGTCCGCATTGCCCGATTCGTAGGCGGTATAGGACTTGTACATGTCAGCAGGGTAAAACACATTGTACTTCTCCTGATAAACCGAGGCAGGGCGCATCGTGACGCCGAACAGCCGTCGGTAGGAGGTCTCCTTCTGCTTGATGATCCGGGACGCTTCGTCGCGGAGCCGCGCGCGGGCGGCGGCCAGGTCGCTCACGAGGTAGTCCACTTTGACCAAGTCGAAAATGGCCGACTTGCCCGCCGCGGCGAGCATCTTGTCCAGCAACGCCGGGTCCTGATAGCGGACGATGACGTTCTTCTTGACCTCGAAGCCGGAGAGCTTCTCCCGGGCAACGTTGTCGGCGACCGTGAAGTCATAAACGCGGTTCTGGCTGATGAAATCAACGAAGATGTCGGCATGCTTCACTCCCAGGCCTTCCAGGGACGCGATGAACTCCCTGGTTTGCGCGGCCAGTTTCTCATTCCCCTCCAGCAGGGTCGGGCCTTCCTGCGCCAGCGCGAAGACGGCTTGGTATTGGTCCGCTTTGAGATTCATCAGGACATTGGCCTCGATGAATGAGACCGGCACGGAGCCCTTCGGCTCGACGGCGAAGAGGTCTCCGGTCATCACCCCCGTGCTTTGGACCTTCGGAACGCCATAGACGATGTTGCCCGCATTCTGGGCAAAGAGGGCCGACGGGGTAAGCGTTGCGCTTAACGCAAGAATCAAGCAGCCTTTCATCTTGGACCTTTCTGGCAGGCAGTCTGGTCAGCGGTGGCGCTGAGGTCAATCAGGAATGACGAGTTTGGTGGAAGCCGGAACTTCCTGTTGCACCGTTCTTCCCGGCGCGCCAGGCGCCTGCTTCGGAACCGTGCGCGGTGGATTGGCTTCACATTCATGAATGCCTCGCTTCTGTAGTTTGATGTGGGCGTGAAGACTACCGCCACATCAGGTTACTTCAACGGGGCCGCGCTCAATTGAGCGCGGAAGACCATCGCCGACACGCTCACCATCGCCGCCAGCGCGACGCTTCAACGGGGCCGCGCTCAATTGAGCGCGGAAGGAGCCCGCTGGCCAAGCTCGCCAAGAGCGTAATTGTAGTGCTTCAACGGGGCCGCGCTCAATTGAGCGCGGAAGGGCGCAAAGGGCTTGTTTAACAAATCTTCACAAATCGGCTTCAACGGGGCCGCGCTCAATTGAGCGCGGAAGGAACGCAGTTTGCGCCGAGGCCGGCGGGGACGCTGCTGCTTCAACGGGGCCGCGCTCAATTGAGCGCGGAAGGCCGCTTCAATGCCGCGTAGAGTGGGCGCAATTCCATCGCTTCAACGGGGCCGCGCTCAATTGAGCGCGGAAGGGCCGTGTAGCCATACCGATTCATGAGCTGCCAGCTCGTGCTTCAACGGGGCCGCGCTCTACGTGCACCGCCGCGCGCGACGCGATGCTTCAACGGGGCCGCGCTCAATTGAGCGCGGAAGGTGGTTTTAGCTAGACACAGCTTAAACCTATCATAGGCTTCAACGGGGCCGCGCTCAATTGAGCGCGGAAGGACCAACAAAAGAACTGGCGTCAATTTCTCCATTGGTGTTGCTTCAACGGGGCCGCGCTCAATTGAGCGCGGAAGGAACCCGACTGAGTTCGGGAAGCAGCTTGTGGCCTCGTTGCTTCAACGGGGCCGCGCTCAATTGAGCGCGGAAGGCAATGCAGAATGAGTATGCCGCTATCCCTATCGAGGCTTCAACGGGGCCGCGCTCAATTGAGCGCGGAAGGGACAAGGTCGGCAGCCAGGTCATGACTCACCCCCCCCGCTTCAACGGGGCCGCGCTCAATTGAGCGCGGAAGGGTCGGTGCCTTGGGCGCTGGTCTGGACGGGGAGATCGGTGCTTCAACGGGGCCGCGCTCAATTGAGCGCGGAAGGCGGCGCGAAGGAGATGTGGCGGGCTGCCGGTGCGGGTGGCTTCAACGGGGCCGCGCTCAATTGAGCGCGGAAGGCTGGAGGGGCGGCTGAAGGCTAAACGCTAAAGGCTGGCTTCAACGGGGCCGCGCTCAATTGAGCGCGGAAGGATCGCTCTTCCTCCCAGTTGCCACGCGCCATGCGGAGCTTCAACGGGGCCGCGCTCAATTGAGCGCGGAAGGCTTTCAATTCGGCGTTCGCGTGCCCTGGGGGGCAGCCGCTTCAACGGGGCCGCGCTCAATTGAGCGCGGAAGGCTTGTGCTCGTGAGTGGTGTTGATGCGACGGAAGGCATCGCTTCAAC
>Ga0326728_10001448_pt1 | contig 83457 bp, 71 predicted proteins | sample MB3enrmetagenome_FD_207602 | JGI IMG/M metagenome (GOLD analysis project Ga0326728, IMG submission 207602) | Lab enriched peat soil microbial communities from McLean, Ithaca, NY, United States - MB31MN | ecosystem: Environmental > Terrestrial > Soil > Wetlands > Peat | place: USA: New York...
CAGTCCGGGGATGGCCGTGGGCACGGTGGCGTATATGTCGCCCGAGCAGGCGCGCGGCGAAGAACTCGACACGCGCACAGACCTGTTCAGCTTTGGCGCGGTGCTTTACGAGATGGCGAGCGGACGGCAGGCTTTCAGCGGCGCGACCACGGCGGTCCTTCACGATGCGATTCTGAATCGAGCGCCTACACCGTTGATGGCCCTGAACCCAAGCCTACCGCCCAAGCTGGAAGAAATCATCAATAAGGCGCTGGAGAAAGACCGCGACCTACGGTGCCAGACTGCGGCTGAACTGCGCGCCGATCTGAAGCGTCTCAAGCGCGACACGGAATCGGGGCGTAGCGCGGCCGTCTCGGCCGCTGTCGCGGGAGCGTCCCGCTCCCGCGCCGAGCAGGCAAGCCGCGGGCAGGATGCCGGCGGGACGCCCGCGCTACCACGTGAGCCCGCTCAGGAACCGACGTCGGATTCCGTAATCATCGCCGGCCTGGTTAAACGGCACAAAACGGCTGTGATCGGCGCCACGGTCCTTCTGGCGGTGATCGTGGCCGGACTGGCGGTGGCTTGGTTCCTGGCTCACCGTCCTCCCCAGCCTGCTGCCGAACTGACGCAGCAGCGCCTGACGTTCAATTCCAGTGAAAACCCTGTCCTGAGTGGTTCGCTATCTCCCGACGGCAAGTACCTCGCTTACTCCGACACGGCCGGGGTTCACATCAAGCTGCTCGCCACCGGCGAGGAGCACGTAGTTCCAAGGCCAGCCGGAGCTCCGGCCACGGCCTGGTGGGTTGTCGCAGGCTGGTTTCCCGACGGCACGCAACTGCTCGCCGACATTGAGGAAGCGGGTGGGCACGGCAGCATCTGGACGGTCTCGGTTCTGGGTTCATTCGCGCACCAGCTTCGCGAGGGTGCGTACGGAACCGTGGTCTCGCCGGATGGAACGCACATCGCCTTCTTGCCAGCCTCGGGAAACTCGGAGCGGGAACGCGAAATCTGGGTGATGGGCGTCCAGGGAGACAACCCGCGAAGGCTCCTGGTGCTGGGACAAAACGAACAGTCGCCCTCCGATTGCTGGTCACCGGATGGGCAACGCCTGGCCTACATCAAGGTCGAGCGCTCTCCCGAAAAATACCAGTCGTCGATCGAAAGCTGCGACCTGAAGGGGTCGAACCGGACGGTGGTGGTGTCGGAGGCGGACCGGGATTTCTCCGATCTTTGGTGGCTTCCAGACGGGCGGATCGTCTACTCTGGGCAGGAAGCGCCGCAATCAGGTGACTACAATCTCTGGCAGATCGGTATCGATCGTCGCGGTCTACCCACCGGCCAGCCACGACGGATCACGCAGTGGGCGGGGTCTCGAGTTGGGGGATTAACCGCCAGTGCAGATGGAAAGCGACTGGTGATGCTGAAGGAGACGGCTCAGGGGCAGGTTTATCTGGGCGAACTCGCCGCCGGTGGCATGCGCCTGAATCCCCCTCGCCGCCTGACCAACGACGAAGCCTTCGACTACCCCTCTGCCTGGACAGCGGACAGCAAGGCGGTATTGTTCATGTCCGACCGTGGGGGCGGATTGGGTATCTTCAAACAGGGAATTGGCCAGGACACCGCCGAACCCCAGGTCACAGGACCGCAGCATAACGTTTCCCACCTGCGCCTCAGCCCCGATGGCGCCTGGATACTCTATACGGAGCCCCCCAAAATAGTCCACCCCTCCACTCCGGTTCCGCTGATGCGCATCCCTGTGGGTGGTGGAGTGGCTCAGCTTGTGCTGGAGATGCATGTCTCGGGGTCCTTTGACTGCTCTCGCGCCCCGGCAAGTCTCTGCGTAGTCCTCGAAACGAGCCAGGACAGAAAGCTGTACACACTCACGGCCTTTGACCCGCTGAAAGGCAGAGGAAAAGTCCTCAAGACCATTGAGCGAGACCCCTCGGGTGGTTACTATGGGAGCTTATCTCCCGATGGATCAACCTTTGCGCTTTCAAGGGAGGGCGAGGCCGAGATGCACATTCGCTTGCTTCCACTCTCCGGTGGATTAGCAAGCGAGATTACAGTGCGGGGTTGGCCGAACCTCAGGAACCTCGTGTGGTCCACTGACGGCAAGGGGCTTTACGTGAGCGCTTTCTCGCCCCAGGCTACATCCTTGCTCTATGTAGACCGCAAGGGAAACACCCGGCTGCTGCAACAGGAAAAGGGAATCAAGGGCCCGGCCTTAGCCGTCCCTTCGCCGGACGGCCGCTACCTCGCCATCTGTGAATTCGTCGTCAACGAGAACGTGTGGATGCTGGAAGGCTTCTGAGAAAGGAGAACATTCAGCTATGATCGTCGATATAGCAAGTCGCGAGCTTTCACCCGGCATTACCGCGATCAGCTTCTCGGGACGCTTGGTCCTGGGCAACCGGCTGAGCGAGGTCGAGTACGCTATCCGTGACAAGATCAAGCAGGGATCCAGGAAGCTGGTGCTGGATTTCAGCGGGCTGAACTTCATGGACAGCGCGGGAATCGGCGTGCTGGCCATGTGGTTCGGCCTTATGGAGCGAGAGGGCGGGAAATTGGCCGTGTCCGGCGCTACCGGCTACGTGCAACAGTCGCTGGAGCTAACTCATCTCAATCGCCTTGTGGGCAATTACCCGGACGTCGCCTCCGCCCACAGCGCCTTGGCCGAGTCCACGCCGGCGCAGGCGGCGTGAAGCGCTGCCAAAGCGCGCGCCCGTTCCTTGAGGGTGCGGAGGAATTGCGTCGTAGGGGCGGCCCTTGTGGCCGCCCTGGGGCAACCATCCCGCGCCTGCGGGACCCCTACAAAGCACCACCACAGCGCGATTTCTTCATACGTTCTTCGACTTTCCGTAGCACGCCTGCCCTGAATAACCTCCGCTGTCCAGGCTGAAAGGCTCAACCTTCCAGCCTGTGCGACGAAAACAAAAATCAAACGGCTGAAAGGTGGAGGCTGAAAGCCGATAGCTGATGGCTGAAAGCTTTCTCGTGGCACAAAGACGTTGCGCCGATGAGGGGCCTTGCACCATAATCAAAGAGGTACTGAGTACCTGGGCGTGAGGTTCCTGTTCTGTCAGAAGAAGACAATAGTGCGTTAGCCGTAGAAGTCCGCCAGGCACGAGAGCAGCTCGAGGAGAAGTTTCGCCTCCAAGCCGAGCAATTGCAAAAGCTCGAACAAGGCTTAAAAGAACTCCGCGACCAGCATGAGCAGTTGAAGTCGGAGGTCTGGCAAAGATTCGAGGCCGTGGAAAAGTCTAAGCTTTCCTCTGGGGGCGAGAGCAGGGCCAAGAGCATTGACTCGCCGCTGCCTGTTCCGGCTGAGGCCCTGCCGACTGAAGCGGTCGCTCAAGCGGTGCATGCAGTCGCCGAGGGGCCGGCGGAATTGCCTGAAGCACACGGAACGATAGGCTTTGTGCCCGCTCCAGGGCCCATTCCTGACCCCCCGATCGAGGCTCAATCGGCGATCGGCGCCCCGCCCGCCCCAGCCCTCGTGGTGGGGTTCGACGTTTCGCAACTCAGCGAAGCGGAGCAAAAAACACACAAAGCTGCACGCCGATTCGCGAGACTTTTGGTTTATGAGATCGAACTCTATAACAAGGCGAAGGTCGCGGAAGGCCGCGAGAATAAAGACCTTTATGCGCGGATGAAGCTCGATATCGATCGCAGCCGCCAGGCTTTTGCACAACGGTTCGGGAAGAGCGTGGGCAAGCAGTTCGACTATTTCCACGAGGAGCTGGTGAAGACCCTGGCATATAATGACCCATTACTCCTCGGCCCGGATTATCCTGGTCCCTCCTTGTGAGATTCAACTTCAAAATCCTGGCTGGAGTCTGTTGGGCGCTACTGGCGGTCCAAACCCTTCCCGCGGCGCGTCCGGCGGTTGAGTCTGTTCCCCTACGCCTTCGCGAGCTGGCGGCCCGCGCGGCGAATCGATCCGGCTGGCCACAGTTGCGCCGCTACGCGGAGTCTCAGAAAGCGCCTGAACAACGCGCTCTGGCCTACTTCGTATTGGGTTACCGGGAATACGAAGCGGGCGAGTACCTGGAGGCGGCGACGGACTTGAGCCGGTCGGCCGCGCCCCAGTTCTCCCTGGCTGATTACGCGACCTATTACTCCGCCGCCGCTGCTCTCAAGGCTAACAATCCAGTCCAAACGGCCGAGGCTGTCCGGGACTTCTCATCCAATTTCCCTGCCAGTCCTTTGCGCTTACAGGCGCTGGAGTTGCTCGCGCAGGCCCTATTGGATTCCCACAAGCCGCAAGAGGCAGTTCAGGTCCTAACGGGAGAAGCCAGTGTTCGCCAGCACGCAACCCTGTGCTTTCTGCTGGCCAAGGCCTATGAGGAAGTTGGTGACCTCCCACAGGCGGCGCGGACATTCCAGGAGGTGTATTTCGCGTTTCCCGTATCCGCCCAGGCGAAGGAGGCAGGCGAGGCTCTGCGGAGTCTCCGTTCCCGCCTGGGCGCCGATTTCCCCCAAACCACGGAGGAAATCGAAAGCGCTCGCGTAGAATTGCTTTTCAAGGCCTCCTGGTTCAAGGAGGCCCTGGAGGGCTACGAAGCGTTGCTCTCGTCCCGGCCGGCCAGCGCCCATGCAGGTGAATGGCAGTTGGGCCGGGCGCGCTGCCTGCTCCGTTTGCGGCGTGACCATGAAGCGTTCCAATCGCTCTCCGTCAGCCTTGCCAGCCCTGCTCTGAACGCGCAGCGGCTGGCCCTGTGGGTGGAGGGTTGCGCCCGAGAGGACAATTCGGCCGAGGCCCTTGCGGCTCTAACTCAAATCCAGGCCATTGACGCGCATTCTTCTTCCTACGAGTCAGCGCTTTATTCAGTGGCGAATCTCTTCTTCTGGCGGGGCGACTGGCAAAACGCAGGCCACCAATACCAGACTCTGGTGCAGTCTTTCCCGCAAGGGGACCACACTCAAGATGCGGGTTGGCGGCTGATCTGGTGCTATTACCTGGCGGGGGCCCACGACCAGGCTCGGCAGGCCTTTGGGAACTATTTAATCCATTCCACTCGCTCAGCCCACGTTCCTGCGGCGCTGTACTGGCTGGGGAGGTTGGAGGAGGAGCAAGGCGACATCGGCGATGCCCAAGCGCTTTATTCGCTCCTCGAGAATCGGTTCGCGCATAGCTTTTACGCGGAGCAGGCGAACTTGCGTGAGCGTAAACTTCCTGCCGGCCGCCCCGCTGAAGTGCCCTCGCCAACGTCAACCGCTGGGGAGGTGGCTCAACAGATTCCTCCGCGTGCCCCCTCACCTCTTGTTTCTTGCCCATCGAATGTGCCCGCCGAGTCATTGCAGCCAGTGCTGGCGATTCAGGCCCTGAGCTTGGAAGGCCTGGGCGAGCAGTATCTTAAGGCGTCGCTGGCCGCGCGGCCCGCGCAGCCCGACGAGCAGTTCTTGCTCAGCCGGCTTGAAGCAGGACAGGGCAATGCGAGCGCTGCGCTCGTGGACGCAATCAAGATCGTCCCTGAATATCCCTTTTACGAATTCTCGGAGTTGCCGAGAGAAATGTGGAACCTGCTGTTTCCGCAAACCTACTGGGAGCTCGTGCGGCGTCAAGCGCGCGTCAACCGCCTTGACCCTTATCTGGTCATGGGCTTGATACGCCAAGAGTCGGGCTTCAATGCCCGCGCCACATCGTCCGCCGGCGCCCGCGGCCTGATGCAAGTCTTGCCGACGACTGCCAGCCCCAGCAAGCGCCCGTCCAGAATTCGTCTCACGGGCGCGCGGCTTTATAACCCCACCTATAACATCCGGTTTGGTTGTTCCTATTTGCGAAATCTATTGGAGGATTTCGACGGCAAGCCGGAGATGGCGCTGGCGGCTTACAACGCCGGCGACTTTCGCGTCAGGGGCTGGTTGAAAAGCAATTCCTTCCGAGACTCCACGGAGTTTCTTGAGGCTATCCCCATTCACGCCACGCGCGTCTATGTGGAGTCGGTGCTGCGCGACGCCGCCATTTACCGGCAGTTGCTGACGGGCTCGGCGAAGTTTGCGATGTGCGGCAAATAATCATAAAGCAGAAGGCAGAAAGCAGAAAGCAATGACTACCTCCACGGTGCCTGCTCGAAGGCGCCTAGTATACGAACGCGGCAGGCGGATTCTCCGGTTTAGTCTTGTCCCTTTCTGCTCGGCTTTCCCATTGAAGTCTGCCCGTCGCTTTTGACTCTTGACTCTCGACTTTTGACTTTAGACCCTTTCCCTACAGGGGAATTTCAAAGTTCGGCTTAAACCCTGAGACCAGGTAGTTCACCAGCGCATCCACCAGGTCCGTGGCATAGGGATCGCTCCCATAAGTTGTGACAAGCGAAAACGTGCAGATCAAGAGCGTGCCCTTCCCGCATTTGGCCTGAACCAGCACACCGACGTTTTTGTGAATCCAGCCGTAGAACATTCCCGCCAGCACATCGGAGAAGTCCGTAGGAGCAATCCCTTGCACGACGGCAGCGGGGGTGACCGCCTGGGACTCGAACCCTGCCATGGAATCAAATCCAATCGCAGTGAGAGGCGGCTGGGTGTTGCGGAGCCAGAGGAAATCAGCTATCCAGTTTCCCTCGTAGTCACTGCCCGCGCGGGGAACAACCTCAATACCCGGCGCCAGGGTCTGGCGATCGTCGGCGAGCAGGAGGACTCGCTCGCCGGCCTGCAACTTCTTTTTGACCTCCGCGTCGAAGGTGGAGGCAATCAGAACGGGCAGTGCCTCCGACCCGCTCGGCGCCAGGTAGTTGCGAGCCCGCATTTCATTGACCAGCCGCCGCAGCTTGCCCCCCGGGTCATAGAACGAAACCGGAGGCGGCAACTCCGGCTGTTGAGCCGGATAGACGTAGAATTCCAGCGAGTTTTCGGCCAGGCTTTTCCCTTCCGAAACCATCTCAACCTTCAGTGCTTTCTTGGCGGCAGCGGGGACAGCGGGAGCCGCGAATTCGATCTTGCCGACGGGTTCGACAGAGGCGGCAGGGAGGCTGGGAAGCGGGAGCGTTCCTGCCAGCGATGTCCCCTCGACCTTCCAGGCGAGGCTGCTGCCGCGCAGAGCTTCCTGACTATAGTGGGAGAGCGAGACCATGACCGTCACTGTCTCACCCGCGGAGTAGTTCCGCTTTTCGGTGCGGAGTGCCACCACGTCGTCGCCCTGGAGCTTGCCCAACGAGCCGGCGAAAACCTTCGCATTTCGCCAGATGTCCAGCAAGCCATTCGATTCCCAGTTTACGTCCGCAAACTCGGTGATGACGTAACCTTGGATTTCCGGACGTGAGCGGATGGATTCAATCTCGTATTTCAGGGAGGCGTATTCGTGCCACTCGGTGGCATCCGTCAGGCCGTCGAGACTGGGGAAAAGAGAAGAGTATCCGTGGTCAGCGTACCTCTGCTCGATCCCCTCGGGTTTCGTAATTTCGCTGTCTCCATTATCACGGGAGAACCACCAGGGTTTGTCGTGGGGGATGCGAGGCAATCCCCAGTTGCCGAATTCGGAGAGCACCAGCGGCTCATCACCCTTGGGGGAGGCGTCACCATAAGGACTGAAGAGCCAGCCCGGCCGCCGCGCCAGATCCTCGACGAAGCGGTCAAAGTTGGCGGCGTAGTCGGGGATGGCGGAATAGGTGTGGTAGTCGGCCACGTCAGTGGCAACATGAAAATTGTCATAACATGCGCTGTTATCGTCCACCAGCCAACCAGGGACAATCTTCTTCGCCTCCTGGTAGGCCTGCTTCAGCCACTGCCGGTCCGCGGCCTCCTTCAGGTTTATTCCCCAGCTCTCGTTGATGAGGCTGAGGATGACAAGACAGGGATGATTCCAATCGCGCTCCACCATGCCGCGCAGGGTCTCCAAGGCGCGGCGCTGGGAGTTGTCCGTGAGCTTGTCCCAGTTGGGGATTTCGTACCAGACGAGGATTCCCGCTTCATCCGCCGCCTGGAGGTAGCGCGGGTCCGGGGCCTTGATGTGGCAGCGCAGCAGATTCAGTCCCAGGGCTTTTGCCTTTTGCATTTCCGCTTTGATGTAATCGACGGAGGGAGGCGTGTAAATCGTTTCGGGATAAAAATCCTGGTCCAGCGCCCCGCGCAGATAAATGGGCTGGCCGTTCAAATAGAACTTCCCATTCCGCGTCTCGAAGGTGCGGAACCCGAAGGGATAATCGCGGGAGTCGCCGGAGCTGAGGCTGGCGCGAAGCGTGTAAAGCGTCGGATCAGCAGGACTCCACAGGCGCGGGTTGGCGAGATTGCCCGTGAACTCCGCACTCGCCTGTGGGCCGCTGAGCGCTCGAGATGCCTGCCAGACGACCTTGCCGGCAGAGTCTCGGACTTCTACGCTGAGGTTGGTTGGGCCGCCATTGGGCGCCTCCGAGGCTGCCTGGAAAATGGGGACGGTAATCTTGAAGTCTCCCTGGGCGGCAGCCAGGACGTGGACGGAGCCCAGGCGAACGCGCGGCCGAATCTGGATTTCGACGCTCTGCCAGAGGCCGCTGGTCTGCACGTACCAACTCTGTTTCCCGTGGGGAATCTCCGCGTAGTTGACCCCCTCCACGCTATTGGGCTTCGCTCCCGGGTCTGCCACCCGCACCGCAATCTGGTTCTCGCCCGCCCGCAACAGGGAAGTGATGTCAAACTCGAAGGGGGTATAGCCGCCCTCGTGCGTTCCCACTTTCTGCCCGTTGACGTAGACCTCCGCAAGATAATCGACCGCTCCGAAGCGCAACAGGGCGACCTGCTCCGCTGAAGGAGATTGGATGCTCACGGAGCGCCAGTACCAGGCTACCCCGGCGTAGTCCCGCAGGTCCGCGTACTGGGACTGCCAGGAGGAGGGGATGCTCATCGGACGCACATTCTCCGCTGTCGAGAGTTTCTGGACATCCAAGGCGCCGCTGGGATCCGCCAGGAAATGCCAATCCCCGTCCAGCGAAATCGTGGCGCAGCGGGCGGGCGCCGCAAGGAAGTAGGAACAGAGGACGAACAGGACGAATAAGCATCGACGCATGTGGTCACCTGAATAGGGAACAGGGAATAGGGAACAGGGAATAGGCAGACCTGACGCCGGCAGGCTGTTCCCTGTAACCTGCTCATCCGGGAAAGCTGTAAGTCTAAGCTGCCAGGGAGTGGGAATGCAACATCCGCGTTTTGCTACCTCCTCCAGCGCGGGCTGTGCTAGGATGGCTTGGTTCGAGAGTTTGAATCCTGGTCCGAGCGGAAGACTGACGATGACGCTGAGCGCTTCGACGCAAACTACGGTATACCATCTTGTTCCCCCTGAAACTCAGGCGGAGACGAACGGGGCAGGCCCGGCCTACGAACTTGGCGCGCTCCAGGGAAAGCCCGTCATGATCGTGCTTCGCATTACGGAGATCATCGAACAGGAGTCGCTGCACGTCTCGATCTGGGGGTCGCCCGATGGAACAGATTGGGGGGGGCAAGCGTTGTTCTGGTATCCCCAGAAGTTCTACCGGGGAGTTGCGCCGGCGGCTCTCGATTTGCGGCAACTGCCCGGCATCAAGTTTCTCCAGGCCCGTTGGGAGGTCAACCGTTGGGGACGAGGTGACCCACGGCCGCTGTTCAAGTTTGGCGTCGAGATTCAAACCCTATGACATCAAAAACGCATTCCATAAGCTGTGCTCTTGTCATCGGATTCTGCGTTACATCGGGCTTGGCGCAGCAGTCGGTGAAAGACCAGACTCCGCCCAAGCAAGCCGTCGGCGCTCCGGCCGGGTCTGTTCCTGAGACCGAGACCATTCCTCCTCCCCAACTCGCCCCGGCTCCCCAGCCCGTCAATGCCCCGGGATTCATGGACCCGGGCCAGGTGAAAGCTCTGGCGCACCAGATCTGGGTCGCGGAATTTCGCATCAATGACCTGCTGACGCAGGTGCACCCGGAAAGGTGGAAGGTCTCGAACATAACCCGCAATTCCTTCAACCAGACGCTGGAGAATCTTCACGGGGCGCTGGAGGGGTTGGAGGAATGGCGGGTCAAGTTTGAAAAGCGTCCGGATAGCATGTACTTCGGATTTCAGACCTATGCGGCGATGAATGCGGCGCTGCCCCGTCTGGATGGCGTGGGCCGCGCCGCCAGCCAGTTCGAGGATTCCGGCCTAGGGGCGCAATACAGCCAGGCCGGCGACCAGTTGTTCGACCTGCAACAGGCGCTTCAACCCTACGTCGCGTATCTCCTGCGCAACCCCGACCAAGCGCTTTACGTGGCACAAACCAATTTGGCCGGATGCCAGAGGGAATTGGGCAATGCCTTGCGTGGGCAAGGCGGCCCGGCCACGCCCCTCAAGAACACCTTTGTCGAGTTTCATGCACGGCGGCATAGTGACGGCCTGCCTGAGGACCACACGTCTGCTCGGGGCGGGAAGAAGTCTCCAAGCCAGACCGAAAAGAAAGCGGAATCCCAATCCCGTAAAACGCCCCCACCCCAGTAGCTCGGTGCGCGCAGTCGCCTACCCAAGCGCAGCCGCATTAGGGGCGTGATTCCACACGCCCAAGCCGCTTAGGTCCAGCCAATCCAATCTCCGCCGGCGTCAGCAGCGATCAATGCCCACTACCGGGCGCACAGAGTCCGGTCGGGTAGCTCAAATTGCCGATGTTGTTGACACTGAGGGTTGACAATCTGCGCTGGGGGTCTCACGATTCTTACGGGGACGATGCCCGGGAAATGACCGGAAACAGGGAGGCACAGCGTGGCCTTGCGGCCGCAGCCAAACACGTTTTGTAGGGGCAGGCCTTGTGCCTGCCCTCCAGGGCACCCACAAGGGGTGCCCCTACGAGCCACAGAAAATGTTTGCTAAGAAAACAAGAAATTACGGTCTTGCAATGCAGAGAAGCCGGCAAGCGGAAACTGGAAGATGGAAAATGGAAAATGGAAACTGGAAAACTGAAGCGGGGAGCCTTCCCTTCTACTTTCTGAGCAGGACCCGGCTGCCTGTAACGGCGAGACGTCGGCGCGAATTCAAAGCAATCGAGCCGTTGAAGGCGAAGGATTTACGCGGCGACGTCCAGGAGAGGAAAACCAGCCATTTCTAATGGCATCCGACGACTGACTCCGGCAGTTCCCTGCTGCCGGGAACTTACAGCGTGAGGATAGCTTGACTGAAATGAGATGTCAAGTGTTTTTTTCTTCGGGTTTTCTTCTGGTTTTCTTCGGGTTTTTATCGGGAAGGGTCCTCGACCCGTTCCAACTTTGGCTGTTTGGGTCTCGGCTTGGCAGGGAAGAAACATCGCCGGATCTGACTCAGCCTGTATGGGGAGCCGGGGAGTTTCGTGAGAGGTGAAAATATGGGTGGGACACTTTCACTTGGCAAATATTCGATCGGGGTTGGCGACAGGTTTGCTCAGCAAGCCAAACCTCAACTGCACGCCTGTAGGATGGCCGCCGAGCAAGGAGTGGAGGTCATCCCGGTGTGGAACAAATCGAACCGGGAACATATGATTATCGGTTCCGCACCTGCCGGCACGCGCGCGGCGGCGGATGAAGCGGTGAGAGCGCTGGACTGGACCAAGCCGTACCACGTGGATGCGGACCATATCAACCTGGAGACGGTGGACAAGTTCGTGGAGGCTTGCGATTTCTTCACCCTGGACGTGGCGGATTGGATTGGCCGACCCTGCCAAGCCGCGTCCGTGCGAGGGTTCGTGGAAGCTCATGCGGAATTGCTGGGAGAGCTGCTTATCCCCGGTGTGGCTCGTTCCTTCCGCATCGACCGCGACTTCATGGTCCAGGTAGCCAACAAGTACCTTGCGGCCGTGCAGGAGGCGGGCCGGATTTACCGCCGGCTCGAGGAGAAGAAAGGCAAGGGCCAATTCATCACTGAAGTGTCGATGGACGAGACCGACTCGCCTCAGACTCCGGCGGAACTGCTCATCATCCTTGTCGCACTGGCCAAGGAAGGAATCCCAACTCAGACTATCGCCCCGAAATTCAGCGGGCGTTTCGACAAGGGCGTGGATTACGTGGGTGACTTGGCGGTATTCGCCGAAGAGTTTTCCAGTGACGTAGCCGTCATCGCCTTTGCCGTCCGCCATTACGGGATGCCCAGCAACTTGAAACTCAGCGTGCACTCCGGGAGCGACAAGTTCTCGCTCTACGGACCCATCCACCGTACACTCAAGAAATCTGGCGCGGGCGTGCACCTCAAGACTGCCGGCACCACCTGGTTGGAAGAGCTGATCGGCTTGGCGGAAGCTGGGGGCGTCGGGCTGGACTTGGCCAAAGAGGTTTATGCCGAGGCTTACGCCCGGCGCAAGGATTTGTGTGCGCCTTATGCCGCCGTGATCGACATCGATCCTGCCCACTTGCCCGCGCCGGAGTTGGTGGGGCGGTGGTCGTCGGAAGAGTTTGTGTCCGCCCTTCGGCACGACCCCAAATGCCCGGCTTACAACCCCGACCTTCGCCAGCTTCTCCACGTGGGCTTCAAGGTGGCTGCGAGGATGGGAGCCCGTTACCTGGATCTCGTGTCCGTTATGGAGACCACCATAGCCAGGAATGTGACTGGAAACCTTTTCGACCGCCACATCAAGCCATTGTTTATTGGGGAGTGACGGAGTTTCAGATTTTGGATTTTAGGTTTTGGATTGAGTCCGCCTACTGACTATTGCCGAGTGCTTCGAGTACGATTACGAGGGAGGGTGCCATGAAAGCGTGTTTGCTCCATTCGCCCGCGCCGGTCGAGACCAATCCACTCGAATTCACCGACGCCCCCGATCCCGTCGTCCAAGCAGATCAAGTGCTGGTGCGGGTGGCGGCCTGCGGAGTGTGCCGCACGGACCTGCACGTGGTCGAGGGAGAGTTGCCCCCGCGCAAGTTACCGGTGATCCCGGGGCATCAGGTGGTGGGCCGCATCGAGAAGATGGGCCCGGAGGCCAGCCGCTTCCACGTCGGCGACAGGGTTGGCATCCCCTGGCTTCATTCGACATGCGGGGTCTGCGAGTATTGCCGAGCGGGAAAAGAGAACCTTTGCGACGCCCCCACCTTCACCGGATACGTCGTGGACGGCGGCTATGCGGAGTACACCCTCGCGCTGGAGAAATTCATCTACCCCATTCCCGAGGGCCTCACGGACGAGCAGGCAGCCCCGCTCCTGTGCGCAGGGATCATCGGCTTCCGCTCGCTGCGCCTCTCGGGCATTGAGCCCGGCGGCAAGCTTGGACTTTACGGCTTTGGGGCGGCGGCCAGCTTGGCCATCCAGGTAGCACGGTACTGGAACGTCGCTGTCTACGCCATGACCCGCGACGCGCGTCACCAGAAGCTGGCGCGCGAAATGGGCGCGGTGTGGGCGGGCGGGACCGTCGATGAACCGCCGGCAAAACTCGATGCCGCCATTATCTTTGCGCCTGCCGGTGAAATTGTGCCCGCAGCCCTCAAGGCCCTCAAGAAAGGTGGAACCCTCGCGCTCGGCGGCATCCACATGAGTCCCATCCCGCCACTCGATTACAACTTGCTCTACTACGAGCGGGTGCTGCGCAGCGTCGCCAATAACACGCGCCAAGACGGTGAGGACTTCCTCCGCCTCGCCGCCGAAATCCCCATCCACACGGAGATCGAGGTGTTCCCACTGCGCGACGCCAATCGCGCTCTGAATGCGCTCAAAAACGACGCCATCCGCGGCGCCGCCGTGCTGCAGGTCGACTAAGGGAAACGGATGTAGCGCGGGCAGCCTGCCCCGACTTGTCGGGGTCTTGCCCGCTGTGGCGGGAGCCTCCCGCTCCCGCAAGCGCACGCGGGCGGGATGGCCGCGATACAGCAGGCGAGACGCCCGCGCTACAAAGATGCGAGCTTTCGTTCTAGGAGGCACTATGCGACGTTTGAAACTCTGCTCGTCCGGTGCAATCCTGATTCTGTGCCTCTTTTGCCCGGCGGCTCATGCCCAGGAAAAAAGCGAAATCTGGCGGCAATTCGTTGCCCAGCTTAAGAGTGGGCAATTCTCACCCGATCAGATCCGGCCCTATGACCAAATCCCGAAGAGCATGATGTTCGAGTTTCTCTCTCGCATGCGGCAGGGAGCCATATGGTCAGAGTGGGAGACTTCGCCGGAAACACATCGCGTGGGAAATCAGGTGCATTACTTGATTCCCTTGACGATTGACGGCGCCCGGGGCACCTACTGCTTCACCTTCTTGACGCAGGGTGGAAAGTGGCACTTCCAACACCTCGAGTCAATTACCGTGCGGCTCGACAAAACCGGCCCGCCCCCGGTTTCGACTTTCCCCGACGTCTCGGAAGGGCAAAAGGCCTGGATGCGCGAGGAGATCAGCGTATCGGAGCAAGCGCGCCTTTTCAACCTACTGGCAAAGGAAAAAGGCCGCGAATTCGCTTTCGACTGGTTTAAGGATGGGGTGGGTTACTTTATGGAAGCACGCACCTGGGTGCCCTTCGTGCCCGCATCCCGCGCCTTCATTCTCTATCTCTGCTGGGAGCAGGCCAACCTGCGAGGCAACCGCGTCACGTTGGAGAAGCTGGATGACCGCGAGGCCACCATCACTCTCGAGCCACATTACCTCAGGTTCTACTCGCAGACTGACGTGGGGCACCAAATCTCCGCTGAGGATTATCGGCGCCTTTTCGAGACTATCTGGCAGGACAGGGCAGAAAAGGCGGGCTGGAAACTCCAAATCACTTACCAGGGAAACACCTGCGTGTTTCACCTGACCCGAGTGACGTAGCGCAGACCTGTTTTCCAAGGTCTGCGGCTTTTCTCACCGACTGTGCTGAAGTGCCGCGGACCTACAAAGCAGGTCCGCGCTACCCTCGCTTGACAATGTGACACACAATGTGTCACGATGGCGTCATGCCTAACGTGAACATTCGCCAACTCCGGGACACGCGGCGGCTGAAGGCTTGGCTGCGCGCCGGCAAGACCGTGGAACTGCGAGAGCGAGACAAATTAATCGCCCGCATCGTTCCCGTGACCGCGCCAGCAAAACCCCGCAAGTATCCCGACTTCGCCGCCATGCGCCGGGAGATTTTTGGGGACCGCATCCTCCCCGGAGCGGATCTACTCATCGAGGAGCGAGAGCGAGCGCGCTATTGAGCACCTACGCGGATAAAAGCTTCCTGGTTTCGCTCTACATCCCAGACCAACACTCACCAGAGGCCGAGCACCTTATGGCTTTCGGTCCAGTCGTGTGGCTGACACCCTTGCACGTGGCCGAGTGGACTCATGCCATCGAACAGCACGTTTTTCGGAAGCTGGTGTCGCGAAGCGAGGCGGACCGGTTACATGAGCGATTTCAGCAACACCGGGAGAGCGGCTTGTGGGTGGAAGTCGCTCTGCCGGAATCGGTCTTTGACGTTTGCGCCCAACTGGCCCGCCGTCACGGAGCGCGCCTTGGCCTGCGGACTCTCGACACGTTGCACGTGGCTTCGGCGCTCGAGCTGAAGGCCGAGCGCTTCTGGACCTTCGACGAGCAGCAGAAGAGGTTAGCACGGGCCGTGGGCCTGAATACCGCCTGAGACGCGGGTGGCGCATACATTGCTTTTAAGGGGTTCAAGTGTTGCCGCCAACAGCTCGGCGGTAGTACCATTCCGCACATATGGTTCAACTGTTGGCTTGGAATAGAACCGTCAGCCTCCTCCTGATTCTGGCTTGCAGTCAGGGGCTTGTTGCCCAGGTTTCGGCTCAGGGTCAGGTCGCGATCCGCGTGGACGCCTCCGCCAGGCAAGGGCCGTGGAAGCCGATTTGGACCTATTTCGGTTACGATGAACCAAATTACACCTACACACCGAACGGCCGGAAGCTCATCTCCGAGCTCTCAGCGCTTAGCTCCACTCCGGTGTGGATTCGCACTCATCACCTTTTGTGCACGGGCGACGGCACGCCTGCGTTGAAGTGGGGCTCCACGAATGCCTACACTGAAGACGCGTCCGGGAACCCGGTGTACGACTGGGCGATCGTGGACAAGATCTTCGACACCTACGAGCGGGCAAGAGCCAAGCCCTTTGTGGAGATCGGCTTTATGCCTGAGGCCCTCTCTTTGAACCCCGTGCCTTACACCCGGCACTGGCCGGCGCCCGATGATGGAATTGGCTGGTCCTATCCGCCCAACGATTATCACAAGTGGGCTGACCTGGTCTCGCAGTGGGTGCAGCACTCAATTGATCGCTACGGCCAGAGCGAGGTCGAGTCCTGGTACTGGGAAGTGTGGAACGAACCTGACATCTCCTACTGGCGTGGAACGCCCGACGAATATGACGAGCTCTACGATTATGCCGCGATGGCCGTGAAGCGCGTCCTTCCTGCTGCCCGCGTCGGGGGACCGGCCTCAACAGGCCCAGGGAATCCCAAGGCGGCGGCGTTTCTCCAACAGTTTCTCGAGCACTGCGAACACGGAAGGAACCACGCCACGGGCAAGAACGGTGCGCCCATCGATTTCATCACCTACCACGCTAAGGGCGCTCCAAAGCTGATTGACGCTCATGTCCGGATGGGCCTTGGGCACAATTTGCAGGATGTGGCGAGAGGATTTGAGATCGTCACGTCTTTTCCCCAGTTGCGGAACCTCCCAATTATCCTTAGCGAATCCGATCCTGAAGGCTGTGCGGCCTGCTCGGCGCGGCTTTACCCTCAGAATGCTTATCGCAATGGAACGCTCTACCCCTGCTACACGGCGGCCGCCCTGAGCAGCATCTCGAATCTGGCGGAACGCTACGGAATCAACATCGAAGGCATGCTGACCTGGGCGTTCGAGTTCGAGGGCCAGCCTTACTTTGATGGTTTACGGACGCTGGCCACCAACGGTCTCGACAAGCCGGTGCTGAACCTGTTCCGGATGGCTGGCTTGATGCGGGGCGACCGCCTGAAAGTGGTGAGCAGCGGCGCCGTCGGACTCGACGCGATGCTGGAGGCCGGCGTTCGCAGCCAGCCCGACGTGGACGCGATCGCCACCCGCTCCGAGCGAGAGGTCTCCGTCCTGGTTTGGAACTATCACGACGATGACTTGCCGGGCCCAGACGCGCCGGTCACCATCGCCATCAGCGGATTGTCGGGCGTCCAGCGAGTGCTGGCGCGTCACTACCGGATTGATTCCCACCACAGCAATGCATACGCAGTCTGGAAAGGGATCGGCTCCCCACAGAATCCCTCCCCCGAACAGTACGCGCGGCTTGAGGCGGCCGGAAACCTCGAGCTGCTGAACTCACCAAGTTGGGAGCGGACGGAAGCTGGCGCCGCAGCCATCAAGTTCTCTTTGCCCCGGCAGGCGGTGTCACTGGTTCAGTTAAGCTGGTGACAGGCTCACTGCGGCTGGCCACGTACCGCTGCCATATACGCCCGCAGCGGCAGAAAGCTGTAACCGCGCTTTTTGAGGTCGGGGATGAGCCGCGATAACAATTCAACCGATTGCGGCAGCTCATGAAACACCAGGATGTGCTGTTCAACGCCCTGGCGCTCGCGCTGTGCGATGCTGCGCAAAACGTAGTCATAATCCGAGGGCTTGGGGCACTTGGCCAAGTCACGGCCCGCACAGAAGTAATCTTCGGAGTCGACGTCGCGCAGCGCGGCCGGCACGGCTGTTGACTTTGTCATGACCCGGTAGCCGCGCGCCTCGATCTTCTTCTCAAGCTCGGGCCAAATGGTCCAGTCCGGCGGACGGAGATAAGTGGGTTTCTCCCCGGTAATCTTCTGGATGATTGTCGAGGCCCGATCGATGTCGTTCAGCACCCATTCTTCCCCGTACCGTTTCACCATGAGCCGGAAGTTGCCGTGGCCGTAAGTGTGATTCTCGATCTCGTGGCCACGCCGGTGCTCTTCTTCGGCCGCCTCGCGGCAAACTCCGCCGTCCACCTGGCGGCACTTCTCGTCCGCATTCTTCGAGAGCCGCCAGCCCATCACAAAGAAAGTCGCCTTAATCCCTTGCTGATCCAGCAGGCCGAGTAAACTCTGCGACGCGATTCCCTTCCCCGATCGCGTCCCCATCAGCACGTAAGGCTTGGGACCGTCATCGAAGGTCAGCGCGATGAGCTTGGCACCGCGGGCCGCAGGGGCCCGTGCGCCGGCGTTTCCCGGAGTTGGCGTGTTTTTGGCTGGAAAGGCGGGGGTGGCGAACGCGATCAGTAGCAGGCAAACAGTGGTTGTATGTGACATGACTCCTCATTATGCCCTCACTCCGCCGACGTGCGCCAGCAATGTGTGCCGTGAAACGGCGATTCCGCGGGTGGCGCATATCCGCCGCGGCGGACCTTTTACGTATGCGCCCGTCTTTGGCGCCGGCGCGCATCACGCCAAGAGGCGGCGACATGAAAAAGCAATGTCGCCGCCACCCTGCGAAGGCAGGAATGACCGCAGCTTGCAAAGCCCAGGAGCCGCAAATGACACCAGTACCTGCCACTATGGAAGCGATTCCGCGCCTCGATGAGGCTGGGCCAAGTAGGGTATATACTTACACGTTCGCCGTTGGTGAGGGGCGAACCGCCCGCACGAAGTGGGGGGAGGTCGGCAATGAGCAATGAGCTTTCCCGAAGACTGGTGATCCTGTCCGGGCCATCCTGTGTCGGTAAGAGTCCACTCGAGAAGGCTCTTGCCAAATTCCATCCGGAGCTGCGCCAGGCCCTACGCAAGCTTGTGCTCTACAACAGCCGTGTCCCACGACCCGGTGAGCTCGACGGGGTCGACTACCATTTCCGTACCCGGCGCCAGATCGAGGCCCTGCGCGCGGAAAGCCGCTATGCCGTCTTGGACGTGCGAGGCGATCTGCAAGCCCTGGACCTCGAAGAGTTGCGGGCCTGGCTGGAAACAAGCAACGCATTCTTCGAGGGAAATCCTTTTGTAGGCCGAGCCCTCCAGACACATCCGGGTTTGACCTCCGTCGATCGGCTCAGCATCTTTCTCTCCCCTCTCTCGAAGGAGGAGGTCATCTACCTCAAGGCGCCGGAGCGCAATGTTTCGCTTCCGGATTTGGTCACCGAGATGATGAGGCGCAAACTGCTCCGACGCACGCGGCGCCAGAAGTTGGAGCTTTCGGCAAAAGATCTCGAGAACATCGAGACGCGCGCTGCCAGCGCGTATCGCGAGCTGAAGGAAGCCTGGCACTTCGATTACGTGATCCCCAACCACGACGGGGAAGACAGCGACAACTGGGAAGCCTTTTATTATCCAATCGGAGATGCTCGAAAGGCGCTGAATGCGTTCGCAGGACTGCTGGAGGGTAAGGTCCCGCCGGAGGTCGAAAAGTGGGAGGAAGATCTGATTCCCTAAAGCGCCAAAAACTCGATATTTCCCTGCTCTTTTCCGTCCCAAGCGGCAAAATACAACTCGACCTTGAGCTGGGGGAAATCCTTTCTCAGCGCCTGTCCTACCTTCCGCAGGTCTTCCTCCTGGCGCTGGCGCGGCTCGGAGGAAGTGTGAAGGTGCATGGGGAGGCTCTTGTACCAGGCGCAGTCCTCGTGCTGGATCAGGATTAGCCGCCCGATCTCATGGTTCTCGACGAAGAAGCGAAACCACCGCCAACTGGCCCAGGAGAATTTCGGCAGATACTCGACGAGCGTCAGACTTTGAGGACCGCCGGGGATGACCAACAAATCGTAGTTGCCCTCGAGCCCCAGGTGCCGGTTCAAGAACTCGTGGAAAGCAGCCTGGAAGCGATGATCGCCACAATGCACCACCAAGGCGCCGGGGGCCTCGCTCCGGAGTTTGGAGTCGACTTGATAGGAAGGCATGTTCAACCTCGGGCCACCGCAAAGGGTAAAGGGTGAAGTGTAAAGTGGAAAGGTTAAAGGCTAAAGGTTAAAGGCTAAAGGCAACCTTCATCCCCTATCCTTTATACTTTATACTTTACACTTCACCCTTTAACCTTCACCCTTCAGCCTTTACCCTTTACCCTTTATCCTTTAGTGGTTCCTTGCCCGGCGCGAGTTTGTCCGTGGGCTGAAGGGCGACGCCCAGTTGTGAAAGCACCGTGGGTACGTCGAGGCCCAATGCCTGCAATTGCTGGAGCAAGCTGAACACCAGCGCCGGGCCGGTTTGGGCGATGCGCCCAATACCTCCCGTCCCGTCGCCCGTCGCACTGTTACCTTGTTCGATGACTACCACTCGATCGATGTTACCGAGTGGAGCAGCAACCGCCCCGAAAATGCTCGCCGAGGCTTGCAGCACGGCAGGCAACTTTTCGAGTACGGTCTGGAGCTTGGCCGCCTCGTTAAATTCCTTCCACGCTCCCGCCTTCTTCAGGATGGCCGTCGCCTCGGCGACCCCTTGTGCCTCAATGGCGCGCGCCTGGGCCAGACCCACTGCTTCCACTTTGGCGGCCTCGGCGCGGCCCTGCGCTTCGATGGCCGCGGCTTGGCCCAGACCTTCTTGGCGGAATTTCTCCTGCGCGGCCTCCGCCATGGCGATCTGGGCGGCCTTACTGCCCTCTGCTTCCAGAATGGCAGCCTGCTTCTTGGCTTCCGCGCGCAAAATGGCTGCCTGCCGATCCGCCTCGGCAGCCTTGATCACCGTAGCCTCCAGCTCTTTCTGCTTGCGTTGTACCTCCTGCTCCTGGACGGCAATCTGCTCCTGGGTGCGCACCCTTTCCACACGCACCTCTTCCATGACCACTGCCTGCTTGGCCTTGGCCTGCGACAGCGGACCGGCTTGCGCGGCCGTGGCCTTTTGCGTCTCCACTTCGGCCAGGAACTGGGCCTGCTTCACTTGAAAGTCACGTTGCGCCGCAGCAATGTTGGCGTCCGCATCGAACTTCGCCTTCTCGCCTTCCTGCATGGCCAGCGCGGACTTGATCTTTGCATCTCGCGTGGCCTCGGCCTCGCCAATGGTTCCGTCGCGTTTCACCTCCGCCGTTCGCTTCTTGCCGAGGGCGTCCAGGTAACCTTCTTCGTCGGATATGTCCTGGATGGTGAGTACGTCCACGCCAATGCCCATTCGCTCCAGGTCCGCGGCGGCTTCCGAGGTCAGCTTTTGGGCAAAGCTCGCGCGGTCGCTGTTGACCTCTTCCACGGTCAGGGTGCCCAGAATCGATCGTAGGTGGCCCTCCAGCGTCTGGAAGATGACCCGCTGTATTTCTTCGTGCGACATCCCCAGGAAGCGCTCAGCGGCAGCGCTGAGGGACATGTCATCGCTCTTGATTTTGACGTTGGCGACCGCCTTCACCGAAATGGGCACGCCTTTAAAGGTGTAGGCGCGCTTGATCTCGAGCGGAATCGTGAAAACGTTCAACGAAAGGTAGTCCACCTGCTCGAGGAGCGGGAAACGGAAGGCCGCGCCGCCCTTGATCATGCGGTAGCCCACGATTCTGCCGTCCGGCGTCCTCCGCTTCCGTCCGCTGAAAACCGCTACGGCGTTGGGTGGCACTTTCAGATAGTTCCGGGCGAAAAGAGCCATGGCCACAATAAGGGCCAAAACCACAAACATGACAATGATGGGAACGAAAAACTGAGTAATCACATTCATGACTCCCCCGTGTGGAAACTCGAAAATCGAAACTCGAAAACCGAAAATCGAAACTGGAAACTAGAAGTGGGTGGTTAGAAGACCGCAGCAACCCGCGAGACTAATCACTCTCCAGTTTCCGTTTACTAGTTTCAAATTTCGAGCTTCGAATTTCGAGTTTCGAATTTCCAGTTTCGATTTTCGAATTTCCATTTTCCAGTTTCCATTTTCGATTTTCGATTTTCGAATTTCGATTTTCGATTTTCGGTTTTCGAATTACTCTGCCCGTCGGACGACAACGGTCTCCCCCACCACAGATTCGATCTTCACCAGCGTATTGACCGGAAGCTGTTCGCCGTCCCGGGACCGGGCAATCTTCTCCACTACGCTCTCGCCCAGCGAGCACCGGACTTGTCCCACGCCGCCTTTCGGGATGGCCACACTGACATGGGCGATACTCCCCGCCAGATCGCTCACCCGAACTTCGCTGGAGGCCTGCTGGCTGAAGAGGAAACTCGCGAACAGGTAAATGATGGTGCCAAAGAGCAAGCCGCCGGCGACCCCTATAACGGTGCTCACCTCCGTGCTATGACCAAGGTGGATACCAATTGCCCCGAAGCCCCCAAACGCGGTTATGAAAACACTGAGGATGCGAGTGCTGAAGATGCTGACGCCCGGCCCCCCGTGCACGTCACCGTGAAAATCCGCATCGTGGCCCGCCAGGTCGCTATGCTCGAACAATTCCCCGGATACGAAGCTCACTACCAGGAACAGAAACCCGATGGACGCGATGCCTAAAAACACTGCAAACGCTGATAACCCGGCAAAGAGCAACATGAGTCAGCCTCGCAGTATCGAGGGAGCTCAGAAATTCCCAGGCACTCCCAGGACGGATGGTTTGAATCAGTCACGCCTAACTCTAGAACTGACCCCCGCCGAAGTCAAGTGAGACGCTTGACATGAGCATGGAAAGGTGGTGGGATAAAGGTCCTCGCGTAAGGACCCAAAGTTCCCAGCAAGGGTGCCTATGCTCGTGCCATACGCAATCTCTTTGGAAAACGCCGAATCTCGCCCAAAGAGGTGGGGCATGAAAAATCTGGGGATGCACGAAGGACTCTCAGTCTGTTGCTCTGCATAGGCCGTCACTTATCTCAAGGAGGCAAGAAATCATGAAGGGTAAACCCGAGGTGCTGGAAGTTCTGGCCGGCGCCCTGACTGAAGAATTGGGCGCGGCGGTTCAATACATCTTGCACGCTGAAATGTGCGATAACTGGGGCTATAAATCACTCGGTGGTTTCACGAAAAAGCGCGCCATCGAAGAGATGACGCACGCCGAGAAGTTGATTGAGCGCATTCTCTTCCTGGAAGGCGTGCCCGACTTGCAGACCTTCCCAAAAATCGAAGCGGGCAAGGACGTGGAGCTTCAATTCACGATTGATCTGAAGGGTGAGCGGACGGCCATCGTCAGCTATAACCATGGAATTGCCGCCTGCACCAAGGCCGGCGACCAGGGCAGCGCCGACCTGCTGCTGGCGAACTTGCACGATGAAGAACGCCACGCCGACTACCTCGAGACCCAACTGGGCCTCATCAAGGAACTCGGCCTGGCAAATTACCTGGCCCAAAAACTGGAGGAGTAAGCCCCGGACCGGCGGTCCCTGACCTTGGCGCTGGTTGAGAGTTGGAAATGGAAATTCCGGCGAAGTTGGCGCGACTGCTGTTGCTTGCCGTGCTCGGCGCAGGCATCGGCGGGGTTTGGCCGGCTGTTCCCGCTGCGGCGCCCCAGAATCAGGAACCCCCGGAGATGAAAAGCGAGGAGACGACGCCCACGTTTACCGTCCGGGCGCAGCGCAATGAAGTTCAGGTGCGCGTGGTGGTGCGGGACGCAAAAGGCAACACCGTCGGCGGGCTTACCAAAGACGACTTTCGCCTCTCCGACAACGGCAAGCCGCAGAGTGTGACGGTCTTCACAGTTGAGAACAACAAGCCCACACCAGCGGGGGAACCGCCGGCCCCTGCCGCCGCAACCGCCAAGCCCGCCGAACCAGGGGAAGCGGAGCCGGTACTGGTGCTGCCCCAGCGCTACCTGGCCTTCTATTTTGACGACCTCGTGGTGACGTTCGAGGACATGTACCGCACACGTCAGGCGGCCGAGAGATACATCGACTCCTCGATGCAGCCGACGGACCGCGCGGGCGTCTTTACATCCTCCGGCATGGGAGCTCTCGACTTCACCGACGACCGCGCCAAGCTGCACCAAGCCCTGGCGAATCTCCAGCCCCGTCCGCGAACCGTCCCGCCCGAGAGCGACTGCCCCCCGCTCACGCCTTACGAGGCTTTCCTCATTGACCAGCAGAACGATCCCATAATGCTCAACATCGCCATGTGGGAATTCGTTGCCTGCGCCTGTGGCGGCGACGCTAGTCACTGTCCTGATCCAAAAACCCAGGCTCAGATGGCGGCCCGTGTTGCCCGCCAAAACAATCAGGTCCAGGGCAGGCAATGTCTGGTCGTGCTCGAGAATCTGGTTCGGCGCCTGGGCTCACTGCCTGGACAGCGAAGCGTTCTCTGGCTCTCCCAAGGGTTTCTGGCTCTCGATCTGCGCCCCGACCTCGACAAGCTTATCGCCCGTGCGCTACGCGAACACGTCGTCATCAGCGCGCTTGATGCCCGCGGCCTGTGGGTGGATATCCCGGGCGGTGACGCCTCCGAGGGCACCGTCCTGCCGTTTCATGCTTCCGGCGGGACCAGCGGCCTTGGTGGCACTGACCCCTCCATGTTGGCGACATTATCCATGTACCGTAGGACAGGCAAGGAGATGAACGACGATGTGATGGCCTATGTCTCACACGACACGGGTGGCGTCTTCGTTCACAACACCAATGACTATGACGGCGGATTCCGCAAGGCCGGCGCGCTGCCGGAGTTCTCCTACCTGCTGGCCTTCTCGCCCCAAAACTTGAAGTACGACGGCAAGCTCCACAAGCTGAAGGTCGAACTGGTGAACGCCAAGGGTTTGAGCGTGCAGGCACGCAATGGCTACTTCGCTCCGAACGAAGCACTCCATCCCGAAGAGCGCGCCCGGCAGGAAATTGAAGACGCCGTCTTCGCGCGCGCGGAGTATCGCGAATTCCCGGTCGAACTCCAAACCCAGTTTTTCAAGCTGAGCGACACTCAGGCTCGGCTGTCGATCATGGCGCACATCGATGCGCACACTTTCCATTTCCACAAGGAAGGCGACCGCAATCGGGTAAGTTTGAAGATGGTCTGCGCCGCTTTCGATCGCGATGGCAACCTGGTCGATGGTACGCAGCGAAACGTCGACCTGATGCTGCGCGACGCAACGCTCGCTCACGTCCTGAGCGCCGGCCTCAACATCCGAGGCCAGCTCAAAATCCGCGTGGGAACCTACGCCCTCCGCGTGGTGGTTTACGAAATCGATTCCGCCCAGATGACGGCACTGAACCGTACGGTGGAAATCCCGTTCTAGACTTGCGTGAGCTTGCGGTTTGGATCAACCCACAGCCAGGCCAGCGCACCGCTCGCGCACAAGAACCCCGCGACTCCGAACGAGGCCCCCCAGCCAAAACGCGCCGCGATCATGGGTGTGAGTGTGGCCGTAAGCGTGCTCCCGATCTGCGCTCCCATATTCATGACCCCGGATACAGAGCCGGCAGACTCGCCAGCGATGTCGGCGGTGACCGACCAGAACGTGCTCTGGGATAAATAAAGCGCCCCCGCCCCCCCTGCCAGAACAACACTCGCCAACCTGGGACTGCCAACCCCGGACCCGGATGCCACAAACACCGCCGCGAGACCAATTGCAGCCACCGAAACGCCGCATCGCCCCCAACGCTTGCCATAGCGGCGCGTGAGGAAATCGCTCAGGACTCCGCCCGCCGGCGAACAAACCGCCATGGCGAGGAACGGAAGCATTGCGAAGTATGAGCTCTCGCGCAAGTTCAGCCCCCTCACGCTCGAGAGGTAGATGAAAAACCAGGTGAAGAAAATGTAGGCGACGTAGCCATAACAGAAGTAACTGTAGGTAACTAACAGGAAGTCTTTGCTTGCCAGGATTCTTCCCCAGGGCAGGATTCCCTTCGCGCCATCGCTCGCCTCGGGCAAACCGGACCTAATGACTTTCAATTCCTGGGCGCTCATCCAGGGGTGTTCCTCCGGACGGTCTCTCGCCAGCCAGTACCACACCGCTCCAGCAGCTAACCCCAAAAGCGCGCTCACCCAAAACGAAAGCCGCCAGCCGCCGCGCAACATAATGTAAGTAATCAGCGGAGGTGTGACCGCGGCCCCTGCGCCTACCCCGGCAAAGATCAGCCCATTGGCCCTCCCGCGCTCGTTAGTGGGAATCCATTTGGCCACCACGCGGTTCGAGGCTGGGTAAATCACGGACTCCCCGACGCCCAGCAGAAACCTCACACCCACAAAGGCCGCCACCACTCCGCTAATACTCCGCGGAATGGCAGTCGCCAGGCTGGTGAAAACCGCCCACCAGACTGCCGCAATCGCGATCACCCGCCGCGCCCCAAAGCGGTCGCTGACACGCCCGCCGGGAGCTTGACACAGCGCGTAACCCAGGACGAACGCGCTGAAAATATAACCGAGCTGGATATTCGTAAGATGGTATTCCTGAAGAATATAATGGCTTGCGATGGAAATATTGACGCGGTCGAGAAACCCGACCGAGCTCATAATGAAAATCCAGACGATCAGGACCCAGCGAACTCGGCCTTGAAAATGTGCAGTCATTCTTGATCCGCCCAGCGTGCCCCGCCCCGTTTCCGAAATCCGCCACGCATCCATGGGTGCACCGAAAGCCTACACCGAGTCGCCAGAGGTGGCAACCATTTGCACCATGGCCAAAAGTGCAACGCTTGCCAACCTCCCCAACATAAGTCAAACTATCTCGAATAATGCGCGACCGTATCTACCTCATCGTTTTCCTGGTGGGAGCGGGCCTGCTGCTCTATGTGGGGCGTGGTCTCATCGCCACGTCCGCCTACGCCACCTTCGGCCTTACCTTCGCGGGGACAACGGCGGCGGCGGTGCTGGGGACCGTCCTTTATCGGGTCCAACTGGAGCTGCGAGCCAGCCGCCACGAACTTGCACGCAAAGAGGCGGAATTGAACTTCGCTCTGGAGGTGCAGCAGGCGCTCTTCCCGAGACGGTTTCCGGCTGATCAAGGCCTGGAGTTCTCCGCGGTTTGCGTTCCCGCCGGAGGAATTGGGGGAGACTACTACGACGTTCTGCAACGGCGCGACGGCTGCCTGGCTTTCGCCATCGCGGACATCAGCGGCAAGGGGATTCCTGCGGCCATCCTCATGTCCAACCTGCACGCCATCCTTCGGACCCTCTATGACGCCGGCCACCCGGCGGGCGAGCTCTGTTCCCAGCTCAACCGGTACCTTTACCGGGTTACGGAGGGGAGGGAATTTGCAACGGCGTTCTACGCGGAGTGGAACGAAGGAGACCGTTCTCTCACCTATGTCAATGCCGGCCATCCTACCCCCCTCCTGCTGGGATCATGCTCAGGCCAACTGCTCCAGACGGGAGGCCCCCCACTCGGGATCTTCCCTGGTACGGAGTTCCAAATGGGCAGGCTCGTCTTGCAACCCGGCGATATGATCGTGCTCTATTCCGACGGTATTACGGAGGCTGGTCTAGGATCGGGAAAGGAATTCGGGGGCGCGAGACTTGAGGCCGCCGTTCAGCAGCACCTCGAGAAACCCCTGGATGAGATTCGTCAGCACGTTCTGAAAGCCGTACGCGATTGGTCCGGCACCGAAATTGAGGATGACATGACGCTACTTCTCGTCCGCGCTGCAAGGTCGCAAAAGGAGGCACTATGAGAATCGGCGGCCACGGGTTGCGAGAGCATATCCACCTTTTGAAGCCGCTCTTCGGATTGATCGCTGCGGTGTGGTTGCTTCGCATGGTTCTGGACAAGGCAGGGACGCCGCCCACGGTGGTCAGGATGGTCAGCGTGACCGTAGCCGGCGCTGCGTCGATCCTGCTTGCCGTGCTGCTGATCCACTTCAAGTCTTTTGGCAGCTATGCCAATGTTGTGGCGGCAGCCTTCCTTTTGGAACTTTGGGCACAACTTCTCATCTGCGGCGCCATTGCCTTCTCCGCCCTCACAGGCACAGTCAATATTTACACTGCTCCGGAGTATTCCTTTCATTACCCCCCCGCGGCTCATATCGTGGGCCATTTGACAGGCGCCCTGGGATTCGGCACGTTGTTTGGAGCGGCCATGGGATGCCTGCTGCTTTGGATGCTCCGGCGCATCGTTCCTGTGGCGCCAGGGAAGAGCCAAGCCAAGACGAGTCTATGATTCGCCGATTGTACTACAGAAAACTGCTCGCCGCGTGTTATGGCGTTCCCTCGGCCAAACGAGTGATCGGTGTGGGGCGATTTGCCTCGGGTCTTCCCGATCTAGCTTCCAACAAAAAACACTTGAGGGGTTTCGGCCAGTGAAGATTGTTTGCGCTACCTTCTCTCACTCAACTTGATCGGCAAGCACGCGGAGGGCAAGCGCCTTAACCTTGGCTACCGCTTCCGGCTTGGTCTTTCCGCACGCCATGACTCCAGGGAGCGAGGCGATTTCCGCCATCCAGCGCCCGTCCTCTTCGCGGTCCAATTCAATCTGAAACTTCAATTTCAGGTCTCCAATCAAACTCTCACTGATGGCATGGTAGAGCATTCGAGGCGGCAGGTCAACACGATGACCGGTGCGATGACCGGTGCGCGGCGACCAGGGCTTGGCCCAGGCTGAGGCCGCCGTCGCCGCATGGCACTTCGGAGTGAGTGAAAACCTTCAGACCTTCGATTTCGAGCCTGCGCTTCAGGTGCTCGAGCAGAAAAACATTCTGGAACGAGCCGCCGCTGAGACAAACATTTTGAAGGCCGGCCTTTGCACGAATCAGTTTTGCCACCCTCGCCAACACATCCACGAACCCCTCGTGGAAGCGCCGGCTCACGATTCCCACAGGCGCGCCGAGTTTCAGGTCATCCACGAGGGCCACGAACAGAGGTCGGGTATCAATAATCCAGCCGTTTCCGTCGGCGCGAAGCTCGAAAGGGTAGCCCGTCCCTTCACCGTCGCCCGCGATGGCCGCTTCGAGTTCGATGGCCGCCTGGGCCTCGTAATTGACCCGCTTGCGGATGCCTGCCAGCGCCGACACGGCATCAAATAAGCGGCCGCAACTCGAGGTCAGGGGCGAGTTGATGCCACGCTCGGCCATGCGGACGAGTACAGCCACCTGCTGGGGGTCAAGCTCACGCACGAAAGGGAATTCCAGGCCCCAAAGACCTTCGCCAAAATGCTTGTGCAGGTAACTCACCGCCATGCGCCAGGGCTCGGTGATGGCCGCCGCGCCGCCCGGCATGGGGACGTAATCGAGATGCGCTATGCGCTCGAAATCGGCATAAGTCGCAAGCAGGACTTCCCCGCCCCACACGGCGCCGTCAGTGCCGTAGCCGGTGCCGTCCAAGGCGATGCCAATCACCTTCCCATCCAGATGGTTTTCGGCCATACAACTGGCGATGTGGGCGTGGTGGTGTTGCACGCCCACGCGCTCGAGGCTGCTTTGGCCCAGCGCCCAGCTCGTCGAGAAGTAATCGGGATGCAAGTCGTAAGCAAGGAGCTGCGGCTCAACTTCGAGGATTCGCTTGAAGCTGGAAATGGTGGTCTCAAAGAAACCATAGCTCTCCAGGTTCTCCAGATCACCGATGTGCTGGCTGAGGAAAGCGTGCCGGCCTTTCGTCAGACACACGGTGTTCTTGAGCTCTCCACCCACCGCCAGGATCGGTGGCAGGTCCTCGTTGAGAAACACCGGCACGGGCACGTATCCGCGCGAGCGGCGAACAAGTTGCACCACCTGCCCATGACCGGGCTTGCCCAAATTGCCATCATTCGGGTTAACGACGACCTGCGGCTCCGCCGCCTGACCGGGCTTGCCCAAATCGCGATCAATCGAGTTTACGACCACCTGCGGCTCCGCCGCCTGACCGGGCTTGCCCAAATTGCCATCAATCGGGTTTGCGACGACCTGCGGCTCCGCCGCCTGACTTGCCGAAAGGCTTCGCCTTTCCGAAGGACGAGCGTCCTGAACAACCTCCTCCACGCCGTCTGGGAGGCTGAGCCTCCCAGACGGCGTGGAGGAGGGCGAGGGGTGCAGCACCGGCCGGAAAGCCAGAGGCTTTCCGCAAGTCACGGCGGCAGAGCCGCTGTGAGCGTCGGCGTGAGGTGGCAATTCGGACTGCCCTAGCGCAGGACCGGCGAGCTGCCGCTCCGAGAGCTGCGCAACCTGGCTGACGCGGACCACAGAATCGTCGCAGCGCAAGAGAATGTCGCGGTTATGAACCAGAAAGAAGTCCGCAATGCCGCGCAGGCGCGCGACGGCCTCGACATTGTCAATGGCAATGGGCTCCTCCGAGATGTTCCCGCTGGTCATGACCAGGGCCTGAAAATGGCCGGCGGCAAAGAGCAGATGGTGGAGGGGCGTGTAAGGGAGGAAAACCCCATACTCGAGGTTGAAAGGCGCGACCAAATCACCAATAGGACTCGAGAATTCGTATAGGGGCACGCCACCCTGTGGCCCAAAGCCTCCGGGCGGCGGGCCATGGCGTGCCCCTACGAGTTTCTTGCGCAGCAGCACGATAGGCCGCTCTGGACTTTCCAGCAGGGCGCACGAGGCCTCATCGAGCTGGCAGAGATTCCGCACCGCCTCGAGGTTGGCCGCCATAATGGCAAATGGCTTTTCCACGCGGCGCTTCCCTTCCCGCAGACGGCTGACAGCGGCGGGATTTGTTGCGTCCGCCGCCAGGTGGAATCCTCCCAAGCCCTTCACAGCCACCACGTAACCGGCTTGCAAGCGCACGGCTGCTTCCGCAATAGGGTCGGTAGGGGTACGCCCTGAATCCTGAATCCTGAATCCTGAATCCTTGGCACGTGCAGGCACAAGGCGCGACCCTACGGCATCCCATAACTCGACTTGCGGCCCGCACTCCCAGCAGGCATTGGGCTGGGCATGAAAACGGCGGTCGAGCGGGTCGTCGTACTCGCGTTGGCAGCCAGCGCACATGGGGAACACCGCCATCGATGTGAGCGCGCGATCGTAAGGGATGTCGCGCACGATGGTGTAGCGCGGCCCGCAATTGGTGCAGTTGATGAAAGGATAATGAAAGCGGCGGTCGGAAGGGTCGAAGAGCTCGCGCAGGCAATCGTCACATATGGCGACGTCGGGGGAAATCAGCACGCGGCGCTTTTCACCCGGCCGGCTGGGAAGGATGCGGAACTCGCCCTCCCCGCGCGCGGGGATGTCATGGGCCGCCACCTGCGTGATGCGCGCGAGCGGTGGCGCTTCCGCGGGCAACCCCGAAACGAAAGCGTCAACCGCGTCGGCAGGCCCTTCGACTTCAATGGATACGCCTGCCGCCGTGTTGGTGATGAATCCGGCAAGGTGGCGCGCCAAGGCTAAGCGGTAAACGTAGGGGCGGAATCCAACGCCCTGCACGATTCCGCAAACTTCGATGGCTTTGCGAACTCGCGCGCTCATGCTTGGCCCGTAGCCGGCGCCCTCTCAGCCTTGGCCGCCATCCGGCCCAGCGCCAGCCACTTCATCCAATCGTCCAGGCCCGCGCCGGTTTTGCAGGATACTTCCATAATTTCAATTCTGGGATTCACTTGCAGGGCGTAGGCGCGCGCTTTCTTGATGTCGAAAGAGACGTAGGGAAGCAAATCGGTTTTGTTCAACACCAGGAACTCAGCTTTGAAAAAAATGGCAGGGTATTTTAGGGGTTTGTCCTCCCCTTCCGCCACGCTGAGCACCACCACCTTGGCCGCTTCGCCAAGATCATAGCTCGAGGGGCAGACGAGGTTGCCGACGTTTTCAATCAGCAGCGTATCGAGAGACTCGAGCGGCCAGTCTGCCAGGGCCCGCTCGATCATGCGCGCATCCAAGTGGCAGGTCCCGCCGGTGGTGATTTGTTTCACCGGAAAGCCAAAACGGGCGAGCCTTCTCGCATCGTTATCCGTCTGGATATCACCCGTCAACAGAGCCACGCGCTCGTTTGGCCTGAGGCGTTCGAGCGTGCGCTCGAGCAGCGAGGTCTTCCCCGCGCCCGGCGAGCTGATGAAGTTCAAGCAAAATACCTGGCGCTCGAGGAAACGCTCTCGCAGCCGGGCGGCGATGCGGTCGTTCTCACTCAGGACTTTCTTTTCGAGCGGCAAGCGGGTCATGATTCTTCCACCTCCAGGTAAGCCAACTCCAGTTCATCGCCGCCAATGCAGCGTGTTTCCGTCGCGCCGCAAGTGGGGCAATCCGCATGGTAATCGACCACGGTAAATACGCGCTTGCACTGTGCACACTCGTGGCGGCGCAAGGTGGATTCGATGTCGAGCACAAGCGGCTCGAGGTCGGTGTCTTTGACCAAAACCTCAAAACCGAAACTCAGCGCCTCGGGGTCCACACCCGCCAATTCCCCGATGCGCACGCCGACTTTGATGACACGCGCGCCGTTCAGCCGTTCACGCTCCTTGCGCACGGCTTCCAGAATCGAGTTGGCAATGCTCAGTTCGTGCATGGAAAAGCAGGGGCTAGGGACTTGGGGCTAGGTACTAGGGGCTAGGGACTGGGGAAAAACCCCCAACCCCCAACCCCTAGCCCCTAGTCCCTTTTCCCTAACACCTGACACCCTCAGTCCACCCTTTACACTTTACCCTTTACACTTTCGCTTGGCACCGGAGACCTGACAAGGTTGTTCTTCCCCAGCCCCTAGTCCCTAGCCCCCAGCCCCTAGCATATCCGCGGCAGTTGGTCGCCGGCGAGCATGTCCACGATGCGGGAAGTGCCCAAGTACGTTCGCAAGGTCACCACGCCGGGATGGGCTTCGACGACTTTGCCAATGAGGCGAGCATTTACGCCCAGCGGATGGCCACGCATTGCCGCCAGCACCTGCTCCGCTTCCGTTGCAGCGACGATGGCCACGAGTTTCCCTTCGTTCGCCACGTAAAGCGGGTCCAAACCGAGCAGCTCGCAGGCGCCCTTCACCTCCTCCCGGATGGGAATGGCGGACTCTTCAATGACCATGCCCACGCGGGACTGAGCCGCGATTTCGTTCAAGGTGCTCGAAAGGCCGCCTCGGGTAGGGTCGCGGAGACAGCGAATTGAACGCGTCGCTTCCAGCATGGCCGCGACCAGAGAGTGCAACGGAGCAGCATCACTCTCGATAGGAGTTTCGAACTCGAGCCCTTCGCGCTGCGAAAGGATGGCGATGCCATGATCGCCCAGCGTGCCGCTGATAAGAATGCAGTCTCCGGGACGCGCCTGGTCGGCGGACAGGTTCACGCCCGCCGGAACGCGCCCGATTCCCGAAGTATTGATAAAGAGGCCGTCGCCCTTTCCCTTCTCCACCACCTTGGTGTCGCCGGTCACCACTTCCACGCCGACCTTTTCCGCCGCCTGCCGGAACGACGATACAACCCGCCGCAGCGTTTCCACCGGCAGGCCCTCCTCGAGAATGAACCCGGCGCTCAAGAAGAGTGGTTCGGCGCCTCCCATAGCCAAGTCGTTCACTGTTCCGTAGACGGCCAGCGATCCGATGTCGCCACCGGGGAAAAAAAGCGGGTTGACGACGAACGAATCCGTCGTGAACGCCAACCGAACGCCGTCAACATTCACCACCGCCTGGTCATTGAGCTGTGCCAGCACCGGATTGTGAAACGCCGGCAGGAAGATTCCGCGCAACAGGTCGGCGCTCAAGCGTCCCCCGCTGCCGTGGCCAAGCAGTATCTTATCTTTGGCGGGAAGCGGCGCCGGGCAGGTGAACTCTTCGAGCGGATTGCGGTCGTCTGGCACGATAAACCTCTTCAGCTATCAGCCGTCAGCTTTCAGCTTTCAGCTAAGGTGCCGTCAGCTTTCAGCTTTCAGCTAAGGTGCTGAGGGTGTTTTTGCTGATAGCTGATCGCTGACGGCTGATAGCTCCCTAGGCCGGCGATACTGATAATAAGCTGCGCAGGCGCCCTCGGCTGAAACCATGGGCGCGCCCAGCGGCGTCTCGGGGGTACAGCGCACCGCGAAGGCTGGGCAGTCGACGGGCTTCTCCAGGCCTTGCAGCACTCGTGCGCTGATGCACTCCGCAGGCTCTTCCGCAATGGTTTCCTCAACGTCGAAGACCTTTTCTGCGTCATGCGCCGCAAACTCCTCCCGGAGGCGCAACCCGCTTTGAGAGATCATCCCAATCCCTCGCCATTTGCGGTCACAGACCTCGAACACCTTCTCCATGAGTTCCTGGGCCGCGCGGTTTCCCTCGTAGCCCACCGAGCGGACGTATTGGTTCTCGACTTCCGCCCGGCCTTCCTCGAACTGGGCCACCAGCATGGAAATCGCCTCGAGCAAGTCCACCGGCTCAAAGCCGCCCACCACGATCGGGACGTGATACTCACGGCTGAGCTCATCGTACTGCCGGTAGCCCATCACCGTGCAAACGTGCCCTGGAGCAATAAACCCCTGCACCCGGTTCTTTGGCGACTCAAGCAACAAGCGGATTGCAGGGGGCACAAGAAAGTGCGATGCCAGCATGGAAAAATTCCCCAAGCCCTCGCGGGCAGCCTGCCAAACCGCCATGGCATTAGCCGGAGCAGTGGTCTCGAAGCCGATTCCCAGGAACACCACCCGGCGGTGGGGATTGGCGCGGGCGACTTTCAGCGCTTCCATCGGAGAGTAAGCGACCCGGACGTCGCCGCCCGCGGCCTTTACATGAAGAAGATCGGAATGCGAGCCCGGCACCCGCAGCATGTCTCCGTAGGAAACCAGGGTGACGTCAGGGAGTGAAGCGATATGGATGGCCTTGTCGATGGTTTCGAGGGCGGTCACGCAGACCGGACAGCCGGGGCCGTGGACCAGTTCGATTTGAGAAGGGATCAGCTCGTCAATCCCGTAGCGCATCAGCGTGTGGGTCTGGCCACCGCAGATTTCCATGAGCACCCAGGGCCGGGTGACACGCTTGGCCAGTTCGGCGATCAGAGCGCGGGCAAGGCGCGCGTCGCGGTATTCGTCAAGGTACTTCATAAGAGGATTCAGGATTCAGGATTCGGGATTCAGGGGGAGCCCGAATCTCGAACCCTGGGTTCGCTAAAAGGCGCCGCTACGTTTCATTCCCCGTCGCGCCGAATTCCTTTGCGTCCAGCAGCCCTATTTCTTCCAGCAATTCATAAGTGCGCTGGGCTTCCTCCGCGTTGACTTTGCTCAGCGCAAAACCCACGTGGACGATCACGTAGTCGCCAACTCCAGCCTCCGGCACGAAGTCCAGTTGGACCATTCGCGTGATCCCTCCGAACTGCACTCGACCCAGCCGGCTGCCATTCTCTTCTTTGGTCTCAAGAATCTTGCCTGGAACTGCCAAGCACATGCCTAAGCCTCATCTCGAATTCAATGGCGCAAAACGAACGAGTTTTTAGCCGTTTTTGCGCTTCGATTGGTCTTTTTTGCGCTCAAAAACCAGTTCGTTTTGGGTCCGTTTTTTTGACATTTTATTGATTCTAAACGACTTAACTTAGTTCGCTCCCTCTATTTTAACATCTTTTCTGCATTTTCATGCTTTTTCCCATCTCTTGCGGGCTCCCCGCCTCGTTGCTTGCCACGAACACGACTCTCCAAAAGTGCCGTGGCAAAAAGCCCTCGTGACTAAATGTAGCAATTCTCTGGCCATCTGCGCTTTGTTCCCCTTGCCTGGTTCATTCCCATTGCCTTGCCGCGCCCCTTCCGGGGCCTTAGGGGGCCCTGGAGGGTCTTCCTGCGACAACCAGCATAGGCTACCATAGGTCAGCTCTGGTGTCAAGAAGAAAGCGCAGGTATCAAGCGTCGGGCGTCGGGCCACCCGTGCCTGAGAAAGTAAGGACATCTATGGCGCACCACGCTGGCCCGAAGCTGAGGCAGAGTCGAGAGCGAGAATTCGGGATTCGTGATTCAGGGCATTTGGCATCTGGTGGGCGGCGTGGTTCCCCACATTCGACCTAGCACATACCCGATTCTAGCCCGAATCCTGAAACCCGAATCCCGGAAAGGACCGGTCATCAGGTGAGAAGGTCCAAGTCCCAGTGAACGCCGAGGCCGAAACTAAACACTTGAGTTGGGCCATTCGCTCAACCACCAAGGTGATCGCCTGTTCGACGGCCAGCGAGCGCGGGGCGCTCTGGGCGACCGTGCCGGCCTCGATCCCCAAAAGAAAAAGTCGAGGGATAGTGCGCCCCAAGGCATGGGCCAACTTCAGAGCTTCCACGAGACCCCAGCCGTGACTCGATAGGGCGCCCATCGCCCTCGGCTCGAGTTCCTTAGAGGGTAGCGAAGTCAGATAGAGAGTGCCGGGAACCCCGCCGGCGGTTACTGCGTCCACAAAAAGGATAACATCGGCGAGGGAGAAGGTATCCAACAGGTCAACGCTTGGTGCGGTTTCAGCGCGCAGGTCGCACCCGCAGTCGCCTTGCTCTCTCAGGCGGCGGACAATCTCGATACCTGCGCTGTCATCGCCAGCCGTGGGGTTACCACAGCCGACAATCAGCATTCTGTTACCCCCGTTCAAGCCGGAGCTTCAAAAAATGCGTCGAACACGATATACACGGGTCGTAGGTACGAATCAGCTTTTCGCAGACTTGGGCAATCTCAGCTTCGGGTTGGTCGAGCACTCCGGGCAGAAGAGCTCGAAGGTCATCTTCCATGCGATGGTAGTTTTGCGCGGTGGGAGGAATGATTTTGGCGAACTCGACGATCCCCTGATCGTTGATGCGATAGCGATGATAAAGCAAGCCGCGGGGCGCCTCGGTGGCCGCACACCCTTCCCCGGCGCGGACCTTGAACTCCACCCGGCTGGCAGCGGGCTCGCGGTAAGTCTCGATGATCGCCAGGGCCTCTTCACAGGCGTGGATCGTCTCGACGGCGCGAGCTACGATGCCCATGTAGGGGTTGCGGCAGGGCCAGGAGACACCGCAGGCGCGGGCGGCCGCCAGCGCCTGGGGCATCAGCTTATCGATATTCAAGTTAATCCTGGCCAGTGGACCGACAAAGTAGCTCGAGCCATTATCCGCACGCGCCGAATGGAGGGCCGTCGAGTACGCCACATGCTCCTCGAGAAAAACGTGCTCGAAATCCTCCGGGGCGATATCGACCCCCTTCGAGGAGACGATCCGGCGCTCATTCATGGGGTATTCGTTCGGATGGGAGACGGAAACGAATTCGTATTCGGGCGCGAAGCTCGGAAACGAAAGCTTGGAGACGAACGCCAGAGTTTCCTTTGCTGCACCCAATGCCCATTGCAGGTCAGCGCTGAGGCTCTCCAGCTCCTTGCGATGGGGGACCCTATAGAATCCGCCCACACATACCGAAACCGGATGAGTGGCGCGGCCGCCCAGGACCTCGAGAAGCCGATTGCCTATCTTTTTCAGGCGGAGAGCCAGCTCAACCTCCTGGGGGTGGTCAGCCGCCATGGCAATCGCGCTCTCGTACCCCAGGAAATCCGGGGCGTTCAGCAGGTAGATGTGCAGGGCGTGGCTCTCAATCCATTCGCCACAATAGAGCAGGCGGCGCAAGGCGCGAATCTCGGGAGGGGGATAAACTTCCAGAGCGGCCTCGAGCGCATGCACCGCGCTCATCTGGTAGGCCACCGGGCAAATGCCGCAGATGCGAGCTACAATGTCCGGAACTTCGTGAATGGAGCGGCCACGAAGGAAAGCTTCGAAGAAGCGCGGCGGCTCGAAAATGTTTATTTTCACTTCGCGCAGTTCCCCGCCTTCCGACCGGACGTAAACCCCGCCCTCGCCTTCCACGCGAGTCAGATAATCAACCTTGATGCTCTTTTCGCGCTTCGTGTTTTCACTTGCCATGGCGGTTAACCTCTTTCGTCATCCGGGTTGTTCGTCATTGGTGGTAGAAAAGGCCACCACCTGTCATTCTGAGCGAAGCGAAGAATCCCCGCATTTGGAAGCTCAGCCAGTGCGAAATGCCGGGATTCTTCGCTTCGCTCAGAATGACAGACAATGGGGTTATCCTCCCTAGGTAGCCTTATCCCACTTGTCGCTCGCCGACCGGAAGGCCTCAGCAAACCCCGTGAACCCGCGAAGCAGGCGCACCAAGTCGGGCCGCTGCATGCCGTCTTTCAGCACTTGTGCGCCCCACGAATCCGCGTTGGGGGCCTCCAAGGGGCCAAAACATCCGTAACAGCCACGATTGTAGGCAGGGCAAATCGCGCCGCAACCTGTCACGGTCAGCGCACCGAGGCAAGGCAAGCCCCGCGCGACCATGACGCACACCGTGCCGCGCTTCTTACACTCCATGCACACTGAATACCCGGACAAGTGAGGCGGGCGTCCCACCAGCAGGGCGGTAATCACTTCCAGAATCTGGTACTTATTGATCGGGCACCCATTCACCTCAAAATCCACCTGCACATGAGAAGCGATGGGGGTGGATTGCGCGAGGGTGTGGATGTAAGCGGGGGTGGCGTAGACCGCTCGAGTGAATTCCGCCACATCCTGCCAATTTCGCAGGGCCTGGATTCCCCCCGCCGTGGCGCAAGCGCCGATCGTGACCAGATACTTCGACTCCTTGCGCACTTCCTGAATGCGCTTTTCGTCCTCGGCGGTGGTAATCGACCCTTCCACCAGCGCCACGTCGTAGGGCCCGGGCAGGATTTGCGAGCTGGCCTCCAGGAAGTAAGCGATCTCCACCTCACCCGCCAGGCTCAGCAACTCATCTTCAAGGCTCAAGAGCGCGAGTTGACACCCGTCGCAGGACGAGAATTTGAAAACAGCCAGCTTGGGACGTGTATCGGCAGGCATATTAGAAGTCCTCCTTGCCGAAGAAAGGTTCGATAGCCGCAAAATTCAGCACGGGGCCACCCTTGCAAATAAAAGTGGGACCGAACTGGCAATGACCGCAGAAACCGATGGCGCATTTCATGTTCCGTTCCATGGAGAGAAACACGGATTCCTTGGGAATGCGGCGCGCCAGCGCTTCATAGATCACAAACCGCATCATGATTTCCGGCCCGCAAGTCATCACCAACGTCTGCTTGGGGTCGACGCGAATGCGATAGAACAAGGCGGGAACCACGCCCACCTGGCCCTTCCACTTCTCGTCTGCGAGGTCCACGGTGGTGTGGACCTCGATGCCGCCAGCCTGCCAGCGATCGAATTCGTCGGTGTAAAGAAGATCGGCAGGAGTGCGGGCGCCGCAGAGCAGCACCACGCGGCCGAAATCCTCGCGGCGGCGCAAAATCGAGAACAGCGCCGGGCGAAGCGGGGCCAAGCCGATCCCGCCCGCCACGATGACCAGGCTCTTACCCAGAGCTTTATCGAGAGGCCAGGCGCTGCCATAAGGCCCTCGAACCCCCACCATATCGCCAACTTTGAGGCGCCCCAGCGCGCGCGTGACGCTGCCCGCATAACGAATGGTGTGGCCGATCACCTTGGGCACACTGGGGTTGGAACTAATCGAGATGGCAACCTCTCCGAACCCGGGGAGGTAAATCATGTTGAATTGCCCGGGTTGGAAGTGAAAGGCCGAGACCTTTGCCGGATCGGTGAAGACCAAGGAAAAGGTCGAGATACCGTAAGCCTCGGGTTGGATCTCCTCGATCAGCGCCGGATAGGGTAACATCGGATCCGGCATCATCTGCAATTCTACAGAGGTAGGGGCTAAACTCATCGTTGAACCTTCTCGCGAATGGCTTTAACTTCTTCAGTCAGATCAATTCCCACGGGACACCAGGTGATGCATCGGCCGCACCCCACGCACCCTGAAGTCCCGAACTGGTCAATCCAGGAAGCCAGTTTGTGGGTCAACCATTGGCGGTAACGCGCCCGAATGGTGGGCCGGATGTTGCCGCCATGGACGTGCGAAAACTCGCGCACGAAACATGAATCCCAGACGCGCGTCCGCTCCGCAACCGTGGCTTTCAGGTCGCAGGTGTCTTCCACGGTGACGCAAAAGCAGGTGGGACAAACTTGCGTGCAGTTGCCACAACTCAGGCAGCGCGCGGCCACATCGTCCCAGCGGGAATGCTCGAGGTTGTCGTAGAGCAACTTCGGCAGATCATCGGTACTGAGTTCGCGCTCGATCTCGCGCTCGGCATTCTGCACGCTCTGCGCCGCCCGCCCCAAATCGAAGGCCGTGGCGGACTCCCAGGGGGTATCACGAAGCATCTCCGAACCCATCTCGGAACCCACTTCCACCACGAAGGCGTTAGGAAGCTCGGTCAATGCCAGGTCAAAACCTCCTGTAACCTTGGGTCCGGTCTTCATCGAGGTGCAAAAACAGGTCGAATACGCCCGCCCGCAGTTGGCCGCCAGGATAAAAATCCGCTCTCGCCGGCGCATGTAATGGGGATCATGGAATTCCCCACTGATAAAAACACGATCCTGGATACCAATCGCACTCAGCTCGCAAGCACGCACGCCAATGAAAGCGCGCGGCGGTATCGTTTCCTGGGCCGGCTTGAACACCCATTTCCCGTCCGTCTTCTCCACAGTGAACAGCGCGAGTTGCGGCAGATGGAGAAACCTTTTCCAACTCTGGGGCGCTACGCCGTAGCCGAAATATTCCTGCTGGCGCGTCTGCTTAAGGCGGTAACGGCCGGGCCCTTGTTCCGCGGTCCACCCCAGCGGAAGGTCTTCAACCCCCGAAATCTCATCAAGTACCACCGCCCCCTCGCGCACCGTCGGGCCGATGAGGCTAAAGCCGGAAGCCCGCAGGTTGTCGAAAACCTTCTGTAAGTAAGGCTTGGGAACGACCACGTTCGCCGAAACTCGGGGAAGGTCTTGTGCCATGAGAATCGAGCCTCCTACTTGACTCCGAAAACATCCGAAAGCGGCGGAGATTTCTCCTCGTTCGCGGATGTTCGCCTGGACATTGAGTTTTGCCTCAAACGCACCACTTACAAAGCCATGCAACCCGTCGGCCAAATGCATACGCCAGGAAAGGAGCAAGTATTGAAGAATGCAACGCCGCGAAGCTGCATATTCGGGCATATTTACCCACGAGGTTCGACCTCCAAGTTCAGTCGGCTTTAGAGTCTATTTGTCGTGGTTTGAATTGCGCACCCAGCCGCCTGCGCCTTGTCCTTTTCCCTCCGCCTATCCCATCCAACTGGGTACCATTACCGCAGCGAAACGCTGCCCACGAACTGAGTCATCACGCGCAATGATAGGGTGATTCTGGACAACCTTTTCGAGTTGTAGACCGTGTTTAAAAAGCGCGGGTGGCGCATACATTGCTTTTTATGTATGCGCCCCGACCCACACGGGTGGCGCATACACTGCTTTTTATGTATGCGCCCCGACCCACACGGGTGGCGCATACATTGCTTTTTATGTATGCGCCCCAGTTACCAACGCAACCTCGCCGCCCACAAGGCAGAGCCCCCTTGCCTCCTCACGGCATCCGATCCATTGCCAGAACCGACGCGTCTCCCAGGTAGTAGAATCTCCAACTCGACCACGGCCAGTCTCCAGGGGCTTTCACCAAGCCGCGCTTCACAGGATTGTTGTGCATATAATTCAGCTTTTCCAACTGCTTCTTTTCGCTCCAGATGTTCAAGTCGTACCCGCCTCTCCCCCAAACCCGATAATGGGCGTGGTGATGCACGGTGGGTGGCAATTCGAACCGTGCCAGCATCTTCTGGCACCAGGGAAAATCCAGGTTACGTCGCAGCGTTCTGAGGACGAACTTTGCTGTACGCTCTGCCAGTTTCTGCATGATTTGGGAAGGGTCGGCAAGCTCCGAAGGCCAGATCAAGAGGTGGCAGTGCCCGGGCATCAAGACATAGCCGGTGACCTTGAAGCCCAACTCCGCTCGCAGGTCGCTGAGTGTCCGGATGAAATGCCCCTTGAATCGGCCCGAGTCGAAGATTCGGGCGCGGTCATAGATGCTGGCAGTCAGGAAATGCAGGTGATTGAGGCCGTAATAGTGCTGCTGCCGGGGCACACGTGCAGTTTAGCGTGGTTTGTTGAGGGGCGCATACATAAAGAACAATGTATGCGCCACCCGTGGCCGCCCTGGGGCAACCATCCCCGCCTGTGGCCCCCTACGACGTGCGGCGCCCCTACGATGACACGCTCCAGACAACGAGATTGCCGAAGCCTCACTTTTTCGTCGCGCACCCCACCGCGAGTTTGCCCTCCCAATGAGGGTGCGGTTCGGTTACAATCGCGCTGTTCCCTATTCCCTGTTCCCTATTCCCTGCGCCCAGGGAGACGCATAACATGATTGCAACCGTCACCTTAAATCCCGCTATCGACGAAAGCCTCATAGTTCCCTGCTTCGAGGTTGGCAAGACCAATCGGGGAGAAGTGTGGCGAACCGATGCCGGCGGCAAAGGAATCAACGTCGCCGAGGCAGTGAAGCAATTGGGCGCCGAAGTTTGCGCGCTGGGGTTTGTGGCGGGCAGCAACGGCCGCTTCATCCTCGAGGCGCTCGCCGCCAGCGGCATTCCCGCGGATTTCTGCGACGTCCCAGGTGAGACGCGCGTAAACCTGAAAATCCACGATCCCGTGTGCGGGACGGAAACCGAACTCAACGAACCCGGCTTTCAAGTGTCACCTGAGCACCTGCAAGCGATGAAACAAAAAATCAGAGATTATGGCCCCCGTTGTGAAGTGATGGTCTTTTCCGGAAGCTTGCCGCCGGGAGCCCCGCCCGAGGCATTTGCCGAACTCATGACCATTGCCAGATCTTTGGGAGCAAAGTGCATGCTGGATACAGCAGGGCCGGCTCTGAAGTACGGGCTCGAAGCCAAGCCCATTCTGATCAAGCCCAATCGGGCCGAAGTTGAAGAACTACTCGAAGTCCCATTGAGGACCCGCCGCGAGCTGGCCGAGGCAGCCCGCCAACTGCTTGAAATGGGCGCCGAAGAAGCGGTGATCTCGATGGGGGCAGATGGGGCGGTCGCGGCCGGCAGGCAGGATTTGTTGTCGGCCCGCCCCCCAGCAGTCGCCGCGCGCAGCAGCGTCGGAGCCGGCGATGCGATGGTGGCAGCTTTAGCTTATGGAGAAGTGAAACACCTTTCTTTTCGCGAGTCATTCCGCCTCGCCATCGCCGCCAGCGCCGCCGCGGTGACGATGGAAGGGAGTAAAGTGGCCGATCTCGCGCTGGTCCAGAGCTTGCTTCCCCAGGTTCAGGTTGAGGAGGTCAGTGGCTAGTGGCTAGTGGCTAGTGGTCAGTGGCTAGTGGTCAGGGCAAAGGATAAAGGCTAAAGGATGAAGGAAAACCCACCTAGCCTTTACCCTTTAGACTTTACCCTTTGTTATTTTTCCCTTCTGTCTCCCGACTCCTGACTTCTGGCTCCTACCCCACCTCGTAGCGGCAGCGTTCCTGTTTGAGACCCAAGCCGGAATTCCCCTGCGGGGCCTGCGGGGCTGCGGCGAGCACGGAAAGCCCTCCTCCCAGCACATTGCTAATGCTCGCCGGTTTTCACTCCGCTCCCGAAGCGGAATGTGAACCCGAAGGCCAGTTGCAGGTTGTTTTCCGGTGATGAAAGAGGAGCCGACTCCAGAGCGTAAGGGAAGAACACGCGCACATAATCCGCCTGGATAGGGCGAAACCAAAACCAGCGGAAGATACGGACATCAACGCCTCCGCCGACGGCTGCCGTGAAGGCGTTTCCCCACTGCTGCGCGGCGGCAAGGGGACCGCCGGGTGGATACCTGTAGATATAACAACCAGCGATACACTCCTGTCCGCGCGTTAGTCCCCCCAGAGCGTGCGCGAACAGTCGCACTCGCGAATTGACGTTATGCGCAAAGTGCGGCCCCAGCAGAAGCCGAAAACGGTCTACATAAATGGTAGACCATGGGGCGGCGTCCTCGAAGGCGCTTACGTTCGCTTCCAAGCCCACGAAACGATTGCGATTGTAGGTGACGGCCAAGTCAAAGCCGGGATTAGTAAACCTAATATGGAGCGGGGTGGTCTCCCACAGTGTTGAAGCGCCGATAAACACCTCGGCGGTGGGCGCAGCGTCCTGCCCTTGGCCGTTGACTCCACATGCGGCCAGCAGGCATCCGCAAAGCAATGTGATCAAGCAGTGTCTCTGCACAGATTCTTCTCCCTTCTGCCAAGCCGCCAGACCTGCCGTTGAAGCCTGCCGCGTGCAGTCGCCCGGCTGCGAAAGGCCACGGACTTCAACCACAGGTCCGCCCTTGGTCCTATCTGAGCGCCAGGCCGATACGAAACGCCGGATAGTGATTTGTCACAAGGCGGCTGTGATCGACATAGTCTCGAAAATCCGCGCGCAAGCCCACTCTTTTGAAAGGCCAGTAATAAATGCCGCCGCCGAAGTTGAAGAGGTTTTGGGAATTGGTGAAGTATCTATTGCCGAAGGTGCGCGTATACCCGGCGTCAACGAAGGGAACAAGCTTCGATTTGTTGGAGGAAGGTCGGAAGTGGTAGGAAGGGTCAATCGAGAATAGCCCTACCCCATTGCCGAGCGTTCCCATGGCGCCAAGTTCGCTGCCTACGCCCAGCTCCTTGAAGAGGCGAACTTCGCCGCCCCCGCCTACGTGGTCGATGCGGTAGAGGCCAGAATCATATGAGTAAGTCCCCTGGCCGATAAATGCATAAACCTGCTCTCGGTACTGACGGCCCACGTCCTGTGCCGATGCCATCGCCGACGCCATAAACAACAAAGCTGCTGTCACGATGAGTCTTTTCACGGTTCACCCCTTTCGTAGCCTTGCGCAGAGCGAAACTCTGCGGCTGGGCATATGTCCAGCCGGCGTGTGGTTCACTCACCGCGTAGCTGCGGTCTGCCGAGTCTGGCCCACGCTACCAGCTCGCTCCGACGCGCAGCGCCGCCCGGTTCTACCTGAATGTCATGCCCATGCGCCACGAGAGGTAGTGAGTGTATGGCCAGAATTGGGCGCCGACGACGTCTCGAAACTCGAGGCGCAATCCGGCATGCTCCGCCAGCCACAGGTTGGCGCCACCTCCGAAGTTACCAGCGGGTGAGCCACGCCCCCCTCCCGCCTGCGTAGGACCTACAAATGAGGCGCCAACGAGCACAAACGGATCGACCCCACCACGCCGCGCGTGGCGCCCAAAGTGATAGGAAAAATCCCCGGAAGCGATCACGGCCTTGTTATAGTACCCTCCCCAGCTCGCATATCCCGCCTCGGCGCCGAAGCCGAGCCCCTTGTACAAAAACCCCTCTCCCCCGCCGCCGACATGAAAGATGGAGGGATGATAATAAGAGGGCGTCCCTGTACCCGTACCAAAGAAGAAATAGCCCTGGCCCCGATACGGATGATCTGCATCCTGTGCCCACGCCAAGGCTGGCAACATAAGCAACAAGACTGCTTTCGCGATGAGTGTTTTCATGGTTCACCTCTTAGAGTTTGTTCTTGCGGGGATTGGTTCTATCTGAGCGCCAAGCCAATACGAAACGCCGGATAGTGAGTTGTCACTATGTAACCTCGAGCGACATAGTCTCTAAAATCCAGGCGCAAGCCCACTCTCTTGAAAGGCCAGTAATAAATGCCCCCGCCAAAGTTGAAGGCGTTCCAGAAATAGGCGTAGCCTTTGTTGCCGAAGGCACGCGTATACCCGGCGTCAACGAAGGGAACAAGCTTCGATTTGTTGGAGGAAGGTCGGAAGTGGTAGGAAGGGTCAATCGAGAATAGCCCTACCCCATCGCCGGGCCTTCCCATGGCGCCAAGCTCGCTGCCTACGCCCAGCCCCTTAAAGAGGAGAACTTCGTCGCCCCCGCCCACGTGGTCGATGCGGTGGAGGCCATAATCATCTGAGTAAGTCCCCTGGCCGATAAATACGTAACCCTGCCCTCGATACTGATGGTCTACGTCCTGTGCCGGCGCCAAGGCCGACGCCATAAGTAACAGAGCTACTGTCGCTGTGAGTTCTTTCACGTTTCACCCCTTAAGGTTCGCTCTTTCAACCCCCTTTCTGCTTTCTGCCTTCTGCCTTCTGCTTTCTCAATTCTGCACACACCTCCCCCCGGTCGGCGCAACCCTGACTCTGGCTACGAACCAAAGGTCATGGCAGCCGAGGATTATGTTTAGCCCTGTCAGCTCGCGGGCGGCCCAGGAAGTGTCGCAGAAGGATGAGGACCAGCCCGATTACACCCAGCAAGGTCACACCCGCCCAGACATAGAACAAAAAGCTGGGCGACCCGGAATAAAGCAGAGAGTCCAGCAACAGGTACAGGCGTGGTGGGACCCCAGGTGGCCTCTGAGCGGCCACAAGAAAGTCGCGAAGGTCGCGTGCCTGGCCCCTGCCGCCGTTGAGGATGGCGCCTTGGAAAATATACCAGTAGGGGCGATAGGTCAGGTAGAGAGTGACGGAGGAGAACAGCAACCCCGCCGCGCTGGTCAAGACAACCAAGGTGGCCAGGGGCTTGGCGCGCTGAATTGCGGGCCGTGCGCGCCGGCTGAGGGAACTGCCCGCGATCAGGATGCATGCGGCGACCACCAAGAGCCCGGAAAAGACCAGGATCATGAGCCCCGAAGTCTCTACCACTGCGGCGTTCCGGCTGGAAATATACCGCCCAAAGGCCGATTCACCCGATAAGCCTGCGTGCTCTCCGCTAACGGGATCGAACTTTGCCGCGAGGTAACCGAACAGCGCGGCTTCCGCCTGATTACCTCCCTTCTCGGAAGACGTTTGAAGTTGCTTGTAAGCCATGGCTTGCAGGGTGGTGCCCGCCCAGTGTTCGAAAGGGGTACCTCCCTGGGAATCGATCACCTGTCCGAAGCGCGCCACGGTCCAGTAATTGTCGCGCGCGCCCTTGCGGTCATTTCGCGCTTCGAGAGCTTGGCTGGAGAGGAAGAGGGATTGGGCAAAGCGCTTGGAATTCTCGAAGGCAGAGGGAGGGAGGTCGAGCTCCTCTCGCGACTGCACCTCATAGGGATCGTAGAAGCGGTAACGGGGCACGACCTTGCGGTTGAGTTCGGCCACCCGCTCCAGATAGTCGTCAAATCTTGGAGACTGGAAAGCTGCGGCCATGGCGCTGCGCCAGGCTCGCTCTTTTTCTTCCAGCGGAGCCGGCAACTCGCCCGGGTGAGAAGGCGCTCGCTCAACCCACTCTGCCTCGATCAAGTGGAAAAGGGAATTCTGCGGATCCCATTGCTCGAGCCCAGCCATCCACTGGCCGATTTCAGGAAGCTCGGGGTGGCGCATGCCGACGACAGCGTAGACCCAAAGGAGCTTCGGGTCGAGCCGGACAGCTTCCTCGGCCAAGCGCGCGCTCTCGCGGGGATTCTGGAGCCGCACGGCGCAGAAGGCCAGCCCCTCGGCATCGTGCTGCGCCTCCGCCCGCTTGGCCAGGGCCTCGAAGCGCGGCTGGAAGTCCCCCGCGGCTTTCTGAAACACCAAGGACCAGGGCTTCAGCGCCACTCGGAATGCCTGCCGGAACGGCGGGGCGCCGAAAAACAACAGCGCCGCCAGGACGCATCCCGCGCCGGCAACCAGAGCCGTCTTGCGCAAGGAAACATTCTTGGCGAAAAGCTCATCGCCGGGCGCAATGCCTTGGCGGCCCGGGAGGAGGAGGGAGATCAGGGCGTGTTTGGCCATCACGCTCGCCCCGCCCAGCGCCCACATTACCGCCGCCCAACGGCCCTCTACGTAGTTCAGTTCCCCGCGCATAGCTTGGCCCCACTCGCGCGCGTCCGGCGGCGCAATGTAGATCGCGGATTCCAGGAGCACTGTCGCGGCTTGGCGCAGATGCGTTTCCAGCATCATCATTCACCCACTGCAATAGGCGGGTTGCCGTACCATCACGCGCGGGCGCGCCTCGGCCAATTGGGTCCGGGCCAGTTCCAGTCCATTCGGGGTCAACCGGTAGGTGTGCCGCGGCGGCACGCCCTCTTGCGTCGCCACCCAGCGAGCCTCCAGCAGCCCGTACTTCTCCAGGCGCATGAGAATGGGGTAGAGCGTTCCGGATTTGAGCTTGGTTTCGCGGCTCAGCTCGTAACCGTAACGCCAGTCAGTGGGGCGCGCCACAAAGCCTTGCAGCACGCGGAGCGTTTCAGGCGAAATGCGCGGAGTGTTCATAGGCTAAAGTCTACATATATAGATAAGGGCTGTCAAGCTCTTTTTTGCTTTTCTCGCCTTCTTTGCCTTTCCCGCCTTTTCTTTGGCAAGCTTAGCTTGGGGTCTGGATTCCCAATCTGCGATCTTCTGGAATTCGAAATGTGCAATCGTGTGAAATCCGAAATCTGCAGTATTCGGAATCTCAAATCTGCAATGTTTTGTAATCTCAAATCTGGAATCTGCAATTGCGCAGCGCCCCCAGCCACTGCCCTCCTGACTCCTGACTTCTGAATTCTTCTTTCTGAAATCTTGAATCTGCAATCGCGCAGCGCCCCCAGCCCTGCCCTTCTGCCACCCGCCTTCTGGCTTCCGCCTCGCACCCTGTTATTTTCTTTGCGCCAGTGGCCCGACGGTCGTGATAACCTAACTCGACGAGAGGAGAGATTGGTGCCGGCGGAGAAGATTCTTGAAAAGATCTTACGGGGGACGTCCGACGCCAATATTCCTTTTGACGGATTGCGCCGCGTGTTGAAAAACCTCGGATTCAGCGAGCGAATTCGAGGCAGCCACCACATCTTTTTCAGAGAGGGAGTGGAGGAAATCCTGAACCTTCAGCCTAAAGGGAACGAGGCGAAACCTTATCAGGTAAAGCAGATCCGCCATGTTATACTTAAATACGGTTTGGGGGGCGAGCCCGATGCCGAAGCCCAAGTATGAAGTCATCATTTACTGGAGCCAGGAGGACCAGGCTTTCATCGCCGAGGTTCCCGAACTTCCCGGCTGCGCGGCGGATGGAAAAACCCACCGCGAAGCCCTCGCCAACGTCGAAGTCGCCATCAAGGAGTGGATCGAAACCGCCACCGAACTCGGCCGACCCATCCCCCAACCCAAAGGCCGCCTCGTCTTCGCCTAGTTCGTAGCCGCAGATACGGGACCGGTAGCGCAAGGCTCGCTTTCCAGCCTTGCGGCTCTTCCACCGCGACGCGCATTGGGCGGTGCGATAAGGGACAGTGCTGACCTGAAGGTCAGCGCTACTGCGGCGCACCAAGAACCGCCGCCGCTGGAAAAGCCGCAGAGCCTGCCCTGAGCCGAGCGAAGGGGCCGGAGTGCGGGCCCTGCGCTACCCCTGCCCGCTACCTTCCCCCTCTCCCCAGATTCGCGCTGTCGAATCCAAGGGTAAACTGGCAACCGTTAACCCGCAGCAGCGGCACGGGGAAGCGCGCAAAAAGAGAACGTAGCGCAAGGCTCGCTCTCCAGCCTTGCGGCTTTTCCACCGCGCCGCGGTTTTGGCGGCGCGGCCCATGAGAATTGGGATTTTCCTGTTTGCGGCGCGGCGGCAAGCCGCGACGCTGGAAGAGCCGCAGGGCCGGAGTGCGGGCCCTGCGCTACCCAAGCAAGCGTGGCGCGGACCTGTTTTGTAGCAAGCGTAGCGCAGACCTCCGCCGTTGTGGTCTGCGGCTCTTCTGTACGGAAAACCGCGAATCCCAAAGACGGGGGTCTGAAGGTATGAAAAGATCGGCTGGTAGGGGCGGCCCTTGTGGCCGCCCTGGGGCAACCATTCGTCAGCCGACGAATTCCCCCTGCGCCGTGCCGCCACAACGCAATTTTCTCACACGGTCCGAGCACCTCAGCTATTCCAAACAGGTCGCTACGCGAACTCGCAGAGATTATGAACCGGTCACTGCGCTATGCACGTACAAATAATTGGCAATAGAGTGGTCTTATGAGGTCAAAAGATTGCTATACCAAAGACAAAATTCATACTTGAACCAGGGCACAATATTGTCTATAGTTGTGCAATGCGCGCGACATGCGCATCCAAAACTCGGAGGACAAAAAAGGAGCGCCTCCAGCAAGGAGGAAAAGCATCTTGACGCTGCAAGGTTTGAACATTCCGAAGATTGACCCCAATGTCAGGCATGTTGGTGTCAGCAAGCTGCGGAAGCTGAATTCCGACGACCTCAGGAAGATCGAGGAGACACTCGTTCTCCAAGAAAACGACACGCCGCTGGCCGTCTTGGTGAAGTACGAAAAGTATCTGATTCTCCAAAACGAACTCGAATCACTGATGGCTACGGTTGAACTGTTGACAAACAAGGAGGAGACGGCTGCACTTCTAGCCGGGCTGAAGGACTTCGAGGCTGGACGAACGAGACCGCTTTCAGAGATCAAGGCTTCCCTGGACAAAAAGAAGTGAAATCTGGAGCACACCGGTGTCTTCCCCCGAATTTGAGGTTGAACTAACCGAGACCGCTGAAAGGGTATACAGAAAGCTTTACGAAGATGCCCAAGCCTGTCTGGATGTGGGGGACGATTCGAACGCGAAGGTGAAGCTTTTCAATATGGTTGATGAGGCCGTCACCAAAATCATCCCCCATGATCCTTTAAACCCGAACAAGTCCTTGTCCGGACATCTTTCCAACATATTCCGGATCAAGAAGGGCAGAACGCGGATCTGCTACGTGGCATCCTCAAAGCACCGCAAGATAGTGATTCTGTATATTTCAGAGAGCCCCAGGAAGGCTGGGGATGTTCATGACCCCTACGAGGTATTTACACAGATGGTTCTTTCCGGGACATTCGACAAGACCTTTGCAAACCTGGGTATTAAGCTTCCAGACCGGAAGACCTGAGGACTGACGCATGAAAACCCTCATCATCGGCAGGGGCGTGGTGGGAACGATTTACGGCTGGGCCTTGTCCAAGGCGGGCATTGATGTCACACATGTGGTGCGCAAGGAGGGGCTTCCCGGCACCGACACCTTGAACCTGCTGGACTTGCGGCCCGGCTACCCGAAACACGCCCGGGTGACGTATGCTGCCAAGACGGTCAGGCAGATCAGCCCCTTAGACGGCTTTGACCTCGTGATTGTCGCTACCAAGCACTACCAGGCGGCTGAGGCCATCCGCCAATACTTGCCCGACGCCCCTGGCGCCACGTTTCTGATGTTCACCGCTAATTGGGATGGAACGGAGGAGATTGACCGCCTTCTGCCGCGATCTTCTATCCTCTGGGGTTATTCCGCAGCCAGTGGTGGCCCCGATGCCCATCGTGTCCTTATCGCCACCGTGAACCCTACGGTGCGCTTCGGAATGTTGGAAGGCTCCGATGCGGAGAGATTCAAGGCCGTGACGGAATTGTTCCTACGGGCAGGTTTCACCTTGGACATTAAACCCAACATCATCGAATGGCTCTGGGTACATCATGCTATCAATGCCGGCGGCATAGGAACCGCGCTTTGGGCGGGAGGGATCGCCGAAGCGACCCGAAGTCTCAAGACCATAAGGCTGGGCACATTGGCCACTCGGGAAGCATTGGATGTGGTGGCGGCACGTGGCGTGGATGTAGGGCGTTATCCCGACGCGAGAAGTGTTTTGAATACGCCTGCCTGGCTTGCGGGCCTTGCCGTCTTTTACGCCGTTCGGTTCACTGAAAAGGGTCGACGCCTTCTCGGGGCGAGTCACTTCGCCCACAGCCCGGAGGAAATGAAACGCTATTACTTCGATGTGCTCAAGACCGGAGAGAACTTGGGCGTGGCTATGCCGCACTTGTCCGCGCTTCGCGAAAGGATCGAGCGTTATCCGGGGGTGTAGCGTAGACCTGTTTTGTAGGTCTGCGGTTCGTCCCTATTGACAATATAAAGCCGCGGACCTGCAAAACAGGTCCGCGTTACACTTGCTGCGGTTCGTCCTATGTTGACAATAAAAAGCCGCGGACCTACAGAACGGGTCCGCGCTACGGGAGGAATCCATGGAAGCCACGGAAGCTGGAGGATTGGGTAAAGCCGTTGTGCTTGGGGCGCTGATGCTTGCCATGATGCTCGCGCCCGGCCGGGCTTGCGGGGAGGGGACGCTGGACGCCGCGCCGGTGCGTTATGTCACCGATTTGCGCCTGTGGGTCCTTACGACCGAGCAGACCTCCTACGTGATGGGGCTCAATGAGCGCGACGAGCTGCAAACGCTCTACTGGGGAGGGAAGCTCGGGAGCGACCATGACCTAACCGCCGCGCGCCTGCACCCTGAACACGCCTCCTTTGATTCCCGCGAAACCATGAGCAACCTTGAATACCCGGGATGGGGCGGCCGGTATTACAACGAGCCCGCCCTGAAGGTGACGCTGGCCTCGGGCGTCCGCGACCTGGTGTTGAAATACGCCAGCCACGAGATCCGCGGCGACATGCTGGAAATCCGCCTGAAGGATATTCAATATGACCTTTTTGTAAAACTTACCTACAAGGTATTTGCTAAAGAAGATATTATCCGCAAGCAGGCGGAAATCGAGAATCGCACGCCGCAGGTGGTGACCGTGGAGAGCGCGCAGTCGGGGGTCTGGTACGTGCCCGCAGGGGAAGGTTATCGGCTCAGCTATCTCACCGGGCGCTGGGCGGGCGAAACACAACTGGTGCAGGAACCCCTTCATCCCGGCGAGAAGGTGCTGGAAAGCCGCCGCGGCAACACCAGCCACCAATTGAATCCCTGGTTCGCCATCGACGAAGGGGGAGAGGCCGACGAGGAACGCGGCCGGGTGTGGTTCGGCACCCTGGGCTGGAGCGGCAACTGGAAACTGGTGGTGGAAGACACACCTGCCGCCCACCAAGTGCGGGTGACCGGCGGTTACAACGACTTTGATTTCTCCTGGCCGCTCCAGCCGGGCGAGAGCCTGAGCACGCCGCCTTACTACGGTGGCTTCAGCAGCCGCGGGTTCGGTGAAGCCTCGCGGCTGCTGCACCGTTTTGAGCGCAACCAGATTCTTCCCGACCACGCCCATCCGCAGGTGCGGCCGGTGCTCTACAACTCCTGGGAGGCAACCACCTTTGGCGTGAACGAGCCGGGACAGAAGGCCCTGGCGGAGAAGGCCGCGAAACTCGGCGTGGAGCTTTTCGTGATGGACGACGGCTGGTTCGGCAAGCGCAACGATGACCACGCCGGCCTGGGCGATTGGTACGTGAATCCGCAAAAGTTCCCCAACGGCTTGCAGCCGCTCATCGCTTACGTGAACAGCCTGGGCATGGATTTCGGCCTGTGGTTCGAGCCGGAAATGGTGAACCCCGCGAGCGACCTCTACCGAAATCACCCCGACTGGGCAATGAATTTTCCGGGACGCCCGCGCAGCGAGGCTCGCAACCAGCTTGTTCTTAACATGGCCCGCAAGGATGTAAAGGAATACATCTTCGGTGTGCTCGACAAAATGCTTTCCGAGAACAACATCAAGTACATCAAGTGGGACATGAACAGGCATTTCGGCGAGCCGGGCTGGGCGGAAGCTCCCCTGGCGGAGCAAAAGGAAATCTGGGTGAAGTACGTTCGCAACGTGTACGAGATCATCGACCGCTTGCGCGCCAGGCACCCGAAGCTCGAGATTGAGGCCTGCTCGGGAGGCGGTGGGCGCGTGGACCTGGGCATTCTGGAACGCGTCAACATCGTCTGGACATCCGATAATACTGAGGCCTTCGATCGCCTGGGAATCCAGGAGGGCTTCAGCTACGCGTACACCCCCAAGGTCATGTCGGCTTGGGTTACCGATGTCCCTAATCTGAACGGGCGCTCCACGCCGCTCGAATTCCGTTTCCTGGTGGCGATGCAGGGAGCGCTGGGCGTCGGGGCCGACCTGAACAAGTGGACAGCAGAGGATCTTGCTCTCGCCACCCGCATGATCGGCGCCTACAAGAGCATCCGCGAAACGGTGCAAGCAGGGGACCTCTACCGCCTGTTCTCTCCGCGCCAGGGCGGGCTGACGGCGAATCAATATGTCTCCGCTGACGGAAAGCAGGCGGTTTTGTTCGCATTCCTCCACTCCCAACAATACCTGCGCCCGGCCCCCACTGTCCGCTTGCGCGGGCTTGATGAAAACGCGACGTACCGGGTGAAGCCGCTTGATGACAAGCTCGTTGAAAAGCAGGAAGCCCTGAGCGGCGCCTATCTGATGCACCACGGGCTGAATCTGAATCTCACCGGAGACTACGACAGCACTCTGGTAGTCCTGGAACGGCTGGAATAGTTGCCGGATGATGAGTGCGAATGCGGGCCGACTGGGGAGGGACATGCGGGCAGATGCTGCGAGTGCTCCTTTTTGTCTGCATCCCTTTGCCCGCCCTTTTGTTTTTGGCTCCCCGCATTGCTAGAATCGCAGTTAGGGAGTTGCCATGAATGGAACGGAGATCATTTTCGAGGTGGAGGAATCGCCCGGGGGCGGTTTCGAGGCGCGCGCCTTAGGGCACGCAATCTTCACGGAAGCCGAGACTCTGGATGAACTCCGGGGGATGGTCCGCGACGCCGTGCGTTGCCACTTCGACCCCGAGACGGCTCCGCGACTCATTCGCCTTCACCTCGTGAAAGACGAGGTTATTCCCGCTTGAAGCTCCCCCGCGACCTGGACGGGAAGAAGCTCGCTGCCCTGCTCCGGCCGTACGGCTACGAGATTACCCGCCAAACCGGAAGTCACATTCGCTTGACCTCCATGCTCAAGGAAGGGAGCACCATGTCACCATCCCTGCGCACAGGGTACTCAGCGTGGGCACGCTGCATGGCATCTTGCGCGAAACCGCAACGAATCTCGAGATGGATCTCGCGAGTTTCTTAAATGACCTTTTCGGAGCCTAGTTCTTCACTGCGTGTCAGGCATTGCAACCGCCCCGACAGACCCATCGGGCTCGAGTTCGAGCGTGGGCGCGTAAAGCCCGAGGAGCTTGCGCCTTTACCATAGACCCTCCGCCCGCTTGACCTTCAAATCCGTGAACCAGTACTGCCAGACCACAGCGCGCACCTCACGCGGAGGCTTGTCAGCGAAAGGATTCCCGGCAAAAAGCGCAAGGACGCCAGGACTCCCGCGCAGAAGCTGAGCATCGGAGCGTACCACGAAGGGGTTTTCTCTCCAGCCGCCCAGCGAGGCAAACCACAGGTTCCAATCCAAGCGAGGTTGATAGGGAGCATAGACGCGCGGCGCCTCGCGCGGATTCTGCGGCTTGTAGCGAAAAGGGTAGGCCACCCAGACTTGTCCATCACGAGAGCCCTGGAACTCGATTTCATAGCGCGCCTGCGTCATGACCGCAAAGAGCCCATATTGATTGGAAATGCGGAACGGCTCGAGCAACACAATGGGCGAGGTAGGTAAAGGCAACGCCGGGAAGATCATCAACAGCAACAGAGCGGTGGTGTTGTTGAAGACCCACAAGAGAGCCAAAGAAGAAGAGAAGAGCGATGCGCGCTGGAGCAAGGCATGGAGGCTGGATGGCTCTCGTAGGGGCGGCCCTTGTGGCCGCCCTGCGACTTGTAAGGGCGGCCCTGGGGCAACCACAAGGGTTGCCCCTACGAGAGCAGCCGGCTCGCGGCCATGGCCCGTTGGTTGCGACGGCTTTGGAGTGCGGCAGCTTGCTGCCGCTTTTCCGGCTCGAGCTTGCTCGAGCCGTTGGCGGAAGCGAGCTTCCGCCAAAGGAAAGCGGCAGCGAGCTGCCGCACTCCAAAAGAGCAGCCTCAGACGCTGAAGGCATAACGCCAAAAACCCGTCATCCAAAAGCAGCAAGCCCAAGGAAAGGACCAAGTAGTTTAGGAAAGCCAAGTTGGCGGTGAGGATGATGCCGATTTGGAAGGGGGTAACGATGAGGAAGCACAGAAGGCGGAAGCGCCGTGGCAGGAAAAGCATCCAAACCAGGCCGAGCTCAAAGACGAGTGTGGCGAGCGCTACCGAGGCCTGGAATGAGTGGGGGAGTTGCTGCGCGTACCAGCCAATCCAATCGGGCAGGGGGCCGTTTTCATAGTAATGGTCAAGGGCGGTCAGGCTGCGCCATTGGGGGTCGTGACTCCCCAGTTTGACGACTCCGGACTCGAAGTAAATCCGGAACCACTCCCAGCGCAGCAGGAAAAGGCTGGCGCGAGAAGGTGAGCAGTCATTGCCCAAGCCCGGCCGCCAGCCGCGAGGAGCAAAGAACAGACTGATGAATGCAGCCTCGAGCAGCATGCCGTCGGATTGGTAGGAGGAGAACTCCTGGGCGGCGGCCACAAAGGAGAGAAACATCACCAGGCAGACCGCAATCATCCCGCGAGGCCAGAAGTTGAGCACCAGCAGGACGGAGGCAATCAATCCGACCCAGGAGATGGCCATCAGTGCATGGTTGCCGCTGCTCAACCACAAGACACTTGGAACATACCAATAGGCACTCGCCCCGGCCTGCTCGTGCAGCACGCTCAGATAACGGCCAGCGGGAAGAATGCCCTCAGGCCCGATCAGCCCGCGGACCTGAAAAATCAGGGAATAGAATGCCGAGAAGAAAATCAGCCCCAGCGCCCGAAGCCAAAGCCAACGCGGTCCGAGGTGGCTGCGCTTCGAAGGCGCTTCCGGCCCAAAGAGGTAATGAAACAATGAACTGAGACGAAGCATCTTGCAAAATACTATCATAGGCCGGTTAGGCCTTCCTGGCACTGGTCTATTCTGAGACCGAGTTCCAGGAGTTGTCGTGCGATCCCCAGAGCTTTCTTGCCCAAAATCTGCCCACCGCGATTGAGCTTTAGTGAAACCCTGTTACAATAGGCGGCGCTTTGAACGACATCTTCAATTGCGAAAAAGAGGAATAATCTATGACCGAGCAAATCGACCGACGTGATTTCTTCAAGCGGGCGGCGGTGGGCACCGCAGGCATTAGCCTGGCGATGTCCGGCGCCGGCACCCGTAGTGTCTTGGGCGCCAATGACAGAATCCGGCTAGGCCTGATCGGCTGCGGACGCCAGGGCATCGATAACATGAGGCATTTCATTTGGCAGGGTGCGGAAGTCGCTGCGGTGTGCGACGTGTACGAACCCAATTTGAAGAAAGGGCTGGAGGCGGCGGGCGGAAAGGCCAAAGCGCTGAAGGACTTTCGGCAAGTACTCGACGACAAGGAGATTGACGCCGTCATCGTGGCGACGCCCGACCATTGGCATGCGCTGCCCACCGTGATGGCCTGCCAGGCGGAGAAGGATGTGTATGTCGAGAAACCCATCTGCGTTGCCGTCGAAGAAGGCAAAAAGATGGTGGAGGCCGCGAGGAAGTACAAGCGGGTTGTGCAAGTAGGGCTTTGGCAGCGCTCTAATCTCCACTTCCAGAAGGCGGTGCAACTGGTCCAGGACGGCCTGATCGGAAAAGTCACATTCGTACGGACCGAGAACTACTCCAACATCTACCCGAACGGCATCGGCAATCCGCCGGACTCGGACCCGCCGGCGGGACTCGACTGGGACATGTGGCTGGGGCCGGCCCCGAAAGTGCCGTTTAACTGGAACCGCTTCGGGGTGGGCGACCGCTGGTCAACCTTTCGATACTTCTACGATTATGCCAACGGGTGGCCCGGCGATTGGGGTGTGCATCGGCTGGACATTGTGCAGTGGGCGATGCGAGTGGATGGCCCGCATACCGTTACAGCTTCGGGCAGGAAGTTTTACCTCGAGGATAACAGCGACACACCCGATACGCTCCAGATCACCCTCGAATACCCCGACTTTGTCGCCACCTACGAGAACCGGTTGTGCAATGAGAGCGCGACGGACACCCGCGGTTACGGAATCGAGTTCCATGGCACGGACGGAACAATGTTTGTGGACCGCGAGGGCTTTCAAGTTTTTCCGGAAAGCACAGAGGTCGCGGGAAAGCGCGTCGCTAAAACCGCCGAAATGAAAATGGAAAGGGTGGACGACGGGCTGGCCAACCATGTGGCCAATATGCTCGAGTGCATGAAGACCCGCAAGCTGCCGCAAAGCGATATTGAATATGGCTACCACTCGACCAGCACCTGCCTGCTGAGTAACGTCGCGCTGCGGAGCGAGGAGCGGCTGGAATGGGACGTGGCCAGCCAGAGGCTGACCAAGGGTAGCCCGGCGGCACAGAAGCTTTTGAGCCGGGAGTACCGCGCGCCCTGGAAGCTGGTGGTATAAGAATAGTTAACAGTCGACCCGCCGCGGCGGGACAGTCGACAGTCACGAGCTTAATTCTGGATGCGCGATTTGACGGGCTCTCTCAGTTCCAATCTGTTAGATTGAAGTCGCTTCCACCAAACCGGCGAAGGAACAGAAAGGAACAGAACAGCGCGCTTGACAATGGCTTCACTCTGGGCTTCGAGCCCCTACCAACCCCTCACCCGGCCCGCTCCGGCTGGTGAAGACGCCGGCAGCGGGCCACCCTCTCCCCAGGGGAGAGGGCTATTGATTCAGTTCCACCCCGGTGTTCAGCAGAAGATGTGGGACGCGCTCAACCCCAAGGCAGAGGGCGGTTTCCCTAACCTCAACTCGCCAAGTGGGAAGGCTGGAAGATTCGCTGTTTTTCCGACCTTTGACTGTTGACTGTCGACTGTCGACTTGCCCTACGGAATCGAGGTGACGTAGATGGCTGCCCCACCCTCGGCGGCGCCGGGCGCGATGAAGGCTTCAGTTTGTTGAGAGTCGCCCACCAAAGAGAGAATCGGCTTCCCCGGCGCCGCTTGCACTATGGGTGAGAACTCCTCCGCAGAAGTCAGGCGCGTCACTTGCCCTTCGCAGAAGCAATAGAGTCCAACATCATCGGGTGAATCCAGGGGTGTTGCCGCAAAGATGATGTTTCCTTGCGCGGAAGTGCTTTGACCCTCGATCCGCCCCAGCGATTTGACCTCAGGGGCGCCCGCGATATGCTTGGCCATCACCGGCTGGGAAGGGTCGCCGGGCAAGAGCGCCGTTTGCACGTTCTCGCTTTCCATGATGACCAGCACCATTTGGACCGGCGCTTGCCCCGTACCCTCAGCAAGAATCGGAAGGGCTTCTGCCGGGTCGGGTGGAGGCTTGAGCTCCTGAAAGCTGCGAATCGCCACGGCGCGGAAGAACTGCTCAAGGGCAGCCTCCGAAGGAGTGCCGCGGAGAACCAGCGCCGCCTCATCGTGGCTGAAGAAGATCGGCTCGAACAGATCTTTAGGTGTTGGGGAGACACCCGCCGGAAACTCCAACTTTCGCAGCTCGCGCGGCGTCCAAAGGAACAAGCCTGTGCCCGGGTTTTTCCCGCCCCAGCGCGCGCCGAACAAGATGTTTCCTTGCGGGAAGATCAAAGGGGCTGAGAATTCGAGGAAGGCGGCGTCCGGAATTCCCGGCAAGCTGTCGGCGCTCGTCACCAGCGCCCTGGCGCCCGTTCCGTCCACGCGGATGATGGCGCTGCTCAGATTTCCCTCCGTGTCCTTCAAGCCCGCCGCAAAGCAAATCGCCCCCGCGTCATTGAGGCTGGGTGCGCTGAACGAATCGTAGGACGTGTTGAGGATGGGCGCCCGCAGACCCTGAAAGGCCACCACAGAAAAACTGACGCCGCTGGACCTGACCACAGCCCGCAGCTCATTGCGTGGACTCCGCAGGGATGAAAGGAAGACGATCTCCCGGTTCTCATTCATCGCCAAGTCAGAGAATGGCCCGAAGGAGAAGCCCGAGTGCCCTGGCACACCCGACCCGGCGGCCAGCAGCAGGCGCGTGTTCGATTGGGCAGACAACCGCGCAGAGGCGGCAAGCAGAAGATTCAGGACGACAACGAAGAAGACCGGAACTCGTTCCACTCGGCTCATGATTGCGGCGATCTCAGGATTCCGTGGGATTGAGGGATCGCTTTTTCCCTTTGGGCCTCTTGGCTGCCTCCGAGGGAGCGTCAGGGGCGGCCGGGTCCGGTTCATTCACCTTGGCTATGGCTGCCGCCTCGTCCGGCGCAATGATGAAGAAGGGCGAGAGCTTAACATCATCCAGGATTTTCCGAACGTGCGGATTAAGACTCGCCAAAATCATTCGGACGCCGGCATTCTGAGTCGTCACGCGAGCCCCGGCAAGAAAACCCAAACCTGTGGAATCAATGTAAGGGACCTCGGCAAAATCGATGATGAGTTTCTTCGTCCCCGCGTCGATAAAGTCCTTCACCTTTTGTCGCAGGTAGGGCCCATCGCTGCCCGCCAGGAATTTTCCGCTCAAGCTCACAATTGCAATATCGTCGGCGAAACGGGCCGTAATTCTCACGGTTGCACCTCGCTGAGGAGCCGTTTAGAAATCCACACCCTCTGGTGGGTTCCACCCATTCTCTTTATCCCGCAAGGCGGTTCGAGAATCCGCGCTCCAGAACAGACAGGCGAAACTTGAAAGGTTATGCTACGGGAGGGGGAGAAGGGTTGTCAAGTTTTCGCACAAACTTACCCAGATCCCGGAGGCTCCTCACCAGGTGTTTAAACTGCCGAAGGGGCAGTGCGTTGGCGCCGTCCGAAAGGGCCCGCTCGGGGCGGTTGTGGACTTCCATGAAAAGGCCATCGACTCCCGCCGCCACTCCCGCCCGTGCCAGGGTGCTGATGAACTGCGGTTGCCCGCCACTCTGGTGCCCTGCGCCGCCCGGTAATTGCAAGGCATGGGTTACGTCGAGGAACACCGGGAATCCGAAACCCTTCATGACGGCGAGCCCCCGAAAGTCCACAACCAGGTTGTTGTAACCGAACGTGCTCCCGCGCTCGGTCACCAGGATGCGGTGGTTCCCCGCCCTCTCAACCTTTTCAATGGCATGGCGAACATCCCAAGGCGAGAGGAATTGGCCCTTTTTGATATTCACCACGGCGTTGGACCGTCCCGCTTCCAGAAGCAGATCGGTCTGACGGCAAAGGAACGCCGGAATCTGGATGACATCACAGACTTCCGCAACCGGGCCAACCTGCGCCGGTTCGTGTACGTCAGTCAAAACGGGGATGCCGAACTCCCTTTTAACGCGCGCCAAGATCTGAAGTCCACTTTGGAGACCAGGGCCTCGATAGGAATCCAGCGAGGTGCGGTTGGCCTTGTCGAAGGAAGCCTTGAAAATATAGGGAATCCGTAGAGCGTGCGTAAAGCCGGCGAGTCGCTCGGCCATCATCAACGTATGCCGTTCATTCTCGATGACGCACGGCCCGGCAATGACAAAGAGCGGGTGGCCGGTTCCCAGCCTCAGTTTCCCAACAGGAACCACGTGATGCATTGTTCACTCACGGTTAGAAACTCGAAAATGGAAACTGGAAAATAGAAAATGGAAAACGGTCGCAGCCTTGGTTCCGTGGTTGAAACAGGGAAGTGGAAACTCGCGCGCTTGGTCTTAGTTTCCAGTTTCCATTTTCCAGTTTCCATTTTCCAGTTTCTAGTTTCCATTTTCCAGTTTCCAGATTCCACTAGGTGCCCACCGCCTCGGAGGCGGTCACCTTAGCCTCTTCCGCCAATAAAGAGCTTGGGAATGCGCCCAGCCTTTTCCGGCGATATTGATAGGCGGCGCCGATGAAGGCTTTGAATAGGGGGTGAGGCTCGAGGGGGCGCGACTTGAATTCGGGATGAAACTGGCAACCCAAGAACCACGGATGGTCGCGGATTTCAACGATTTCCACGTAGGTCCCGTCCGGGGTCACTCCCACCAGGTCCAATCCATGGGCCACGAGGATTTCCTCATAGTCGCGGTTGAATTCGTAGCGATGGCGGTGGCGCTCGGAAATCTCGAGCTGACCGTAGGCTTGATGCGCAAAAGAACCGGGCTTGAGCCGGGCGGCCCAGGCGCCCAGGCGCATGGTTCCCCCAAGCTCATCAATGCCACGCAGCTCGCGAAGCTTGTAGATGACGCGGTGCGGCGTAGAAGGGTTAAACTCGGAGCTATCCGCGCCGGTCAAGCCACAGACATTGCGGGCGAATTCGATGACCGCGCACTGCATGCCCAGGCAAATGCCGAAATAGGGCACTTGGCGCTGGCGGGCGAATTGGATGCTCTTTATCATGCCCAGGATTCCTCGTTCGCCGAAACCTCCCGGGACCAGGATGCCGTCCAGCTCTTGCAGTTGCGCTTCCCAGTTTTCACCCTCCAGTCCTTCCGCTTCGACCCAAATCTTGTTGAGCTTCAAGTCGTGGGCAATGCTGCCGTGGACCAGGGCTTCGTTCAAGCTCTTGTAGGAGTCCTGGTAGCCGACGTACTTTCCCACGATACCGATGGTCACCTCGTCCTGCGGATGCTGGATACGGTCCACGAGATCAATCCACGGCTGGACGTTGCGCTCGCCGGTCTTCAGGTTCAAGCAGCGGACAATCTGGGAATCCAATCCCTCTCGCCCCAGAATCAACGGCACTTCGTAGATGTTGTCCACATCCTTCGCGGTGATGACGGCATCTTCAGGGACGCTACAGAAAAGGGCGATTTTGGCCTTAATATCCGCAGAAAGAAAGCGGTCCGTACGGCACAGCAGAATATCAGGCTGAATCCCAATCTCGCGCAGTTCCTTGACCGAATGTTGGGTGGGCTTGGTCTTTTGTTCGCCGGAAGTTTGTATGTAGGGCACGAGGGTCAAATGCACGAAGAGCACATTTTCCCGGCCCAGCTCCTGCCGCATCTGGCGAATCGCCTCCAGGAAGGGGAGTGATTCGATGTCGCCTACAGTCCCGCCCACTTCCACGATGACCACATCGGTGTCGGTCGCCACCTTTTTGATGGCCGCCTTGATTTCGTTGGTAACGTGGGGAATGACTTGGACCGTTTTGCCCAGGTAATCGCCCCGCCGCTCCTTGCTAATGATGATCTCGTAGATTCGTCCCGCCGTGCAATTGTTGTCATGACGCATCTTGGCGTGGCTGAAACGCTCATAGTGGCCGAGGTCAAGGTCGGTCTCGGCGCCGTCATCGGTGACGAAGACCTCGCCATGCTGAAAGGGGCTCATCGTTCCCGGATCAACGTTCAAGTAAGGGTCCAACTTCAAGAACGAAACCTTGAGTCCCCGCCCCTCGAGCAAACACCCCATCGAGGCTGAGGCCAGACCTTTACCTAGCGAACTGACTACACCGCCGGTGACGAAGATGTATTTTTCGCCCATGGTCCTCCTTGAGATGATCCAACCGGTTGGCGGTCTTGCACCCAAACGCTCGATATGCTCCGCCGCTCATGGCCCATGAAGCCTGGGGCTCCTCATTCAATTGCATTGTACCGAAGTGAACGATCTCGGAAGGAATCGGTACGGTCAATTATGTCGTCGCGCTCAGGGTTTGTCAACGACAAACTCCCACGGATTACGGTGCCATTTGGAATTGCACCTCCCACGAACCGCCGGTGATTCCCGTCCCGCCATGGCGGGAGGAATCCACTCTTTAGACAGCGCATCTCCAAAGGTCTGGGGGGGGATTCCTGCTTTCGCGAGAATGACTGCGACTTGAAAATCCCACTGCCTGACCTTCCGCCTCCGCCATCTAGGATTCGGAGGCAAGAACTGTGCTAAGATAAAAGTGTCGATGAGCCAGGTAGAGTCGCAAGGCTAGGATACGCTGAGCGGGCCCGCATTTCTCTGCGGGAGGGGCTGCGAAAATGACGGCACTTTCAATGCGCCGAGTTTGCCGACTCTGGATCCTGAGTCTCGCCGCATGGAGCATTTGGGGAGGCCCCACCGCCCTTCGAGCGGGCAATGGCCAGAGCGCGCAGCACCCGCCGGGGGACGCCGAATCTTCCCGCATCACTATCCGCAAACCGGATATCCATGTCGCGCCCTTTCACGTGGACGTCAACCTGGTGGTGGTCAATGTGACGGTCACCGATCCCTTCGACCGGATTGTGACAGGCCTCGAGCAGAGCAACTTTCAGGTGTTTGATGAGAAAGTCGAACAGAAGGTCGAGGCATTCTCTACCGAAGATGCGCCCATCTCGGTCGGCCTGATTTTTGATAGCAGTGGCTCCATGAGTGATAAGATCCAGAAATCCAAGGAGGCAGCGTTACAGTTTTTCAAGACATCTAATCCCCAGGATGAGTTCATGCTCGTCAACTTCAGTGACCGCCCTAACCTGATTACGGGCTTCACCTCGAAGTTCGAGAACATCCAGGATCGCTTGCTGTTTGTGAAAGCGGGGGGAAGAACCGCCTTGCTGGATGCCATTTACCTGGGGCTGACCGAGATGAAGAAAGCCACGACCAATCGGAGAGCCTTGCTGGTGATCTCCGACGGCGGTGACAATCACAGCCGCTACACGGAAAACGACATCAAGCGGGCCGTCAAGGAGTCCGACGTGCAAATCTATTCCGTGGGGATTTTTGAGCCACTCCCCTCCCGCGGGCGTACGACTGAGGAAGCGGCTGGACCTAGCCTGCTGGCCGACTTGGCGGAGGTCTCCGGAGGCCGAATGTTCAGTGTCGAGGACGCAAATGAGCTGCCCGACATCGCCGAGAAAATCTCCATCGAGCTGAGGAACCAGTACGTCATCGGGTATCGCCCCTCGAACCTCGTCCGGGATGGCCGCTGGAGGCGCATCAAGGTAAAACTCAATCCTCCCCGGGGGCTGCCTCCGCTCCAGGTATATTCACGCACTGGTTACTATGCACCCACACAATAGTATGAATTTCGGGATCCGAAGGACCATGGGGAGCTTGGCCAAGCTCTGCCTGGCCTTCACTATATCGAACTGCCTTTTCTCGCAGACGCCCCAGCCTGCCAATCCGCACACTCCCCCGGTGGAGAAGAAGAGGGGGGAATACACCATCAGTGTCGACGTGAACCTGGTGGTCCTGCACGCCACCGTGGTCGACAAGCGGGGCCACATCGTCAATGATCTCAAGCCGGAAGACTTCCGGGTTTACGAAGACGGCGCGCCGCAGAAGCTTTCAGTATTCAGCCACGCCGACATCCCGGTCACCATGGGAATTGTGATCGACGACAGCGGCAGCATGCGTGAGAAGCGGGAGGCGGTGAATGCGGCGGCCCTGGCTTTTGTGAAGACCTCCAATCCCCAGGACCAGGTTTTCGTGGTCAATTTCAATGACGTCTATTACCTCGACACGCCGGGGGATTTTGCCAGCAATGTCGAGGATCTGAAGAGCGCGCTGGATAAGATCGATTCCAGAGGCGGAACGGCGCTTTACGATGCCGTTTACGCATCGCTGGACCACGTGAAACTCGGCAACCGCGATAAGAAGGTCCTCCTCGTCGTTACCGACGGAGAAGACAACGCCAGCCGGTACACCTTCGAGGAGTTGCTTCGCGACGCCCAGAAATCCACCGCCGTCATCTACACGATTGGCTTGTTGGGCTCGGAAGAACCCGGGGGGCTGTTCAAAATACACGGCAGCAGCGCTCGCCGCGCTGCCAAGATCCTCGAGAAGCTCGCGGATGTTACCGGCGGGGAGGCCTACCTTCCAAAATCTCTCGACGAGGTTGAGGGCACCTGTGAGCAGGTTGCTCACGATATTCGGAACCAATACACTCTTGCCTACTATCCCAGCAATACAAGAAAAGACGGGACCTTCCGCGCCGTTCGTGTGGATGCCTTTGCCTCGGGCAGTCACTCGAAGCTCGCTGTCCGCACCCGTCCCGGCTACTATGCCCCAAGGGCCAACGCCCCGGCCGGCGTGGCGAGCGGCCAATAACTTAGGGACTGGGGGCTAGGGTCTGGGGGCTGGGGGCAAGGGTCCGCGGACGAAGCCTCAGAGACAAGGGGCGTGGCGACTTTCCCAGCTGTCCAAACTCAAGACCCCAGCTAAGCGCTCGATGCGGCTCTGCCGCCCCGACTTGCGGAAAGCCTCTGGCTTTCCGGACAATGTCACAGCCCCGAGCACCCGGGCCCCAGCCCCGAGCACCCGGGCAGTCCACACCACCCCGACGCGCCTAAGCCTGAAGGCCAACCCAATTTGTCGGAATGATTATCCGCTAGGATGCGAGCCAAGCTGGCAGGTTCCCAGGGCTAGCCAATGTCCAGCTTGGTGACCTTTGATTCCCTTGATTTACCCGTGTTCTTCAGAACTGCAAAAACCGTCGCGCCTGCCAGAAGTCCACCAACTACCACGATAATAGCCATGATTACGCTTACTCCTCCAAAGGAAATTTTCCAGGAGCATAGACACTCCTGATAGGAGAATTGTTTCAAAATCTTTCTATCTTCATCATTGCCGTTTTTTATTAAGCAGAGTCACGCGCAGGCCTTGACGCGAAGAACGAAACAAGCTCGCGTGATAAGGCTACTCCGCAGATTACGCCGATTGCGCAGATTACACAGAGAGGGCGAACACGAGAGCAAGAAGCGGGTTCGTCCCTGCGTGTTTCTTAATCTGTGCAATCTGCGTAATCTGAGGGACTACTTCACCTTGAAATTCGCGGTCAACTTCATATCGCCCCACTGGATGGCGATGACTCCGCCGCCGCCTTCCTCCGTGAGGCTAATCGTAACCATCTCCGCAGAGTCGGGACTCTTGGTCTCCTGAAGGGGTGCAGAAACGAGATCTTTTGAAGCATCGTGTTGTGTCCCCCACTGCCCGTGCTGCTTGTTGAACACCAGTTTCCAGGAGTTGTTCGCTCCCTTCTGAGCCCAAAGGCTGTACTCTCCACTCGGGACTGTCACATCACCAAATTGCAGATCAACCGCCGTGGAAAATGTGGTGGATTGATCAGCCCCCAGCCGCCAGAAGCCCCCTGGTTTCAACCGGCCGAGTAAATCGTTCACCGAGCGGCCCTTTAGAGAAGGGCGTCCGTATTCCACCGAGACCGTCTTGTCCCCCAGGCTTATATTCGCTGTGCCGCGTGGATTGCCTTGAGCAAGTCCACTCTCTACACCTACGACGATACACGCCATTGCCAGAACCGCGATCAAAAGTCGTTTCATTGTCTCCCTCCTTGTTTCCGGCCGGTCAAGCGTACATGACCGCTCGTCATCAATAATGGGCTAACCGAATTGCCGGTGACCCAGCGCCCTCTTCGTTCAAACACCGGCCCGAAATTATACAGCGGGAAGCCATGCGTCGCCAAATTTCTTCCGCAGCGGGAAGCGGGCTACGGACCAGCCGGCTCCAGACCAGCCGGCTCCGGTTGACGAAAGGCCAGCATGCACGTATAATTGTGCTGCACATATTTAGCGTGTTGGTCTTGCAGATTCGGTTATGAAAACCAACGTAACGGTCAAGCTTGACGTTGATCTCCTCCGCGAAGCCCGCATCCTCGCGGCTGAGAGAGGACGCTCCTTGAGCGCTCTCCTAACGGAGCGACTCGAAGCGATGGTTCGCGAGAGGAAGACGTTCGACAGGGCGCGCCGGCGGGCACTCGCGCGACTCCGCACCGGGCTCGACCTTCAGTGGACGCCTCCCATGTCACGAGACGAGCTCCATGAGCGATAAGTACTTCGTTGACACAAACATTCTGGTGTACGCGCATGACACCTCTGCCGGCGCCAAGCACGAGCGCGCCAAAGCGCTTGTGGAAGATCTTTGGCGCCAGCGGTCCGGCATCGTGAGCACGCAGGTGCTGCAAGAACTGTGCGTCAACATACGCCGAAAGGCAGGACACCCAGTCGACCTGCGCACCGCACGTGAAATCGTCGCTGATTATTTATCGTGGGACGTTGTAACGAATACCGGGGAGTCCATTCTCGATGCTCTGCAACTGGAAGAGCATTACCATATCTCGTTCTGGGATGCGCTCGTCGTTCAAGCGGCAGAAGCGTCCGGAGCGGCAGTTCTCTATTCCGAGGATCTATCGGACGGCCAGACTTATCGCGGCGTCCGCGTCGTCAACCCGCTACGCACGAGTGAGAACTGACGACTTGCTACGGTCACCCTCATTCCGAGAGTGAAGTGAGGAACTCTGCCAACTCGGGAGGAAGCGGGGCCGAGAAGCTGACGGCTCGGTGCGTGCGCGGGTGTTGAAACTCCAGAAAACCTGCGTGGAGAAAAGTGCGAGAAAGGGTCGCCACTTCCCCACCTCCGAGCTGGAGCTTACCCGGCGCACCGTAGGTTGTGTCGCCCACGATAGGGTGCCCGAGGGCTGCGAAGTGGACCCGTATCTGGTGCGTCCGGCCAGTTTCGGGGTGGGCTTCGAGCAGTGTGAAATGGGGAAACCGGCGGATGACCTCGTAACGGGTCACTGCCTCCCGCGGGCGCAGTCCTCCCACCCTCATGCGGGTACGCCGGACGGGATCACGCCCCACAGGCTTCGCGATCTTACCCTGGGCGCTGCCAACCCGCCCGTGCACCAAGAGGACATAGGTTTTGTGGACGGCGCGCGACTTGAACTGCTCCGCCAGTTGTTGGTGCGTGGCATCGTTTTTCGCCACGACCACCAGCCCCGAAGTCATCCTATCCAGACGATGCACGATCCCAGGCCGCTCTGCCCCGCCGGCAGAGGAAAGAGTCTTGACGTGGTGCAGCAGCGCATTCACCAGCGTGCCTGATTTCACCCCTGCTCCCACATGCACCGCCATTCCCGCAGGCTTGTTCACCACCAACAGATCCTCATCCTCGTACACGATGCAAAGCGGCAACGCCTCGGGGGTGCCCGTCAGCTCTTCTCGTTCCGCGCGCACTAAGATGGTATCGCCGGCCTGGACCTCTTCCCCTCCCTTGCGGGCTAGGCGGGCGCCGATGCTGACCATCCCCGAGCGAATCAGGCGTAGTACCTGGCTGCGGCTCCAATCCGGCATCTGCCGGGTCAGGAAGATGTCAAGCCGCTCGCCGGCGTCATCGGCTTCAGCTACGTATTCTCGGACATCTGGCATGGAAACTCGAAAATGGAAACTCGAAATTCGAAAATCGGAAATGGAAAATCGAAACTCGGAAATCGTGATTGTTCTGCTGTCGGTGCAAGCCGCTGGCAGTGATTTGGAAACTGAAAACTCGAAATTCGAAACTCGAAACTCGTGGTTGTTCGGGCATCACTCGAAGATGGAAAATCGAAACTCGAAAATCGTAGTTCTTCTGTTTTCAGTTCAGGCCGGAAGCGTCCTCGCCGTGCACTGACCCCTCACCCGGCCCGCGACGGCTGGTGAAAGCGCCGTCGCGGTCCACCCTCTCCCCTTGGGAGAGGGCCTGGAGTTTCTACATTTTTCACGCGGCAGACCCACTTTGTTGGGAGAGGGCTGACCCAGTTTGCGATGCGCTCCGTTTCTGACATCACGGATAGCGGTTTTCGGCTATCCTCACTAAGGATGGGAGACCAGTTCAGCTTGGCAGTTCGGGTTCCATTTTCCATTTTCCAGTTCCAGTTTCCAGTTTCGATTTTCGATTTTCCAGTTTCGATTTTCGATTTTCCAGTTTCGAGTTTCGATTTTCCAGTTTCGAGTTTCGATTTTCGAACTGCCGCTCACTCCAGGAAGATCAACTGCAGCACAAGCAACCCGGCGCCCACCACAATTGCGCTATCGGCAAGGTTGAACGTAGGCCAATGATAGCCGCGGCAGTAAAGGTCAATGAAGTCCACGACTCGACCCAGGCAGATACGATCGCAGAGATTGGAAAGCGCGCCGCCAAGGATCAAGGCCAGCCCCACGCCGGTCACCCAATGGAGCTGCCGGCTCCGCCACATGACGGCACATACCATGGCCAGCAGCAGGCTCGAGACAACGATGAGCAGCGCCGTTTTCCAAAGCGCCGGCGAGTCAGAGAACAACCCAAAGGCGGCGCCCGCGTTTTTGGTATGGATGAGGTTAAGACAGTGGGGGAGGACCGGAATCGTGGTGTGCTCCGGGATCGAATGCTCCACTGCGGCCTTGGTTACCTGATCCCCCACGAACACCAGGATGGCGATGACCACCCAGAGAATACGTCGAAACCGATTAGCGCGAATCGTTCCCATAACAGAAGATAAGGCTAAAGGGTAAAGGATAAAGGAAGGATGGATGGCAACCCCCTTTAGCCTTTATCCTTTACCCTTTACCCTTTAGCCTTTACCCCTTGTCCCTCGCCCGCCACTGACGACTGACAACTGATTACTGTTTACTGATTACTGATTTCGATCTCCCGCAACGCCTCCGAGCACCTCTCGCAAACCGTCGGGTAGCGGGCGTCTTTTCCCACCTGCTCGGAATAATTCCAGCAGCGTTCGCATTTGCGCCCCAGGGCCTTTTCAATCCTGACCCGAAACCCAGGGATATCAGTTTCAAGCGCTCCTGCCAAGGGGCTGGCGGAAAGTTCGACCTGCGAAACAATAAAGATCGAGGGGAGCGCCTTTAGGTATTCCTCGAGCAGCTTCAGGAGGTCGCCTTCTGCCGAGAGGCAAATCCTGGCCTCCAGCGAGCCGCCGATGAACTTCTCTTGTCGAGCCACTTCCAAGGCCTTCAGGACCGCATTCCGAACCTCGATCAATCGGGGCCAGTTTTCCAGGCGCTGGAAATATTCCTGCGGGACTCTTGCGCTAAGTTCTTCGGAACGGAGGAATTCAGTGAGATGGACGCTCTTCTCGCGCCCCTGCGATCCTGGCAGATTTGCCCACACTTCCTCCGCCGTGAAAGGCAGCAGAGGAGCCACGGCACGAACCAAGGCCTCCGTGATGCGGTAAATCGCGCTCTGCGCCGAACGTCTCCTCGCCGAGCGGGCGGGGGCGGTATAGAGGCGGTCTTTCAGGATATCGAAGTAAAACGCGCTCAGGTCTACGGTGGCAAAATCGTAAATGGCCCTGTACACCTTGTGGAAAGCGTACTCCTGGTAGGCGGTCCGGACTCGCGCCAGCAATTCCGCCGTTCGCACCAAGGCCCAGGCATCCAACTCCTCGAGCTGCGCACCCTCCACCGAATCCTTCAGCGGGTCGAAGTCGTAGAGGTTGCTGAGACAATATCGAAACGTATTGCGCAGTTTGCGGTAAGCCTCGGAGAGCCGGGCCAACATATCGGCCGAGATGGTCACGTCCTCACCGAACTCCACCGAGGCCACCCAGAGCCGTAGGATTTCAGCCCCATGGGTCTGGATGACTTCGTTGGGGTCAATCACATTTCCAAGGGACTTGGACATGGCCCGGCGGTCGGCGTCAAGGACCCAGCCGTGGGTGAGGACCGTGCGGTAGGGCGCCGCGCCGTGGGTGCCCAGCGCTACCAGAAGCGAACTATGAAACCATCCTCGGTACTGGTCCCCAGCTTCCAGATAAACGTCGGCAGGCCAGGGCAGGTCCGGCCGATGTCCCAGCACCACGAAATGGCTGGCGCCGGAATCAAACCAGACGTCCAGGATGTCAGTCTCCTTTCGCAGCCGCGTCCCGCCGCAGTGCGCACACTTTGTCCCCGGCGGCAGAAGCTCTTCCACGGGGTGGGCGTACCAGGCGTCCGCGCCTTCCTTCCGGAAAAGTTCCACCGCGTGCGCCGCCAGCGCCGCGTCCAGCAAGGGCTTCTGGCAAGTATCACAGTGGAAGACGGTGATGGGGACTCCCCAGAAGCGCTGCCGGGAGATGCACCAGTCGGGGCGCTCCGCAATCATGTTCGCGATGCGCTCTTCTCCCCACGCCGGCAACCAGCGCACCTTCTTGATTTCTTCCAGCGCTTGCTGGCGTAATTCCCGGTGGTCAATGTTAATGAACCACTGCTCGTTGGCGCGGAAGATCACGGGATTGTGGCATCGCCAGCAGTGCGGATAAGAGTGTGTGAGCCAGCCCGGCGGCCCCACCAGCGCCCCCCGTTGCTTCAGCAACTCGACAATGGGTTCATTCGCCTCGAACACCTTCTTCCCCAGGTATTCCGGAAGGCCTTCGGTGAATTCTCCCCCATCCCCAACCGGGCAATAGATTTCCAGCCCGTACTCTACACCTGTAAGGTAGTCCTCCCGCCCATGCCCGGGCGCGGTATGCACGCAGCCCGTGCCATCCTCGGCCGTCACGTAGTCCGCCAGCACACCCACAATCTTTCGCTCCAAGAACGGGTGCTGCATTTCGAGGCCCTCGAGCTTGCGGCCGGGGATTCTGGCCACTACCTCCGAGGCCTTAAGGCCCGTTTCATGCACAACCGGGGCATACCGCCGGCTTTCAACCAGGTACACATCCCCGCCATCCTCCGCCACCGCGACGTACTCAAACTCGGGATGAAACGCCACCGCCAGGCTGGCCGGAAGCGTCCAGGGCGTGGTGGTCCAAATGATGACGTAGAGTTTGCGCCCCTTGAGTGCGGGGTCCAGGCTCGCCGGGTCGGTCAGCACCGGGTAGCGCACGTAAATCGAGCGGCTGGTATGATCCTCATACTCGACCTCAGCCTCCGCCAGGGCGGTCCGGCAAGAGATGCACCAGTAAACCGGCTTGCGCCCACGGTAGACATAACCGCCCGCCAGAAACTTCAGAAAGACCTCCGCGATTTCCGCCTCGTACTCAAAATTCATGGTCAGGTAGGGTTTTGCCCACTCGCCAAAAACTCCCAGGCGCATGAAGTCCTGCCGTTGAATATCCACATATTTTTCCGCATAGCGCCGGCAGGCCTGCCGAATTTCCACCACGCTCATCTGCGCTTTCCGTTCCCCCAGCTCTTTGTCCACGTTGATTTCGATCGGTAACCCGTGGCAGTCCCAGCCCGGCAAATAGGGAGCGTTGAACCCCTCCTGCGTCCGCGACTTGACAATGAAGTCTTTCAGAATCTTGTTGAGCGCCGTCCCCAGGTGAATGCGCCCGTTCGCATAGGGCGGCCCATCGTGCAGGGTGAAGATCGGGGCGGCCTTCCGCGCGGCGCGAATCTGGCCATAAAGATCTTCCTTTGCCCACTTGGCCAGCCACCTTGGCTCGTTCTGCGCCAGGTTGGCCTTCATGGAGAAATGGGTTCGTGGGAGATTGAGAGTGTGCTTGAGGTCAAGGGTCTTCTGCATTAGTCCTCCGTCGGTGCGTAGACCAGCCATTATAGAGAACGTGTAAAGACAGTGTCTAGCTCAGATGCAACTTCATGGGGGTTTGCTACGTCAATGGCTTTAGTGAGGGGCTTTGATGCGGAGGCGATTTTACCTTGCTTCGATGCCGAGGCGGCTTTGTCCGTCAGTCGACAGACCATTTGGTGAGGCGAACAGGCCGCTACAATATCAAACTGACCCGCTGCTACCAATAGATGCCTGCAACCTAAAGGGCCGCTACTGTGGTAAAATAGAAGTCAGGTTGAGAAATAGAGGATAAAGGAATAGTTGTTCCGGCATGCAACCTCGGAGGGCTGGCGGCCATCATTGAACGAGAGAGGGTGAAAGAATCGTATCCGGACCATCGAAAGGCCCGAGGGACAGAACATGAGTGCTATGCCAACCAGTGATACCAAGGTCGAGAGCAGCGTGGAGGCTACGGCGACCGGAACCCCCCGTACCCCCGAGCCTGAGTACCACTTCACCTTCGTGGATTCCACTCTTGCACCTGTTTCCCTTTTCCGGCAAATTTTGCAAGGGTTCCGCGAGCCGAAGGTCACCGTCCCGAAAAAGTATTACCGGGGAGAGGTCGCTCTGCCCGCCACGGACATGCGCCCCTGGTTTCTGGATCTTCCCCAGCAGATCAGGGGACTCTTTGAGAAGCCGAAGGCCCCTGCGGTCCCGATCACTTCCAAGCCCGTCGATGTCCCGGAGATTTGGCAGGATTATCAGCCGCAGTCAGGCTCGTGGCTGAATTCCCTGCTGGTTCACTTGGTGGCAATTGCGATCATTTTGTTGCCCTTCTTCGTGGAACACATCACCCAGCCGGTAAAGGCGTCGACCAAATACGAAATGGTTGTTGTATCGCCCTATTTGGCGGAGATACAGGCGGCGGGCAAGAAGGCAATGGGCGGCGGTGGCGGAGGAGGCGACCGCTCGCCGTTGCCGGCCTCGCGAGGCGCAGTTCCCAGGTTCGCAAAAACACAACTCGCTCCCCCCATGGCCGTAATTAGGAACCCCCACCCCATCTTGCAGGTCGAGCCTACCTTGCTCGGTCCGCCACAGTTGAAGCTCCCCCAGATGGCTTCGAACATGCCTTGGGGCGATCCGCAAGGGGTTTTAGGCCCACCCTCCAACGGGCCGGGGACAGGTGGCGGTATAGGGTCCGGTGAAGGGACCGGCATCGGGTCTGGCAAAGGGGGCGGCTTGGGCCCCGGCGAGGGTGGCGGGACCGGCGGCGGGATTTATAGCGTGGGCGGCGGCATCAGTGAGCCGATTCCGATCTACAAACCCGATCCCCCTTACTCTGAAGAAGCTCGCAAGGCGAAGTATCAGGGCACCGTGGTACTTATGGTTGTGGTGAATGCCCAGGGCAATGTCGCCGATTGTCGTGTGGTACGACCTCTGGGCCTGGGGCTTGACGAAAAGGCCACAGAAACTGTGCGCACCTGGAAATTCAAGCCGGCTCTGCGCAACGGCGTTCCCGTTCCGGTGTACGTGGCGGTCGAAGTCAGTTTCCGCTTGTTCTGACACTGCCTGTTGAAATCATCGCTTGACAAATTAAGGCCGCCCCATTTACTTCTATCAATGTGCCCCGTTGGGAGGTCGTCTAACGGTAGGACTGCAGACTCTGGATCTGCGTATCGGGGTTCGAATCCCTGCCTCCCAGCCAATCCCTTCGATCAGGGGACAAACTGCCATGAAGTTCTACATCGTGCAGAACGTCCCGGCACTGAGCTACCGCGATTCAGCCATCCTAAACAGAAGCGGTGCAAAGAGGTTCAGGTACTCCCTCCAGTTGTTCCAGGCGTGTAATCCGCCGCTCTCATGCTCCTCTGTCTTAATGCCTGCCTTGTTGAGCAGGGCTACGGTAGCGTGGCTGTTTTGAAGTGCGATGTCGTACTTTCCGGCGTCGACCCAGAAGAGACGGAAAGGCTTTCCAGAGGCGCGGTACTGCGCTACATCGGTGTCTTCCTCCTCCTTGAGTGTGTTGGGGAACCAGCCCGAACTAAAGACGCCCACATACGCAAAGTCCGCTGAATCGGTGAGTGCGATTGTGAGGGTCTGCCCGCCGCCCATAGAAAGGCCAGCGATCGCTCGATGATCGCGGTCGGCAACCGTGCGATAGTGCGCATCTACATAGGGTAGAACCACCTTCACGAGATCCTCATTGAAGGCATCGTGCCCCATTCGGAATCCGGGCGTCAGCCGGAACTCCGCGGAGATGTGCCCGGCGGGCATGACGATGATCATGGGCACGGCCTTGCCCCCGGCGATGAGATTGTCGAGGATGGCACCGGCGCGGCCCACGGTGCCCCAGGAGTCGTCGCTGTCGCCCCCGCCATGCAGCAGATAGAGCACGGGGAGGCGCTCGGTGCCGGCCTCATATCCCGGCGGCGTGTAGATGTGCATGCGGCGCTGGCCTCCGGTGGCCGAGGAGCCGTAGTAGACAGTGGCGATAGCGCCGTGCGGCACGCCGGCCTTGTACTCCATGAAAGCGGCGCCAGGAACTTCGTACATACTCCTGGACAGGATGAGCGACTGGGAGGTGAGCGGGTTGCGTGGGTCGGTGGTGCTGACGCCGTCCACGACAAAGGTGTAGCGGTAGATGCCGGGCTCGATGGGGCCGATCGTCACCTCCCAGATGCCCTGCTCGCCTTTGACCAGCGGTACCCCGCCCATGTTTTTGTACGCGTCCTCTGGCGTAATGCCTGGCGTGGCCTCAGGGCCCTCGGCCTGCAGCTTGACATCACTAGCGTTGGGGGCCCAGATGCGGAATCGCACGTGGCGGTCGGGCTGGACCTCGACGGACTTGAGCGTATCGTTGGGCGTGGGCGCGGGCATCCGAAAGGCTGGGCGCGCGGGCTGCGTGGCGGGCTGCTGCGCTGCCCCCTGGGCGAAAACCAAGGGCGCAGCGCAGAGCACGGTGAGCGCGAAAAGCCGCGTTACTGATTCAGTTCTGAACCTCATGATCATTCTCCTTACCCGGAATTCCCATTTTGGCATCCCGAGTAGTTGTCGCTACACGCAAAGGCTCTTCATTTTGTGGTCGCGGGCAATAATTGAGACATTCCCCCGGAGTCGTGTCTGTATCAAGTTGCACACCTTCGCAAATAAATCCTCCAGAGCAAGTAGCGCGCATTCATTCGGGGTTGCTCCATTTCCAATTCCGAACCTCCGGCAGGTCTTCGCCGTGTTTGTCGATGTATTGCTTGTGCTCGATGAGCTTGTCCTTCAGCCGTTGCTTCAGGTAGATGCCCTTGTCGCCGGTCTGCGGCAGGCGGTCGATAGCGTCCATCACGAGGTGGAAGCGGTCCAGTTCGTTCAGCACCGTCATGTCAAAAGGCGTGGTGATGGTGCCCTCCTCTTTGTATCCGCGGACGTGGATGTTGTCATGGTTGGTGCGGCGGTAGGTCAGCCGGTGGATCAACCACGGGTAGCCATGGAAGGCGAAGATGACCGGCTTCGACTTGGTGAAGAGCTCGTCGAAATCCCTGTCGCTCAACCCGTGGGGATGCTCGGTCTGCGGCTGTAGCTTCATGAGGTCAACGACGTTGACCACGCGGATTTTCAGCTCGGGCAGATGCTCGCGCATCAGGGAAACGGCGGCGAGCGTCTCCAGCGTGGGCACGTCGCCGCAGCAGGCCATGACCACGTCGGGTGCAACCGCCTGATCGTTGCTGGCCCATTGCCAGATGCTGATGCCCTCCGTGCAGTGCTTTACGGCCGCGTCCATCGAGAGCCATTGCGGCGCCGGGTGCTTGCCCGCAATCACCACGTTGACGTAATGGCGGCTGCGTAGGCAGTGGTCCATCACCGACAGCAGGCAGTTGGCATCCGGCGGAAGATAAACACGCACGACCCCGGCTTTCTTGTTGACCACGTGGCCAATAAATCCGGGATCCTGGTGCGTGAAGCCATTGTGATCCTGGCGCCACACATGCGAGGACAGCAGGTAGTTTAAGGAGGAGATCTTTCGCCGCCAGGGCAGTTGCGAGGTGACCTTCAGCCACTTGGCGTGCTGATTGAACATGGAATCGACGATGTGGATGAACGCCTCGTAGCAATTGAAGACCCCATGCCGCCCGGTGAGCAGGTAGCCCTCCAGCCAGCCCTCGCATTGGTGCTCGCTGAGCATTTCCATCACGCGCCCAGCGGGCGCGAGAAATTCGTCGTTGGGCACGGTGGCGGCGTCCCATTGGCGCTCGGTCACTTCAAAGAGGGCTTCCAGGCCGTTGGAGAGCGTCTCGTCAGGGCCAAAGACGCGGAAATTCCGCTGCTCACTGTTTAGCTTCGTCACATCGCGCAGGAAACGCCCGAGCACATGCATGTCGCCGATGCCGGCCGCCCCCGGCGCGGGCACGTCCTCCGCGTAGTCGCGGAAATCCGGCATCCGCAGGTCGCGCAGCAGAATGCCGCCGTTGGCGTGGGGATTGGCGCCCATGCGCCGGTCGCCCTTGGGCGCAAGTTCGGCCAGTTCCGGTTTCAGGCGGCCCTGCTCATCGAAGAGTTCCTCTGGCCGGTAACTCCTCAGCCAGTCTTCCAACTGCTTGAGGTGTTCGGGATGCGTGGCCGGGTCAGAGAGTGGTACCTGGTGGGCGCGGAAAGTGCCTTCCACAGGCAAGCCATCAACCATCTTCGGCCCCGTCCAGCCCTTGGGGGAATTGAGGACGATCATCGGCCAGCGCGGACGCGCGAGGTTGCCGTGAACGCGGGCGTCCTGCTGGATTCTCTTGATCTGCTCCACTACCGTGTCGAGCGTCGTGGCCATGGCCTCGTGCATCAGCGCGGGCTCGTGACCCTCCACGAAGTAAGGCGTCCATCCGTAGCCGCGCAGCAACTGTTCCAATTCCTCGTGAGTGATCCGCGCCAGGACGGCCGGGTTGGAAATCTTGTAGCCGTTGAGATGCAGGATGGGCAGCACCGCGCCGTCCGTGGCGGGATCGAGAAACTTGTTGGAATGCCAAGCCGCGGCCAGCGGTCCGGTTTCCGCCTCGCCATCGCCGACCACGCAGGCGACGATGAGATCGGGATTATCGAGCACCGCGCCGAACGAATGGCTGAGCGAATAACCCAGTTCGCCACCCTCGTGGATCGAGCCGGGGCATTCCGGCGAGGCGTGGCTGGGAATTCCTCCGGGAAAAGAGAATTGAATAAAGAGCCTCCGCAAGCCGGCCTCATCCTGGCTGATATTGGGATAGATCTCGCTGTAAGTGCCCTCCAGGTAGGTGTTGCCCACAACGCATGGACCGCCGTGTCCGGGGCCGGAGACGTAAATCATATCGAGGTCATACTTTTTGATAACCCGGTTCAAATGCACGTAAATGAAGTTCTGCCCGGGAGTCGTACCCCAGTGCCCCAGCAGCATGTGCTTCACGTCCGCGAGCGTCAGCGGCCGCTTCAGCAACGGATTGTCATAAAGATAAATCTGGCCGACGGACAGATAGTTGGCGGCGCGCCAATACGCGTCCATCCTGCGGAGCAGTTCCGGGGAAAGAGTGTTTGTCGCCATGACTCTATTCTCCCTCAGCCGGCTCATCGCTGCCACAGGATTCGTGCGTTTTCCAGTGGGATTGCAACACCCTCGCAGCGCGGTATCACTCGCGCCGTATAGTCATTAACCGGACGAGTCGCGGGCACCTGAGCGACATAAGCATGGCCGCTGTCTGCACCTGCCAATTGGCGGACGCGCGTCATCTGCTCTCGGATTGGACTTCTGCCATTGCTCCCCTCGGCGTACAGCTCGACCTGCACGGCGTTCGGATCGAGGCCATTGAGAAACACTTCTGCCTCAAAGATGTGCTGGGCCGCACTGGTCTGGACTTTCACTTCGCCAAAGCGAAGCGTGGACCATTTCTCTCTTAGAGTATGTTCCCAGTTGACCATGTCCTTGCCGGCCGCGCCTTTGTCGGCAGCGCGCTTACGGTAGGCGGCTGCGGCCGGGAGGTAATGTTGCTCGGTGTATTCGCCCACGGCGCGGTTTGCGGAAAAGCGCGGGGTCAAGCTCGCCATGCTATTTCGCATCCGCGCCATCCAAGCCGTGGGGATACCCTGCGCGTCGCGGGCATAAAACTCGGGAATCACTTCCCGTTCCAGCAGGTCATACAGGGCTTCGGCTTCGGCCGCGTCCCAAGCCGGATCGTCCCCATGCTCCCGGCCGTCCCCCAACGCCCAGCCGACTTCCGGTGTGTAGGCCTCTGCCCACCAGCCATCCAACTCCGAGAGATTGATGCCGCCATTCACCAGCACCTTCATGCCACTCGTCCCGCAGGCCTCCCAGGGCCGCCGTGGCGTGTTGATCCACACGTCCACACCCTGCACCAGTTGCTCGGTCAAGAGCATGTCATAATCACTGAGGAAGATCACATGGGGACGCGCCTCGGGTTGCCAGATGAAATGCATCCATTCCCGAATCATAGCCTGCCCGGCCAGGTCCGCAGGATGCGCCTTGCCGGCGATGATGAGTTGCACGGGGCGCCGCGGGTTGGTCAACAAGCGAAGCAGTCGCGGAGGGTCATGGAGCAGTAAGTTGGGTCTTTTGTAGGTCGCAAAGCGGCGGGCAAAGCCCAGCGTGAGGGCGTTCGGATCAAATAGATGCTTCGCGGCTTCGACCTCCTCGCTCGGCGCGTGTCTTGTCTCCATATCGAGGGTCAATCGATCGCGGACATACTGGACAAAAGACTGGGTGGCAGCGGTCCGAAATTGCCAGAGCTGGGCGTCGGAAATCCGGCGAATGTCCTGTTCCAGGTCTTTCGTCGTCCCCAGCCAGCGTTTCTTTCCACAGGCTCCCGTCCAAAGATCATCGGCCGGAGCCGAGTCCCAGGTGGGCACGTGGACTCCGTTGGTCACGTGTCCGATGGGGATTTCGTCCTCCGGCCAGCGCGGGAATAGAGGCAGAAAGAGGCGCCGGCTGACTTCCCCGTGCAAGCGGCTTACACCATTCACCGCGCCACTGCCGCGGATTGCCAAACATGCCATGTTGAAAGGCTCCGACGAGTCGGCTGGGTTCTGGCGGCCCAGGGCCAGGAAATCGTGAAACGCAATGCCGAGCTCCTTTTCGGCATACCCCCTGAGGTGTTGCTCGATGAGGGAAGCATCGAAACGGTCAAAGCCGGCGGCCACTGCCGTGTGGGTGGTGAAGAGATTACCGGCGCGGGTGACCGCCAGCGCCACTTCGAAGGGCTGCCCGGTCTCTTCCATGAAGTTGCGGGCACGTTCCAGGACGGCGAACGCCGCGTGCCCTTCATTCAGGTGGCAGACCTCGGGTTGGATCCCGAGGGCGCGGAGCAGCCGCCATCCGCCGATCCCCAGAAGCAGTTCCTGCTCGAGGCGCAGATCCGGCCCGCCCCCGTAGAGCTCGCTGGTAATCCCTCGATCGACAGGGAGGTTCGCCGCGTCATTGCTGTCCAGAAGGTAAAGCTTCACCCTGCCGACCTGGACCTGCCAGGCGCGCAGCCAGACCGAGTATCCCGGAAACGCGATCTCCAGCCGTAACCACTCCCCGTTCGGTTGGCGCAAGGGTGTGATGGGCAACTGTCCGGGATCGTTATAGGGATAGAGGGCCTGTTGCGCTCCGTCCTTGTCGATCCCCTGGCGAAAATAGCCCTGCTGGTAGAGCAGGCCCACGCCCACCACCGGCACACCCAAATCGCTGGCGGCTTTGAGTTGATCACCGGCCACATTGCCAAGTCCGCCCGAGTAAATGGGCAAAGCTTCACTCAACATGAATTCCATACTGAAATACGCGGCGCAGGTTAGGGAACTCTGCGCATGATTTTCCTGAAACCAGGCGGGCGCCGCCAGCGAGTTCCGCCGGGTCTGCACCCAGCCCTCAAGGTTTTTCCGAAAAATCGGGTCGGACAACATCCGATCGATCTGGTCGCGCGAAACCGTCTGCAGGACTACCCAGGGGTTATGCGTAATCTCCCACAGTTTGGGATCAAGCTGCCGCCATATTTCGTCGGTGGCATGGTTCCACGACCAGCGCAGATTCAGGGCTAGCTCAGCCAGGGAATCGAACCCCTCAATTTCCGTAGGTAGAAGGTTGTACATCGGGTGACTGACTCGAGTTTGTTCGCTCATAGTTTCTCCGCATGGAATGTTGCTGCTCTGTCATTCTGAGCGAAGCGAAGAATCTCTGCAGTTGTAAGGTCCAAAACGAACTGCCGAGATTCTTCGCTTCGCTCAGAATGACGGCAAAGGAGGAGTGGATATGGGCCTCCTCCGTTCTCGCGCTTTCTTCGCCCCCTTCGGGAGCCCGCTAGTTCCTCTTTGATGGATTTATTCTGTCCGCCAAAAGGTTATTCTGTTTTCGTCTTCACGCCGACTTTGACCATGGAGGGCCGCAGCAGGCGGTGCTTCAGCTTGTATCCCCGCAGTAATCCCTCCAGGATTTCCTGGTCACGGCGCTGCTCGTCTTCCACGGTCTCAACTGCTTGGTGAAAGTGCGGGTCAAACATCTCTCCTACCGCCTCGACCGGTTCCAGGCCGTGTCGCTTCAGGACATCCAATAGTCCAGAATAAATCAGTTCCAGGCCGCTGTAAAACTCATCCGGAACACTCGTGTCGCGATACTCGCGCATCACGCAGCCGCAGTCTCTTCGCGAATTCGTGAAGTTGGTGATAATCTGTATTGGGTTCTACCGTAGGGGCGGGCCTCGTGCCCGCCCTGGGCGCCCGCAGGGGGCGCCCCTACAAGTCGCCTTGGAGGGAAAACCGGCGATGGCTTCAGCCTGGAAAGGATTCATCTCATTCGGACTGGTCTCGATCCACGCACGCCTCTACCCGGCGGCGCGCAGCGATCGCATCGGCCTGCACCAATTGCACAGCGTCTGCCACACACGCCTGCGACAGCCGCTATTCTGCCCAAAGTGCAATCGCATCGTGGACCGATCGGAAGTTGTGAAGGGCTACGAGAACGAAGATGGCAGCTACGTTCTCATTGATCCGGAGGAAATCAAAAAGATCGAGCCCGCGTCGGCTCGGACCATGGAAATCCTTGGTTTCGCGGACGAGTCGCAAATCGACCCGCTTTATTTCGATTCGTCCTATTTCGTGGTGCCAGAAGAGGAAGGCCGAAAAGCCTATCAACTCCTGCTGCGGACCCTCGAAGCTTCGAAACGCGTGGGGATCGCAAAGCTCACCATGTTCCTGCGCGAGTACGTCGTGTTCATACGGCCGTATAACCACGGTCTCGCACTGCACACCATGCATTTCGCGAGCGAGATACGCGAGGCCCCGGGCTATGGGAAAACCGAGGACGTCAAACTCAAGCCGGAGGAGATCAAGCTTGCCCAACAGCTCGTCGATTCGCTATCCGAAGATTTCCATGCGGAAAAATACCGCGATGATTTTGAAGAACGGCTCAAGGCGCTCATAGAAGCCAAGCGGAAAGGCAAAGAAATCGCCCCAGCCCCCGAAGTCCGCCGAGCGCCCGTGATCGATATCACGACGGCCCTGAAAAAGAGCCTTGCGGCCACCTCCGCGCATGGAGCCCGGCCATCGCACGCGCGACGGCAAATGTTCACACACGTTCCCGCCGCCCGGCGGACCGCAACCCGCGCCGCGAGCTGAGAATCCACGCAGCCACTCGAAAGGCACCTCAGCGTTGCAATCTTTTCGCGAATTCACGAAGTTCGCGAAAACCTGGTCAGCGCTTTAAAGGCACAGAATGATGCGAGTGATCTTGTGATGGCCCTTTTCGTCAGCCAAAAGGCTGAGGGGGATGGTGTTAATCGGCAGATGTGTGAATGGCGGTGCGGGGGATCCCGGGTGGAACGTGACGTCCATATCAGTTAACGGGCCATCATGACGTACGTGTTTGTGGTTTCTGGTATACTTCCTTCATCAGGGAAATACGGAGCCCCACTATGCAGTATTCCACGGCGAACCTACTCAGGAGAAAGCAGTGGCCGATGCAGTCAAAGTTTTTGCTCTGATTTTCAGCGCGCTTTTTCCTATCGTCGACTTGCTGAGCGGAGCTCCTTTGTTTCTGGCGCTGACGCAGAAGTACTCGCCGGAAACGCGCAGAGCGCTTTCGTGGCGGGTCGCTCTATACAGCTTGTACTTGATGGTTGGCTCCTATTTTATTGGGGCGCACGTCCTCAATTTCTTTGGCGTGTCGCTGCCGGTGGTGCAGGTTGGCGGAGGGCTGGTGGTCGTCTCCATGGGTTGGGGGATGCTTATGCAAGAAGAGGCAGCGAGCGACGTGGCGCGCAGAAGTGCCCAGGGCCCGGACGCGTTCGGTCGTGCCTTCTATCCCTTGACGCTGCCGCTGACGGTGGGCCCAGGGTCAATTTCCGTGGCAGTCACGTTAGGTGCGAACTCCACACACCGTTACGGAGTCCACCTCCCGGTGATTATTGCGGCGCTCGTTGCCATGGGCTTGATCGCTATCAGCGTTGCCCTCTGCTATTGGTTCGCGGATCGGCTGGCTCGGACCCTCGGAAGAACAGCCACGACAGTCATTGTCCGGCTTTCGGCCTTTCTGCTGGTTTGTATTGGCGTGCAAATCATGTGGAATGGAATCAGCGCATTGCTTTCGTCCGTCCGCCTTCACGTTCACTAAGCCTGAAACCGAACCACCAAGACACCAAGGCCAGGATTCAGGATTCAGGAGTCAGGAGTCAGAATCAAGACCATCCGCCGTCCGCCGACTGCCTACTGCCGACTGCTTACTGCCGACTGCCTACTGCCTACTACCCTTGAAGAGCCGCAGGTCCGGAGAGCGGGACCTGCGCTACCCCTGCTTGCTGCGTGGGTGTTTCAGGAACGTCCCCTCTTGTAGTTCCGTGAATGCCTGCCGAAGCTGCTCCTGGGTATTCATCACGATCGGGCCGTACCATGCCACCGGCTCTTCCAGCGGCTTGCCCGAGACCAACAGAAAACGGATTCCGTCGTCGCCGGAACGTACCGTAACTTCATCGCCGCGATCAAAGAGGACCAGGGAACGGTTATCCGCTTCCACCGGTGGCGCCGTATCCAGCCATTTGATCGTCTCGGTCGGCACGGCCAATGGGCCCGATGCGTTGCAGAATTTTCCGCTGCCGGCAAAAACATAAGCAAAAGCATGGCGCGGCGTCTCCACAGGAAATGTCTTCCGCTTCCCGGGAGCGATCGATACATCCAAGTAGACGGGGTCAGCAGCGATTCCCTGGACCGGACCGGTTTTGCCCCAGAAATTCCCGCACACGATTCGTACGTGCGTCCCGTCATCATCGGTGACTTCCGGCACATCGACCGCCTTCACTTCCTGATAACGTGGTGCGGTCATTTTGAGAGAAGAGGGAAGATTGCCCCATAGTTGAAACCCGTGCATGCGCCCAGTCTGGTCCCCCTTGGGCATTTCCTGGTGGATGATTCCGCTGCCGGCGGTCATCCACTGTATGTCGCCGGCGCCAATGACGCCGCGATTCCCCATGCTGTCGCCATGTTCAACCGTTCCGGCCAGGACGTAGGTGATGGTTTCGATTCCCCGGTGTGGATGCCATGGAAAACCCGCCAGATAATCCTCTGGAACATCGTTGCGGAAGTCGTCCAGCAAGAGGAAGGGATC